>ENA-OXEK01000020-OXEK01000020.1-human-gut-metagenome-genome-assembly--contig:-NODE-20-length-116125-cov-61.068536_pt1 | contig 116125 bp, 87 predicted proteins | sample MGYA00249825_ERZ652244 | MGnify/ENA primary metagenome ERZ652244 (study PRJEB26925, sample SAMN05826968) | human gut metagenome | biome: ENVO:2100002; feature: ENVO:00000062; material: ENVO:00002003...
AGCTCAAGCGCATCCAGGACGGCTCCTTCGCCAAGGAGTTCATGGATGACCAGGCCGCTGGCGCTCCGAAGTTCAAGAAGCTGCAGGAAGAGTACAGCCACCCGCACCTGGAGACCGTTGGCCCGAAGCTGCGCGCCATGTTCTCCTGGAACAACCAGGTGGACGCCGACGCCGATATGGCCGAGTCCTTCAACGGCAAGATCGCTCGTACCCAGGTTCAGTGAGATTGCTTCGCTAGCTGCATAAGCTATTTAGCGAATTAGAAAGCGTCGCCCGCTTCATGCGGACGGCGCTTTTTGCATATCGTCGTGCGTGCGACGGTTGCGTACGTTCCGGCATAACGAAAGGCCGCCACCCAACTTGGGCGGCGGCCTTCAATCGCAGTTAATGCGATTAATCGCAATGAATGCGAGACGTTACTCAGCCACGGGCGATCTTGCCGGTGAAGGTGGCCATGTCGGCGTCGTCATCCTTGCCGTTGTTCCAGGAGAACATGGCGCGCAGCTTCGGGCCAACGCTCTCGATACGCACGTTGCCGTATTCTTCCTGCAGCTTCTTGAACTTCGGAGCGCCAGCGTCCTGATCGTCGATGAACTCCTTGGCGAAGGAGCCGTCCTGGATGCGGCTCAGATGGTACTGCATGCGCTTGCGGCAGTCTTCGTTGATGACGGTGTTGGTGTAGTCGCCGTACTGGGCGGTGTCGGAGCAGGACCAACGGGCCTTGTTCAGGCCACCCTCGTTCATGAGGTCGACGAGCATCTTCAGCTCGTGGCAGACCTCGAAGTAGGCGATTTCAGGCTGGTAACCGGCGTCGGTGAGGACTTCGAAGCCCATCTCGACGAGCTTGTTCACGCCGCCCATGAGCACATTCTGCTCGCCGAACAGATCGGTCTCGGTCTCCTCGGTGAAGGTGGTCTTGATGGCGCCTGCACGCAGCGCGCCCAGAGCCTTGGCGTAAGCCAGGCACAGCGGCCAGGTCTTGCCATCCGGATCCTGCTCGACGGCCACGACGACCGGGACGCCACGGCCAGCGGCGTACTCACGACGCACGATGTGGCCCGGGCCCTTCGGGGCGACCATGAAGACCGGGTGGTCCTCGGTCGGCTTGATGTAGCCGTAGTGGATGTTGAAGCCATGAGCGAAGGCGACGGCGGCGCCCGGCTTGATGTTCGGTTCGATGTCGTTGGCCCAGATGGTGCGCTGGTACTGATCGGGAGCCAGAATCATGATGATGTCGGCCTCGGCGGCGGCTTCCGGAACGGACTTGACTTCCAGACCCTGCTCCTTGGCGTGCTCGACAGACTTGGAGGTCGGGCGCAGGCCGACGACGACGTCGACGCCGGAATCGCGCAGGTTCAGCGCATGGGCGTGGCCCTGGGAACCGTAACCGATGATGGCAACCTTCTTGCCTTCGAGGACCGAGAGATCGCCGTCGTTCTCATACCAGATTTGTGCAGCCATTGTACTTGGCACTCCTTTTGTGTAGTGGGGTGAACGCTTGGAAAGCGTTCGGGTTTCTACCATTCGCAGATGAAATTCGTGGTTTCGTGCATGGATTTTGTCCTGCAAACTGGGGTCCATCCTACCGGAGCGGCTGTTTTGGTACGTATCCAGTCCACAAAGTGAGCCGCGAAATCGTAAAAAATTCGTCGCGGCGCAATCGTGATGCCTTTCCTGCGAAACCCCTACGGAAGCGACGTTTCGGGCCGTTGGAATGTTGTTTCCGTTGGGAATTGCGATTAAGCCCCTACCGAAGCGACGTTTCAATCGCTGAAAATGACGTTTGTGTGGGCAAGCATGTGCTTATTTAGGTGACGCTTCATGCATTTTGGTAGGAAAGTGGCTTAGGATAGGCACGTAGGATTGTTTGATGAGGAAGCTGAAGCAATGGTCACTGCGACGGGGATTGCGCCTGGTTCCGAAATGACGGCGCAGATGGAGCAGGTGGAGGAGCGTAATGTCTCGGGCGTGCTGCATGTCGCCGCGATTTTCGCCTCGCACATGGTATTGCAACGCAACAAGCCCATTGCGGTGTTCGGCGCATTGGCTGCCGATTGCGCCGGTATGGAGGTTGTGGCGGAAATACACGACTTTGACGGCTCCCTGATCGCGCAGGAACATGCTTATTCTTCGCAGAACGTGGTCAACGGCTTTTCGCAGTGGCGCGTGATGCTGCCCGCGCAACCGGAAGGCGGTCCGTACACTCTTCGTATCGTCGCGGGCAATGATGCCATCGAATTCGACGACGTGCTCATCGGCGAAGTGTGGCTCGCCGGCGGCCAAAGCAATATGGAACTTGAGTTGCGTAACAGCGAGCATGCCGACGAAGCGCTTGAGGATTGCGCCGATCCGCTGCTGCGTTTCTACAATGTGCCGAAAACCGGTGTCATCAATCGCAATGCGGAAAATACGTCGAGTTGGCAGGAATCATCGCCGGAAAACAGTGGTGTGATGAGTGCCGTCGCCTACTATTTCGCACGCAAGCTGCGCTCCGAACTCGACCCCGATCTGCCGGTCGGCATTGTCGACTGCTATATCGGCGGCACGTCGATCAGCTGCTGGATGAGCGAGGACGCACTCAATTCCAGCGATGCCGGCCGCGACTATCTGACGCGCTACCAGCGTGCGATCGCAGGCAAGACGCAACAGCAGTTCGAGCTGGAAACCAGCGAATGGCAGTCGCAGATGGACGCATGGAACGCGGCTGTGGAAACGGTGCGTCAGACCAATCCGAACGCAACGAGCAGCGAGTTGAGCGAACAGTGCGGCACCTGCCCGTGGCCGCCGCCGCTCACCCCTACATCGCAATGGCGTCCGTGTGGCCCCTTCCACGCCATGCTGGAACGTATCATGCCCTACTCGCTGGCCGGTTTCCTGTGGTATCAGGGTGAGGAAGACGAGCAATACAGCGGTTCCTACCGCGAGCTGCTCGGCATGATGATCGGCGAATGGCGTGCGCTGTGGAGCGAAAATCTGCCGTTCCTCATCGTGCAGTTGCCGCAATGGATCAACGGCAAGACGGCTGCGGACGGCAACGATCCGATGCGCTGGCCGGTGCTGCGTGAGGCCCAATGGGACGCCGCGCAGTCCATAGACAACGTGTACGCCATCTGCACGATCGACTGCGGCGAATACGACAACATCCACCCGCTGGACAAGCGCACGCCCGGCGAACGCCTTGCCAATTGCGCGCTGCGGCAAATCTACGGCATGGATCGCGTTCCGGTGCACGGCCCGACGGTGCTGGGCTTCCGATGCGACCCGAACGGCCGCGTACGCCTGTTCTTCCGCTATGCGCACGGTTTGCATTTCGAAGGCACCACGCCCGGCGGCGGCGATGATTTCGATGGCCAGCTGCCGACTTTGGTGCGCGTGCCGGAGCATTCCGGTTTCGAGCTTGCCGGCGTGGATGGCGTGTTCCATCCGGCGACCGCCGCGATTTTCGTGGATTGCGACATCGATGATCTCGTCAATTCCAGAGTGAACGTGGTCGATTACAACGCTACGGAATTCGGCATTCCGATTAACAGCCGCAGCATCGGCACGATCACGCTGGCGACTCCGGATGTGCCCGAGCCGGTGGCGATGCGATACGCGTGGCGTAGCTGGGGTCCGGCTCCGCTGTTCAACGACGACGGCCTGCCCGCGCAGCCGTTCCGTCTGGACCTGACCGACCATACCTCCCCCGTCGAGTCCGCCGAGCCCGTCACCCCCGACGGCACCGCTGACTGAGGCCGTCGGTCTGGTCGCGCCGGTCTAATCGCCCCGTCTAATCGCAAAAACGGCATTCCCATCCGGCTTTTGTTACCGTAACCAGCCGATTCGGGTAACAAAAGCCGGAAGAGGAGGCCGTTTTGTGTTTTGTGCGATTACTCAGCGGTTGCGGCAGCCGCGTCAACGATCACTGCCGCTTCTTCACCCCGTTCGCTGCCGGACTTGCCAAGCGCAAGCTGGGCGGCGGCGAACAGCACCGCCAGCCAGATGACGCCGGCGATCACGGCGATGCGATAGCTTGCGGAGAAGCACATGAGCACCACAACCAGCAGCATGAACGCGATCACCACATACGGCGTCACATTGGCGAACGGCAGCTTGAACGCGATCTTGTCGAGCGCTTCTTTGCCCTTCAGCCCCTTAAGTTCGGCCGGGCCATCGCCAGCCGCAACCATGCGACGGAACTTAATCTCCGTAATCATAATCATGATCCAGTTGATCGCAGCCGCGATAGTGGCGATCGACATCAGATAATTGAACGCGAATTCCGGCCATACGAACACGACGACAACGGCAATCGCAATAATTATCGCGGAAGTGATAACACCCCCGACCGGCACGCCTTTCTTGCTGAGCTTACCCAGGTAAGCCGGCGCGTTGCCCTGCTTTGCCAGCGAATACAGCATGCGGGAGTTGGCGTACAGGCCGGAATTGTAGACGCTCATCACGGCGGTCAGGCACACGAAATTGAGGATGCCGGCGGCCGCGTGCACGCCGACGGAATCGAAGATCTGCACGAACGGGCTGGAATCGCCGTCGATTTTGCTCCACGGAATCACCGCCATAATCACGCCGAGCGCGCAGATGTAGAAGACGAGAATACGCCAGATGATGCCGTTCGTGGCCTTCGGAATGGTGGTGCGCGGATTCTCGGTTTCGCCGGCGGTGATGCCGATGAGTTCGGTGCCGCCGAAGCTGAACATCACCACGACGAGCGCCATCAGCAGGCCGGTCCACGTGCCGTCGGCGTTGCGGGTCATCAGGCCGTGCGGCAGGAATCCGCCGTCCACGGTGAACCAGTTGGCGAAGCTCGCGCGAATGCCCGAAGCGGTCGGCACGTTGGCGATCACGACATACAGGCCGCCGAGAATCATGGCCAGCACGGCCACGATCTTGATGATGGCGAACCAGAATTCGAATTCGCCGAACTTGTTCACGCCCATGAGATTCAGCGCCGCGATGGCCACGAGGAACACCGCCGCCGACACCCACTTCGGAATGTTCGGGAACCAGTAGTTCACGAACGAGCCGACCACGGCAAGCTCCACCATGGCCACCAGCACGTAGTTGAACCAGTAGTTCCAGCCGGAAATGAAGCCCGCTCGCCGTGACCAGTAGCGCGTCGCATAGTAGCTGAACGCGCCAGCCTTCGGATCCTCGACCGCCATCTCGCTCAGAGCGCGCACGATCATGAAGATCGCGAGACCGCCGACGAGGTAGGCGAGCAGAATGGACGGGCCGGCCAGCTGGATGGATTCGCTGGAGCCGTAGAACAGGCCGGTGCCGATGGCGCCACCCAGCGCGATGAGCTGGATATGGCGGTTTTTCAACGATTTACGGAGCGTCGGCGGAACCGGCACGTCGTCGGTTCCACGCGGCTTCTTTGCGGCGGTGACGTCGCTCATGAATGCTTCCTCTTCTCTGTTTCCTTGCGATTGCGCGTTGTGCGTTGCGCTCGCTGCTTGCGTTGCGTGCTGTTGCACGCTTGCATGTGCTTGTTTTGCTTGCTTTTTGCGATTCGCCCTTTGTGAGGGAACGTTTCCGATTGTAGCGGGAAGCGGCGGGCAAAGTGTTGGTTTGTTCGTTCCGGAATGTCTGGTTTGCTTAACGGGTTGTTTGGTTTAGAAGTTCGATTCGCGCGATTGCTGTGCGATTCGAACGCGCGATTTGGACACGTGTTGCGGATGTGCGGTTTGGCGCGTCTTTCCAAGCTTCATGGTGTTCAATGGAATGAGGGGCTACGAACGGAGGTCGACATGGCATTCGTCAAGGACATGCTGCGAATGTGGGCGCATTCGTGGAAAAGATTCATTTCCATCGCCATGATCACGTTGCTCGGTGTGGCCGTGCTCACCGGCATTTACGCGGGCTGCCGTGACGCGTTCCGCAGCACCGATCGCTTTTTCGACGCGCAGGGCCTGCACGACGTCCAGGTGCTGTCCACCGCGGGCCTGTCGAACGGCGATATCGCCGCGTTGCGCAAGGTGAACGGTGTTGCGAAAGTGCAGGCGGAACGGTCGCAGGAAGTGACGTTCGATTTGGACGGCCGCAAGTCGGCGACCATGCAGGAAATCGGCGCGAACGGCATTGACCAGCCATACTTGCAGGAAGGGCGCATGCCGAAGAAAGCCGGCGAAATCGCGGTAACCAGGAAATTTATTCGCGATTCGGGCAAGCGTATCGGCAGCCGCCTCACCGTAACCCCCGAATCGGCTTCCTCCGATACTTCCGATACGAACGATACGAACGGTGCGGACGGCACGAATGAAACGAACGGCACGGACGAGGCGCCGAGCTTCCCGACCAAGCTCACCATCGTGGGCGTGGTGCTCGATCCGCAGAACCTGAGCAACCCGGACGGCTACTCCGCCATGACCTCGTTCCGTTCCACCGCCACCACCGACTACACGTTCTTCGCGCCGTCCGATGGCGTGACCGGCACCCTCTACACGTCCGCCACGCTGCTCGTCAAGGGTGCGGCCGCCGAAAGCACGTTCGACGAATCGTACGAAAACACCGTCAAGCAGGTGACCGACCGCATCGACGGCACCGTGAAAACCGACCGCCAGAAGGCCCGTCGGCAGGAACTGCTCGACGCGGGCAACAAGAAGATCGCCGACGCGCGTGCGGAAGCCGACAAGAAGTTCGCGGACGCGCAGTCGCAAATCGACACGAATCGGCAGCAATTCAACCAGCAGGTCGACCAGATTGTCAGCATGCAGGCGGGCGCGGCAGCTGCGACAAACGGCGCGAACGCAGGTGCGGCGGCGGCCGCAGGTGCAACTATCCCCCAACTTGACGAAACCACGCGTGAAACAATGCGTGAAACCATCATCGCCGCTAGTCCCGAACTGACGCAAGCCAAGCAGCAGCTCGACCAGGCGCAATCGCAATTGAACGAGCAGAAGGCAAGTACCGAACATACGCTGAAAACCAAGGAAAACGAGCTGAAAACCAGCATTCCGCAAGTGCGCTGGTACGTGCAGGACCGGCAGTCGCTCGGCGGGTTCAGCGCGCTCAAATCCGACCTCGACTCCATCCAGTCGCTCGGCAACGCGTTCCCGATTGTGTTCCTGCTGGTGGCCGTGATGATGAGCCTGACCGCCATGGCGCGCATGGTCGAAGAGGACCGCTCGCTCATCGGCACGTACGTGGGGCTCGGCTACGGGCGGCTGGCGGTCGCGTCGCGCTACCTGCTGTTCGCGTTGCTCGCCTGCCTCATCGGCGGCGGCCTCGGCCTGATCGCCGGCTTCCTTGGCATTCCGGCGTTCCTGCTGGTCGTATTGCAAGGCATGTATGTGATGCCCGGCCTGCGACTGGAATACGACTGGTTGTACGGCTCGCTCGGCATCGCGCTGTTCGTGGTCGGCGTGCTCGCCGCCACCATCTACGCGTGCGTGCAGGAAATGAGGCAGACGCCCGCCGCGCTGATGCGTCCGAAAGCGCCGCGCGCCGGCTCGCGCATTCTGCTGGAACGGATTCGGCCGGTCTGGAATCGCATCGGCTTCCTCAGCAAAGTGACCGCGCGCAACATCTTCCGCTTCAAGTCGCGCCTCATCATGACGGTCGGCGGTGTGGCCGGCTGCACCGCGCTGATCGTCTGCGGCCTGGCCATCAACGACACCGTCGCCGACCTCGGCATCAAGCAATACCGCGACATCTACCAGTACGACCTGATGGTGGTTTCCGACGATTCGGACGCGTCGGCGATGCGCACGAAAGTCGCGTCAGACGGGCGCGTCACGTCATCGCTTGACGTGCGCATAGAGTCGGGCGATTTGACGGTTGCGGGCAGTGGCGACGGTGACAGCGGCAAGGCCGGCAGCAGCGGCAGCGAAAGCATCCAGCTGGTCGCGGTGCCGGAAAAGCATCTGTCCGATTTGGGCGAAATGGTCACGTTGCAGCCGGTCTCGTCCGGCATACTGGGCACGTCCGGCGTCGGCAAAACCGGTTCGCTGAAACTCGATGACGATGGCGTGATCGTCGCGCAGTCGGCGGCAAGCGCGCTGGGCGTCAAGGCCGGTTCCAAGGTGCGACTGACCAACGGCGACGGCGTGCAGGCCACGGCGAAGGTGAGCGCGGTGAATCGCAACCTCATCGGCTCGGATGTGTATGTAAGCGAAACCTACTACGCCAAGCTTTTCGACTCGAAAGACGCGAAGAACACCAAGAATTCCAAGAGTTCCGAGGATTCCGAGGCTCTGACGTGGAACGCCATGCTCGCCAAGCTTTCCGGCTCCGACACTTCGCAAACCGACTATGCGGAATCGCTCGAAGAGGACAGTTCGGTGATGAAGGCCGTAAGCTGCGCGCACATGGCCGACAGCTTCAAATTCGACCTCATGGGCGCGGTGGTGGCGCTGATTGTGGCGCTTGCCGGCGGTCTGGCACTGGTGGTGCTGTTCACGCTCGCCAATACGAACGTGTCGGAACGCGTGCGCGAGATGGCCACGCTCAAGGTGCTTGGCTTCTTCGACCGCGAAGTGCACCATTACGTGAACCGCGAGATGATGATCCTCACCGTCATGGGTGTGATACTGGGCCTGCCGCTCGGCCGGCTCGTCGGCGGCATGCTGACGATGGCGCTCAACATGCCCTCGTTGTATTTCGAGGTGGAGGTCAAGCCGCTGAGCTACGTGATCGCGGCCGTGGCGACCATGGCCTTCGCGCTGCTCGTGCAGCTGTTCGTCAACCCCGTCCTCGACCGCATCGACCCCATCAGCTCCCTCAAGTCCGTGGAGTAGCGCCCCTCCGAAGCCCTCTCAGTTCTTCGGGTAGCGGTAGTTGTGGGGGAGTTGGGTGGTGAGCTGCGGGTCCAGGCCGAGTTCCTTGAGTTGGCGGTCGATTTCGAGGCGCGCACGTTCCACAAGTTCGGCGCGACGGCTGTCCAAACCGTTCAGCCCCTCCTGCTTTTCCAGCGATTCCAACGTTTCCGCCATACGCTTGAGCCGGTCCTGATGGTGCAGCAGCGCACGTACCTGCGCATGTTCGCGTACGATCGTCCGCCAATCGGATGGCGTGTGCGCAATCTCCCGAACCGCGGTGACCGGATGCACGTCGGCCACCTGATATGTGATCGAACCAAGCAGCGGCATCAGGAACACCGTAATCGCGCCGGCTGCGACCAGTGTCGACGCGGTGTCGCTTTGCATGGTGCCGACCTTCACCGCCAGCGACGTGACGGCGACGATGATCGGCAGCGCGGTCGTGCAATACAGCGCTACGGTGACGCGGTGATGCGATGACAGCGGATTCTCGCGTTTGTCGAGCGATAGCGCAACATATACGGGCACCGCGCGAATCAGCATGAGCATTACGATGAACGCGACGAGCAGCGCGGGCCGGCCTGCCACGGCGCGCACGTTGATCGCGGCGCCTGACACCACAAAAAATACAGGAATGAGGAAGCCGTAGCCGACACCCTCCAACTTCATTTCCAGCGACTTGCTGCCGTCGGGGATGATGTAACGCAGGATGAAGCCTGCGGCGAACGCGCCGAGCACCGCGTCAAGTTCGAACAGCGCGGAAATGGTGACAAGGAAGATGAGCAGGAATGTGGTCAGTCGCATGAGCGTTTGCGATGACGTGTTCGCATTTTCCGTAAGGAAACGGTACAGGCGATGGCCGGTTTTCAGTGCTTTCGTGGGTAGCATTGCGCACAATAGGCAGATGGCAAGGAATGCGCCGAGCACGAGCATGGTCTGCCAGCCGGTTCGGGTGGATAGCAGGATGGCCATGGCAAGGATTGGGCCAAGTTCGCCCCACGTTCCGTACGAGATGATGGCGTCGCCGATGGGGGTGCCTTCGAGGTTGCGTTCCTTGAGAATCGGCATGAGCGTGCCGAGCGCGGTGGTGGTGAGTGCGATTACCGTGGCTACGCCGTTGATGCCTTGCTTGGTGAAGAACGGAAGGAATGTCACAACCAGCCAGGCGAGGCCTAGCGTGATTCCCCATGTAAGCAGTCCGACTTTGCCTTGATGTCCGGCGAGTCGTTTCGGGTCGATTTCGTAGCCGGCGAGCAGGAACAGGAACGCCATGCCGAGCTCGTTCAAGAGTTTCACGGCGTCGTTTACTTCGATTATGCCCAGTCCGTACGGGCCGAGTGCGGCTCCGGCGGCGAGCAGCAGTACGGTTTGTGGAATGAACCTTCCCGGAATCAGCTGCGCCACAATCGGGCTGACGGCCGCCACCGCCATGATGATGGTTAATGAAACGAGCTCTTGCGTCATGTTTCCAGCCTAGTGAGTCTGCGTGACGGTGCTCGGATACGCGGTGACCCCCATGACGCGCTGGGGGTGAGGTTAAGTTTTTTGTTAATTTTAGGGGGGGGTCTATGAGCTTTTATTATCCGTGGAAAATGGCGGGACTGTTTTGTTTGAAGGTTGGCCCCCTCTTTTCGTTGAAGGGGATGGGTCTTTCGTTCGAGGGTTTTAACGAGGGTGTTAATGGAAAGAGCCCGATATGATGCTGAATCGAGCTGTTTAGGCGATTTAGGGGGTGTAAAAAAATGATTGATGGCAAATTCACAGCAAAGGAGCGTGCGTATCTGGCCAGCCTGCCAGCGGTCAAAAGCGTGAGCCCATCCCATATCCGGTATACCGATCGCTTTAAGGTCGAGGTCATGTGCCGGTACAACGCGGGCGAATCGCCGTCGGCCATCTTTCGGGAGGCGGGTCTCGACCCCAAGCTGATCGGCTACAAGCGCGTGGAACGGTGCATCGCGCGCTGGAAGCAGCAGGAGGAGCGGAACAAGCGCAGGAACGAACATACGAACCATTACATGCAGGATTGTGATGACGAGCTGGAAGCCATCGAACTGCGCGGAGACGATGTGGATCAGTCCGTGGTGGATCTTTATGGCGCTGGCGCGGCAGGGACGTCGGGAAGCGACGTCGCGACGAGAAACGTTGGCGCGTCGGGAAGCAACGTCGTGCAATCGCAAGGCTCGGACAAGTTGCAGGAATCGCGCGCATCGCAGGATATGCTGTCGAAACTTGCACAGGCACAGCTGACCATCAACAAATGCGACATGCTGATAGCCAAGCAGGCGTTGCGTATCGACGAGCTGGAACGCGTGCTGCGGAAGTTCATCCAGTGATGCGTGCGAAACGTATGAAAAACATGGAACGTACGGAAGGCGCAGAACCGTCTTTCAACGAGATAATCGACGTTTCCGACGATATGCGCAGACGGCGTGGCCGCCGCAGGAAAACCGTCGCCATGCGTGTCTCCGCTGCGCTGTTGATCGTCATTTCCATTTGCATCGGCGGTTTTCCGGCGATGCTGCAATACCGGTCGGCACACGAACTGTCGAACACGTCGGACCGGTCCGCGCGTACGGTTGCGGGCTGGCCGTATCCGCAAGCGGACGACGCAATCGCAGCGGCCAAGGAATACAACGAACGGCTTGCCACATCGGGGCAGCCGATCCTCGGCGAAGCGAAAGACCCGTTCTCCCAGGTGCAGGGCAGTTCGCGGTCCAGCGAATCCGGTTCCAACGAATCAGACAGCGCCAGCGCCAAAGATACGGAATATCAAAGCCTGCTGGATTCCGGCAGCGGGGTGATGGGCACCATCCGTATTCCGAAAATCTCCGTGAAACTGCCGATCTGCCATGGCACGTCGCAGTCGGCACTCGCGTCCGGTGCGGGGCATTTGTATGGCAGTAGTCTGCCGGTGGGCGGCAAGAACACGCATGCCGTAATCACCGGGCATCGCGGGCTTGTGGACGCGATGATGTTCACCCGATTGGATGAGATGCGCGTCGGCGACTACTTCTACATCGAAGTGATGGGCCGCACGCTCGGCTACAAGGTGGATCGCATTTCGGTAATCGAACCGAATGACACTTCTACGTTGAAGATCGTGCCCGGCGAGGACCGGGTGACGTTGATGACCTGCACGCCATACGGTGTGAACACTCACCGATTACTGGTTTCAGCGGTGCGTGCGCCGATTCCTGGAGTGGTTCCCGAGGAACGGAATGCGGCGAAGGACGCGCGGACGATTGCGATTGCGGCCGCGGTGGCCACATTGCTGCTTGGTTTGTTGCTGGTTTGGCTGTGCAGGCGGCCGTGGCATATTCGCAGACATGCGGCTTGGTGGCCGAAGCGCGGCTGACGTGGCTACTGCATGAAGGCGTGTCTGACATGCAATTTGAATATAAAAACGTGGTTGGCGCACAAAAAATGCGTGATTTCCATTATTGACTAATGGTTACGAAAGTATGAAGAAGCGTCATTTTGGTGATTATCCCATCGTTTCTTTGCGGTGACGTCGGGTGCTTTTCGCGGGTGACTTGTGTTGCAATTCAGCAATTTCCATCGATTGTGCGATACCCGACTTTTCCGCACTTAGGGTGTACGCATGGCGGTCCCTTTTCCTCTAGCTTTCAGAGTTGAAGCACTGTCAGGATTATTCGGGCACGTAGAAGATGTCGCAAATCCTGGCATGAAGAGAGGTTGCGCGTCGTGAGACGTGTGATTGCACGGGATTAAGGGGATGCTCATGAGGCATGCACATGAATATAAGGCGAAGCCCAGGGGAGGACTTGCCAAACGTATAGTGGCTGTGCTCGCATCGGTCGCCATGTTGAGTGGCATGGGCTACGCCACCTCCGCCGCTCTTGCGGAAGATACGCCGGCCACTGTGGAAACCACCACGGATCAAAGCGTGACTACTACTAACGAGTCGACTGATGGCAAGAATGCTGCGGACGGCACGGATGCGGACAATGCAGGCGATACTGCCACCGGTACCGCAGACACTGAATCCGATACCAACACTGGTGCGGATGCCGACGTGAACACGGCGAATGCGGCAAATGTCGGAGATGCTACATCTTCGGATGCGAACTCGCAGACTGATACCACCGCACAGTCCAATCCGCAACCTGTCAACGCCGCGCAAAATAGTCCTTCTGCAGTGGCGGATGTTACTGATTCCAACTGTATTTATGCTGGAACGAATGCTTTGCAGCGCGTGTGCTGGCTTGATATGTCCAAGTTCAACTCAAAGACCGCCAAAACAAACGCCGGACAAAAAATGACCGTGAATCTCGGCGGCGGCCTGACCATGTCATTTACCGCGCGTTATTTCGGCAACCGTAAGGTCGTCGCCAGTGGAGTGCCAACGTGGAATGATCGTACACACCCAGGTGAAGCTGGACATCACGCAATCTTCGGTGTTGAGGGATATTCTGATTTCCCAGCCGAAAGCAAGCCCGCGCTGTATCAAAGCGATGAAGGTCAGGACGGTTCGAAGATACAGCTTTCAGATATCACCATTACTAAAGACGGTCAGAGCGTAGATAATCTGCAGTATTCGTTCGTTATGGCGGATGCGGAAAGCACTAACAAAAACGAGCAAATGGTGTACACCTCCAGTTCCGCGATTACGCTACTGGGATCTTATCCAACAGGCGATAGCAAGTACGGTTTCTGTGGGCAGCAATTTTCGGATGATAGTAAAAAAATAACTTGCACGGGTACGGATGAGGACAAAGTGCCTCAAGGCATTCGTCTGTATGCAACGTCCGCTCCAAATTGGGTTTCCATTGAGATGAGGAACAGTGGTTCTGGCTCTAGGCAGGGTGCGGCGTTCGGCGTTATTTTCTCGCAGGCTGTTGCGAAGATCACCGTCAATGGTCGGGCCAGTGGTGATACGAACACAAAATTTAAGGCTGGTGTTTTGGGTGAAACTGGAAGTCTTGAATCGGGTTTGATCTCGAAGAATACGGCAGAGAGCGATACTTTACCGATCCTCGCTAGCGCAGGTGTATCGAAAACAGTTCGCTTCTACTTGGAAGGTAATCCAAGTGACTGGTCTAAGTATGACGTGAAATTCGAAGGTACTGACAATGGCATGGTTGTTTCCGGCCTTGCGATTCAGACAGATGAAAGTGAACGTCGTTACGTTGACATGACTGTTGCGGCCGATCATACGGTGCAGGGCTACTTTACGGTGACTGCCAAGCCTGATCCGCTTGGAGTGCCGAAACATCATAAGACCATCGCCAAGAAGAAGGGTGCCAACGATACGTACACGTTGAACCTCAACGTGACGGGCAAGCGGTCCAGCACTTCGCAAACCGTCTCCCAGCCAGTCGACATCGCACTAGTGCTCGATAACAGCGGCTCGATGTCCTACTGCATGAGTGGTAAGGGCCGGTGCCGTGACGATAATCCTGTTCGCTCTGCAGCGCTGAAGACGGCAGTGACCGCTTTCTTGGATGGCGTTGATACGCAGAATAATACAATCGCAAACGCTGATAACAAAGTACAGGTTTCGTTGGTGAGTTTTGCTGACTCTGCATCTACGCTAAGCGAACTTACGTCTGGCGTAACGAAACTGAAAACTAAGGTCAACGACTTAGAGCCCCAGGGTGCCACTAATACTGCGGCTGGTTTCAACAAAGCTAAGTCCACCTTGGATAAGGACACGCGAACTAATGCAATCAAGTATGTAGTGTTCTTTACCGATGGTGTGCCGACTAAGTCTGATACATTCAGCAGTACTGTTGCGAACCAGACATTGACGACCGCTAAGCAACTGAAAGATGCGAAGGTTGGTGTGTACAGCGTAGGCATCTTCTCTGGTGCTGACGCGAGCGTAACTTCGTACGGTTGGCGGACAAATACGGAGACGCGCAAAGCCAATGTGTTTATGAATGCGGTGTCCAGCAATTATCCGAATTATGGAAGTATTGCTTGGGATAGGTCTGGTGTAACGCTTAGTGGCGGCTCGAACAGGGGCTACTACAAGACCGCCAGTACGGCTTCTGAACTGTCGAAGGTTTTCGAAGACATTCAGCAAACTATTACGACCACCAACGGATATACCGGCGTGACCATTCAGGATACGCTGTCGGAATATGCTGAATTTGCTGATGCCAAGCCTGCAAAAACCGCAAAAGTGGTTACCAATGATGGCGCTAACGTAACTGCGGGATGGAATATCAATGTGAGTGGTAAGACGATTACCGCATCGCCGAAGAGCACGGAGCCACTTCCTAATGGTGTGACTTACACGCTGCAGTTCGATATCAAGCCTACGCAGAAGGCGTATGACGATTATGCGGCGAGCAAGAACGATGGAAAAGATGGCTACAACGGTGTGATTGGTAGCGCAGATTCCGACGCTGCCGGTAATGCCACGTCTGCAGGTAAGCCTGGTTTCTACACCAACGGCAGCGCATGCTTGGCCTACTCGGGTGACGGCGAAACGCACGACTGCAGTGATACGCCTTATACGGAACACCCTGTCGATCAGGTCAAGACCGGTGCCATCACAGTGCAGAAGAAGTGGGTTGATGCTGATGGCAAGGCGAGCTCAGAAGGCAATCCTGAATCGGTGACATTTACACTGCAGATCGACGGAAAAGATTCGAAACGCGAAGCTGTGGCAACGGCTGGCACGGAGTGGAAGGCATCCTTCGAAAACCTAGCTCCCGGTCATCACACTTATAAGGTGATTGAAAAGGCTGTTGAAGGCTACGAAACTTCTTACGAGAGCCAAGACGTGGCAATCACTGCCGACGAGCTATGGAAAGCCAAGCCCGATGCGAATACGGCTGACAATGTGAAGAAGTGGACGGTCACTGTCACCAACACTCACAAGAAGTCGACTCTGGCTGAGGGTTCGATCAAGGTGTCCAAGAGCATCAGCGGTCGTAAATGGAAGAAAGGTGACTCCTTCAACTTCACCATTATCGGCACGGATCCAACTCCGAACGCTCCATTGCCTGATGATCCAGCTTCCGTCGCGATCGGCACGAATACCGCAAATCACGAGGCGAGCTTCAACAAGATCGAATACAAGACCGCTGGCACCTACACCTACACGGTGAAGGAAACCAAGCCCACCAACGCCATTGTCGGCCTGCACTATTCCCAGGCGGAATACACGGTAACCGTGACGGTTCCTGCCGATATGGGCACGCCAACAGTGAGCATCAAGCAAGTCAAGGACGACAACGGCAAGCCTGTTGATAATCAGTCTGCGAATGTCGCCAAATTCACCAATACGTATGTGGCGGTGTCGGCGTTGCCGTTGACGGGCGGAACGACGGATCGTCAGTGGCTGTTCGTTGGCGGTGTGATCGGCGGACTCGCGGTGCTGCTTATCGGCGCTGCCGAAATTTGGAATAACAAGAAGCGACTCGTCTGAGTTGCTGTGTGAGGCCGGAATGCCTACCAACTTGAGGGCATTCCGGCCGGCAAATCAAAATTTGCGGATCGCGGGAGCAAGTTGGGTTCCCGCCTCCCGCGATTGCAAAAACAAGTAATCAAACAATAAGGAAGAGAGGATTCTCATGAAGATGAGGAAACTTTTCGCAGGCATCGCCGCCGCTGCGACGCTGCTGGGTGGCATGGCCCTGGGCGCAACCAGCGCACAGGCCGATGACGCTATGGTAACGGACAACGCAACGTTCACGTTCACCGCGGAAACCGAAGAGCAGTTGACCCACGCTAATCTGGCCGCATACAAGATTGGCGATTACGTCCAGTACGGTTCTGACCAGAGCGTTGCCTACGGTGTGGTGACGAACTCCGCCAATAAGGCTGCCGTTGACTCCGCGTTGAAAGCTGCCGGTGTGGATACTGCGGATCCTAAGGTGGACCATCTGGCCGCAGCCCTGAATGCCGGCACTCTGGATATTTCTGCGACTCGTCCATGGGACAAGACTGCGAATGGTAATGCAAGCACTACCCGTGCATTTGCTAATGCTTTGGAGCGCGAAGGCAAGCTGGCTTCCAGTCAGAAGGTGACGCTGGGTGCTGCGACTACCGTACAGGGAGGGTATTCTGCCTCTGTGAACCTGCCTGCTGGTATCTATGTGTTCATTGATTCCGCGGCTGCCACTGAGTCTGTGACCAAGGCCATCCCGATGATTGTTGCTTCCGGCACGGTCAACACCGGAAAGAAGGCCTTGACTGATCCGATTCAGGGCGCCAACACCGTGAACATGAAGAACACCAACAACCCCGGAAAGACTAAGACGGTCGAGGAGCCTTTCGCCGCCATCGGCGACACCCTGACCTACACCCTTACCGGTACTATCGCGAACCCGGCTCCGACCGAGTTCAAGTTCACCGATAAGCCGGGCAAGGGTCTGACCATCAAGGCTGGTACTTTCAATTTCTATGTGGATGGTGCGCAGATTTCTGCTGAAACTGCTGCATCTGACTTCACTGTTCCGACTGCGGATGTGATCGGTGGCGACGACGCATCTTTCGATGTCACGGTGAATAATCCGTCCAAGTATGCAGGCAAGACCATCAAGGTCACCTTCCATGCGGTGATTAATGATGATGCCGATGCCGAGGATGGCGTTGTCAACAAGCTTGACAACTACGGCACTAACGTTGAAGCCTCTACCAAGTTCACTGGTTTCAATTTCACCAAGGTGGATTCTGATGGCAAAGGCATTGAAGGCGTCACCTTCCAGGTGAAGGATAAGGATGGCGTTCCGCTGTATTTCGTGAAGCAGGGGGACGGTTCCTACAAGAAGGCTGCTTCTGCTAACACTCAGGGCGCAACTACTGATGTCACGACTGGTACTAACGGCCAGTTGTCCTTCACCGGTCTTGATAAGACCAAGACCTACACCGTCACGGAAACTAAGCGTGCCAGCGATGCCTATCTCGACATCATGCCGAGCTTCACTGTGTCTTTCAACGAGGAGAACGGTTCAGCTGTTCTGGCTAAGACCCCCACTTCCGATCCGTGGGGCCTGGTCAACACCACCGCCAAGACCGTGAAGAACATCAAGTCCATCACCCAGCTGCCGCTCACCGGCGCTGCGGGAACCATGCTGTTCACCGTTGTGGCTCTGCTCGTGGCTGGCGCTGGCGTGACCATCGCCATCAAGTCTCGTCAGAACGCCGAGGCCTGATCGCCCATCTCTGACGGTATTCGATAAGAACACCAATTCGGAGTGATTTAAGGTCGACCCATTATGGGTCGGCCTTTTTTTGTATTGCTCTGTATTTCATGTGGGATTGCTTGGATTGCGCCATATTACGTTGCTTTGGACGTGCCACCCGATGTGGGTGGGCATTGCATTTTTCGAGGGTATAAGGAGTTTCGGTGGGATGTGTTGCAACAAACGGAATCTGGAAACGTGAACCGTTATGGGGGCTGTTAGTCAGGGGAGTGAAGTGGGGGTATTGCACGGAAGGAGAGCCATAGAATCGCAGGCACATCCGCAAAAGAAAGCAACGAAGCATCAATGGGAGGTATTGCGATGCGCAGTGGGGGAGCATTCAGTGACGAGGAGATTCAGCTGTTGCGTGGATTGCCGGCTGTTTCCAATGTGACTCGTGATCGTATCACCTATTCCGACACATTCAGACAGGTGTGCACTATCCGATATCTTGCGGGGGAATCGCCCACCAAGATCTTCCGCGAAGCGGGTCTGCCGCCGGAATTGGTTGGTTACAAGCGTATCGAACGTAGCGTGGCGCGCTGGAAGGAAGCTGCCATCAAATCCGTGAACGGCAGCGACACCATGACCGATGGTGAGATCATAGCGCAGCTTGCGGCGCGGTATAAGCGTGCGTTGGCGACGAGGCGGAGTCTTGAAGACATCGCCAATACGGCCACTGAGCCGAAGCCTGCCGCAACGGCTGCGTCGAATGACGTTCATCCGTTGTCTCTCGGACTGTTCGACGGTGATACGGCCGGCATTATTATCAGGCAGCAGGCTCGTCGTATCGACGAGCTCGAGCGCGATGTGGTGAGGTTGCGCAACAAGCTGGACAAGGAAGTCGGGCCCAATCCTGCCTCCGCTGAGGCCTGACTTATGCTATCTAGCTTATAGATGGCGGATGGTTCGCCCCATTTGCCAGTTCGGGGGTATAAATCATACCCCCGAACCGCCTATTCTCGTCTAGCACCCGCCATCTATAAGCGAAATACCTTTCCGCAAAGCCCCAAATCCGCCATCTATAAGCCAGATAGACCCATCAGTTTGACCATGGATAGACTCGGTTAGAGATGCTCTTGGCAAAAATGCCAATTTCGGCCTCCTGCAAGGGTTTTGCTGGGGCTAACCCACGATTTGCATAAAACCTAACCCACGATTTGCGTAAAACGTGGTTCGCTCAGAGCTGTGGCCGGAGACCGTCCAAGTTCGACCGACATTATCGGAATCGTTAGGAAAGGAGGCACGCGGGCGGAGTGCAATATAATGTTCCCTATGGCTGGCAGTTCAAGGGGGCAAGACTGATGGCAGTTTTTCCGCATGGGAGCGCGCGCGGCGGGTCGAGAAGCGACGGTCCGCAGCAAATTAAGGACTTACGCGCCGACGATTTTTATGGCGATTCGCACGATGGCAACGACGGCTCGCGCGGTTCGCACGACACCACGCGCAACGCCCGCACCTACACCCTCCCGACTTTCGCGGAGGCGACCGACGCGTCCGAAGCGATGCGCGAGCGTCGCGCGGATCGCAACAAGTCCATTGCCATGCGCGTGCTTGCGGCGGTGCTGATTCTTACCGCGCTCGGCATTGGCATGTTTCCGAGAGTGTTGCAATACCGTTCGGCGCGCGAGCTGGCGAGCACGTCGGCGCGTTCCGAAAAGCGCGTGGCGGGCTGGCCATACCCGCAGGCCGATGAGGCGTTCGCCGCGGCCAGGGAGTACAACAAGCGACTTGCCAAGTCGGGGCAGCCGGTGATTGGCGAGGCGAAGGATCCGCTCGCCGAGCTGTATGACGATCCGCAGAATGCAGCCAACAACGCCAGCGCCGACGGCTCAGACAACTCCGGCGACTCCGCCAGCGCCAAAGACACGGAATATCAAAGCCTGCTCGACTCCGGCGATGGCGTGATGGGGGCCATCCGTATTCCGAAGATTTCCGTGAACCTGCCGGTTTACCACGGCACGTCCGAGCTGACGCTTGCGTCCGGCGCGGGTCACCTGTACGGCAGTAGCCTGCCGGTGGGCGGCAAGAACACGCATTCGGTGATTACCGGCCATCGCGGATTGGTTGAGGCCGCAATGTTCACCCGATTGGATGAGATGCGCGTCGGCGACTATTTTTACCTCGACGTAATGGGCCGTACGCTCGGCTACAAGGTGGATCGCATCACCGAAATCAATCCGGATGACACGTCGAAGTTGAAGATTGTGCCCGGCGAGGACCGCGTGACGTTGATGACGTGCACCCCGTACGGCGTGAATACGCACCGTCTGCTGGTTTCCGCGCTGCGTTCCGCCATTCCCGGGGAGATTCCGGCGGAGGCCGATGCCGCGAAGGATGCGCGTGCGATCGGTGCGTGCATTGGGGGCGGCATATTGCTGTCGGGGGCATTGGTGGTCTGGTTGTGCCATAATCCGTGGCGTGTCCGTAGGCATGCTGTATGGTGGCCCAAGCGAGGATAGTAGTTACTTTTCCCGCTGTTTACTTATATGGCGAGATTTTTTACGTTTTGAGACACGCCGAAAAAAAGATTGACAACGTTTGCTTTCCCTCCTCTCCCCCAAATTGACGGGGGGGGGTAATGGATTAAGGTCATTGGAATATATACGTTCTTAAGGGTGACGCACCCTCGTAATTACCTCGTAACGGGTGTATGCATTGCGATATTTTTCTTTTTATCGTCAAAGGACGAAGCGAAATACGGCACCAGGCAGTGCCTAGGCAGTATCTACCCAAAGGTGGTCCGCCTTGTTGGATAGATCAATAGGGGGACGGACTCATGAGGCGTGCATATGCACAGCGTCGAGTGAAGACGGGAGACGCCTTCACTCGACGCATACTTGCGACAATCATCTCAATCGCCATGCTGGTTGGCATGGGTGGTGTGGGCGTATCGGTGGCGTCCGCGGAAGAAGATGCGACTGCCGTCGATACTAGTGCCGTCATCGAACCGCAGGCTGGGCAGCAGGAAGTCGAGCCGGCTGAAACCGCATCCGAGTCGCAAACAAAACAGCAGACTGAACCGGAGACCGAACCGAATGGCGTTGCCTCAGAGCAAGGTGATGCCGCCAAGTCAAACGACGTTGCTTCCGAACAAGACGATGCCGATTCCATTCAGTCAATCACGCAGCCCGACGATCAGCCGATTGCGTTGGCGGCTCAGCCGACCGCTCTAGCGAATCAAATACAACCGGCCGCGGATGGCAAGTCCGTGACTTCGCCGCAGGCGCAGGCGACGATTCATGTGAACAAGCCGCTGGACGCTCCCGAGAAGCATAAGCGCATCAAAAAGAACGATGATGGCAGTTACACCGTGAACGTGGATGTGAAGGGTGCTGCCAGCAGCACCACGGTCACCACCACCCAGCCGATTGATTTCACGCTGGTGTTGGACGTGTCCGGTTCGATGGATGACCCGATGGGCAAAACGGATACGACCAAGCGGTTGGACGCGTTGAAGACCGCTGTGGACAACTTCCTTGATGATGCCGCGGCGGCCAATAAGGGTTCCCAGTCCGGTTCCGAGCCGGTCCGTGTCGGGTTGGTGAAGTTCTCTGGTAAGGAATCGGATAAGGTCGGGGATGGCATGTACCGGAAGGATGGATACCGTTACAACTATTCCCAGATCGTAAGCAATTTGACTGCGGACATGAATGGCCTGAAAACCAAGGTCAACAAGCTTGAAGCTGCTGGTTCCACCCAGGCCGACAATGGATTCAAACGCGCGGTCAAGGTAATGGAAAATGCTCCTCGGACCGATGCGAAGAAAGTCGTCATTTTCTTTACGGATGGTTCGCCTACATCGACTAATGGGTTTGAAGAAAAAGTGGCAAACAATGCCGTTACCGCTGCCAAGAGTTTGAAGGATGGCGGTGCCACGGTGTATTCTATCGGCATCTTCTCCGGTGCTGATCCGTCCTCGACCAAAGGCGACGAGAACCAGTTCATGCATGCGGTGTCCAGCAACTTCCCAAAGGCAATGAGCTACAACAGTCCCGGTAATGGGAATATCAAGGCCGGCTATTATAAAAGCGCGACGAACGCGTCGGAACTGAACGCCATCTTCGACGAGATTCAGAAGAGCGAGACCACCACATCCGCATACACCAATGTGGTGATGGAGGATACGCTTTCGGAATATGTCGACCTTGCCGACAACAAAGACTATAAGGTCGTGGCCAAAGACGTGTCCGGACAGGCCGTCGTTTTGACCAAGGATGTCGATTACACCCTGACATATGACAAGAACGCGAAGAAGTTCACCGTCAGGTTCCTGAAGGCTCTGGCCCACAACGTGACGTACACGCTGGAATACAACGTGAAGCCCACGCAGAAGGCATATGACGAGTATGCCGGCAAGGATGGATACGCCGATGTGAAGGGCGACGCGGACACCGATCTGTCAGAGAACATCACGTCTTCCGGTCGGCCGGGTTTTCATGCGAACGATTCCGCGTGCCTGGCGTACTCGGCCGATGGCGTGGATCATAAGTGCAGTGAGAACCCGTATCCGCACCCGGTGGTGCAGGTAGTCTCCTCGACGTTGCACATCGACAAGCAGTGGAGCGGTAACGGCCAGAAGCCGGAAAGCATCACGGTGGATATCAAACAGGGCAACGATACCTATAAGACGGTCACGCTGAGGCCTGACGATAACGGCAAATGGTCCACTGACGTGATTATTCCGGCAGGCGCCCAAAAGACGTACACGGTGACGGAAGTCGAACCGGACAGCCACTTGTGGAAGGCCTCCTACCAGCACAAGGTCGGCGATGGAAATCTTGCTAATGGCAATGTGGTGACGGTACCTAAATCCGCGGCATCGCAGAACGCCACAGTAGTCATCACCAACACGTTGAAGCAGGCCACGTTGGAGAACGCGATTGGCGTGAAGAAGGAACTGGCCGGCCGCGACTGGAAGGATTCCGACGAGTTCACTTTCAAGCTGAAGGCAGACGATTCCAATCCAGGCGCGCCGATGCCAGCTTCCTGCAAGAACCAGCCGGCGTGCACGGTGACGGTGAAACGCGATTCGTCTGACGATCACGTTGCTTACTTCGGCGACATCACGTATGACGCAGGTGAAGCCGAGTACACATATCTTGTGACGGAGAACGCTGGTAATGCTTCCGCAATGTATTACTCGCAGGCGGAATACCGGGTGGTCGTGTCCGTGATGAAAGGCGAAACGTCGGGTGAATGGAAGGCCGTTGTCAAATCCGTGACCCAGCTGAAAACCGATTATGGTGCCGCTGGTTCGAATTGGGACGAGACCCAGCCAATGCTGTTCACCAACAAATACATTTCGGCATCGTCGCTGCCATTGACGGGCCGCATGGGTGCGGAACGATGGTGGCAACTGGCAGCGAGCGGGATCGGCGTGCTGGCATTGCTAGCCGTCGTTGCGGCCGACCAGTGGAGACGTAAGAAGCGGCTCGGCTGAATAACACAGGATTTGCGGATCGCGGGGCGCGTTGGGTTCCCGCCTCCCGCGATTGCAGAAAACAGTAACCAACAATTAGGAAGAGGAGATTCTCATGAAGATGAGGAAGCTTTTCGCAGGGCTGGCCGCTGCGGCAACGCTGCTGAGCGGCATGGCGCTGGGCGTCGCCAGTGCGCAGGCTGATGATGCCCCTGCAACTCCGTTGCTACAAGTTAACCATGCGCAGGAAGGCCATACGTACACACCGTACAGGTTTGCCACGTTTGAGAATCCTGACGATGGCTCGGTCGAAGTGAAAACGGTTGACGCATGGAAGGGAGCTGTGACCACCGCTGCTGACACGGCTGATGGAAGCCACAACGGCATCCCGACAGAGTACAAGGATAATCCAGCCGCCTATGTGGCGACGTTCACTGCGGATCAGCTCCGTGTCTTCGCCAAGACCTTGGCTGGAATTGCTCCGCCGGCAGGACCTGATGGTGATGGCCTGACCGTAACTACGGAGCAGGCAAATACGAGCCAGGCGGTCGATGTGGACGGAGAAGGCTGGTATCTGGTGAAGGATACGTTCACCAAGGCTGGCGAAACGACTGTGACGTCGGGAACGCCGGCTGTGGTGGCCACCACCGTCAATGGACTGTCCAATCTGAAGATTGCGGCCGATGCGACGACCGGTCAGGGCAACATCACGACTGAAGGCCAGTTCAACGCGAAGAACGCGAATCCGACCGACGAGCCGCTCAAGTTCGCCCGGATGAATGACGTGGATGTGAACGGTAAGAGCGTAAAGGTGGGCGACACCGTGGACTTCACTGTGGCCGCGGACGTTCCTTATGCTGCGGCTGGCTGGGATGCGTACCCCTTTACCATTACCGATACCGCGTCCAAAGGTTTGCAGATTGCGGCAAAGAGTGCCTTCACGGTCCAGTTCGGAGATCATACTACTGTGAATCCCGATCTGTACACGATAACGCAGGAAGGCAATGCTCAATCCGGCACCACCACGACCATCTATTTTGCCGATGCCACAACGCTGGCCGGTAGGACGATCGTCGTGTCGTACCAGGGCACCGTCACCAAGGATGCGTTGGATGGCTTGAGCGGCAGTGTGGACAACAAGGCCACAATCACCACCAAGGATGGTACCAGCGGTGAAGGCAAGACTGTCCTTAAGACCTACGGTTTCAATTTCACGAAGATTGGCAAGGAAGGGAATGAGGCCAAGCCTCTAGCCGGCGCCGAGTTCGTTGTCAAGAATGCGAAGGGCGAGTTCCTTAAGCAGGCTGAGGACGGTGCGTGGTCGTTTGTTCCCAATCAGGCTGATGCCAAGAAGTTCACTACTGAGAATGATGGTTTGGTGAAGGTCGCGGGTCTTGCGGCAGGAACCTACACGGTTGTGGAGACTCAGGCTCCGACCGGCTACGCCCAGAACTTCAAGGTCACTTTCAAGGTGGAGATCACAGATGAAGGTCTCGTCACTTTCGAACCGGATGCCCTTCATCAGGTCCAGCCGAAAGATAACACCACTGCGAATGCCACCGCTACCGTGCTGAATGTGAAGAATGTCACTCAGCTGCCGCTGACCGGTGCCGCGGGAACCGTGCTGTTCACCGTCGTGGCGCTGCTGGTGGGCGGCGCTGGCGTGGCTGTGGCGGTCAAGAGCCGTCGCCGCACGTACTGAACGTGTGCTCGGCGCGATTGAGCTGTAAGCCAGCTCAATCGCAATAAAAAACAATGCGGGCGGTTGTGGGTCTTCCATAATCGCCCGCATTCATGTGTTTCCCGACCGCCAGAATCGATATACAGTCGGCAACATTTAAAAAACGACTTGTAAAAAGTTCGATGTAAAATCGCCCCGTCAAGGGCGTAACGAAGGGGGTAAAGCGATGCGTGGAGGTGGATCTTTCAGCGCCGACGAGCTGCAAATGCTACGGAAACTGCCGGCGGTCGCCAACGCAACCAAGGACCGCATCACCTATGCCGACACATTCAAGCGGGTGTGCGTCATACGGTATCTGGCAGGCGAATCGCCAACCAAAATCTTCCGCGAAGCGGGCCTGCCGCCGGAGCTGATTGGATACAAGCGCATCGAACGCAGCGTGGCGCGGTGGAAGAAAAGCGCCATCAAATCCGTGAACGGCAGCGAGGGGATGGACAACGGCGAGATCATCGCGCAGCTCATCGAACTATTCGTCGACACTATGAAGACGAAGAAGAAGCTTGACAACATTGTGGGCATCACCACTCCGAACGCTTCGGCTGCGGCGGACGCTTCGAATGCCGCCGGGGTTGTGGGCGTTCCTGCTGCGGTCGGCGGATTCCAACAGTCGTCTGCCGGTGGGCTCGACTCCGAAACCGCCATCAGCATCATCAGACAGCAGGCCCGCCGCGTCGACGAGCTGCAGCGCGAAAACGAAGACCTCCGCGCCAAACTCGACGAGCTGACCGCCTAGCCCGCTCATTCTTCATCATGCCGGCTTCTGTTCCTCCCAACAGAGCCGGCAAGCGTCATCTGTCAGACAAAAGCGGGCGCATTGGGCGGTTCCCGCGGTAGGGTGTGACCATTATGACTTTAGGGAATACGAATACCGGGAAGGCCGGCACAAACACGCAAGCTGCCGACGCGTCTGACGCAACGCAGAACGCGCAAAGCACGCAATCGCATATCAAATCCGTCGAAAGCCTCGACAAAGACAACGACATGGAACGCGGCCTGAAAAACCGCCATGTCCAATTCATCGCCATCGGCGGAACCATCGGCACCGGCCTGTTCCTCGGCTCCGGCAAATCGATCGCGCTGACCGGACCAAGCATCATCTTCGTGTACATCGGCGTGGGCCTCATCATGTTCCTGCTCATGCGCGCCATCGGCGAAATGATGTACAGCGACCCAAGCCAGCACACCTTCATCAACTTCATCACCCGCTACCTCGGCCGCGCGTGGGGCAAATTCGCCGGCTGGACGTACTGGATCGTGCTCATCCTGACCGGCATGACCGAAATCACGGCCGTCAGCACCTATTTCGTCACGTTCTTCGGCACGTTCGGCATTGACCTCAACGCGTGGAAATGGCTTATCGAACTGTGCTTCCTTGTGGCGCTCACCGGCATCAATCTCATTGCCGTGAAAGTGTTCGGCGAGGCGGAATTCTGGTTCTCCATGATCAAAATCACGCTGATTGTGGGTCTGATTGTCACCGCCGTGGTGATGCTGTTCCTCGGTTTCAGCTACCCGGCCACGCATATCGAAGGCGTGGACGGCACGGTTTCCGGTGCCACTGTGAGCCTTACGAACATTACCGACGGCTTCCAGCTTGCGCCGAATGGCTGGATGAACTTCTTCATGAGCTTCCAGATGGTGTTCTTCGCCTACCAGCTCATCGAATTCGTAGGTGTGACCGTATCCGAAACGCAGAACCCACGCAAGGTGCTGCCGAAGGCCGTCAACGAGCTGATCATGCGCATCCTCATCTTCTACGTGGGCGCGCTCGTGGCCATCATGGCCATCGTGCCGTGGCGCAACTTCCATCAGAACGCGGACGGCTCGTTCGGTTCGCCGTTCATCATGGTGTTCAAATACGCTGGCCTCGACTGGGCCGCCGCGCTCGTGTTCTTCGTGGTGATCACCGCAGCCGCGTCAGCGCTTAATTCGCTGATCTACTCGGCTGGACGCCATCTGTACCAGCTCGCGCAGGATTCCGAATCGCCCGCCATGCAGCGTCTCGGTGAGGTGTCGGACCGCAAGGTTCCGGCGAAGGCGATTATCGTGTCCGGCTGCATGATCCTGTTCTCCCCGCTGATCAACGCGATTCCGGGCGTTTCCGGCGCGTTCGTGCTGTTCGCCTCGGCCGCCAGCGCCGTCGTGATCTTCATTTACATTCTGACGATGCTTGCTCACCGCCGCTACCGTCAAAGCGCCGACTTCCTGCCGGACGGCTTCGTGATGCCGGCCTGGCAGGTGTGCGATTGGATTGCGGTCGCGTTCTACGTGGTCGTGTATGTCACGTTGTTCCTGTCTTCCGACACGCTCGGTTCCGCAGTCGCCGGCCTGGTCTGGTTTGTCGTGTTCGGCGGCTACTGCCTGCTGCACGAGCGGTTCCAGAACCGCGACCTGAAGGCGGCTCTAGGGAAGTAGACGTATTGCCTGTCGCTGCGGTATGCGTGGCATGCGCGTGTTGCGCTACGTGCCGCGCATCTGACGAAAGAGGGTCGGTGGAAACCTTGCGAAAATGTGCGTCTCCACCGACCCTCGTCGTGTAATCGCAATAAAACAGTGCGAAACGTTAGTGCACGAATCGTACGAAACCGACGCGAATCAGCCGATGTAGTCGGCCTCGTTCGTCGGGCTGGACGGGACGGCGTGGTCCTCCGTCACCTTGCCCAGGCCGGACAGGTACGCTTCACGGCCGGCCTCAATCGCATTCTTGAAAGCGCGCGCCATCAGCGGAATGTTGCCGGCGGATGCGATCGCCGTGTATGCCATCACCGCGTCCGCGCCCATCTCCATGGCCTCAGCGGCCTGGCTCGGACGGCCGATGCCCGCGTCGATGATCACCGGAACGTTGGCATTCTTGATGATCACCTCGATGAAATCGCGTGCGCGCAGACCCTTGTTCGAGCCGATCATCGCGCCAAGCGGCATCACGCATGCCGCGCCCGCGTCCTCAAGACGCTTCGCCGCGATCGGGTCCGGGAACATGTACGGCATGACCACGAAACCTTCCTTCGCCAGCTTTTCCGTGGCCTTGATGGTCTCCTCGTTGTCAGGCAGCAGGTACTTCGCCTCGTGCTCGATCTCCACCTTCACGAAGTCCGTCTGGCACACCTCGCGCGCGAGACGTGCGATGCGCACCGCCTCCTCCGCGTTGCGCGCGCCCGACGTGTTCGGCAGCATGGTGATGCCCTTCGGAATGTAGTCGAGCAGGTTGTTTTCGGTGGTGCGGCAGCGGCGCAGCGCCATGGTGACGATCTGCGTGCCCGCGTTCTCGATGGTCGCCTTGATGAGGTTCAGGTCGTAACGGCCGGAACCGAGGATGAAGCGGCTCGTGAACTTGTGCCCGCCGAGGATCAGCGGGTCGGCGTCGCCGGTGGCGATCTCGTCGTACGCATGAGCGTCCGGCTCCGGCAGGATCGCCGTGTTCGTGGTGGTACCGACCAGCTCGTCGAGCGTGGCGTTCGGTGCGGCCGCGACGTCGGCGGCTGCGGTGGTGATGGTGTTTTCGGTGCTCATCGTCGGTTCCTTTCGTTGGGGTGTTTAGTGTTGCTGTTGTTGCGATTGCTGTACTGCTTGTGTTGCCGTTGCGTCGCTGTTGTGTTGTGTGCAACGTGCGTTTGTAATCGCAATAAAAACTTCGATTACGGCAGTGGAGTAACGTAGCAGTGCGTCAGGCGTCTTCCTCGCCGAGGATCAGTCGCGTGATCATGTTCGCTTCGTGGCAGGCGACCACGCCCACGCGCGGCGCCATCAGGCCGGCACCCGGTACCGGAGCCGTCTCGCCGTCGCCGCAGAAGTAGAAGTTCTTCGAAACGCGACGCGTGCTCACCAGGTTGGAGCTGCGGAAGCCGGCCATGCCGGACGCGCTGACGAGCTTCTTGCCCGGCAGATTCTCCAGCACCGCGTTGACGAGCATCGTCTTGTTTTCCGGCACGTCGAACGCCTCGCAGATGATGTCCTCGTTTTCGAACAGCGTCGGCACGTTCTCGTCGGTCACCTTGACGGTGTCGATGGTGATGTCCGTGAACGGGTTGATTTGGCGCAGATTGCTGCGCAGCGCCTCCGTCTTGTACTGGCCGAGGTCCTTCAGGAAATACTGCTGGCGATTCAGGTTCGTCATATCCACGCGGTCGAAGTCGATCAGATGCAGATGGCCGACGCCGATGCGGGTCAGCGCCACCGCGATGGTGGAGCCGAGGCCGCCGCAGCCGCAGATGGCCACGTGCGCCGCGTCGAGCTTGTCCTGCGTGGCGGCCGTGTGACGGTCGAGCAGGGCCGCGCGGATCTCCTCGCGGCTGACCAGGGTGGCCGGGTCGGGCTGGTTGTCGAAAGCGTGCTGGCGGGCGTCGATCTGCGCCTGCGATGCGGATGGTTCAAAAGTCATGGTTGTTCTCGTATTCTCGTTTCCGCTCGTATGGTTTGTTTCGCTGCTGTGCTCAGCCGCCCTGCACGAACGTGACGATTTCCAACGTGTCGGTGCCCTTGAGCTGCGTCTGCGCACGCTGGGCGCGCGGCACGATCTCGCCGTTGAGCTCCACGGCCACGCGGTCGGCGCGCAGACCGCGCTGCTCCACTAGTTCGGCCACGGTGATCGGCGTGGCGACGTCCTCTTCCTTGCCGTTGATGATCATTTCGGTTCCCTTCTGTATGTCAGGCCCCACGAGTGCCGTTCCCGCCGAAACGGACGTTCAGAACTGCTTTGTGGGCTTCCGAGCGTCTGCTTCCGGTGAATCGGACATTCACGGTTGGTACGAAAAAAGGGTCGCCGAAGGAACCGTACCCTATGAGGTGGTGCGCCCCTCCGTGACCCTAATCACGCGATATTCGGTTATCGCGAACGGAAATGAGATGCGCCTTGCGGCGCGAACAACCCGTCTCCTTACGGCGGCATTACCCGCATCAAGTCCTCGGTCGAAGCTTTATGAGCTCCCTCTCAGCCTTTCGGCTCCCGTTCGGTTGTGCCTTTATCTTCGCGCAGGCGCCCGACAAGCTTGCGCCGGTCCACGTTGAGTTAGTCTTGATGTGAACATGCGCGAATCGGCTGCGTGCTTGCAAGGAAGGGGAAGATGATGATGAACGGTGAGTTGGCAGGATTTACGATTCCTCGGCTCGGCATGGGAACGATGGCTTTGGCGATTGAGGGGCGTCCGGATCGCGATACTGCGATTCGGACGATTCACGCCGGTTTGGACGCGGGTGTTCGCTATTTGGACACAGCTTGGTCGTATTATCTGCCGAGCGAGCCTGGTACCGGCACTGCGAAAGATTTGGGGTACGGCGAAAAGTTGGTGCGTGATGCGCTCGCCAGCTGGGACGGCCCTCGCGATGAAGTGCTGGTCGCCACGAAAACCGGCTATCGACGCACCATGGAGGTTCCCGCTTTTGTTGCTCCTGTGTCCGATTCGCCAGAATCGGACACTCAGGGGCGGGATTCCGAGGGCTGCAGTCGTCGGCCTGGCGGGGAACGCCAGCATTTGCAGGCGGCGGGCAGTCAATACGGGTGGATGGCGGATTCGCGTCCGGAAACGATGATCTGCGACGCAAAGGAGTCGGCCGCGCACCTCGGCGTGGAGGCGCTGGACCTGCTGTACTCGCACGGACCGGACCCGGAAGTGGCTTATGAGGACCAGGTCGGCGCGCTGAAGCAGCTGCTTGACGAGGGCGTGATCCGGTACGCGGGCATTTCCCGCGTGGACAACGCGCAGATCGACATCGCCCGCGAGATTCTCGGCGACAAGCTGATCGCCGTGCAGAACCAGTTCTCGCCCTCGCACCCCGACCCTGAGCATACGATGGAGCACTGCGCGGAACTTGGACTCGCGTTCGTGTGCTGGAGCCCCCTCGGCGGCTTCCTCGACGCGTTCGACCAGCGCGCGTACGACCCGTTCCGCACGGTCGCCGGCAACCACGGCTGCTCCTACCAGCGCGTGGTGCTCGCCTGGGAACTGAGCCGTTACAAGCGGTTGTTCACCATCCCCAGCGCCCGCAATCCGCAGGAAATCAACGATTCCTTCGCCGCCACCGAACTGACGCTCACGCAGGATGAGCTGGCGATGCTGAACGCCTCCGTCGACGCCCGTCGCGGCTGAATTCCGCGCAATACGTACGATTGGCCGCGCCCGATTCCGCACAATAATCGCGATTCGGGCCGCGGCCTTTTTCGTGCCTTCTGTAGCTTGCTCGCTGCAAAATCGCCCTGGGAATAACTTACACTGTAAAATGTTTACACTGTAAGATATTATGACGGCGATTGCGACGGAAGGAGGTGCCGCGTGGGCTTTGAAGAGGAACTGTTCCACGAATTGGCGACCAACACATGGGACAAACGCTCGCGCATGCAGCAGGAGATGGTGAAAGGCGCGAAGGGCGAACCCTTCGCCGTGCAGGAACTCTATAGGAAAGGCCCGCTGACGCCATCGCAGCTCGCCTCTTCAATGAAAACCACCACCGGACGCGTGTCCACACTGCTGTCCGCGTTGGAGAAAAAAGGCCAGATCACACGCGAATCCGACCCCGACGATCGCCGTGTGGTGCACGTGAACCTCACCGAAGCCGGCAGGGAACGCGCCGAACGGCAGCGCGAAAGCATGCGCGAGGCGATCTGCTGGATCTTCTCGCAGATGGGGGAGCGCCGCGCGCGCGAATTCGTTGAGCTCACCGAGGAATTCACCACGTACATGTCGCTGTGCATGCCCGGCAAACCGCGCCCCACGGCGGACGAGGTCAAAGCCGCGTTCTCAGGAAAAGCACAGGAAGACGCGTAGTATCTTACGCTGTAAATAATTCACAGTGTAAGTAATCGCAATCCAGTAATCGCAAAAACCGCGAAAAATCGCAAAAACTAATCGTAAGAAAACAAGCAAAACACAAAACAAGAGAAGGAACCAAGCATGCTTCGCATCGTACGATACCTCTCCAAAGCGGAGATCGGTCAGATGCTCGTCGCGCTGGTCAGCATCGTCGGTCAGATCTGGCTTGACCTGACCCTGCCGGATTATATGGCCGACATCACGCAGCTCGTCGAAACCCCCGGCAGTGAAATGCACGACATCTGGGTGGCCGGCGGCAAAATGCTGCTCGTCTCGCTCGGATCGGCGGCCTGCGCGGTCGTCACCGGCTTCATCGCCGCGCGCGTGGGCGCCTCGTTCAGCCAGCGCCTGCGTTCGCTCGAATTCAACAAGGTGGAAAGCTTCGGACCGGCGGAAATGAACCGTTTCTCCACCGCGTCGCTCATCACCCGCTCCACGAACGACATCACGCAGATCCAGATGTTCATCACCATGGGCCTCATGATGATCGTCAAAGCGCCGATCATGGCCGTGTGGGCCGTGTGCAAGATCGCAGGAAAGGGCTTCGATTGGACGCTCGCAACCGGCATCGCCGTGGCCATCCTGCTGGTGGTCATCGCCGTGCTCATGCACTTCGTCATGCCGAAGTTCAAGGCCATGCAGCGCCTGACCGACAACATCAACCTCGTGGCGCGCGAGAACCTCACCGGCCTGCGCGTGGTGCGCGCGTACAACGCCGAGGACTACCAGGAAGCCAAGTTCACCGAAGCCAACAAGGAACTCACCGAAACCCAGCTGTTCACCAACCGCGCCATGGCCATCATGATGCCGTTGATGAACACCATCATGAACGGCCTGATGCTCGCCGTCTACTGGATCGGCGCGTACCTCATCGACGCTGCCGACGCCGTCGACAAGCTCACCACCTTCTCCAACATGGTGGTGTTCTCCAGCTACTCCATCCAGGTGATCATGAGCTTCCTGCTGCTGAGCATGGTGTTCGTGCTCTGGCCGCGAGCCGACGTGTCCGCGCAGCGCGTGCTCGAAGTCATCGACACCGAGCCGATGGTCACCGACGGCACGCAGGACGCGGGCAAGCCGGGCGAGGAAGGCGAAATCGAATTCCGCAATGTGAGCTTCGCCTACCCCGACTCGCGTCACGCCATGCTCGAAGGCGTCAATTTCAAGGCGAAGAAGGGTCAGACGGTGGCGTTCATCGGCTCGACCGGCTCCGGCAAATCGTCCCTCATCAACCTCGTGCCGCGTTTCTACGACGCCACGCAAGGCGAGGTGCTCGTCGACGGCGTCAACGTGCGCGACTACAAGCTGAAGGCGTTGCGCGACAAGATCGGCTACGTGCCGCAGCAGTCGTTCCTGTTCAAGGGAACGATCGCCAGCAACGTCGCGTACGGAGATACGGACCGCGACGACGACACCGTGCGCCGCGCATGCGACGTCGCGCAGGCGACGGAATTCATCGACAAAAAGCAGAAGAAGTACGATTCCGGCATTTCGCAGGGCGGTTCCAACGTTTCGGGCGGGCAGAAGCAGCGTCTGTCGATTGCACGCGCCGTCTACCGTCATCCGGAAATCCTGATCTTCGACGATTCCTTCTCCGCGCTCGACTTCAAAACCGACCGTGCCGTACGTGACGCGCTCGAAAAGGAAGCGAAGGATTCCACGAAACTCATCGTCGCGCAGCGCATCGGCACCATCATGAATGCCGACCGCATCATCGTGCTCGACGACGGCAAAGTGGTCGGCCAGGGCACGCACGAGGAACTGCTCGACACGTGCGAAGTGTATCGGCAGATCGCCGAATCGCAGTTGAGCGAAGACGAACTGAAGCGCTGAAAGGGGGAGACATGCCAAGAGGAATGGGACGCGGCCGTGGGGCCGTGGAAAAGCCGAAGGACTTCGGCGGAGTGATGAAGAAGCTCGTGAAATTCTGCAGCCGGTACATTCCGGTGATGATTCTCGCGCTGGTTCTGGGCGCTGCCGGCACGGTGTGCCAGATCATCGGCCCGGACAAGCTCAAGGACATGACCAACGAGATCACGAAGGGTCTGCCGGCCATGGTGCACGGCAAGCCCGTCATGAATTCGATCGATATGGACGCGGTGTCGCGCATCGCATGGCTGCTCGTCGCGCTGTACGTCGGGTACGCGCTGCTGAGCTACCTGCAAAGCTGGCTGATGGCCAACGTCACGCAACGCACGGCACAGCAGCTGCGTGAGGCGATCAGCCAGAAAATCAATCGCCTGCCGCTGAAATATTTCGACAAAGTCAGCTACGGCGACGTGCTGAGCCGCATCACCAACGACGTCGACGCGATCGGACAGACGCTCGGCCAGTCGGTCGGCTCGCTGATCACTTCGATCACGCTGTTCTTCGGCGCGCTCATCATGATGTTCTACAACAACGTGACCATGACGCTGTGCGCCATCGGCTCCGCGCTGCTCGGTCTGATCATCATGGGCGTGATCATGAAGGTGTCGCAGAAGTACTTCACCCGCCAGCAGGTGGCGCTCGGCGACGTCAACGGCCACGTCGAGGAAATGTACACCGGCCACACCGTGGTCAAGGCGTTCTGCGGCGAGGAACGCTCCATCGAGCAGTTCGAGAAGTACAACAACGACCTGTACGTGTCCGGCTGGAAAAGCCAGTTCCTGTCCGGCCTGATGATGCCGATCATGAACTTCGTCGGCAACTTCGGATACGTGGTGGTGTGCGTGGTCGGCGCGGCGCTCGCCATGGACGGCAAGATCGAATTCGGCGTGATCGTGGCGTTCATGATGTACATCCGCCTGTTCACGCAGCCGCTGTCCCAGTTCGCGCAGGCGTTCCAGAACCTGCAGCGCTGCGCGGCCGCATCCGAACGCGTCTTCGGCTTCCTTGAGGAGCCGGAACTGTCCGACGAAACCGGCAAGCAGGCGCTGCTGGGCGTCGGCGCGGACGGCAAGCCGCGGCCGGTGCGCGGCGACGTGGAATTCAGCCACGTGCGCTTCGGCTACGACGCGGACAAGACCATCATCAACGACTTCTCCGCGTCCGTGAAGGCCGGCCAGAAGGTGGCCATCGTCGGCCCGACCGGCGCCGGCAAGACCACCATGGTCAACCTGCTGATGCGCTTCTACGAGATTTCCGGTGGTACGATTTCGATCGACGGCATCGACACCAAGTCCGTGCCGCGCTGGAACGTGCACGACCAGTTCTCCATGGTGCTGCAGGACACGTGGGTGTTCCGTGGAACAGTGCGTGAAAACATCGCGTATTCGAAGAAGGACGTCACCGACGAGCAGATCGTGGCCGCATGCAAGGCCGTCGGCCTGCACCACTACATCATGTCGTTGCCGAACGGCTACGACACCGTGCTCGACGACAAGGCGTCGCTTTCCCAGGGCCAGCGTCAGCTGCTGACGATCGCGCGAGCGATGGTGGAGGACGCGCCGATCCTGATCCTCGACGAGGCCACCTCATCCGTCGACACCCGTACGGAAGAGCTGATCCAGAAGGCGATGGACGCGCTGACCGTGGGCCGCACGAGCTTCGTGATCGCGCACCGCCTGTCCACCATCCGCGACGCCGACATGATCCTGGTGATGAACGGCGGCGACATCGTGGAACGCGGCACGCACGAGGAACTGCTCGCCAAGGGCGGCTTCTACGCCGACATCTACAACAGCCAGTTCACGCTGGCCGAGTGAGGTTGGTGTGCTGACTCGCTAAAAAATCCGGAGGGACCACCCCTCCGGATTTTTGCGTTTTGGCTTCGGCATTTTTATTGTGTTGCGCTGACGGGACGGCGGATTTACCATTGAGGTGACTGACGTCAATCGATTGACGTATTTGAAAATCACAAAGAAAGTGGGCGGTCATGAAAAGCATCGAAATCGGCAAATCGGCAGTGGTCGCATCGCAGGCGGCGCTCGGCGTGATGCGCATGGACGCGCTGGATGCGGACGCTGCGGCAGAAGTCGTGCGTACGGCCGCCGAGTATGGAGTCAACTTCTTCGACACGGCGGACATCTACGGATTCAACGTCAACCACGACCATGCCAGCTCGCGTGTGCTCGGCCGCGCGTGGAAGGACGCCGGGCTCAAGCGCGAGGACATCTTCCTGCAGACGAAGTTCGGTATCAACATCGACTTCAGCGACCCGAACAACGTGCACGCCACCCGCTACGACTTCTCCGCGAAGCACCTCATCACGCGACTCGACGAGGAACTGGAAGCGCTCGGCACTGACTACGTGGACTTCGCGCTCCTGCACAGGCCCGACACCCTGATGGAGGCCGAAGAAATCGTCGAAGCGTTCACCACCCTGCACAAGGCGGGCAAAGTGCGCCACTTCGGCGTGAGCAACGTGAACCCGTGGCAGGCGGAACTGCTGCAGTCCTGGCTCGGCGACGACCCGGCCATGAGGCTTGAAGCGAGCCAGCTGCAGTTCGGCCTGATGCACGCGCAGATGGTCAGCGACGAGCTGATGACCAACTCCGGCGCCGAAGGCATGGTCGTGGCCAACCATTCGGACGGCCTGCTGTCCTACTCGCGACTGCGCCACATGACCATCCAGGCGTGGAGCCCGTTCCAGTCCGGCACGGAATACGGCCCGTTCGTAGGCAACGAGCACTTCCCGGAGCTGAACAAGGCACTGGACGAAAAGGGCGCCAAGTACGGCGTGAGCGCCAACGCCATCGCCACCGCATGGGTGCTCAGGCATCCGGCGAAGATCCAGATCGTGCTCGGCTCGATGAACCCCACCCGGCTGGGCGAAATGCTCGACGGCGCGGACATCGATCTCGACAAGCAGGATTGGTGGGACCTGTACGTGGCCGCCGGCAACCTCATTCCGTGAGTTTTGCTTGCGATTGGCCGGTTTGCGGTCTGCGATTGGCGGGCCGCCAACCGGCCAACCTGGCAATCAGTGACCGGTCGGCAATCAGAAGAAACGGCCGGGGAAACCGGCGCTGATGGTGGCGTGACGGTCGGCGTCCAACGTGGCGCAATCGAAAACAAAAACGCTGCGCAGTTCATTCGGGTCCGCAACGAACAGCGCCGTAGCCAACCCGTCCGCCACCGCAGTCGGATAGTCGCCAAATGACGCGGATTGCACTGCAACCCAGGCGGCTTCCGTTTGTTGCACGGGCAGGCCGTCGATGGCGTTGAGCAGGTGGTGAATCGCCAGATGCGTCTGTTCGTTCACCGCCACCTCCCAATGGCGACGGCTGGGCGCGCTCGCACAGAACGCGCCATCGCCGATCAGTGCGACGCCGACCGCGCAGGACGGATCATCCGGATCCTCAAGCGCCACACGGATCGGCTTGTTCGTGCGCGCCAGCAGATCGCCGCCCGCATCAATCACAAATTCCGGGGCAGCGCTTTCGCGTTTGCTGTCTGAGATGGAAGATTGGCATGTCGGGTTGGTCGTTTCGGCTGACTTGACATGCGATGTGCGCGAAAGTTCTGAATCGGTGAGCAATCCGCCCAGCGAATCCACCAGATAACCCTTGCCGCACGCGCCGAAATCCACATGAACCGGACTGCGTGTAACCAATGTCGTACCACTCGAACGAACCACATCACGACCCCATACGGCCCGTCCGTGCAGCGCGCCCAGGCGCTCGCCGGCGTCGGCTTCAACGGTGAAACTCAGCGCGGGATCGTAACCGAGACGGATCAGGTCCTCGCCCACGCACGGGTCGATCGCACCGCGCGTGGCGGCGTGCAGCGCGTCGTACAAATCGAATAGCGGGCCGGCCCAATCGGGAAAATCGAAATGCCCGCCATGCTCCGCATTGCCGATGTGCGCAACCAGCGAATCAGCGCGAAACCGCGAAAGCGCATGCTCGTATTCATCGATGAACCGTTCCATCTCGCCGCGCAATTCCGCAGTGATCGGGTGAGGCGTCGAAATCAGCAACCCCGTGCCGAGCGCCTTGGGGAACGCGGCGGTGTACGGCATGCGATGCGCGAGCGGTGCGAGGGAATCCATACCCACGATGCTAGCGCGTGCCCGGCTTGGCGTAGTTCGTGCTTGGGCAACCTGATATGCGCTATATGTGGCATGAGGCATCGCCTTATTTTGATACCCCCGTAGCTTTGTATAGTTACGATTATACTAATCGCGATTATACAGACCGACGCTTTGGCGTGGAGTTCGCTTCACGTTTTCGGGCGGACGGGGGTGTTGCGGAACGGCGGTGAGCGTCACAATGTGAGACGACACGCGGAAAACGGGAAAAATAAAAACGGCGGAATTCCAACGTTTTTCCATGCGCGATACAACAAGACCAATTAAAAATCAAGACTGTTATTCAAAAAAGTTTCGTTCTATCTTGGCTTCCGATGCGCGCTTCGTACGTCGGGTACGTCGGGGAAAGCGCGCCGAAAAGATTTGCGGAAGGAAGGTTCGACCCATGTCATCTCGCGTCGAGCAGCGCCACGCAGCCGGTTCCTACGATTCGTGCGATTCGCGCGTCTCGGCTTCCGGCCGTCTCGCCGCGCTCGTCGCCGCGTTGATGATCGCGCTCGCCGCGCTGTTCGCCGGCACCGCGATGCCGCAGCAGGCGTCCGCCGCCGACGACAGCCAGACGAATTTCGATTCCTGGACCGCCGCTGCGCAGAACATCGCCAAGCAGCTCGCCACCGCCGAAAAAGACTACAACGACGGCGATTACGGCCAGGCCGGCACCGGCTTCCAGACCGCGCATTGGATCGGCTACGACGCCTCCAACTTCTCGAAGGCCGTCAACGACACCATTTCCGCCGACAAGCAGCAGGCGTTGCTCACACAGTTCACCGACTTGGAAGGCCTCGCCTACCAGCAGGGCCAGGGCGGCGCGATCGCCGGCAAAATCGATGCGCTGAACGCGGACCTCACCGCCACCGCGCAGACGCTCGATGGCAACGCGAACCTCGCCGACCCCCAAACCTACGCGAAGCAGCGTGCCGAACAGACCGCAGCCGAACGTAAGAAGCTCGACGCGGCCAAAAAGAACTCCTCCAAAGGCAAAGGCGACCGCACGTGGGGCGAAGTCGCCAGCGAAATGAACGTCATCCTCGACAAGGCATACAAGGCCGCCGTCTCCGGCAAGGGCGCGGAAGGCTCCAGCCTCGTCAACGACGCGTACTACCAGTACTACGAGAAGCTCGGCTTCGAAAAGAACGTGATGAACGCCATCTCCGGCGACCGCGTCTCGCAGGTCGAATACCAGTTCAAGATGACCCGCAAAACCATGCGCGACGGCGGTTCCGACAAGGAAATCAAGAAGCTCGTCGACGACCTGAAAAGCTGGCTCGTCGAAGACGCGGCCACCCTCGACGGTGGCGCGGCCGGCAACGTCAACGCCTTCACCAAAGCCATCACCAGCTCCGCCGGACAGGCGTTCCTCATCCTGATCCGTGAGGGCCTCGAAGCGCTGCTGGTGGTGGCCGCCGTGGTGGCCTACCTCGTCAAATCCGGCAACCGGCGCTTCACCAAGTGGATCTACCTGGGCGTGCTCGCCGGTCTCGCCGGTTCCGGCCTGATCGCCGTGCTCTTCACGTTCCTGTTCGGAGGCTCCGGCCCGATTCAGGAAATCTCCGAAGGCGTGTGCGCGCTGATCGCCATGCTCATGCTGCTGTGGACCAGCAATTGGATGCTCAACAAAAGTTCCGTGGAAGCGTGGAACCGTTACATCCGCACCAAAACCGAGTCCGCCGTGGCCGACGCGCAAAACAAAGTCGCCGCCGGCGAAGGCGTGGGCCTGGGTATGGTCGTTTCGCTCGCCATGCTGAGCTTCCTAGCCGTGTTCCGTGAAGGCGCCGAAACCGTCATCTTCTACGAATCGATCTACTCGATGAGTCGCGACGCGCAAGGCATGTGGATCGGCGGCATCGCCGCGGGTGTGGTGCTGCTCGTCATCTTCCTCGTGCTGCGCTTCACCTCCGTAAAGATTCCGATTGGCCCGTTCTTCCTCGTTACGTCGATCCTGATGGCCGTGCTGGTCGTCATCTTCGCCGGCGGTGGCATCCACGCGCTCATCGAAGGTGACCTGATCGACGGCCACTACCTGTCCAGCGTGCCCACAAACGACTGGATCGGCCTGTATCCGTACGTCGAATGCCTTGCGGCACAAGCGATCGCGGCGATTGCCGTACTCGCGCTGTTCGCCGTCGGCTTCGCACGCAAACGCAAGTTGCGCACGCCTGACAATCGCAAGTAATACGCAAATTTTCCGAGATTTACCGATATTTTTTCCACATCCAACAACAAAGGAAAGAGAAATGAAGAACAAGAAGATCGCCGCTCTGCTCGGCATCCTGCTGGCCGGCTCCATGGCCTTCTCCCTGTCCGCATGCGGCAATTCCAACGATTCCGCCGCTTCGGACAAGTCCAGCGCCTCCGCGTCGGCTTCGAAGGCCGACGACTCCAGCAAGGACGATTCCAGCGATTCCGCCGGTTTCGAAGAGATCCAGGTCGATGAGAAGCACTCCGACCAGGAATGCGGCCCGCTGACCGTCAACGCCGTCTACTTCCAGCCGATCGACATGGAACCGTCCGGCATGGGCCTCAAGGCCGCCGATGCGAGCTTCCACCTCGAAGCCGACATCCATGCCAACCAGAAGGGCACCGAACTCGGCTACGGCAAGGGCGATTTCGTGCCGGACCTGACCGTCAACTACGACATCATCGACAAGACCTCCAACGCGTCCGTCGCCTCCGGAACCTTCATGCAGATGAACGCCTCCGACGGCCCGCACTACGGCGCCAACGTCAAGCTCGACAAGGCCGGCGCGTACAAGCTCGTGCTGAAGATCGAATCCCCGGAGAAGAAGGGCTGGATGCTGCACGTCGATCCGGAGACGGGTGTGAAGGGACGCTTCTGGACGGAACCGATCGAGGTCACCTTCCCGGACTGGAACTATACGCCGCAGGAGTGGTGATCTCCTAGCGTAGCCCGTTCGCGGTTTCGGTATGCATTACCCGACACACTCAAGGCCGTTCGGCCAAGCTTACGGTCGGGCAATGCATACCGAAACCGCTCTCTCGCGTTTAGGGGGATGGATTCACCTCTGCGATTGTGGAGGGGGTCCGGGAAATCCTCGCATTTTAGGGGAGGGATGAGAGGGGTGGGACTCTTTGGGATGGGGCGGAATGGGAATCGTTGGGCTCTTTGAGTTGGGTTTTTGGATGAAAGGATTTTGGGATGCTGCTGCAGTTTGTGACGGTGTTGCAGGGGGTGTTGGCGCCGGCGCTGCTCGTCATGGCGTTGAGCGTCATGCTCACCGTCGGTGAGGGGCGTGACAAGCCTCTGAGCGCGTACTGGCGGCTGGCCGGTTTCGTTGTTGGATTCGCCGGCGCAGTCGTATTCGCCGCGCTGCGCGCCACCGCCGTCATCACGCAACGCACGTTCGTCAACTATCCGACCCTGTGGTGCTGCGTGATCCTCGACGTGGCCGTGTTCGTCATCGTCCTGTTCGCCCGCCGCATCACCGCCGACTGGCACAACCACCGCGCGCTGCTCGACATCGCGAATCTCGTTGCGGCGCTTGCGATCGCGGCCACCACCTTTCGTGCGCTGCCCGACGTGATTCTGCGACTGACGATCTTCGTCGAGCCGGGCGATCCCATCTTCACTTCCGACATGCTGTTGCGCGCGCTCGGCTTCGCTTTGGGCGCGGCCGTCGCAATCATCGCCGCGCTTATCTTCCGCACGATGCGTTCCACCGCCGTCCGCTGGTCGTTCACGACGGCGGTGCTGCTGTTGGTCGCGCTGTTGTTCGCACAGCATTTCACCGACCTTGCGCAGATCCTCCAATCCAAACGCATCGTCAGCTTCCCGACCGCCGCCTTCCTCGCGCTCGTGTGGGGCATCAACCATCAGCGCAGCCTGACCATCGCAATGGCGCTCGTCTTCGCCATTCCGGCAATCGCCAGCATCGTCATGGGCTTCAAAGTCAAGCCGACCGGCGCCAACGAGGCGATCGCACGCACGCATATCGCATTCCGCCGCCGCGCGAAAGCGGCCGGCGCGTTCAGCCTGGTCGCCATGATCTGCGTCACCGTGGCCCTGACGTACGGCGTCGCGCAAACGCAGAAAGTCGTCACGCTGTCGCCGCCGGAAGACTACTCGCTCGCCGACGGCGTGGCCACCATCAAATTCAGCCAGATTTCCGACGGCCATCTGCACCGCTTCGAATACCGCGCGAAGGACGGCACCTCCATGCGATTCATCATCATCAAGAAGAACGGCGGCGCGTACGGCGTCGGCCTCGACGCGTGCGACAACTGCGGCGACGCCGGCTACTACGAGAAGGACGGCAAAATCATCTGCAAGAAGTGCGATGTGGCCATCAACCTCGCCACCATCGGCTTCAAAGGCGGCTGCAACCCGATACCGTTCGACTACCAGGTCAAGCCAGGCAAAATCGTCATCCAAACGTCCACGCTCGACGCGCTGTCGAGCCATTTCCAGTGAGCGCCGAGAAAGGTAAGGGGGTGCCATGTTCTTCCTGAAAATGATCTCTCGCTCGTTCAGCCGGCAGTTCAAACGCCGTCTGCTCATCGCCGTCACCGTGTGCCTGTCCGCCACCGTCAGCGTGGCCATGCTCGGCGTGGTGTTCGACGTGGGCGACAAGCTCAACGCGGAGCTGAGCACGTATGGTTCGAATATCGTCGTGCAGCCGAAGTCCGACGCTGTGGTGAGCGATTTGTACAATACCGGCGATTCTGCTGGCTCGGCTTCGGGTAGTTCGTCCGGTTCGGACGGGGGTTCCACTTCCGACGGCTCGGCTGCGGCGGACAGTGCCGACCCGACCGCGTTTCTGAAGGAGTCGGACGCGCAGAAGATCAAGACCATCTTCTGGGCGTTCAACATCACCAATTTCGCGCCGGAATTGAACATCCACGCGGATGCGGGGTGTGTCGGTTCGGGGGCTAGTTCGGCTGGCTCTGCTGGAACGGCTGGTGCGTCAGGTGCGGCTGCTTCCGCGGCGAAATGCAAGGCGACCAACGTGCCGATCGTGGGCACGTGGTTCGCGAAAACCCTGCACATGGACTCCGGCGAGTCCACCGTGGCCGGCATGAACGGCATGCGCTCATGGTGGAAAATCAACGGAACCTGGCCGAAAGACGACAGCGAGCAGGCGATGGTCGGCAGCGCGCTCGCCGCGAAACTGGGCGTGAACGTCGGTGACAGCGTTACGCTCGACAAGACGATCGCCGTCGGTGCGGACGACAATACGAACGGAGGTACCGGGAAAACCGGCAAATCCTCCACCGAACGCAATCGCGTGAAAGTGAAAATCGTCGGCATCTTCGATTCGGGCGATTCCGACAACAGCGCCATTTATATGCCGTCCATCGCCACGCAAACGCTTGCGAATCTGCCGAATTCCATCGACAAGATTGAAGTCAAGGCGCTCACCACGCCCGACAACGACCTCGCGCGCAAGGCGTCGAAGAATCCGAACGCGCTCACGCAGGACGAGTGGGAGACGTGGTATTGCACCGCGTATCCGTCGTCGATCGCGTACCAGATCGAAGAGGTGCTGCCGGGCGCGGTGGCCAAGCAGGTGCGCCAGGTGGCCGCGCTGCAGGGCGATGTGCTGAACAAGACGCAGGCGGTGATGGTGCTGATGACCGTGCTGTTGCTGGTTGCCGCCGCGATCGCCGTGGCGAACCTGATGGCCGCGTCGATTGGCGAACGCGGTTCGGAATTGGCGCTGTTGAAGGCGATCGGTGCCACGGACGGCGCGGTTTCGCGCCTTATGCTCGCCGAAACGGCGGTGATTTCGCTGGTTGGTGCGATTGCCGGCGCGCTGCTTGGCTCGGGCGTTGCACAGATCGTGGGGCACGTGGTGTTCGGCTCGGGCATCACCATGCGTCCGATGGTGTTCGTGTTGGTTTTCGTGTTGCTGGCGGTCACTGTGCTCGTGGCCTCGCTTTCGTCGATTCGGGCGATTCTGGGCTTGCGTCCGGCGGAGGTGCTGCATGGTAGGTGAGTTGTGCTTGGCTTTCGTAGGGGGTGTGCGATGACGAATCGCAAGATGTTCTTCACTATGCTGTGGGGCGCGGTGTTCCGCCGTCGCTCCCGTGCGATGATGGCCGTGATCGCGTCGCTCGTCGGCGCGGCCACGCTGTTCTGCCTTGCATCCGTGTGCGTCGCGGTGCCGCAGCAGATGAACGAGGAAATGCGCGCGTACGGCGCGAACCTGATCGTCACGCCCGCGTCCGCAACGGGCAAATCGCAAGGCATCGATACCGCAACCGTACGCAACGTGACGGCGCTCATCGGCGCCGGACACAGCGTGAAATCAGCCGCATACCGGTATGAGAGCGTGCGCATCAATTCCGCGCCGTACACCATCGCCGGCGTGGACGTGAAAGCCGTCCGCGCGCTCAATCGCCATTGGAACGTGACGGGCGACTGGCCCGGCTCGGGCAACGTGATGGTCGGCCGCGACGTTGCCGACGCGCTCGGCGTGAAGGTCGGCAGCCGCGTCACCATCGGCTACCGCGCCGCCGACGCGTCTGCTTCAGCGTCTTCTTCCGCGTCCGCAAAATCCGATTCGGACGAATCAACTGAAACGGCAGAATCGTCCGCGCAGGGCACGCAGAGTACGCAAACTACGCAAGGCGAACAGACCACGCAAGCCACGGAAAACGGCCGCGTCTCGTCCGACATCATGGATAACAACGGCACCGAATTCCGTATCGCTGGCATCGTCGATACCGGCGGCAACGAGGATTCCATCATCTACGCCACTACCGCGGACGTGTCCAAACTTGCGGGCCACGAGCGCGGCGCCGACGTGGTCGAATACTCGGTGAACGCCATGGGGGATGAGCTGAACGCCATCGTCAACAGAATCAACAAAAATACAAACACTGCCGTCAAAGCGCAGACCGTCACCAAAATCACCTCGTCCGACACCCGCATCATCGCCATGCTGCAGACCCTGTTCTGGATTGTCTCGCTCGTCGTGCTCGTGCTGACGCTCGTCGGAGTGGGCACCACCATCAGCTCCATCGTGAGCCAGCGTCGCAACGAAATCGGCCTGCGCAAAGCCCTCGGCGCCGATTCACGCGCCATCGGCGTCGAATTCTACGTGGAATCCGGCATCTACGGCTTGATCGGCGGTCTGCTCGGCACTGCTATCGGCTATGTGCTGGCGCGTGTGCTGTGCGCCACCGTCTTCGGTCGCGCGATCGGCTTCGACTGGCTGCTCGGCGCCGGATCGCTGCTGCTGAGCGTGGCGATCGCCGTCATCGCCTCCATTCCGCCGGTCCGCCGCGCCACCCGTATCGACCCCGCCATCGTTTTGAGGGAGGAATAATCATGGACAACGAACATATGCTGCTGGAACTCGACCACATTTCCAAGATTTACGGCGATCTGCACGCCGTCGACGACCTGAGTCTGACCGTTCCGCAAGGGCAATGGCTGGCGATTGTCGGCTCGTCCGGTTCCGGCAAAACCACGCTGATGAACATGATCGGCTGCATGGATACGCCGTCGAAGGGTTCCGTCATGCTCGAAGGCCGCCGGCTGGAGGATCTGAACGCCCGCCAGCTCGCCGATGTGCGCAAGAACATGATCGGACTCGTGTTCCAGAAGTTTTACCTCGTGCCGCATCTGACGGCGGTGGAGAACGTGATGGTGGCGCAATACTACCATTCCGTGGTCGACGAGAAGCAGGCGATGGAAGCGCTGGAACGAGTGGGGTTGAAGGAGCGTGCGCATCACCTGCCCGGCCAGCTGTCCGGCGGTGAGCAGCAGCGCGTGTGCATCGCCCGCGCGCTCATCAACTGCCCGAAGCTGATTCTCGCCGACGAGCCGACCGGCAATCTCGATGAGAGGAATGAGAAGATCGTGCTCGACCTGTTCCGTCAGCTGCACGAGCAGGGCACTACGATCATCGTCGTGACGCACGATGCGCTCGTCGCCTCCTGCGCGCAACGCGAAATCATGCTCAACCACGGCGTGCTCGTCGGCGAACAGTGGAACGACGAGGATGCGAAACGCGCGTACGAAGCGGCCGGCGGCAAGCCTGCGCACACCGGTTCCGCCGAGGAAGGCGCACAGAACGGGGGTATTGCGATTTTGTTCGCCGACCCTACGAAGGCCGCAAAAACCGGAGATACGGACGCGGCCAACGTTGCCGTTGCGGCTGGCGTTGCCGACGATACGGACGTAGAGCCCGACGTCATGAAAGGGGAGCAGGCATGAGCACCGCACAATCGAACGCAGTCAAAGTCATCGCGCTATCCGCGGCGAGCATCGCGCTGTTGTCGGCATGCGGCGAACCGAAAGCCACGCCGATGGACGACGAATACGCCGGCAATTCCGGCGAAAGCGTGCAATCGCAGGAAAATAAGTCGAAAACCGACGGCAAGGCGGCTGACAATACGGCCGGCGGCGACGCCACCACCAAAAACCATGCCGATGACGCGAATTCCACGACGTCCAGCAAGCAGGACACCGGCAACTACGCGGATGGCGACTACTCGATCAACGGCCAGTACGGGCCGGTCGGCGAGGACACCATCGACGTGCAACTGACCGTCAAAGACCAGAACGTGACGGCCGTGAACATCGTCGGCCATCCGTTCACGTCCATCTCCAAAAAGCATCAGAACGACTTCGCCAAAGCCGTGCCGGACGCGGTGGTCGGCAAGCCGTTGAAGGACCTTAAAGTCGACAAGCTCGCCGGTGCCAGCTGGACCTCCGAAGCCTTCAACAAGGCGTTGGAAGTGGCGCGTCAGGAAGCGTCAATCCAATAGCCCATTCCTTCTGAAACCGACACGGCATGCCCGTCTTGCGTCGGTGCGGACGGTTTTCCTGTGGTTACCGTGCGGATTCGGCGCATACGTTCGGCCAGAGCAACGTGGCCATGTTCTCGGCCCAGGAATCAGACTTGCGTTCCTTGCCGGATTGCCGTTCCCCTCCGGCTTCCTGCCCCGCCAACGCTTTGCAAGCCAGCATGGAACCCAGCACCGTGCTGAACAGGAACGTGTAGTCCAAACGGTTTTGAAACACTCCGTCGGCGATGCCACGTTCCATGAACCCCACGAACCGTTCTTCGGCCGGCGCTAGAACTTGTGCTGCGATCGCCTTCAGCGTGGCGTTGTCGGAAGACAGCACCACGCCCACGGCTTTCAATCCGAGTTCGCTGTCGAAGCAGTTCTGGATGCGTCGCAGCATGGTGGCCAGTCCGCTCCGCGACGGCTTCAAATCGTTGAAATTCGGTAGTCCGGCAACTTCCGGTTGGATGCGTTGCAATAAATCGTCGGCGTTTCGGTAGCGTCGGTAGATTGTGGTCTTTGCTACCCCTGAACGTCGTGCGACCTCTTCGATGGTCACCGCTCCGATACCATCGGAAATCACTATCCCCAATGTGGCTTTCATGATTTTGCGGTCGGTTTGCTCCCGTAATCGCTCACGTCGGCCACGTACTGTGCCGACGTCTTCCTGCGTGGTTTTTTGCACCGTCTTCCGCGTGCCCTCTTGCGTGGTTCCGCCCATCATGCCGCGATCACTTTCGTGCTTTCCAGCTTGCTTACGTACCAATGGTTGAACTTGACCAGTGGAATGCGCAGTAGCAGACCTATCAGCAGCAGCGGCGGAATGAACAGCAGTAGCGCGCCAATCGCAAACCAGTAATCGTTACTGTAGATTCCGCCGATCGCCGCGCGCATTGCTGTGATTGAATGCGTCGCAGGCAGGAACGGGCTGATGCCGCTGATGATTTTCGGCAGCACGGCCAGCGGATATGCGCCGTTCGCTCCGGAGATCTGCATGACGAGAAACAGCACGCCGATGGCTTTGCCGACGTTGCCGAAGCTGGCCACGAGCGTGTAGGTGAAGAACGAGAACACTAGGCTGCTCACCCAGCCGGACAGCATGAACAGCAGCGGATGCACCGCCTGGACATGGAGGAACAGCAGACTGCCTCCCAAGGAGAACGTGCTCTGCAATAGTCCGATCACGCCGAACACACCGTAATGTCCGAGAAACAGCTGATGCGGTTTCGGGTCGCCGAGTTCCTTGCGCACCTTACGCGAGACGGTGGTCTTGAGCGTCACTGCCATGAGCAGCGAACCGACCCACAGTGGCAGGATCGTGTAGAACGGTGCCATCTGCGAACCGAAATTCTTGACTGGGAACACCGCGTTGCGTTTCACTTTTACAGGGGCTGCAAGCGCGGCGGCCAACGAGTCGGTATTATCGCTGAGCACATCTTTGACGGCGCTCATATCGCCGCTGTTCAGCGCATCGGTCAATGTTCCTGTGAATGCGCCCAGTTTTTTGCCCGCGCCGGCCAGACTATCGGCGGTGGAATCCAACACGCTGCTGATGGCGGTCAGATTCTTATCCGCGGTCTTGGTGGTGCCGTTCAGATTGCCCAGCGCGCCTTTCAGATCGGCCGCTGTGGCATTGAGCGCGGTGGTGGTGCTGGTAATGGACGTGGCGATATCGTCAAGTTGCGGTTTCAGTTGGCTCTCATAGTCGGTTTTGATGCCACTGACGGACGTTGCCGCCTGCTGCGCCAGTTTCTTGATCTCCGCACGTTCGGCCGTGGTATCGCTTACTTTGGCGTCGATGTTGTCGGCGCTGCCATTCAGCGCCGATGCTAGGTCGTTGAGCTGTGTGATGGTGGTGCCGACGTTGGTTTTGAGATGGTCGATGGCGTTCCTCACCGCTTCCGGCAGCTTTTCGTTTGCGCTGAGCGCGTCGAGCGAATCATAGATCTGCTGGTAGCTTTGCGCCTGCTTGCTGATGTTCGTGGCCTGGTTGCGTAATGCGTTGGCGGTGTTGCCGGCCTGCGTGCCCGCATTGCCGAATAGGCTGTCCACATCTGCTTCCATGGCTGTGAAGCTGTTGGCGGAATCAGTCAGAGCCGTGCCCAGCGCGGTGGTGCCGGTCTTCAACGCGCCCGTCAGATCCTCCACGCCGCTGCCGGCTTGCTTGAGTGTTGTTCCTGCGCTTTTCGCATTGCCGCTGACATTGGCGATCAGACCGTCGGAGGACTCAAGCAGATGCCGTGCGCTTTGTGTCAGCGTGCTGAACGTGCGGAGCGTTCCGGAAGCGTCGGTGAGCGTTTCCGCGAAGTCGCTGATATTGCCGTTGAACTGCGTGAGTTGTTCCTGCGCGGCTGGCTTGTCGAGTTGGTTGGCGAGTTGCGATGCCACACTCAGCGCGGTGCTGGTCAGTGTTTCGGAGAACGTCTCGTTGACCTGCGCGCTGACCGTATCGGCGCCTTGGCCTGTGATCTTCGGAGCCAAGGCGTTCTTCTTTTCATTGTTGTAGTAGGCGATTTCGGCGTGGTCGCCATCGGATGCGAAGAACGTCATCATACGGGTGCTGAAGTTCTTCGGAATCACCACAGCTGCGTAATATTCGCCGGATTTGGTGCCGTTGATGGCTTCTTTTTTGGTGGTGAAGGTCCAGTCGAGCTGATCGTTGGAACGCAGCGTGTTAACCACTTGGTCGCCGATGTTGATCTTCACTGGAATGAGGTCGGACCGGTATCCGTCGTCCTCATTGGCTACGGCGAATTTCAGATTGCCGGTATTGGCGAACGGGTCCCAGCTGGCGGCCACGTTGAACCATGTGAAGATGCCGGGGATCACAACGAGTCCGATGACGATGATGATGGAGACGACGTTGCTGGTGATTCGCCGGATGTCGCCGACGAACAGTTTCCAGATGGTTTTCATGCGTTGCTCCTTTCCTCGGTGTTTTCGGTTGTCTCGGTTGTCTCGGCGGTCTCGGTAGTCTCGGTGGTGTCCGTGGCGGCATCGTTCGCGGCGGCGCTTGGACCGGTCGTCTGCATTTTCTGCACCAGTATGGCGATTCCGTCATCTTCATTGTGGTTGACGCCCGTCACGTTTTCCGTCGTTTCTTTGATGACGCTGGTATTGCGATTATCGGATGTCGTGCGTTTGCCGCTGGTGCGTCTCCGCGTTTTGCGCAGCAGTCTGTTCCGCCGTTCCTGTTGCGCCCGCTTTTTGCGACGGATGCGTGCCGCTTGGCGCTCCACCAGCATGGATTGGATCGATTCATCGCTCAAATGGCCGAGCTCCACTTGACGGTTCAGATTATCGCGCATGTATTCGATGACCATGAGGAAGCCCATGATGAGCAGAATCCAGACGACCCACGTGGCCAGTACCACCACTTTCTCTCCGTTGGTGAACGAGAACACCGCCGCCAGAGTTACCGGAACTACGAATCCGATCACCAGAGCTCCGCGCTTGAGTTTCGGGTACAGTTCCGCGAACCGACTTGCGCGTTCCTCGATCACCTCGCGGTAACCGCCTTTGTCGGCCAGCACCTGAATGGCTTGGGACATGTTGTATCCGCGTTCCGGAAGCTCCACTTCCTCGCCGATAATCATGTCGCTTTCCTTGATTTCGCGGGCGAAGAGTCGGTTGAGGTTGACCAACAGAGGACGGACCACCAGACCGATGACGAACGCCATGGCGGCAAACAGCAGCAGCGTGCCGATCGCCTTGATCCAATGGCCGTCGTAGAAGCCGGCGATGGTCTCGCGGAATGCGTCTATCGAATAGCTGAATGGCACGAACGGATAGACCATGCGGAAGAACTTCGGCATCATCTCGATCGGATACAGGCCGGAAGCGCCTGGAATCTGCACGATCACCAACGCCACGCACAGGCCCTTGCCGATGTGCATGAACGTGGTGGACAGCGCGTACGTGATGCTCAGATATACCAGCGATGTGATCATGCCGGTCAGTATGAACAGTGGCGCGCAAGCCGTCTGTACGCCGAGTATCAGATCGCCAACGGTGCAGATCGCGCCTTGAATGACGCCCATCGTGCCGAGCAACAGGTATCGGGCCAGATACTTTTCGGTTGCGGTCGGATCGAGACCCTCAAGCCCCTCGTCGTCCACCTCCACTTTGTAGATCACCACAAAGGCGAACGCGCCCACCCACAGTGCCAGATTGGTCATCAGCGGAGCCATGCCGGAGCCGTAGGAGTTGACGGGATACACGTTCTTCGTGTCGATTACGGTCGGGGACTCCATGAACGAGGCGATCTTATCCGCGTCAAGCGAACCGCTGCCGGTCAACGATGCGAGCAGATCCGTAGTGCCCAGCGCCTTCAGGTCGGTGCTGACGGTGGTGAGCTTCGTCTCCATCTTCGCCAGCTGCTGGTCGGTTTGCTCAAGGCCGATGCGGGCGTCTGACGCCACTTGGTCGAGTTGGTCGAGCACGATGTTGGTTTGCCTGACCACGCTGTCCTGGCTGGTCACGGTGCCGGCAAGTGTTCCGGCCGTCCCAGCCAGCGAGCCCAGCGCGGAATTCAGTCGCGGCAGTGCGCCTGAATTGATGGCGTTGCGCGCCGTGCCTGCGCTTTTGAGCGAGTTCTGCGTGCCTATGTTGAAATCGGTGGACAGTTTGGATACGCTGCCGGCTGTGGCCTGTGTGTTCTCGCTCAGGGTTTTGAGGTCGGCGAGTGTTCCGGCTGCCGTGTTGTTGGTATTCTCCAGTTTGCTGATGATTTGCTGGTATTGCGCGTTGTCGCTGGCGGATTTGAGCTTCTCGAGCAGTTTCGCATTGCTGTCGGTGATGTTTTGCATGCCGGTCACCGCCTGCTGCGCCGATCCACTTGCCGCGGATACCGCCGACGAGATCTGGTTGATGCTGGCTGTGGATTGCGCCGTCGCTTGGGAAACAAGTCCGGATCCGGTTTCCAGCGCGCTGTTGGCGTTGGACGAAAGCGTGTTGAGCTGGGTTTGCGCTGTGCCGATGGCGGTGGATGCGCCTGCTAGTCCTCTGCCTGCGCTCGCCGCGGCCAGCTGCACGTCGTTCAGGGCATTGCGTGCTGCTTTTGTCTGCTGTGGCACATTGGCTAACTGGGTGTCGAAATCCGCGATTGCGGAGCGGATCGTGCCTACGTTCCGCTTGGTGTTGTCGAGTTCGCCGATGGTTTCGTTGGCGATGGCGTTGGTGTTGCCGCTGATGGTGCCGTTGGCCGAGTTGACGGCTTTGACGAGCACGTCGCTGACGGTGGAGACGAAGGTGTTGTTGACGGTGCGGTCGACCACGGTCGCGCCTTGGTCGGTGATTTTCGGCGAAATCGGACTCGCCTTCTCGTTCACGTAATATTCGAGCGTGGGGCGATGCTTGCTGTTGGTGACGACGTTGGCCAGATCTTCGCTGAAGTCGGAAGGGATGACGATTGCGGCGTAGCAGTCGCCCGACTCCACCGCTTCCATCGCATTGGCTTTGCCCATGAACTCCCAGCCGAGCTGGTCGTTGCTCTTCAGCGTGCCTTCGATTTGATCGCCGAGATTGACTTTGCCAAGCAGCGCGTTGTCTGTGCCTTCGTCCATGTTGGCCACGGCCACTTTGATGCTGTCCGTGTTGCCATAGGGATTCCAGAACCCGTAGATGTTGAACCATGCGTATAGCGGGGGAATGAGAATCAGGCCGATCATAATCACCCACGCGGCGGGTACGGTGACCAATCGTTTGAAGTCACGGCGCAGGATCTGCAGTACGTTGTGCATTGTCTCTCCGGTTTGGCGAATCAATTCCCTTATATGGCGATACGTGTTCCGTAGCGCTACGCGGTTCGTATCGTATACCGTGCTCTTGGACAATCGCCATCGCGTTTCATGGATGACGGAAATCGGGTCGAGTACTGCGGCAAAGCCTCGGCAAAACCATCGCCGGCTGACGTAGCCCCTTCCGCTCACGTCCGTGACAAATCGCCATTTCTGTATGTCCGTGAGCGAAAGGTGGTAATAAATCGCTATTTTCCGTCCGTATTTATACCCCCATTCGCTCACGATGCGCTATACATCGCCATTTCTTGCGGACGTGAGCGAAAGGTGGTGTGCGAATGGCGATTGCAGCCAGCTGACGTCCCCCTCTTTTGCTCGCGTCCGCCAATAATCGCACCTGAACCGCTTTTCTTGCGGCGGATATTGCCTACGTTTGGTAGCGTGGGCTGAAGGAAGGAGCGGCATATGAGCGAAACCGCACAATCTGAATCACGATCCGAGGATTCCGCCGCGGGCAAGACGGATGGAGAAATCAAGGCGATTGCCGCCGAAACCGAAATCGCGGCTATCGAAGAAGGCGGAAAGCAGGGCACTGGCGAAGTCGGCAATCCCGCTGACCGTCGTCTGCCGTTAATCGTTCGCATTTACGGCATCGTCATGCTTATTGAAGGCGTGGTGACGCTGCCGTTCATTGTGTTGGCGTGCCTGTACTCGATTCGCGCGGTGTTTTCCGGCAAAGTGGCGTTCGATGCGCTCAGCCTCACCGCGATTCTGTCGGTGGTTCACGCGGCCGTGCTGCTGGTCGTCACCGCGTGTCTGGCGGTGTTCGGCGTGATGCTTATTATGAACAAGCGTCGGCATATCGCGCAATGGACGTATCTGATGATTCCGCTCACCCTTGCCGAAGGCTTGCTGTCGCTGGCATTGCAGGGACTTGGTGTGAATTTGATCGGCCCGGCTATCCAGCTTGTCGTGCTCATAGCCCTGCATGTCACTGCCGATCCGTCGCTGCGTGAGGAACGTCGTCTCCAGTTCGCGTTGCGACGTATGGATGCCCGTAGCGCATACGAAGACGCCGCTTCCCAGGGTATGGCTGGCCGCGATTTGACCGGCAAGGGCTATATTTCGCTGGATTTCTTCAATTTGTTCTGGTTGTTCGCCATCGGTTGTGTGTTCGGTTTGGTGATCGAGACCATCTACCATTTCGTGCTGTTCGGCGAATACCAGGATCGCGCAGGCTTCCTGTGGGGGCCGTTCTCGCCGATTTACGGCTTCGGCGTGGTGATCGTCACCGTGTTGCTCAACCATTTGTGGCAGTCGAATTGGTTGCTGATTTTCTGCTCAAGCGCGGTGATCGGTGGCGCGTTCGAATATTTCACCAGCTGGTTCATGCAGGCCGCGTTCGGTATTCGCGCATGGGATTACACGGGGCAATGGCTTTCGATTGACGGGCGTACGTCCGGCAAATACATGTTCTTCTGGGGTATCCTCGGCTTGATTTGGGTCAAGTTGATTCTGCCGCGATTGTTGCGATTGATCCAGCGTATTCCGTGGAAGATTCGCTATTCGTTGACGCTGGTCTGTTTCATACTCATTTTCGTCGATGGCGTGATGACGCTGATGGCGCTTGACGCTTGGTATTCCCGCATGGCTGGGGTTGCGCAGAATTCGCCCGTTTCGCAGTTCTTCGCCACGTATTTCAATGACGATTTCATGGCCCACCGATTCCAGACCATGAAGATCGACCCGTCCACTGCCGGTCGTATGTAGGCTGGTTTTTGCGTTTTGCGGGTTTTGCTAAGCGGCTGGTCGGGCGATGTTCCGGCTGGCCGCTTTGCTTTGGGTGGCTGATTTTGAACGATTTCGGACGATTGCAGTGGGGTTTTGTTGCGGGTTTTGCCGCGGGGGATTTGATTCTTCCGGATTATTGCCGTTTGGGATTCGTGCCTTCCGGCTGTCTGGATGCTTGACTGCTGTTGCCGCGCCTACGCCGCGATGCTTTGCGCCAGCTGGCGGATGAGGTCGGGGCGATGTCCGCTCCATGAGGAATTCGGTGAGATGACGACCGGAATTTGCTTGAAGCCGGCGTCCTTGATCTGTTCGAATGTGGACGGATTCTGCGTCAAATCGACCGCCACGTACCGCACTCCCAGTTTGGAAAGCTCTTGTTCGGTGGCCTCGCATTGAGGATTGTTCGGATTGGTGAAGACGGTCACGGTCATTACTTTTCCTCCCTATGCAATCGGCTTCCTTTGGTGCGGAAGATCTTGTCGGCCACGTTTTTTGATTTTGCCCGGCTGAGCAGGCCGTTCATCAGTATACACTACCCGTAGTGGCGTTTCGTGCGTTCGCCCACTGTATATAGTGGGGAATTTCCCGTAATACCGAATCTATGCGAACAAATGTTCGATATATTCGAGTCTATCATTATCGTCGATTGCGCCACGCCGGTTGCATGCGTATGGTCCGTCCGCGAATCGCCCGCGGGCTGTTCGCTATTCATTTCGGAACACATATTGCGATTTCGCTCGTTTTCTTACGATTGTGAGCGAAAGGTGGTGCCGCATAGTGCGGTAGGGGGTATAAATCGCCTTATTTTCCATACTTTTCGGCGCACGTCGCGAAATAATCGACCGAAATTGCGATTCGTGAGCGAAAGAGGGTGCGCGATATGGTGCGTTCCGTATTGAAGTGCTGAGACCTCATCCCGAAACAAATGAAAAAGTCCTGAGAACCATCGGCTTCCAAGACTTCGAACCTGTGCCCCCCGTGGGATTCGAACCCACAACCCACGACTTAAAAGGACGCTGCTCTAACCGTTGAGCTAGAGGGGCAACAGCAACATAGTATACAGCATATTCGGACCAATCGCCACCACGGGCGTCGGACGGGCGTCGAAATGGCCTTCGGAGTGTTGGTGTGCCTACAATCGAAACCATGTCATGTACCACAATTCTTGTAGGCAAAAAAGCAAGTTACGACGGTTCGACCATCATCGCCCGAGATGACGACTCTGGTTCGGGACGTTACGATCCCAAGAAATTCGTAGTCGTCGCACCGCAGGAGCAGCCGCGGCACTACCGCAGTGTGCTGAGCCACGTTGAAATCGACCTTCCCGACAATCCATGCCGGTACAGCATCGTACCGAACGTGCTTCCAAATCGTGGAATCCTTGCGGAAGCTGGCGTCAACGAACGCAACGTGGCCATGAGCGCCACCGAAACCATCGCCGTCAACGAGCGCGTGCTCGGCGCCGACCCGCTGGTCGCACTGCAGCCGGCCGACGAAGCCAATGGTAAGCCGGAAACCCCAGGCGGCATCGGCGAAGAAGACATCATCACCCTCGTGCTGCCGTACGTCAACACCGCGCGCGAAGGCGTGAAACGTCTGGCCGAACTGCTCGAAACGTACGGAACGTACGAATCGAACGGCATCATCATTTCCGACGTGGACGAAATCTGGTACGTCGAAACCATCGGCGGCCACCACTGGATCGCCCGCCGCGTGCCGGACGACAAATGCGCGATCATCCCCAACCAGCTTGGCATCGACTATTTCGATTTCGACGACGCCTTCAGCGACGCACGTGAATTCATGTGCAGCGACGACCTGACGGAATTCATCGAACGCCACCATCTTGGCCGCGCGGCCGGCACGCAGGGCGGCATGAACAACGGCCACTGCAACCCGCGCGTCGTGTTCGGCACCGCCACCGCGAAGGACCATATCTACAACACGCCTCGCGCCTGGTACATGTACCGCCAGCTTAACCCCGTCGAAGCGGCAGACAGCACGCCCGAATCGGATGATATTCCATGGTGCCTTGAACCGGAGCAAGCCGTGACCGTCGAGGACGTCGACTTCCTGCTGGGGTCGCATTTCGAGGGCACTCCGTACGACCCGTATGGCACGCAGGGGACTGAGGAAAGCCGCCATCGCTATCGTCCAATCGGCATCAACCGCACCGGGCACATGGTGGCGATGCAGATCCGCCCGTATGCGCCAGCCGAAAGCCGTTCGATCATGTGGGTTTCGTACGGTTCCGGCGCATTCACCACGTCCGTGCCGTTCTACGCGAACGTCGACGATACCCCCGCATATCTGCGCGACACCACGCCGGAAGTCTCCACGGACTGCCTGTATTGGACGAACCGCCTGATTGCAACGCTCGCCGACGCGCACTTCTACGAGACCAGCAACGCGGTCGAGGGCTTCTCGGAAGATGTCCGTTCCTTCGGCCACCGTCTGGTGGAACGTACGGATGATGCGCTTGCGATTGGTGGGTCGGCGACTGGGGCTGGTGGCGCTGGTTCTGGTGCCGGTTCTGCGGTTGGCGGTTCTGGTTCTATGTCTGGTGCTGCGGTTGATTCCGGTTCCGATGGGCTTGCTAGTCCTACATCTGTTCCGGCCCGTCTTGCGGCGGCTAACGACGAAATGGCGGAATACCTGCGATCGCGCAATACGAAGCTGCTCGGCGACGTGCTGTACACGTCCAGCAATCTCATGCACAACAGTTTCGCCATGTCGGATCGCTGGAACTAAGCCCGCTGGTGCTTTCCGTGTCCGTTTCTCCCGAATCGGACACACAGGCATCAAAATGAAGCGCTCCTGTGTCCGAATCACCAGAAACGGACACAGGAGCGCCTAGCCGATCGCAATAATCGCAATACTCACGCAATATCGCGTAAACCCTCTATCGCGCGAAACCTGCGAAACCCGCGAAACCCGCGCGAAATCAGTTGAACCCGACCACATGTTCCGCCACGAAATATCCCTTTCGAATCACAAACCGGCCGAGCGAACCATGTAGGTTCAGCGCGCGCGACATCGCCTTCTTACGCACGTCCTTGTAAATCGTCGGCGAATATGCCTCGATATCCGCCCACATGGCCTTCTTCTTCTCGTAATTCTCCGGCTCGCGCGACAGGATCATGAATACGCTCGCTACGGAGCTTTCAATCGCAAGAAAATGAATCATATAGCGGTACAGTCCGTCTGGCACCGTACCACGTTCGGGGGTGGCGTGCACCATGCATTGGTTGACGAGCCGCAGCTGGTCCACGCGTCGGATCATCACGTCCGTCTGCACGCTCTGCCCGTCGCGGCCGATGAAATAGTGGTAGAACGGCGTATCCACGTATTGCAGCGACTTGACCCACGGGAACGGCTGGTACGCGTAGATGAAGTCCACGTAGAACGTGTGCTCCGGCAGCTGCATCTTCGATTCGCGCACCACGGCCGTACGGTAGATCAGCGCGTGCATGAGAATGTATTCGGTCAGCCCGAAATGCCCCAGATCGTCCCATGTGAGGCGCCTGCCGGGCTCCATGGCATGCCGGAAGTTCACGACGTGCTTGTTGCGCTTGCCCACCTTGTCGTACACGTAGTTGGTGACGAGCATGTCGAGCGGCTCGTCCTTATCAACCTCGCCGCGCAGCACGGCCATGACCTGTTCGAGCGATTCCGGGCCTACCCAATCGTCCGCGTCCACGACCTTCACGTACATGCCGCTCGCCGCCGCGATGCCGGTGTTGACCGCGCCGCCGTGGCCCTTGTTCTCCTGATGGATCGCGCGCACGATTCCCGGATTGCGCGCCTCGAACGTCTTCGCCATCTCCAGCGTGCCGTCGGACGAGCCGTCATCCACGATCAGCACTTCGATGTCGTCGTTGCGCTTCGACGCGATCAACGATTCGACGCACCGTTCCAGGTATTCCGTCATGTTGTACGCGGGCACCACGAAGGTGAGCGTCTTCTTCTCCTGCATATTCTTCCTCGGATCGGGCTCGTGTCGGGCCGTGCGGCTGGCCGACCGCTCCGGCCAAAAGCATAACGAAACTAACGTAGCACCATGTGCGGTTCCGGGGCGCGGTTTTGCACACAAACGGCACCCTGAAATACGCAATCTGCACCTGAAATTTCCCCTAGGGTCATTTCGGGTGACGGCATGTCAGTTTTCGTCAATTGTTGATTATTTTTGCGATTCGTGCGGGCTTTGCGGTTTTTGCGATTCGTTCGTCTCGTCTGATTCGTTTGATTCGTCTGCCGCTTGCGATTCGCCTACTGCTTGCGATCCGTCCGTCACGGTCGTCCCGTCCGTCGCGTCATCTCCCGCAGCAACCGCCTTCTCCTGCGATTTCGCGGCCTTCTTGCCCTGCTTCTCCTGCTTGGCGATCGCCTTCGCTTCCCGCGCGGCCTGCTTTTCCGCCTCGCGGGCGGCCTTTTCGCTTTCGTAGCGCAGTTCCGGCTTGGCTTCCATGCGGCTCAGCCCATACCATGCCAGGTTCACGATGTGCGCGGCGAGCTGCTCCTTGCTGAGCTTGCGCTGGTCGGCCCAATATTGGCAGGTGTACACGGTCATGCCGATGAGCATCTGCGCGTAATACGGCACGCTTTTGGCCGGCAGATGCTGGCGTTTGAACGCGTCGGTGAGAATGTCCTCGACGCGTACGGCAATGTCTCCAAGCAGCGAATTGAACGAGTTGGACGGGTCGGTTTTCGGCGAATCGCGCGTGAGCACGCGGAAGCCTTCGGCGTTTTCCTCCACGTAGGTGAGCAGCGCAAGCGCGGTGCGTTCCACGATTTGGCGCGGATGCGCCTGCGGGTCGGACAGCGCGTTGATGAGAACGTCGGTGAGCGCGCGCATTTCGCGGTCCACCACCACGGCGTACAGGCCTTCCTTTCCTCCGAAATGTTCGTAGACGATGGGTTTCGACACTTTTGCGGTCGAGGCGATCTCTTCCACGCTCACTGCTTCGAATCCCTTGGCCGCGAACAGCGATCGACCGATTTCGATAAGCTGTTCGCGCCGCTGATACGACGTCATTCTGGATGTGTTAGCCATGCTGTCCAGTTTTTCACGTCCCGTGGATAGCCCCATTGCCTGCCCTGGCAGAGATGAGTGGCGTGTCCGTTGCGCTTTTTAGGCTGGAGCCATGGATACGAATGTGATTATTGCGATTGTCGCTGTTGTCGTTATTGCGGCAATTCTGGTGATTGGCGGTTGGTGGCTCGGTAAGACCCGCAAGAACGCCGTCAACAAGTCCACTGAGGATGCGAAAGCGGCTGCTGATGCCCGTCTTGCTGCGGAAGCAAAGTCGGCTGCGGCTGATTCTTCCACGGTGAAGCCGTCCGTTGATTCCAATGTTGATGCAGCTGAAAAAGCTCCGGCTGGAAGCCAGCAGAAGTCCTCAGCTCAAGCTTCCTCTGCCGAAACGGCGGCTCCTGCACCAGCCACCGAAGCCAAGCCCGAACCGGCTCATGAAACCCCCGAATCCGCCGGCACGCGCATGCAGCGTCTTAAGGCGCGCCTGTCGAAATCCGGCAATCCGTTCGGCAAGGCCCTGTTCAACATCCTCGCCAAGGATCAGCTTTCCGAAGCCGACTGGGAGGACGTCGAAGACACCCTTCTGCTTGCCGATGTTGGCGCGGAAGCCAGCGAACAGCTTGTCGGGGAACTACGCAACGACGCCCGAATCGCGGGCCAGTCCGACCCGGCCGAAGTGCGTGCCGCGCTGAAAGACAAGCTGCTGAAGCTCGTAGGCACTGACACGGATCGCCGTCTCAATGCCGATAAGGAGGGCGCGAACAAGCCGAGCGTCATCATCATGGTCGGTGTGAACGGCACTGGCAAAACCACCACCGCGGGCAAGCTGTCACGACTGCTCGTCTCCGAAGGCAAGCAGGTCATGCTGGGCGCTGCCGATACCTTCCGCGCGGCGGCCGCCGACCAGTTGGAAACTTGGGGTGCGAAAGTGGGCGTTCCGGTCGTGCGTTCCGACAAGGACGGCGCCGATCCGGCGTCCGTCGCGTTCGAGGCCGGCGCCAAGGCCAAGGAAGAGAACGTCGACGTGCTCATCATCGACACCGCCGGCCGCCTGCAGAACAAGGCGAACCTCATGGACGAGCTCGGCAAGATCCGCCGCGTCACCGAAAAGAATCTTCCGGTCGACGAGGTGCTGCTCGTGCTCGACGCCACCACCGGCCAGAATGGCATGACACAGGCCAAGGTGTTCGCCGAAGCCATCGGCATTACCGGTGTGGTGCTCTCCAAGCTTGACGGTTCCGCAAAGGGCGGCATCGTGATTTCCGTGCAGAAGGAGCTTGGCGTGCCCGTCAAGCTCGTCGGCCTCGGCGAAGGCCCGGACGACCTCGCCCCGTTCGATCCGGAAGGCTTCGTCGACGGCATCCTCGCCTGACGTTCCCATATTTTCCGGATTTGCGATTTCCGTAGCGAAAACCTCCCATCACGTTCCGTACGTGGCGGGAGGTTTTCGTGTTGCGATTACTGCTCAGCGCCAGCCGTACCGGCAGCCGCAGCCCCCACTCCCGGCACCTTCCGGATCGTCAGCTTCAGCAGCAGCGGCGCGACCAGCGTCACCAGCGAAATGATGAAGATGATCGTCGAATAGTATTCGCTGCCGAGCACATGCTCGTTGAAGCCGATTTGCGCGGTAATCAACGCCATCTCGCCACGCGGTACCATGCCCGCGCCGATCATCAGCGCCGAAGCGCCGCCAAAACCGGCCATGCGGCCACCCAAACCGCAGCCGACGACCTTCGTGATCACGCCGAGAACCGTCATGATCGCAATGAACACAATCATCTTCGTATCATCCACGCCTGTGGTCTGCAGGCCGATGCCCACGAAAAACACCGGCACGAACAACGTGTCTCCAACCGGCTCGATATACCGGTCCGCGTCCTCCGCGTAATCGCTGTTGCTTACCGCGATACCGGCGAAAAACGCGCCCACCGCGTAGCTCAACCCGGCCAGATTCGACGCCCACGCCATCGCCAGGCAGATGATCACGGCCATCACCGCGATGCCGGACGGCGCCTTCAGCACGCCAGCCAGCGTCATCAGCGCCGGCGCCACCCAAACCACCACCACGGCGGCCGCCACAAAGAACAGCACCTGCTTGAGCAGAATCAAACCCAGCCCTGCCACGTCCACGCTGCCGGTGTTGACGAGCGTGCACATCACGGACAGCAGGATCACGCCGATCACATCGTCAGCCACGGCCGCGCCGAGAATCGACACGCCTTCCTTCGAATCAAGCAGTCCGGCTTCCTTCAGCACCGCCACGGAAATCGACACGGACGTGGCGGAGAACACCACGCCGATGAACGCAGCCGGAATCGGCTTGAAGCCAAACAGCAGGCTCACTCCACCCATCACCGCCACGGGGAACACCACGCCCATGCACGCGATGATGACCGCCGCCTTCGAATATTTCTTCAGCAACTGCAGGTCGCAGCCGACACCGCCCAAAAACATGAGGATGATGATGCCGAGGTCGCTGAACAATGACAGCGAATCGCTCATGTGCATCACGCCCAGCAGCGAAGGGCCCACGAGAATGCCGACGAGGATCTGCCCGATCACTTCCGGCAGCTGCGCTTTGCGGCAGATCAGCCCGGAAACCGTGGTCAGCATCAAAATGGCGCACAGTGAAATGATGAACGTTGCCATGGTCCTCGCCGCTCTCTCGTTACGCGCGCCATACGTTCGCCGCACCGCGCGTTCGGTGTACATGCCACGCGCTCGCCGTACGCGGCGTTCTCCCGTCGCGTGCCACGCGTGTTCCGTAAGTTTCAGCTACCTAACTTACTCCGTCCGCAGCGTTGCCCGCCGCTTCCGTCCACCGTCGCAATTTCATATTGCGATTGCCGGGCGATTATGCCTTCCGTATTTCCGTACCGCCAGTTTCGTTGGAATTCCGCCATTTTTCGGCGTAGGTTGACGTTCCGCGCGGATGGCGTTACGTTGGCGTAACACGTCGTAACGTTTTCAAAACGCGGCCGGCGTTCCATATCGTTCTGTCAGCCCCACACGATGGGGACGGAAATGTTGAACCAAATATAGAGAAAGAAAGAGGAGGGTGACATGGGCCAGCTTGATTCTGGAAATGCCGCGTGGATATTGACTTCCGCGTCCCTTGTGTTCCTCATGACGCCTGGTGTGGCGTTCTTCTATGGTGGCATGGTCCGCGCCAAGGCCGTGCTGAATATGATGATCATGGAGGCGGCCGCACTGTCCGTCACGATGATCATGTGGGTGCTGTGGGGTTGGTCGATCGCCTACGCCGGCACCTCGGTCGGCGGCATCTTCGGCGACCCGGCAACCGGCTTCCTGCTGAAGGACACCATGGTTTCCGATAAGGGCGTCTTCACATCGGCCGCACTGAACGGCAACAACTACCCGGTCAGCGTCGACGTGGCCTTCCAGTCCGCGTTCGCCATGATCACCGTCGCGTTGATCTGCGGCGCCATCGCCGAACGTGTGAAGTACTCCACGTGGATGATTTTCGTGGCGCTGTGGATCACGTTCGATTACGCTCCGCTCGCTCACATGGTGTGGAACGGCGGCCTGCTGTCCGCTGACGGCGCCATTTCCCAGGCGATCGGCGCAGCCGCCCACGATTTCGCAGGTGGTACGGTCGTCCACATCAACGCCGCAGTCGCCGCTCTGGTCATCGTGCTGATCATCGGCAAGCGTAAGGGCTTCGGCACGCAGCCGTTCCGCCCGCACAATGTTCCGTTCGTCATGCTCGGCGCCTTCCTGCTGTGGTTCGGCTGGTTCGGCTTCAACGCCGGTTCCGCCTTCGCAGCCAACGGCACCGCCGGCTACGCGTGGGTTTCCACGTCCGCCGCAACCGCTGCGGCAATGCTCTCCTGGGGCTTCACCGAGAAGATTCGCACCGGCCACTACACCGCAATGGGTGCCGCTTCCGGCATCGTCGCGGGCCTCGTCGCCATCACCCCGGCCGCCGATGTGGTCTCCCCGCTGTGGGCCATCGTCCTCGGCGCCATCGCCGGTGTGCTCACCTGCCTGGCCTGCGGTCTGAAGTTCAAGCTCGGCTATGACGATTCCCTCGACGTCGTCGGCGTCCACGGCGTTGGCGGCTTCACCGGCACCGTGCTCATCGGCTTCTTCGGCGAAGGCACCGGCCTGTTCGCAGGCGGCGACTGGAGGCAGCTGGTCGTCCAGCTCATCGTCGCTCTCGTGGCCATCGTCTGGTCCGCCGTCATCACCGGCATCATCGCCTTCGCTCTGGAGAAGACGATCGGCTGGCGCGTCACCGAAGCCCAGGAAGTCGGCGGCATCGATCTTGCCGACCAGGGCGAACGTGCTTACGATTTTGCTGGTACCGCCAGCTCCGTCCTCAAGGAGGTGAAGTGAGATGAAGCTCATTACCGCTATCATCCAGCCCCATAAACTCGACGATGTCAAGGAAGCCCTCGCAGCCGCGGGCGTGCACGGCCTGACCGTGTCCGAGGCAAACGGTTATGGCCGTCAGCGCGGCCACACCGAGGTCTACCGTGGCGCCGAATACACCGTGGATCTCATTCCGAAGATCCGCATCGAGGTGCTGTCCGACGACGCCGATGCCGAAACCCTGGTTGGCGTGATCGTCAAGTCCGCCGGCTCCGGCACCATCGGCGACGGTAAGGTCTGGGTGGCTCCGCTTGACTCGGTGACCCGCGTGCGCACCGGCGAAACCGGTTCCGCCGCCATCTGATCCGTCCGGCCTTGTGATCGGGCCGATTCGGACAAGATGAAATAAAGACCCCGGGCTTGAAGTTCGGGTTATCAATTACGACACATCCCCGTACGTGCCTCGCGCCGTGCGGGGATTGTCATAAGTCGTCATAGGTTTCATAAGGAACGTGCGTTATGACTTCAGCAGTCGATGGTCTCAAACAACGGTTCATGGCCATGAGCCAGCCCGACGCCGACGGCGTCTACCGCAATGGCGCGGCGAAACGCAAAGCCCGCACGGAATTGGCCATGGGCAATCTCACACAGTTGTGGAACGAAGCCTGCGAGGCGGTTTCCTTCGATGTTCCGGCAACCGGCATCGGTCTCGGCGCGGTCGGTTCGCTGGCACGTGGACAGGTGGGCCCCAGCTCCGACCTTGATCTGGCGGTCATCTACGAGCCGCACGCGCTGACCGACCAGCAGCTCAACGAGCTCGCCAACAAACTGTGGTATCCGATTTGGGATTCCGGCCTCGACCTCGACCAGTCGGTACGTACCGTCGCGCAATGCGAGGCCGTCACCGACCGTGACCTGCCCGCAGCTATGGGATGGTTGGACGTGGTGCCGATCGCGGGGGACACTGGACTTATCGAAAGCACAGCCGTATCCATATTGGAACGATGGCGCAAGGCCGCGCGCAAACGTCTGCCGGAACTGCTCGGCTCCGCCAAATCGCGCCTCGACGAATTCGGCCGCATGGCCTACATCAACCAGCCGGACATCAAGGAGGCACGTGGTGGCCTGCGCGACTCCGTATTGGTGTCCGCGCTCGCCGCATCCTGGCTTGCCGACCGTCCGCACGGCACGTATGACGACGCCGTCGAACGGTTGCTGGACGTGCGCGACTGCATCCATCTGGTCGCCGGCAAAGATACGAACATGCTGCTATCGCCCTACCAAGCCAAAGTCGCGGCGATGCTCGGTCTGGCCGATCCGACGCTGCCCGATGGCGAACGTGAGGCGAAGTCGATCGACGATCTGCAAACGTTGCTGGCACGCGTTGGCCGGCAGATCGCGTTCTCCCTTGATTCCACCGCGTCGCGCGCCGAGCATTCGCTGACGCACGACAAGCCGCGATTCGCCTTCTTCCAAGTGTTCCAGCCGCGCGGTGGCGGCAAACGTCAGGCACCGACCTTCGATGTGATCGCCCCCGGCGTGGCCAAGCATGAAGAGGAAATAGTGCTCGCTCCGGGCGCGGAACCGGCCGCCGACCCGAACCTCGTGCTGCGCGTGGCCGTCGCGGCCGCGGAATTCGGCCTGCCGATCGCCCCGGGAACGTTGCGGAATCTCAAAAAGTGCCCTATCGGCGACCGCAACTGGACGGACGAATCGCGTGAACTGTTCATACGATTGCTGGCTTCCGGCCCCGCGCTGCTCAACGTGTGGGAAGACATCGATTTCATCGACGTGCCCGGCAAGCTCATCCCCGAATGGTTGGGCGTGCGCAACCGGCCAAGCGCGTCCGCCGCGCACCGCTATACGATCGACCGGCACATGGTGGAGGTCGTCACGCGGCTCGGCCGTGAAACACCCAGCGGTGGGCGGTACGACGACCGGCATTACGAGGCGCTGCTGCTCGCCGGCATCCTGCATGACATCGGCAAACGACCGGGGGTGGCCAACCATGCGGCGGAAGGCGCTCGGCATGCGACCGTGGTCGTGGAACGCATGGGATTCGACCGCGACATCGTCCGCTGGGTCACGCTGCTGGTACGCGAGCATCTGACATTGTCGGAGTTCGCCACAGGCCGCAATCCCAATGATCCCAACGTCGGCGATGATCTGGCCGGCCGGCTCGACCATAATCCCGTGCTGCTCGACATGCTGTTCGACCTGACCCGCGCCGACGGCTCCTCGTTGGGGGCCACGTCCGGCGAGACCATCTCCAAACAGTACGGGTGGAGCAAATGGCGTGAAACGTTGGTGCGCACCATGTACAACGCCACCCGATACCACATGTAAGCGCCGGTTTCTCGCATGCGCCAAGCCGATATGCCCCCGTATTTCTCGTCGTTTACGGAAAAGCGGGGTGCATATCACCTTCCGTTCACTTCGGCAAATCGAAATAAGGGAATCGGGGTACATGCTTTAGGATGTCCCCAAGTTGTCCACTCAGTTATCCCCACTCTGTGGATAAGTCGAAACGTTTTCCACATGGTTATCCCCAATATGTGGATAACTCGGCTTTTTTCGACTTTCTTATCCACACCAAAGCCATTCGCGCGTGTCGTTCGGTGGATGCGGAGATTCATCCATAATCTCAATGCAACACCGGTCGTGACGGCACGCACGTATTATGGTTTTCCTCGGTATTGAACACATTCGATTGACTGCTGCGGTTGGAGGGACATGGCGGAGAACGACTCTTGGAACAACGGTTCGGCGCAGAACCGCGGATTTTCGAACGCTGGAAACGGTGCGAACGGCATGAACGGCCGATCCGGCCAAGCCGTGCGCGACGCCCTGTTCGACCGCGTGCCGCCGCATGACGACGCCGCCGAAATGGCGGTGTTGGGCGGCATGCTGATGAGCAAGGACGCCATCGGCGAAGTATCGCAGATGATCGACGTGTCCGACTTCTACCAGCCACGCAACCAAACCGTGTACGAAGCGGTCATCAAACTGTTCTCGGCCTCCCAGCCGGTCGACGCCGTGCTGGTGGCCAACGAGCTGCTCGCCGAAGGCAATCTGGAAAAAGTGGGTGGCTCCGACTATCTGCACAGCCTGGTCGCATCGGTTCCGACCGCCGCAAACGCCACGTATTACGCCGACATCGTGCATCAGCGCGCCATCCTGCGTAATGTGATCGCGGCCGGCACCAAAATCGCACAGCTCGGCTACACCGCAGAAGGCTCGCAGGCCGAAGACGTCGTCAACCTGGCGCAGGCCGAAGTATATGAGATGTCCACCGGCAAAGTGCGGCAGGACTACGCGCCGATCGGCACCGTCATCGCCGATACGCTTGACCAGCTCGACCGTCTGCAAAGCGGCGAAGTGTCCCGAGGCGTGCCGACGGGCTTCCGCGACATCGACGACGTGACGCAGGGCCTGCAGCCCGGCCAGATGATCGTCGTGGCAGGCCGACCGGCCATGGGCAAGTCCACACTCGGTGTGGATTTCGCCCGTTCCGCGGCACTGCATCACGGATTGACGACCATCATCTTCAGCTTGGAAATGAGCAAAAACGAGTTGGCGCAACGTATCATCTCCGCTGAATCCAACATTCCGCTCGCCGCCATGCGCCGCGCGGACGACATCACGCCGGAACGTTGGGCCATCCTGAACGAGTTGCAAGGCAAGCTGCAGAACGCGCCCCTGTTCATCGACGACAGCCCGAACATGAGCCTGATGGAAATCCGCGCGAAATGCCGCCGACTGAAGCAGACGAACGATTTGAAACTCGTCGTCATCGACTACCTGCAGCTCATGACCTCCGGCAAGGCCGTGGAAAGCCGCCAGCAGGAAGTGTCCGACTTCTCCCGTGCGCTGAAGCTGCTCGCCAAGGAGCTGGAAGTGCCGGTGGTGGCACTGAGCCAGCTGAACCGTGGCCCCGAAATGCGTCAGGACAAGAAGCCGCAGCTGTCCGACCTGCGTGAATCCGGCTCTATCGAACAGGACGCCGACGTGGTGTTCCTCGTGCACCGTCCGGACGCCTACGACAAGGAGGACCGCCCGGGCGAGGCCGACATCATCATGGCGAAGCATCGTAACGGTCCGACCGACACGTTCAATCTTGCGTTCCTTGGCGCGTATTCGAAGTTCAAGGACATGCCCCAGGATTACCAGTCCCAGCAGGAGGCGGTGTGATATGGCTTGGAATTCCTTCGCGACCCCGTTGATCGGCAAGGCCGTGCGCGCGGCCTCCCGTTTGGCGCACGGCGGTGGCAGCGCGTTCCCCGGCAAAATCGTGGAACGCATCGACCCGCAATTCCTGTCGCGCACATTGGCGCAACTGCCGCTCGGCGTGGTGCTCGTCTCCGGCACGAACGGCAAAACCACCACCACACGCATGGTGGCCAGCATGCTGCAATCGCTCGGATTGAAGGTGTTCACCAACCCGACCGGCTCGAACTTCACCCGTGGCGTGGTTTCGTCGCTGCTTGCGGAAGTCTCGCTTTCCGGCAAACTTGACGCCGACATCGCGGTGCTGGAACTCGACGAGGCGTACGCCGTGCATTTCGTCAAGCAGGTGCCGCCCGACTACTGCCTGCTGCTCAACGTGATGCGCGACCAGCTTGACCGTTTCGGCGAGATCGACAACACCGCGCGACTGCTGTCCAAAGCTGCGGAAGCCACCACCGGTACCGTCGTGCTCAACCGTGAGGACCCGCGCATCGCCCGTCTTGCTGACGTGGCGCATACGGAAGACGGCGTGGAAGTACGCTACTTCGGCCTTGACGAATCGTTGCGCGGCTTCTTCCCGTCGGATGACGACATGAGCACCACTGTTGACGCGGAAGCGCACGACAGTGCGGAACATGGCGGAAATATTGGCGATTCGGGCAATGCCGGCGATACTGCCGATGCCGTTGCGGCTGCCGCGCCGGCCACATCGCAACCGCAGGACGGTCCCGACGCGCTGCCCGCCGACGTGACGTTGCGCGCCGTGGGCGACCACCGCGCCACCTTCGCGATCGACGGCGAAACGTATGAGACGGCCGTGAAACTGGAAGGCGTATACAACCTGTACAACGCGGCCGCCGCGCTCGCCGTGGTGCGCGCCGTCGCAGCGGACGCGCAGGCGATGTTCCTGCCGTTCGAAGACGCGCTCGCCGACAGTGTCGACGCGGACGGTGCCGATGCCGGTACCGAAACGGACGGCAACGGCTCGCATGACGCCATCGACCAGGCCGCTGCGGACGAGATTCTGCGCGCGGCAGGCGTCTCACCCCGTATGATCGCCTTCGCGCACGCCACCACGCAGGCCATGATCGACACCGCCGGCGAGGTCACACCGGCATTCGGCCGAGGCGAGGTCATCACCGTGAACGGCACCCCCGTGGAACTGCTGCTCGTCAAAAACCCCATGGGCTTCCGCCTGTCGCTGGCCTCGTTCAAGCCCGAAGGCTGCGACACCATGATCTGCATCAACGACGAATACGCCGACGGCCGCGACATGAGCTGGCTGTGGGACGTGGACTTCACCTCGCTGCGCGGCACCGGCGTCAAAGCCGTGTCCGGCGTACGCGCGTGGGACATGGCCCTGCGCCTCGAATACGATCAGGTGCCGGTCGAATCGGTCAGCACCGACCTGGAGGAATCGGTCGTGAACTTCGTGAACGCGAATTCTGGCACCCCCAAACACATCTACTGCACGTACACGGCCATGCTGAAAACGCGTGCCGCGCTCGCCAAAATCGCCGACGTGGCCGACGCCGGCGTGGGCAAGTGAGCGCCGCGCGAAACGAAACCGCGCAATCGCAAAGCAAAACAGCGGAAGGAAAGACGAGGAGACGATATGAGCCAGGTCATCGACATCGTGTCGCTGTATCCGAAGGATATGAACATCTACGGCGATTCCGGCAACGTGCTCGCCATCCAGCGCCGGCTCGCGCTGTACGGCTACGAGCCGCGCGTACACGCCTACAACCAGGGCTGCGACTGGCCCGAGCACGTGGACATGATTCTGGGTGGCGGCGGCCAGGACACCGGCCAGAAGAAGATCATCGACGACTTCTTCCAACGCGCCGACCTGCTGCGTTCGCTCGCGGCGGACGGCGTGCCGATGCTGATGATCTGCGGCCTGTACCAGCTGTTCGGCGAGTATTTCGAAACGGTCGACGGCTCCCGACTCGACGGCATCGGCGTGATCGGCGCGTACACGGTCGGCCAGGAAACACGCATGATCGGCAATCTTACGGAAACCTCCGCCGATTTCGGCAAGATCATCGGCTACGAAAACCATTCCGGACAGACGTTCCTGCGTGACGGCGTGCAGCCGCTCGGCACCGTCGAACAGGACGGCACCGGCAACAACGGCGAGGACCATACGGAAGGCGCGCGCGTCCACAACGTGATCGGCACGTACATGCACGGCTCGCTGCTACCGAAGAATCCCGCGATCGCCGATTTCCTGATCCGCACCGCCGTCGAACGCCGTTACGGCACGTTCGATCCGGCCGCCGCCGGACAGACGGATGCGCAACGGGCCGCCCTGCATCGCATCGACGAAATCGCCGACCGTGCTCGCCGCGTGGCCATGTCCCGTCCGCGCTGACGGCTGCCATGCCGGTTCGCCGGCAATCGCACCGCCTGCGCTGAACGCCGGATATCCGCCACTTTTTATGCGATTGACCGGTTTCGCTCGGCGCAGATGTGAAGAAAATGCGATAGAGTGGTACCACCATCACCTAAAGGAGGACATCATGGCTGATTTTAATTTTGGTGACGGCCTGCGCAAGGTCTTTCTCGCCGGCGTCGGTGCCTTGGCGACCACTGTTGAGAAGAGCCAGGAAATCGTTGACGATCTCGTCAAGAAGGGCGAGCTGACCGTCGAGCAGGGCAAGGCCCTCAACGCCGAACTCAAGCACAAGGTCGAAGAGGCTAAGGAAGCCCCTGAGGCCAAGGATGCAGCCCCGGCCGAAACCGAAGACAAGGCCGAGTAGCTCCAGTCTTTCGTATCGCCGTCTGCCGCGCATGTGAGCGCCCGGACGGCGATTTGCTATGCCCGCGCGACGCCGGCGAAACGTTCGTCTGGCATCGCGGGCTTTCCAGCCGATTTCCCAACCGTTTGCGAGCAGTGACATGTCTTTGAAACACCCATCCGACAAGCCGGACGCGGCACGCCCCGAAAGCGTGGAGCCCGTCACGCTGTCCGACAGGGTCAACGCGGTCATCAACCCCACGGCCGACCCTTCGCCGGACGCCGCCTCCCAAGCAAACGGACTGACGGATGAGCTTGCCCACGAATCCGCGGACGATGCCGGCGAAACGGACGATACCGGCAAAGCGGCCGGTGCCAACGCACAATCGTCCGAAACCATCGGCATCTTCGGAGCGCGCAAAGACACGTTCTCCGCGCGCTACCATCTGACCCGCCGCGGCAAACTCCGGCGTCTTGCGCAAATCGCGCAGATCGCCAACAAATTCGACGTGGTTCACGGACTCACGCCCGTCAAAATGCGTCTCATGCTCGAAGCGCTCGGTCCCACGTTCGTCAAGGTCGGACAGATCCTGTCCATGCGCTCCGAAATCCTGCCGCAATCGTTCTGCGACGAACTGTCCAAACTGCGCGCCGACGCCGACCCCATGCCATACAGCACGGTGCTGCAGGTGCTTGAGGACGAATACGGCCGGCCCGTGGACGAGATCTTCGACCATATCGACCCCACCCCGCTCGGCTCGGCCAGCCTTGCGCAGGTGCATCGTGCGAAACTGCTCACCGGCGAGGACGTGGCCATCAAAGTGCAACGTCCGGGCGTGCGCGAAACCATGGCGCAGGACGTGTCCATCATGCGCACCATCGCGGGAATCGCCACCAAAACCATGCGCAGCGCGCAGGTGGTGGACCTGTCCGGCGTGGTCGAGGAACTGTGGGACACCTTCGAATCGGAAACCGACTTCCTCATCGAAACGCGCAATTTGGCGGAATTCAAACGATTCTGCGAACGCTACAAATACATGGACTGCCCGAAGCCGTACCCGGAACTATGCACCGAACACGTGGTGGTCATGGACTACGTGGAAGGCATCTCCGTCTCCCATCCGGACGAGCTGCTTGCAGCCGGCTACGACCTGAAGGAAATCGGCACCAAACTCGTGGACAACTACGCCACGCAGGTACTCGACGAAGGCTTCTTCCACGCGGACCCGCACCCCGGCAACATCATGGTGCGCGGTGGGCAGATCGTGCTGCTCGACCTGGGCATGACTGGCCGGCTCAACGCCAAAACCCGTTCCGTGCTGAAGGACATGATCTTCGCCGTGGCCGAGCAGGATTCCCCCAAGCTTGCCGACGGTCTGCTGCGTTTCGCCGGAGCTGAGGCCGATCCGGAGGATTATCCGGCATTGCTGGCCGATCTGGACGTGATCGTCAAGGAATTCGGCACAGTGGACCTGGCCGAACTGGACATCGCCGCCATGCTGACGGCCCTGACGCAGATGGCGCAACGCCACGGCATCGAAGTGCCGAGCACCGTCACCACGGTCGGCCGCGCGCTGGTCACGTTGGAGGGATTGCTTGACGAATTCATTCCCGACGTGAACATGATCCAGATCATCTCCGACCACATCGCGTCGAGCACGTCGAAGAAGGATTTCGCCAAGGACGAGACGAAATCGCTGGCTCTCGAAAGCCATCAGGCGCTGCACAGTCTGCTGGCCGCCGCCAACGAGATGAAAGTGGCCTCCCGCATGCTCACGCGCGGCCAGCTGCGCGTCAATATGGAGATGGTCGGTTCGCAGGAGCCGATCCACCTGCTCGCCAACATGGTGAACAGGCTTACGATGGCGCTTATCGTGGTCGGCCTGTTCATCGGCTCGTCGATTGTGTATTACGCGGGCATCAAGCCGGTGATTTTCGGTATTCCGATTGTTGGTTTCCTTGGCTACGTGATCGCGTTCATCCTGTCCGTCTGGATTGTGTTCGACATCTACTTCAAAGGACGCGATTCGAAGAAGCGGTAGCCGGGCGTTTTGCGTTGCGGGTGGCTTGTGTTGCGGCGCGCTCGCATTCGTGTTGGTGATTGCGTTCATATCTGCGTTTGCGATTGCATTTGCGTTCCCGGATTATTCGATGGGACACGGCTTTTTGCTGAATAATCAGACAGGTTGTCAATGATTTCACTCCCCCTAATATGGACCCATTGACGGGGTACTGTTTTGGTGGCATAATGCTCAATGTCGACGATGACATCACCACCCGGTTCCCATGGAGGAGAGGACATGCAGGCCGGGAAATCCCAGCGAAGCGTGCTCGCGCTCGTGATCACCTGTGCCCTGATTCTTGGATTTGGTATCCCCCTTATTCCCCTTGTCGGAGTGGATTCCGCCGAAGGGACGGAGGTCTCCGCCGCTTCCGACGTTGCCACCGTCTCCGCCGAAAACAGCCTGCAGAACGGCAGTTTCGAACAGCCGGACGTGTACCAGTACCGTGAAACCAGCGATGTTCCGTATTGGAAATCCACCACGACTTCAGGCAGCATCGAAATCGGCAGTGTCTTCAAAAACGGCAACGGAGACAATGACTCCCTGCACATGCGCACCGGCGAGAAAGTGGCCGCGGCCGAAGGCAGCCAATTCGGCAAGCCGGCCACGTCGAACGGCAACGACCAGTACGCCGAACTGAACTCCAACCAGGCGAGCTCGCTGTACCAGGTGGTCAACACCGTGCCCGAATCGAAATACGATTGGGGCCTGTACCACCGCGGCAGGCAGGGCAAGGACGCCATGGCGCTGGTGGTCGGCCCGAAACAGAACGTGGCCCCCATGAAGACGTCCGCCACCAGCAACGACCAGCTGCCAGTCCAAAACCGTGAACGAGACCAAGGATTGGCAATACGACGTGACCATCCAGAACACCCGCACCTCCGCCCTGCCGACCACCGGTAGCGTTGGCACGGTGCTGTTCGCTGTGCTCGGCATCGCGCTGATGGCCGGAGCGGTGTGGCTGTACGCCCGTAGCAAGCGCCAGTCCGCCAAGTAAACGGCCGACAACGGCAAATCGCAAGGAAGGGTCCACGGTATGAATCGCAAGACGGTGCAAAGCATCGCCATCATCGCGATCTTCATAACGGGGGCCCTTCTGCTGTTCTATCCGCTTGTCAGCAACTGGTGGAACGAACGCCGCTACGACATGCTCGTATCCGGCTACACACAACGTGTGCAGGTCAATCCGTCCGGCGAGGACTACGCAGAATTCAAACGGATCGACGCGTACAACGCCACTGTGCCCGGCAAAGGCGTTCCCGACGCGTTCGCCGTCACCACGCCCGAAGAGGACGCCGAATACGCCAGCTTCCTCAACGAGGACCCCAACGGCGTGATGGCATACATCAACATCCCCCGACTCAAATCCACCTTGCCGATCTGCCACTACACCACACCGGAATCGCTGCAGAAAGGCGTCGGCCATCTACGTGGCTCCGCCCTGCCCGTCGGCGGGCAAAAACACGCACGCCGTGCTCTCCGCACACCGCGGCCTGCCGACCTCACGCCTGTTCACCGACCTTGACAAGGTGGGGAAAGGCGACCACTTCTACATCACCGTGCTCAACCGCACGCTCGCCTACGAGGTCGATCGAATCAGCGTGGTCAAACCCGACCAAACGAAGGAACTCAGCGTCCAGCCCGGCAAGGACCTCGTCACGCTCGTCACCTGCACGCCGTACGGCGTGAACACGCAACGGCTGCTGGTGTGCGGCCATCGCGTGCCATACAACGCGGCGCAAGCCAAACACGAGGCTGCGGATTCCGCGGTCTCGTCATTCACCGTCTACGGTTTCGTCGCAACCTACGGCACGCTCGCCATCGCGCTTGCCGGCATCGCCGTGCTCCGCCGCAACGCAGCGGCCCGCACCTCGCATCACGCCGCCGATTGGCCGCATAGCCTCACCGTCTCAGTCCGCTAATAAAAGGCGATTGGCCAGTCTTACCGGCTCGGTAGTCGCCCTTCCGTATTTTGTCTCGCGAAAGTCCGTTCCTGGTAACAAAATGCGAAAGGGAAACGATCGGCGATACCCCCTTTTGCTCACGACTTACGATTTTGCGTATCTTTGGCGGGATGTGCGTCAAAAAAGACGGAAAAACAGGCGATTTATACCCCCTACCATGCTTTGCGGCACCCTCTTTCGCTCACGACTGTGCCAAACCGGCCTAAATCGCAAGTCGTGAGCAAAAGGGCGCACCTGCCAGGCCCCACCACCGACTCGGCAATCGCCCTCCCATATTTTGTCCCGCGAAAGCCTTTCGAGGCCGACGTGGGTGCCGTTAGAGCGTGGGAATCGCCATATGCAACGACGAAACTGAATAATCGGTGAAATCGTGAGCGAAAACCGGCAAACTGGGCTACGCTCGTAACAAGTGGCTCATTGCGCGCGCAAATGCGGTGAGCAGGGTCAATCGCAAGGGAGGATGCCCATGTCAAAGTCGTTTCTCAAGAAAGCGCTGCTCGGCGGTGCGGTGGCGGCGGGAGCCGCGGTGTGGGCGATCGCCCCGCGTTCCTTCTCCGACAAGCGGCGCAACTATGTGCCGGCCGTTCCGGACGTGTGGTACGCGCACCGCGGTCTGCATGACGCCGGCTCCGGCCTGACCGCGCAATACGCCAACGAAAGCGGCGAATACGTGGCGCTCGCCCGCCGCATGGCCATGAAAGCCGGGTACGGCAGCCCTGATACACCCGGCGTGATTGCCCCTGAAAACTCGCTTGCCGCGTTCGCAGCCGCCTGTGAAGCCGGGTACGGTATCGAACTGGACCTGCAGATGACGCGCGATGGCGAGGTCGTGGTGGTGCATGACGGCGACCTGATGCGTGTTGCCGGAGATCCGCGCCGTATCGCCGATCTCACGTATGACGAGCTGACTCGTATTCCGCTGTTCCCGACCGACGCTCCGGGCGCATGCAAGGCCGCGCCGCTGCCGTTGGCATTGGAGGAACCGCCGCTGGTCACCACGCCGGACAACGCGCCGGAAGGCTACTACCAGCATGTGCCGCTATTCGCCGACGTGCTCAAAGTGGTGGCTGGTCGTGTGCCGCTGATTGTGGAATATAAGTTCGATGACAACTCCAAGTGGGATCCGCGCGACGTGGAGCTTATGGAGAAGGGCGACGCGTTGCTGCAGGCATACTCCGGCAAGTACGTAATCGAATCGTTCAATCCGGCCGCCGTGAACTGGTACAAGGAAAACCGTCCGGAAGTGTGCCGCGGACAGCTGTCCTGGTGGCCGTCTGGCAAAGGCAAGACGGCCGACCCGGTGGCGCTCGGCAAGGAATACGCGGCCGGCGCGCTGGTGTTCGACTGGATTTCCCGCCCTGATTTCGTCGCCTACGATTGGAAGGGCGGCAACAGCCCGCAGGTGAAGCTGGCCCGATTCATGGGCGCGGTGCCGGTGTCGTGGACCGTGCGCAGCCGCGACGAATACGCGCAGTGCTGCGACCAGTTCGACCGCCACATCTTCGAAGCGTTCGTGCCCGACGAACAGTAGCCGACTGATAGTTGCCCGGAGCGACAGCAGCCGGGCGCTAGTCGACGGACTATGATCGACAGGCGACAGCCGGTTTTATATGGTTTCGGCCTGCCATCGCATGATTGGTGCGGTAGCAGGCCGAATTTTTATTCGATTGATTTATTCCGATTGGCAGCTCAGTCGATCACGCCGTACAGACGGTCGCCGGCGTCACCCAAGCCCGGCACGATGTAGCACTTGTCGTTGAGCTTCTCATCGACGGCGCACAGCACCAGCTTGAACTTGATGGACGGGTCGAGGTTTTCCTCAACGAACTTCAGACCTTCCGGAGCGCCCAGAATGCACACTGCGGTGATGTCCTTCGCACCGCGCTCGGCCAGATAGTGGGTGGCCGCAACGAGCGTGCCGCCGGTGGCGAGCATCGGGTCGATCAGGAAGCACTGACGGCCGGTGAGATCCTCCGGCAGACGGTTCGCGTACGTGATCTGCTGGGTCGGGTTCTCCTCGTCGCGCTTCATGCCGAGGAAACCGACTTCAGCGGACGGAATCATCTTGGTCATGCCGTCCAGCATGCCCAGACCCGCGCGCAGCACCGGCACGATAATCGGAGCCGGGGCGGCGATGTGCTTGCCGATCATCGGAGCCACCGGGGTTTCGATGGGCTTGTCCACGACTTCGATGTCGCGGGTGGCTTCGTAGGCCTCGAGCATCACGAGTTCGGAAACGAGCTCGCGGAACGTGGAGGACGGAGTGTTCTTGTCGCGAAGAACGGTGAGCTTGTGGTCCACCAGCGGGTGGTTCAAAACATGAATATCCATGGTTTCTAAGCGTAGTCCATGTATCGGCTGTTCGGCAACGCGCCGGTAGGTCGGTCAAATGAAACCCAGATGAGCGCCGATCGGATGGCAATCGAAAATCGCAAGAAAGCCAGAGAAAAATCAGGAAAACATCAAAAGAGGAGAAAAGCGCCGAACCACGAAAGCGCCTGTCGGCGCAAAGGCCGCTCGCAGCGGCAAAAAATGGAGCCCGGGGCTATGCATGGCCCGGCGCGAATTCCTATTGTACAGTCGCGCTCGACGCTTCGCAGCGCCGTGTCGCGTGGGGTATGAAACGGGGGAAAATTACGGAAAGCGGCGGTGGAAAGCAGTAGTGGAAAACGACAGTGGAACGGCCTATTCCAATCGTCCGCGCCGCCACAGATTCGCCCCGTGGCGGAAATCCTTGGCCGTGGCGAACAGGTTGCCGGCTGTGTGCATCAGTTTCGCAGCCTTCGCGCGCGCCCGCTTCTCAACGGCCGACGGATGGCTGCCGGCCGCAGCAGACGCAGCGGAACCGTCGGAAACATCAGATGATCCAGCCTCGCTGGAACCGCCCAGCGAAGCCAGTTTGCGCGCTTCGATACGCAATCCCAACGCAACCACGTCGGTGAAGGCGGCGGCCCGCTCAAGCGCCACGGCGAAATCGCCTGTAAACGCGCCGGCCAAAATCGAATCGGCGGTACGTGCGATGTCGTCTTCCGTCGGTGCCTGGTCCACGCCGGCAATCGCGGAAGCGGTGGTGGCGACGGGCTCGCCGACGCGCCACAGTCGCGCGATCGATTCGCGGTTCTTCCGCATCCACGTACGCAGCAGATACAGTCGCCACAGAATGCCCGGCAGCGAGTCGGGGTCGGCATGGCTCCACAGTTCGGCGATCACGTCCACGCCTTCGCGGTCCACCAGCGTCAGCACGCGGTCCACCAGTTCGGCGTCCTGCGTGTGGTGCACGCGGTCAAGCAGCGCCGCGGCCGACGCATGGCACATTTCGTTGATTTCCGCCGGATCGGCGCCGCCGGCGATATTGTCGGCCATCATCTGGTCGAGCTGGCCGGGGCGTGCCGGACGCGGCGAACCGGTGTTCGTGAAACCGGCGGAACGGCTGGGAACGACTGAACCGGAACCGTAGTGCATGTTAGTAGACAATGGGGGAGACCTTCTGAATGTCGATGATGCTGGGGCCTTGCGGTGTGTCGATGATGAACAGCGACATGGCGGTGCCGGTAGGCATGTATGGCGATTTTGCGATGAGCTGCTTGGCAAGCTGCTTACGCGCGCACAGGCCGCGCAAATGGTCGTACATGCCGCCGATGACCGGCCGGTGCATGCAGATGGCCGTGGTTTCGCGGCTGTTGAGCGTCTGCGTGATCTGCTCGCGGAACACCAGCCATGAGACCGCCGGATGCTCGGCGAACGCGTCCTCCGTCAACGTGTTGATGTGTTCCATCGGCCGTTCGGTCTGCCAGCTCAGCACCTGCAACGTCTCCTGGCAGCGTAGCCACGGCGAGGTGGCCAGTCGCGTCGGGTTGAAACAGGCGAGCTCGCGGTTGAGGGCAAACGCCATCGCCGCGCCTTTCGGCGTGATTGGACGGTTCGCGTCGGTGCCCTTCCACGACTTGCGCGATTCAGCCTTCGCATGGCGTACGATCAGCAGATTCTGCGCGGTCGCGGCACCCTCCTGCACGCGGTCCACGAACACTGCCAACGTGTCCTTATCGGTCGAATGGGACAGTATTTTGCGCGCCTCACGTACGGAAACCCAGACGATATCGTTGATTTCGCCCACGTCCGCGCGGTGCACCGGGCCGAACGCGTCCAGCAGATGTTCGGCGTCGTCGGCGGAAATCGGCTGCGCCATCCAATACAACGTGTGCTTGGTGTCGGCCGTGCAATCGTGCGAATGCCGGGTCTTCTTGCCCTCTTCGGACAACGGGTATTCGACTTCGCACAGATACGGTCCGAGTTTGACCGGCGACCCCGTCTCTTCGCCGATTTCACGCACCGCCGCATGCCGATGCGTCTCGTTCTGCTCGAGTTTGCCTTTCGGCCAGCTCCAATCGTCATACTTCGGACGGTGCACGATACATACTTCAATGCTGTCGAGCTGTTCCTGCGCGGATTTGCTACTGGCGATCGCAGGATCGTTCGCGATATCGCTGCCCGCCTTCCATCGCCATACGATGCCGCCGGCGGCTTCCACGATGCGTCTCATCTTTTCGCTCATATTGTCCTATTCTAGGCTGGGCCGGGCTGGCGGCGGCGCGTGACGTCCGAACATACAGAAAATGGCCGGGCCCGCAAGGTGCGGAACCGGCCATTCGCCTCGATCGATCAGTGCCTTACCGGTCGACGCGTGTGTTTCTTGATGAGGTATTCCTGGCTGTCGACCAGCGGTCGGCCTTCCTCATCCTTGCAATGGCGCACATAGGTGCCATCGGCCTGCATATGCCAAGACGCGGTGGAATCGGCCATCTGCAGATCGACGTACTTGATGAGCTCGTCGATCTGCTCCGGAGCCACGATGCGGACCAGCGCCTCGACTCGACGGTCGAGGTTGCGGTGCATCAGATCGGCGGAACCAATCCACACTTCCGGACCGGCCGCAGGGCCTTCGCCGATCTGCGGGCCATCGGAGTTGGCGAACGCGTAAATACGGCTGTGCTCAAGGAAACGGCCCAGGATCGAACGCACGCGGATGTTCTCGGAAAGCCCCGGAACGCCCGGCTTGAGCGCGCAGATGCCACGTTCCACGATGTCGATCTTCACGCCGGCCTGGCTTGCACGGTACAGCGCGTCGATGGTCTTCTCGTCGACGATGGAATTGACCTTGATCTTGATCCACGCTTCCTTGCCGGCGCGTGCGGCGTCCTCCTCGCGGCGGATGCGCTGAATCAAGCCGGAACGCACGGTGCGCGGCGCCACCAGCAGACGGTGGAAGCTCGACTTCGGCGCGTAGCCGGACAGCTGGTTGAACAGGCGGGTCATATCCTGACCGACCACCGGATCGCAGGTCAGCAGGCCCAGGTCGGTGTAGATGCGGGCGGTCTTCGGATTGTAGTTACCGGTGCCCACGTGGCAGTAGCGGCGCAGCCCATCGGCTTCCTGACGCACCACAAGGCTCAGCTTGCAGTGGGTCTTCAGGCCGACGATGCCGTACACCACGTGCACGCCCGCGCGTTCCAGCTTGCGGGCCCACGCGATGTTGGCGTCCTCGTCGAAACGCGCCTTGATCTCGACCAGCGCCAGCACCTGCTTGCCGGCATGCGCGGCGTCGATCAGCGCGTCGATGATCGGCGAATTGCTGGACGTACGGTACAGCGTCTGCTTGATGGCCAGCACCTTCGGATCGGCCGCGGCCTGCGCCAGGAACGCCTGCACGGACGTCGAGAAGGAATCGTACGGGTGGTGCAGCAGGATGTCGCGCTCGCGGATGGCGGCGAAAATGTCCTGCGCACGGGACGATTCGACTTCGGCGATCTGACGATTGGTGGTCGGAATGAACGGACGGTACTTGAGATCCGGACGGTCGATGCCGCCGAGCTCGAACAGCACGGTCGCGTCAAGCGGCGCCGGCAGGCGGTAGACCTCGTCGGCGCTCACGCGCAGCTGGTCGGCGAGCAGCTGGGACAGGAACGGGCTGGTCTCGTCGGAGATCTCCAAACGGATCGGCGGTCCGAAACGACGGCGCAGCAGTTCCTTCTCCATGGCGTTGAGCAGGTTCTCGGCATCATCCTCTTCCACGTCGATGTCTTCGTTACGGGTGACGCGGAAGGAGCGGGCCTCCTTGATGATCATGCCCGGGAACAGGGATTCCAGGTGGGCGATGATCAGGTTCTCCATGGTGATGAAGCCATAGCGCACGTTGGTGCTCTCGTCTTCGGTCAGATCGTCGACCGGCACGAGTCGGTTCAGGTTGCCAGGAACCTTCACGCGGGCGAAGTGCGACTTGCCGGATGCCGGATTCTCCACCAGCACGGCGAGGTTGAGGGAACCACCGGAAATGTACGGGAACGGGTGGGCCGGATCCACGGCAAGCGGCGTCAGAACCGGGAACACCTGCTGACGGTAGTAGCGCGACAGGCGCTCCTGCTCGGCCGCGGTGAGCTTGTCCCAGCTCAGCAGCACGATCTGTTCCTTCGCCAGGTCGGGGAGGATGTGATCGATGATGTAGTGCGCGTGCTCGTCCTGCAGGCGGTGGGCCTGCTCGCTGATAGCGCGCAGCTGCTGCCTCGGGCTCAGTCCGGAAGCGGCCGTCACGGCGATGCCGGTGTCGATGCGGCGCTTCAGGCCGGCCACGCGGACCATGAAGAACTCGTCGAGGTTGTTCGCGAAGATCGCGGCGAAGCTCGCGCGTTCGATGACCGGCAGGTCCTCATCCTGTGCAAGCTCGAGGACGCGCTTGTTGAACTTCAACCAGCTCAGCTCACGGTCGAAGAAACGGTCATTCGGCAGCGGTTCCTCGCCTGCCTGAAGCTCGCGCTTATCGTTCTTATCGGTCTCAGCGATATGCTCAGCTATCTGGCTGCGCAGGATCGCCTTTGAGGGTGCGTCAAAAATCTGTGCCATAGTTATCTACTTTATCCTCAAGTGCTTGGAATGTCTTGCAAAACTCAGGAAAATTAAGCAGGAGTTAACATTCGTTCGCCGAGTTGGTGAAATATGCTTCCGACACGCCGTTTTTTCGGGGCAAATGAACGTGAATGAACAGGCAAGCGTTGCGATTCGCACAGCATGGAGCATTTTTGCGATTCTTGCGATCGGAAAGCAACAGTTGCGATAAATACGGAACATCGTCCCGTTTCGGTTTGCACTTGCCGCAATGGCGAGCATAATTACGAAGTACAAGAACAACTGAAGAGCAGAGCCCCACAAGGTGTGTATGACCGAGATAGGTTGTTACGTTGAACGGGCATTGGATAGACTTACCGTTACGACGATGTTGTTGTGCAGCGATTCTGCTCCGAAGATTCTTGCAGGAAGGCCCGCTTCGGCGGGTCTTCCTTTTTTGTTGCGCTGCGCCGTGCTGCGTTGCGTAATGTCTTGCGATGTGCCGAATCGCGTTGCGATGTGGATAAGTGTGGATGACACGCCGAGGGTGTGGATAACCCACATTCTCCGACCACAGGTGCCGTTTCGGCTTGAATCCATGTGCGGTTTCGTTTTTCAATCGGCGGTATGAGCGATGCAATTTCTTCATTACAGGTCCCTCCGGTCCCATTGCCGTCATACGGAGGCCGTGACGCACGCGTGACGTGTTCGCCGAAAATCCGGTCGCAGCCAGCGGCCAGAGTGCGGCAGCCGACTCGATCCCAGCAAACCGTTCGGCGGGAAACAGCCCCGCCGCAACGGTTCTATACGCCACAGAACGCCATGGACGCGCGAACGTCGGCACGATGGGCCGGGCCTGCCGTGGCGGGCGGTTTCATGGGTTCGCCGTTGGAATCGTCATCCACACGAATGAAACCCGTTGAAGCGCAACCGGAACCTGCTCCACGCAACGTCGTGGTGGTCGGATCCGCCGTCGCCGGAGTCGGTGCCAGCACGTTGGCGGCGCTGCTGGCCCGCGAACTAACGGAACGTGGATGCAAAAGCGTGCTGGTAGACGCAGATCTCAACGGTGGCGGTCTTGACGTGCTGCTCGGTGTGGAAGATGAAGACGGTTCACGCTTCGGAGACATCAGCGCCCCGCTCGGCAAAGTGGACGGCAAAGCGCTGCTGCGAGAACTGCCCGTGTGGGATGGCGTGCCGCTGCTGGCCTGCAATCCCTGGCGAAGCGAAACCCCGCAATCCTGGGAGATCCAGGCATGCATCCGCGCGCTCGCGCAGGTGAAGGACGCGGTGATCGTGGACGCCGGGCAATGGCGTGGACTCGATGACATTCCGGAACTGGCCCAGGCCACACACATCACCGTGGTCGAAATGACGGTGCTCGGACTGGCCCGAGCCAAAGTGGCCATGAAATCGCGTGGAACGGCGGAACGGCAGAAACATGGCCATATCGTCGGCGTTGAACCGCGCGGCGTGGCGCGTGGACGTGGCGTGACCACGCTGGAAGAGACGGAAAACTATCTTGGCCATTCCCTCGCGGCGGTTGTCAAACCGGACGCCAAGCTGTGCGGCGAACTGCTGGACGGCCTGGGCCTGCGCAGGCCGAACCGCCAAACCGTCAAAGCCTTGGCCGCGCTCACGGATGAACTGCAGGAATCGTTGGAAGGCAAGCGGGTGAAGCATGGAACTCGGACCCCTTAGCGCCATCGCCTCGCAGCCGGGCGTCACGGACATCGCGGTGACCTGCGACGGCACGGTTTGGGCGGATTGCGGCCAAGGCATGCAGGAAGTATGTCTGCTGCGCCGATGCTTTCCGTCAGCGCAGTCGATTCGTGAATTCGCAGCGCGATTATGCTCGCAACTTGGCCGACGGCTTGACGACGCCTGCCCGATCGCCGACGCCTCCACCGTGGACGGTCTGCGCGTGCACGCCGTCATCGCACCACTGGTGCCGCAGGGCGCGGCCATCAGCATACGATTGCCCGACGCGGTCTCGCCCGATCTGGAATCGTTGGCGCGCAACGGCATGTTTCCAGCCGAATGGCTGCCCCTGCTGGCCGGACTGGTGTCCCGCAAGGCAAGCGTGCTGGTGACAGGCGGCACCGGTGCCGGCAAAACCACGATGCTCAAAGCCATGCTGATGCGATGCCCGCCGAACGAGCGCATCGTCACCGTCGAGGAAGTGCGCGAATTGGGCATGATCCAACATGCCAACCACGTGTCTCTGGTCACACGCGAAGCCAACACGGAAGGTGCCGGCGGCATAGGCCTTTCCGAACTGATCTGCGCGACGCTGCGCATGAGACCGGACCGCGTGGTGGTCGGCGAATGCCGTGGCGGTGAAGTCGTGGATCTGCTCAGAGCCTTGAATTCCGGGCATCGAGGCGGCATGACCACATTGCACGCCAATCAAGTGGAGGCGGTTCCGGCGCGATTGGTCTCATTGGGTTTGCTGGCCGGATTGGAGCCGCGCGCCACGGCGGCGCTCGCCGAGGATGCGTTCGACGTGGTGCTTCATGTGGAACGTATCGCCGGCAGACGGCGCATTGCGCAGGTCGGCAGATTGGAAGCGGTGGAAGGGCGATTGCATGGGCGTCTGCTGGCCGCCTGGGATGGCCGTACGGTCCGTGCCGGCCAACGTTGGGATGGATTCATGAGCCGATGGAGCGCATGATGCGTGATGCGTGTGGTTGGGAATATTGCGCCGCATGGCTGGCGTCGATGGCCGTCTGGCTGTGGCTGAATCGGAACGTGGAATGGGCGGGATTGCGGCGATTACAGCGTGTGCTGGTTCGCTTCGGGCTTCGTTCGGCTGACGATAGCGGCGGGGCCGATGGAGATGGAACTTGTGATGATGAATCCGACGGGCATGGCAGAACAGTCCGGAACGATGGGGAAAACCGGGATGCATCGCCACGGATGCCGACCATCGGCGCTGCCGCATGCGTGGCCGCGCTGCGGGCGTCCGTACGCAGCGGAGCCACCTTGGTCCAAGCGTTCGAGGAATTACAGGGCGCTCCTTTCGCAGTGCCTGAACTGACCCGTTTCCGTATTGACATGGCCGTACGAAGCCGCTGCTCGCTTCAGGAACAACACAAGCATGTGGATCAGCTTGGTGCGGAACTTCATGCGGCCTGCACGTTGAGTCTGCAGTTGGGCTGCGAGATGAGCCGATGCCTGGAGGCCGTCGCGGCGTCGTTGAAGCGGCGACGGCTGCTCGACGACTTGCGTGCCAACGCTTTTGCCATGCCGCAGGCCACGGTGAAGCTGCTGATGGCATTGCCGTTGCTGACGGTGATGCTAGGGGAATGCATGGGAGCCCATCCCTTGCGATTCCTTGTGGAAGACGTGAAAGGATGGATGTGCCTCGGCTTCGCCGGCTGCTGTTATGCCGTCGGCTGGTATTGGATTCGCAGGCTGATGCGGCAGGAGCATGTGCGATGAGCTTGGCATGGCCGATGCTGGCAGCGGTGGGCGCCGCTGGCGCGACATGGCTGTATGAATGGTCGCCAGCCAGAAATCCGCCCGATTCCGACGTGCGGTCATGCAATCTGCCACTGCCCTTGATATTGGAAATGTTGAGCGTGGCGATACGTCAAGGAGCGTCCATTCCACGCGCGCTGATTACGGTCGGAAACATTGTGGAAGGTGAGTTCGGCGGTGGATTGCGCTCGGCTGGAGAACGGCTGAATAGTGGCATGCCATGGAATGAGGCATGGCCTGACGATGATGATTGCGCCGTGGTCCGTGACGCGTTCTCCTCATCATGGTCGAGCGGCTCCTCGCCGGTGAATCGGTTGGCAACCGCAATCGAGCAGCTGGATTGGGATGAACGGTCGCGGATTGAACAGTCGGCGGCGAAACTGTCGATTCGGTTGTTGCTACCGACCGGCCTGTGCATGCTGCCGGCCTTTGTCGCCATTGGCGTGATTCCGGCGGTGATGTCGTTTCTGTAGCGGCCGATTCGCCATGGGGTAGTGCGGGTTGGTGCGAATTGGCTCAAATTTGCTCGAATCGGACCGCGGTCGGAATGACGGATGATGCGCGGTCCGTTCCGTCATGCCCTAATCGCTTGTGGATAAGTGTGGATGACACGCCGAGGGTGTGGATAACCCACGTTCTTCGACCACAACCCACGAAAACCATGCCATCGCCGATGCCAATACCTGACACTGAGCGTACCCGGTCAATCGGCCGGGATTAGCCGAATGAAAGGAGCGTCATGAACGACGCAATGTCAATCAATGTCGATGGTTCGCCGGGTCTGATGGGTCGCGTCGGCCAGAAGTTATGTGCGGCCAAGGAACGTGCCAATAAGGCGGTCTGCCTATTGGACGCGCGCATGCGCCTGCTGACCGCCGAGCCGGAGAAGGGCGCGGTCACCGCCGAATACGCGGTGGTGCTGGTGGCGGCCACGGCATTCGCCGCGGTTCTGATCGCCATCGTGAAATCGGATGTCGTGAAAACGCTGCTGACCGGCCTCATCAAGAAAGCGTTGAGCGTGGGGTAACCATGCTTGCGCGATGGTGGAGACGCCATGCCCGTGACGCCGATTGCGGAACCGTCACCGCCGAATTCGCGGTGGTGCTTCCCTGCGTGGCCGCGGTGGCGATTCTGGTGCTGTGTTTGGGGCGTGCCTCCATAGTGTCCATGAACTGTCAGGACGCTGCGGCCGCCGGTGCGAGGGCCATGGCGATTGACGCCGGCGGCGAAGCGAAAGCCCGCGCCGCGGCGCAAACCATTGCCGGTGGCGGTTCCACGGTGTCGTTCGCCGCCAATGCGAACAGCGTCACCGTTGTGGTGCGTTGCCCGGTTGCGGCGGATCCGACCGGCGTGCTGCCCGCCAGCGTCGTGGGCAAGGCAACTCGGTATTTCTGATTGCGATGTTCATGGCAGCGTGCTGTCCGTAACGGTTTTTGAAAGGCTTCCAATGCGCGGCAAGAAAGGAACGACTTCCGTGAAACATGACGTGAAACAGTATGTGCGACGAGTGTTGCATGTGTTGAAAGGCGCGGACGAAGGTTCCGGAACCATATCGGGAGTCGCGCTGATCGCAATCGTCGCGGCCATGCTCGGTGCGGTCGCCATGGCAGGCAATCTGCTGCTGTGCGTGCATCGCGCGCAGAATACGGCCGACTTGGCGTCGGTGGCCGCCGCGCAGTCGCTGCGTGACGGTGCCGCCGACCCGTGCGCGGCCGCATCGCGTACAACGTCGGGCAATGGAACCCGGCTCGAATCCTGTGCCATTGAAGGCGAGGATGCGGTGGTCGCCGTGCAGGCGGCCACGCAGGTACCGTTCGCACCGTGGGTCGTCCGGCAGTCACGTGCGGGGCCTATTGCCTGTGATTAGGAGATTGCCGGACAGTCGTTGCATGACGACACGGAATGTTCAGCTGAAGGTAATGGGCAATCTGGCGCTTGACGTGAAACATGGTTATCGTACAAGTATGAGCAAGACGTCACATGCGAATACGACCGTTGCCGTGGTCTGCAATCCGACATCGAACAAAGGCAAGGGCGCCCAAGTGGGCGGTCATGTCATTGATCTGCTGCGCGGAGCCGGACGCAAGCATGGCTTCGACGTGATCGATGTGACCGGCACAAGCTTCGACGATTCCCTGGCCAACGCCCGCCGCCGCGGCGACGAATACGATTATCTGGTCGCGGTCGGAGGCGACGGCATGGTCGCGTTAGGCGCCAACGCAGTCGGATGCTCCGGCAAACCACTCGGCATTGTGGCCATCGGCTCCGGCAATGATTTCGCACGCGGACTGGATTTGCCGGTCAATCGCGTCGAAACCGCCGTTGAAGGCATTGTCGGTGCGATTGTGCGCGGCACGCATATCGACGTGGACATGGGCTTGGTGACTTCGTTGCCTGACGGTCATGCCATCGATTCGACCGACGGAACCGATGTTTCACAGTCGCGCTCGCCGATCGACCGCTATTATGCGGGCATGCTGTCGTGCGGTTTGGACGCAAGCATCAACGACCGCGCCAATCATTCGCATCTGCCGAATGGCTCGCTGCGGTATTTCGCCGCGGTCATCGTGGAGCTGACACACATGAAAAGCTACGGATACCACATCAAGGCCACGCTGGCCGACGGTTCGGTGGAGGAGCGGGATATCATCTCGCCACTGCTCACCGTGGCCAATTCCCGCCATATCGGCGGCGGCATCGAGGTGTCCCCGTATTCACGGTTCGCGGACGGACTGCTTGATCTGGTGTGGCTTGACCATGTGCCGAATTTCCGGGAGTGCGTGGACGCGGTGGCACGCGCCTACCACGGCCGACTGCTGGGCAGCCATGCTTTCGGATGGAAGCGGGTGCGCGACATCGAAATCACCCGCGCCACCGAAGGGGATGAGCCTCCGGTGTTGATGGCCGATGGCGAATACGTGGGCCATTTGCCGGTGAAGGTCTTAGCCAAGGACCGTGCGCTGCGTGTGCTGGTGCCGCCGGCCGTGGCGGAAGCGCAGGCGGCCGACAGCGAGGAACGGGTGTTGGAAACCATCAAACGTGACGGTCGTGACCCTCTTACCGGTAGATTCCTCGCCTGACGTCGTTTTCCGTCAGCCAGCCGGTGCCGCTCGATGCCCCTCCGGACACTGAACGGCCGTTATATGTTGCTTGCTGGCGGAAATGACGCGTGTGGGAGCACCGTCACAGATATTCGTCCAAATGCAGCGTCTGTGCCGCCACCTGCCTGACAATGTCATCGTCAATGTCAGGATGCAGTCTGATCAGCGAGATCAAGCCGACGATCAGCGTGTAGAAGGTCTCATGCTCGTTGCGGATCGGCATGCCGTGCTTTTCCTCGAATTCACGTACCGTGGAACCGCACAGGTATTCGGAAATGCGGTCCGCGGCCCGGTCGATGAACCTCAGATACAGTGCAGCGTTGCCATCCTCGATGAGACGTTGGCTGAACGGGCCTTCATCGGCGATGAGCGAACGGGTCAGCCGCACCACATCGTCAAGCGCCTTCGAGATGTTGCCGGCCTCGCGATGCTCGTTCCACTCTTCCAGGCGGGCGATGACTTCGCTGATGACATCGTCGAGCACGGCATCCGCAACCTGGTCTTTGTCTTGGAAATAGTGGTAGAAAAGCGATCTGGTCATGCCGACCCGTTCGGCGATATCGCTGATCGTGATCTTCGAAAACCCTTTTTCCAAGCAGATCTCACGTGCCGCCTGCACGATCTGCAAGCGACGCGCGTCTCCAATGGTGCTGGTGGACGCTTCCGGTTTCCCGGTCATGGCTCTCTCCTCCCAATCGCGTGGCAACGCCTTGTGCGGCATGGTGGTGACGCACGGGTTTTAGGCGCGCAACAGTCAGCGTTCGTGACCGACGGTACGCCGATCACACGGTTCATGTCTGATTTCCAGAGTACCGGCTGCGCCGGTTGTAGATCAGACAGACACGCGATGGACTTGCGGAGATGGTCGGCTTCGGCGCTTCCCGATTGGCGAACGTGTCGTAATTCATCGATACTCTAGAACACTACGGCGGAAGGAATTTGCGATGGCACTGGCACTGTATAGAAGGTATCGTCCCGACACGTTCGATGGCGTGATCGGACAGGATCAGGTCACGGTTCCGCTGATGCGTGCGCTTGACGAGAACAAGCTCACGCACGCCTATCTGTTCTCCGGACCGCGCGGCTGCGGTAAAACGAGTTCCGCGCGTATTCTGGCCCGTTGCGTCAACTGCGCCAAAGGTCCGACCTCGCATCCGTGCGGCGAATGCGCCAGCTGTCGTGACCTTGCCACCGGCGGCCCCGGCTCCATCGACGTGGTGGAAATCGACGCCGCCTCCCATAACGGTGTGGACGATGCCCGTGAACTGCGTGAACGTGCCGGATTCGCCCCGGCCCGCGATCGCTATAAGATCTTCATCCTCGACGAGGCCCACATGGTCACGCCGCAGGGCTTCAACGCGCTCCTGAAAATCGTGGAGGAGCCGCCGGAGCATGTCATGTTCATCTTCGCCACCACCGAACCGGACAAGGTGATCGGCACCATTCGCTCCCGCACCCACCACTATCCGTTCCGTCTGGTGCCACAGGAGGTCATGGGCCCGTATCTTGAGCAGATCTGCGCCGACGAGCATATCGAGGCCGAAGCGGGTGTGCTGCGCTTGGCCATGCGTGCCGGCGGCGGATCCGTACGTGACACGCTGTCCGTGCTCGACCAGCTGATGGTCGGTGCCGTCGACGGCAAGATTCCTTACGATTCCGCGGTCGCGCTGCTTGGTTTCACGCCGGACGCGCTTATCGGCGAGGCAATCGACGCCGTCGCCGACAAGAACGGCGAGGCGCTGTATGGCGTCATTCAAAAGGTCGTGGTCGGCGGATTCGACCCCCGACGTTTCGTTGAGGACCTACTGGCACGCGTGCGCGACCTGCTGGTGCTCACCTTGGGCGGTGAGCGTGCGGAAAGCGTGCTGTCTGACGACACCGCGACCGAGAACATGGACGATCTGCATCGCCAGGCGGCTTCGTTGGGATTGGCCGCGCTTACGCAGATGGCGGATACGATCAACGCCACGCTGGCCAACATGACCGGTGCGATTTCGCCGCGCATGCGCCTGGAACTGCTCGCCGCCCGCCTTCTTGCCGGTCGTGAGACAGGCGTGGTCGCGCAAGCCGCCGCACCATCGTCCGGCATGCCGGAAGCTGGACATGCGGGCGGTGCCGCAGCGTCTGAATCGCAGCGTCCGTCCGGTTCCCGTAGGTACGCCGCGCAATCGGCACGTGGAAGGCATGCCGTGGAACCGTCCGCGGCTCCCACGAATCCAGCCGATGCCGTCGTTTCCGGAGCGGCCTCCGTATTGGCGGAAGTCCAGCAGGCGATGGGTGGACCTCTGTCGGAAGGCAGCGAGCCGGCCGCTTCAGCCGAGTCCAAGCCGGTTGAAACGCAGTCTGCGCCATCCAAACTATCCAATGCCGAACCATCCGCTCCCACCCAGTCCGTGGCTCAGTCCGCGCCCCAGCCTGCGGCAACGGACGATCGCACTCCCGACCAGAAGTGGGACGCGATCGTTGCCGGCCTGCCTGAGGATGTCCGTCGCTACGTGGACCGCGAGAAAGTGCCCCGCGTGCTGCTGGACGGGGCCAAAGGCCGACTGTGGATTAAATTCGACAAGTCGTTGAGCAAATACGCGTTCGCCAAGGCCGTGGCCAAGGAAGCGGTCGACGGCACCACCAATGTGGTGCAGATCGTGCGCGGCGAAGTGCATAAGGTGTTCGGCCCCGATGTCACTCTCGCGCCGGCCAAGAAGCTTGCCGACGGTTCCACCGCGGTGCCGTGGAGCAAGCTCAGCCCGGAAGAGCAGAGCAAGATCAACGCGCAGCTGGTGCAGGAACAGCTGAAGGCCGCCACATTGCTGACCGCGAACCTCGGCAAGGAGGTTGCCAAGGAGCCGGAAGACGACGATCCGTGGAACACCCCAATTCCGCAGACGCCCATCGCCGAAGGCAACGCCAACGACGTACAGCCGCCGGAACACCACGTAAAACATGTGGACGTGCCGGATGTGAGCGATGACGTCGATCCGTGGGCCACGCCACTGCCCACGCCGCAGACGGACGATCAGGAGCAAGGCCAACCGAATGGGCCGGAGCAGCCGCGGCAAAACCAGCCGGAACAGCACAGCGAACGACATAGCGCACGGCAAAGCGCCCGCGAAATGCAATCGCAACAGGCCCAGCAGCCGGCGTCATCGCCGGCAGGATTCGCGGATGACCCATGGGGAGCCCCCATGCCGGTGCAGGCGGGACCGCCGGAGCCTGAAGTCGCCCCGGAAGACGACGAATACTCCATGAGCGACGAATCGATCGGCGCATCGAACGCTTTGGACATGAACGACCTGAACAGGGTGTTCGAAGTGAAGAAAGTCGAGGAATTCAGCTCGGACGATCCGCATAATCCGCGCAACATGCAGGTGAAGAAAACACTTGACGACTGACACCGGCCACCGCATGTCGCATGTCGCTTATCGTACGGCGAGTACCGGGCGCTGGCCATCAGACGTCAGTTGTCCGGAACGTGGCTGCGACAACCAGTCAACGAAAGGTATGAACCATGGCTTTGGCCTATGACGGCGCCATCCAACGACTCATCGACGCGTTCGCCAACCTGCCCGGCATCGGGCCGAAAGGCGCGCAACGCATCGCCTTCTACCTGCTCAACGCGCCCGACGAGGAATCGCAGGCACTGATCGACGCCATCACGGAAGTCAAGGAAAAAGTACGGTTCTGCGATATCTGCGGCAACGTGTGCGAAACCAGCCCATGCCCGGTATGCGCCGACCCACGCCGCGACCACAGCGTGATCTGCGTGGTCGAAGAGCCGAAGGACGTGATGAGCATCGAACGCACCCGCGAATACCGGGGCATGTACCATGTGCTGGGCGGCGTCATCAACCCGATGGCCAACGTGCAGCCAAGCGACCTCAACATCGCCAAACTCATCGAACGGCTCAAAGACAGCGAAGTCAAGGAAGTGATCCTCGCGCTCAACCCGAACGTGGAAGGCGAGGCCACCACCAGCTTCCTTTCGCAGCTGCTGAGCCAGACCGACATCAAGGTGACGCGCCTTGCCAGCGGCCTGCCGGTGGGCGGCGACCTCGAATACGCCGACGAGATCACCCTGGGCCGTGCGCTCGCCGGCCGTCGCGCCGTATGAGCTCCGCTGGCATGGCCTCCGCGAGCCGTCGGTCCCGCGCCCAGCTCATACTCAACCGCTGTCCAGCAACGTGTTCCGCATGTTGGGCGCGGTTGGACTTGACAAAATGGATGTTTCCTATAATAGGCTTCACTTGCCGAATCAGGCAGGTGATACGTTGAAGAAGATTGGATAAGTTGTGGCTCTCATCGTGCAGAAGTTCGGCGGCTCTTCCGTAGCCGATCCAGAATCGATCAAGCGCGTGGCCCGACGCATCATCGAAACGAAGAACGCCGGCAATGACGTGGCCGTCGTGGTCTCCGCCATGGGAGACACCACCGACGACCTGATCGATCAGGCGCTCAGCATCGATTCCAACCCGCCGGCGCGCGAGATGGACATGCTGATGACCGCAGGCGAGCGTATTTCGATGAGTTTGCTCGCTATGGCAATTCATGCGGCCGGCTCTCATGCATACTCGTTCACCGGTTCCCAGGCTGGTTTCATGACCGACGCGCAGTTCGGCACCGCGCATATCAAGGCCGTGAAGCCCGATCGCGTGCGTCGTGCATTGGATAAGGGTTCCGTGGCGATCGTGGCCGGTTTCCAAGGCGTGAACGAAGGCGGCGACGCCACCACGCTCGGCCGTGGCGGTTCCGATACTTCCGCCGTCGCGCTCGCAGTGGCGCTGGATGCCGACATCTGCGAAATCTACACTGACGTCGATGGCGTGTTCACCGCCGATCCGCGTATCGTGCCGACCGCCCGTCGCATTCCCGTCATCGACTACGAATCGATGCTGGAAATGTCGTCCTGCGGTTCCAAGGTGCTGGCATTGCGTTGCGTGGAATACGCGCAGCGATTCGGCATGCCGTTGCACGTGCGCAGCTCCTTCTCCCACCGTCGCGGCACGCTGATCGTGCCGGAAGGCGTCGATCCGCGCACCCTGCCGAACATCTGAACGGCAGCCGGGCAGCGTAATCGCAGGCAATCGCAAATAATTGCAAGACAACGCGAAAACGAAAATAAGACTTTACAAACAAAGGTAAGAACATGAGCGAAAACAACAACCAGTCCATGGGCGACCTGTTCCCCGACCTGGGGCCGGAAGTGCCGATCATCTCCGGCGTCGCGCACGACAGCACCGAGTCGCTGGCCACCGTGCGCCGCGTGCCGAACGAGCCGGGCATGGCGGCGAAGGTGTTCACCATGCTGGCCGAGGCCGGCGTGAACGTGGACATGATCGTGCAGGCCTCCGCCTCCACCGGCACCGCCGACATCTCCTTCACCGTGCCGGGCACCGCTGCGGCCAAGGTCCAGGAAGTGCTGCAGGAGAAGCAGGGCGAGCTGGGCTTCCAGTCCTTCGACGTCGACCCGAACGTCGGCAAGGTGGCCGTGGTCGGCGTGGGCATGAAGACCCATTCCGGTCTGGCCGCGAAGTTCTTCAACGCGCTGAGCGACAAGGGCGTGAACGTGCTGATGATCTCCACGTCCGAAATCCGCATCGCCGCGCTTGTACCGCTCGAGCAGCTCAACGACGCCGTCAAGGCGCTGCACACCGCCTACGGTCTGGACGCCGACCAGGTGGAAGCCGTGGTGTACGGCGGCACCGGCCGCTGATAGTGCTGGCTTCAGTTTCCCGGTATTTTTAAAGGGCATGGTTTTGCGACCGTGCCCTTTTCGTTTGCTTTTTACGATTCACGCCGTACGTTGCGTACCGTGCCAAGCAGTCCCCGAACAAGCAAAAGGCCGGCTCCGAAGAGTCGGCCTTTTGCTTGGCTATGGCTCGTTTATGCGGCTTACGGTTTAGCTACCCAAGCCGCATAAACGTCGCATCACTTCTTGGTGATGTAACCCAACGCCTTAAGCATTTCTGCGCTTTCCAGCGCGCCACCGGCGGCGCCACGCAGGGTATTGTGCGCCAATCCCACGAACTTCCAATCGAAAATGGAATCCTCACGCAGACGGCCGATGGAAACACCCATACCACCCTCGTAATCCACATCCTTGAGCACCTGCGGACGGTCATCCTCGGTCAGGTACTGGATGAAATGCTTCGGAGCGTGCGGCAGGCCAAGCTCGGCGGCCTTGCTGGTGTAGTTGACCAGACGGTCGATCAGCTCGTCCTTGGTCGGGTTCTTACCGAAGTTGATGAACACGGTGGCGGTGTGGCCGTTGAGCACGGGCACGCGGATGCACTGCGAGGTGATGCGCAGCGGACCGTCGAACGGCACAATCTCGCCCTTGGCCTCGTCCACATGGCCGAAGACCTTCAGCGGCTCCTTCTCGGACTTCGCTTCCTCGCCGGAGATGAACGGAATGATGTTGCCCACCATTTCCGGCCAATCCTTGAACGTCTTGCCCGCGCCGGAAATGGCCTGGTACGTGCTCACGATGACCTCGTGCGGCTCGAATTCCTTCCACGCGGCCAAAGCCGGAGTATAGGCCTGGATGGAGCAGTTCGGCTTGACGGCAATGAAACCGTGCGTGGTGCCCAGGCGCTTCTTCTGATGTTCGATGACCTCATAGTGCTCCGGATTGATCTCCGGCACCACCATCGGCACGTCCGGAGTCCAGCGGTGGGCGCTGTTGTTGGACACGACCGGGGTCTCGGTCTTCGCGTATTCCTCTTCGATGGCGCGGATCTCGTCCTTCGGCATGTTCACCGCGGAGAACACGAAGTCGACGTCCTTGACCACGTCCTCGACGTCGGCCACGTTCTTGACGACCATGTGCTTGACGAACTCCGGCATCGGGGTTTCCATCTTCCAGCGGCTGCCGATGGCCTCCTCGTAGGTCTTGCCGGCGCTGTGCGCGGACGCGGCAAGGGTGACCAGTTCGAACCACGGATGGTTTTCGAGCAGCGTCACGAAGCGCTGTCCGACCATGCCCGTAGCTCCGAGAATGCCAACCTTAATCTTTTCGGACATAACAACCTTTCGCTTATGCTGGAACGGTTTTCCAAGTTTTGCAAGTTTGATTTTGCTTACGCTTGAGGTCGACCAGCCGGCCCAAAACGACTTCGTGGGCGGCCACACGCGTTGTTCAATCTTACGAAAACATGCCGTCATGTCCGCCGAGCTATCCGTATGCTGGTCGGTAAACGCGCTCGCGTACACTGGTAGACATGTCGAAGGCATCAGAAGAAGCGCAGAAGCAGCTGGATCGTATCGTGGCGTTGGGGTATCCGGATGTGGCCGATATGTCGGCAGCCGCGTTCCGCTCGCTTGCGCGCCCGCTTATCCGTGCGTTGGAGGATTGCGGCGATGAAGCTGGATTGGGCACGCAGATCCTTCTGGTACCTACGCGCGAACTGGTGACGCCCGAATCGCTGATCGCCCGAACCTCCATCAACCGCATGGCGGGGTTCACCACCATGCCGCCGCGCGATATCGCCAGCTTCCTGCCGCAGGATGGTTTCGAGCCGCCGGAGGGGCCGTTCTATCTGGTGATCGAACCGCACACCGGCACCTGCTATATCAACCGCGAGCCGGACGTGGCACGCAAGCTGATCGATTCCGACGAGCGATTGCCGTTGACTTTGGAAGAGGGGCTTGCGATCGCCACGCAGCATCCGGAATGGTTGCTGGAGAAGAACGGTTTCAACCTGCTGGGCTCGCGTTCCGCTGACGGCCGCGTACCGAGTATCTGGATGAGCCAGAATGCTCCGCGATTGGGCGCGGTGTGGCCGAATTCCCGTCATACGTGGCTGGGCAACGCCTACTGCATGGCCCGTCGAGGCGTGAGCCTGTTCCGCTAGTCTTTCGGCTTACCGCGCCGGCTCCCTATAATCGATTTCAGAGAAGAAACTGAAGCAGGGGAGAAGCCATGTTCTGTACGCAATGCGGTTCGAAGAACGCTCCGGAGTCGAAGTTCTGCACGAACTGCGGCAATCCGTTGGTCTCCGTTCCGGTGCAGCCTGATGCCGGACAAGCACGGATTTCAGGCGATTTTTCCGGCGATTCCACAGCGGTGGAAACCCCCGCATCGCAGCTCGCACCGCAGTCTGTGGAGCAACCCGAGGAACAGTCTGCGGCACAGCACGAGGAACGCCCTGCAGAACAGCTCGCTTCGCAGCCGGCAGACGCGATTCCGCCGGTCCCGTTGCCGGGCGGCGGCACGCTGCCCGTAGCGCAGCCCGCGACTTCGGCTGCATCGCAATCCGTTCCGTCGGCGCCGGAAACTTCTGTGACGGAAAGCGACGGGACTGCGCGTGCCGCTTCCCCGAATCGCAAGCTCATCATCGGCATAGCGGTGGCCGCGGTGCTGCTGGTCGCCGCTGTGGTGGCCGGCATCGTGACGTACAACATGGAGTTGTGGGGTGGCAAGTCGTTGCCGGACGTGGCGGTGGCGTCTCCCAAGGACTCGTCGAAGACTCCGGATGCGAAGGTCGTGGTCAGGCAGCTTGAAGGCAAGGGCCTCAAAGTCAAGCGCGTCAAGGAATTCTCCGGCGTGAAAAGCGGCAAGTTCCTTGGCTATCAGGGAATTCAGTCCGGTGGCCGCGTAAGGGCGGGCAGTGTGGTGACGGTGCGCGAATCGGCCGGCCCTGGCGTGCCGGAAGGTACGGTCGGCAAAAAAGCTGAAAGCGTGGTGACAACGTTCTCGCAGATGGGCGTGCCGGTGCATTACAAGCAGGTGATCGTGTCGGATACCAGCAAAACCACCGAGGGAAGCGTGATTAGCACGTACCCCGCGCAAGGCCAAGGCGTGAAGGATGGTAAGAAAGGCATCTACATCGGCGTGGCCACGAAAAGCGACGGCGGCCTGCCGTCGGACATCGTCGGCCAGGAAATTTCCGACGTGAAATCAAGCCTTGAATCCAAAGGTTACGACGTGAAAGTGGAGAAACGTCTCTCATCGAAACAGTACATCGGCAAGGTCTCCGGCTCCGAACCTGGGCCGGGCAGCCAGCTGAACGAAGGCCAGACCATCACCCTGTATCAGGGCGTGGATGCCAAGGGTGCCAAGCAGACGTTCATTGACCACAGCGGAACCGGTGGAGATGGGTTGCTGATGGGCACGAGTGACGTTGCTTCTGGCCAGTGGTGCAATAAGGCCGGCGACTGCATCACGCTAGGACAGGATGACAGTTATTCCAGCGGAGACATCGTTTTCCTGAAAGTGAAAGATGGTGCTGCGAACACGAAGTACAGCATGACCGGTGAGTCTTTGATTTCCTGCGATGCGGTGCAACAGCCGTATTGCAGCAGCAAGAAAGCCGACTATCTGTTGACTGGAAACTCTGGAGCATTTGAATTGTTCCCACACAAAGCGTTCGAAACGTATTGGTGCGGCGATTCCGCCTTGGGTGGGGAAGGCGATATGCGGAGTTGTGTTGCCGGAAAGGTCCATGACATTGATTCCGACTCTTCGGATGCGTCCGATTATGAACCGGACGGCAGCGGTAAATTCCATATGATGGATTTGTTCGCGGTGTTCCCAGTCGGCTCTGATGTGGAATCAGTAGAGAAAACTGGCTATTTTGACGCGTCTGCACTCGCGGCTGCCCAAAAGCAAAAACCTGTCGATACGGACCGTCCGTTCTTGATGTATCGTGACGTGAACCAGTACAAGGACGGCGAGAAGGAATCAACCTATACAAGGGACTGGTTCGATCCATTCATGCCTTACAACGGCTACAACGGCTCCAAGGATGACACCGTCAAAATGAAGCCCGCCCCCAGCGACGAAACCGCCTACTATCTGGTGGAGGACGTCCAGCCCGACTGGGATTCCCTCGAAGACGCCAACATCAAGGGCGTGTCCGCCAAGAGTCAGAAATCTAACGGCAAAAATGCAAGCAAGAACGCAAACACCAAGAAATCTGATTCGCAATCGGATGCCGCCACTCGGTCTTTGATGAAGTCCATCGCCGGAAAGTACGGTTTCGCTTCCGGTTCCGGCGGTTGGGGCACCACTATGACGGTGGCGTCCGATGGCACGTTCAGCGGAACATATCATGATTCCGACATGGGCATTACGGGAGATGACTATCCGAACGGATCGGTCACCATTTCGAATTTCAAAGGCCGTTTCAAGGATGCCAAGAAGAACGCGGACGGCAGCTATACGATGCAATGCGACAAATCGGCGCTGAAAATCGATGGCAATATAGGAGACACGTATATCAAAAACGGTAGTAAATATACGGTTGCCGACCCCTACGGCATTGCCCCTTGCGGTGCATTCACCGTATATCCGGCGGGATACGACAGTTCGCAGCTCAGCGAAGCGATCGTCGGCTGGAGCCATGCGTGGTATGACAGCATGCCCGCAAAGCTGGAAACGCCGATTATCGTGAATGCCGAGGACACGAATCTCGGTAGCGAATCACAGCAAGACGCCTTCTTCCAATCGAAATATCTTGAGTGATATTCGATAAGGTCGCGTTGTCGGCGGTGCTGCCGTCGAGTCGCTGTCGATCATTGCGATTGCCACGAGCATCGCATTACTGCGATTTGCGCAACAGCCCCCGAACCGCGTATCCGATCGCGCCGCACGTCACCGCGCCCGCCCCTAGCAGTGTGGCGCTGACCTGCGGCCTGCGCAGCTCGTTGCGCACGCCAATCAGGTCCGTCACGCAATGGTCCTCGAAGAACACGCGTAATTCGTTGCTGGAATAACGGCCAACCAGATCGCCCCACGTCAGCATGCGCGTCACGTACGCCATCGGATTGTCTTCGCGGAATTCAAACAGCCGGATGCCGCGGAACCGCGATTTCGGGCCGTAGCATTCAAAACCACAGGTTGGCGCGTACCCCAAATCGATGTCGTGCACATGCCCGACGAACGAATTCTTGTGGTCGTGCCCGCAGAACAGTGCGAAATAGCCGCCCGCCTCATGCAGCGCGTCCACTTCGCCCACGTTCACGTCGGCGCAGCCAATCGCTTCGCCCAGCCGCGAACCGGGTCGGCACACATCGCGGTCGAGCACATAGCAATGTCCTGCGAATTCGCGCGCGCCCTCCACGGCGTTCGGCGTGTAGGCGGGCACTTCGCGCAGGCAATCGTAGAATTCCTGCGGCGGAATGTGCTGGAAGGCGATCGCCGGCACCGCCTGCCCGTCGCCATTGCGCCTGCCCAACTCGCGTTGCACGCGCTTCAGCCATTCGACGGCTTCCGGCGAGGGGGTGCCGTAGCCGTCGGAATCAGCCAAATCCCAGCCGCGCGAATTCGCCGCGTATTTCGCGTATTCGGTGACCGACTGCCGTCCGTTGCCGTCACCCGCGTCTGCCGTGTCGGCGTAATCGCCCGAATTGACCATCATCACGCTCATTGTGATACGCCCCGAACCGTCGGACGCTTCGATCGGCAACGCGAACGTGCCCGGTTCGAGCGCCAACGGCGACGAGCCGGCGACGGGATTCATGCAACCGGCAAACTCGCGGTAAAGATCGTCCTGTTCGTCGGCGAGGATGCCGCATTGGAAATCATGGTTGCCGTACGTCGCAGCGAAGGGGATATGCGATTCCAACGCCGGCCCCAAAAACGCGGCGAACGTGTCGCGCACTTTCTGCCGTGTCTCGTCGAGCAGCGACGCCGCGGTGACGCGATTGATGGCTTCCGCCCACGATTCCAGCTTGCTGGCAGAACCGTTGCGACCTGCGCTTTTCACCAGTTTCGGCGAATCGGTGCCGATGCCGTCGATCATCCACCGTTCGTCGGAGGGTTGCGATTTGGTCAGTGTTTTGGCGATTGGATGACGTTTGATGCCGCGGATTTTCGCTTCGATTTCGGTGACCGCGCGCACGTGCGTACCGGGCTGTTCGCCACGGCGACGCAGAAACGTATCGATATATGCCGGATCGTAGCCGCGGATCTGATCGCCGGTGAGCACGATGAGGTCGGGATGTGCCTTCTTGATGGCGGCTTCGATCAGCCGAATCGTGTCTTCGCGCACGTCCGGACCATCCTGAATATCAGCCATTTGCAGCACCCGGAACGTACCGTCGCTGTTGAATCGCAAGCTCATGATGCCCACTGTACTGCGGCAAATCTGGATATGGGGTGAAATAAGGGCGCGAAAATCGCAAACCATGCCGTCATATCGCGGAATACCGGCAAAATATGGGATTGGTTGTCGCTAGTATGGGCGGCAGTGCAGGTAGGTAACATGCACGTAACAATGTGGATTGGCAGAAGGCCGATCCGACTTTACAGATAAGGAGGAGTGATGGGTCAGGATCAATCGTCAGTGTTTGATCTCGCGGCAGTCGCCGCGGCGTCCAACGGAGGGAACAACGACCCGCTGCTGCCTCCGGCGCGTTACATTGGAGCTCCGCAAAAGCCCAGCAAGATGCCGTACAACAAGTACGTCGCATACGATAAGCAGGTGCCGTTTGATTTCCCGGAGCGTACGTGGCCGGGCAAGCGACTGCAGCGTGCACCGCGTTGGTGCTCCGTCGATCTTCGCGACGGCAACCAGGCCCTCGTCAACCCGATGGATTCCGAGCGCAAGCTGCGTTTCTGGAATCTGCTCGTGTCGATGGGCTTCAAGGAGATCGAGGTCGGCTTCCCGTCGGCTTCCGAAACCGATTATGACTTCATCCGCATGCTGATCGAGCGTGAGCTCATTCCTGACGATGTCACCATCGTCGTGCTCACCCAGGCCCGCGAGCATCTGATTCGCAAGACCTACGAGTGCCTGAAGGGCGCCAAGCGCGCCATCGTGCACTTCTACAATTCCGTGTCCGTGCTGCAGCGCGAGGTCGTGTTCCGCAAGGACAAGGCCGGCATCAAGAAGCTTGCCACCGACGCCGCGGCGCTGTGCAAGGAGCTTGAGGGCGAGGCCAAGGGCATCGACCTGTACTACGAGTATTCTCCGGAATCCTTCACCGGCACCGAGCCGGAGTACGCAGTCGAGGTGTGCAACGCGGTGATCGACGTCATCAAGCCGACGCCGGAACATCCGATGATCATCAACCTGCCGGCAACCGTGGAAATGACCACGCCGAACGTCTTCGCCGACGAGGTCGAGTATGTGTCCAACCACCTCGTACCGCGTGACGCCGTGGTGCTGTCCCTGCACCCGCACAACGACGAGGGCATGGGCGTGGCCGCCACCGAGCTGGCCGTGCTGGCCGGCGCCGACCGCGTGGAAGGCTGCCTGCTGGGCAACGGCGAGCGTACCGGCAACGTCGACCTGGTCACCCTTGGTCTGAACTTCCTGACCCAGGGCATCGATCCGCAGATCGACTACTCCAACGTTCCGGAAATCCGCAAGACCGTCGAATACTGCAACCAGATCAAGATCTCCGAACGCCATCCGTATGCGGGCAACTTCGTGTTCACCGCGTTCTCCGGCTCCCACCAGGACGCCATCAAGAAGGGTCTTGAGGCCCGTCAGGTGGCCGCCGACCGTGCCGGTGCCGATCTGGACAGCTTCGTGTGGCTCGTGCCGTACCTGCCGATCGACCCGAAGGACATCGGCCGTTCCTACGAGGCCATCATCCGCGTGAACTCCCAGTCCGGCAAGGGCGGCATGGCCTACCTGCTCAAGACCAACCACAACCTTGATCTGCCGAAGCGTCTGCAGGTCGAGTTCGAGAAGGTCGTGCAGAACTACGCCGACGAGACCAAGAAGGAAGTCAAGGACGAGGACATCTGGCGTCTGTTCAAGGACGAGTACCTGCCGGTCGAGGAATCCGGCGCCACCGCGGCTGGTGTCGTGGTCGGCGACAGCAAGGACGAGACCCTCGAGCAGTGGGGCCGTCTGAAACTGCTGAAGGTGTCCGTCTCCTCCGGCGAGGATGGTTCCGACACCGTGCTCAAGGCCAGGATTCTCGACCGCGGCGTGAACGTCGGTGTCGACGAGCCGGTGGAGCGTGAGGTCTCCGGCATCGGCAACGGTCCGATCGCCGCCTTCCTCAACGCCGTGAGCAACTTTGGCATCGAGGCTTCGGTGATGGATTACGTGGAGCACACCATGTCCGTCGGCACCGATGCCATGGCCGCTTCCTATGTGGAATGCCAGATCGGCGAGGAAGACAACACGAGCATCGTGTGGGGCGTCGGCATCGATACCTCTATCGTCACCAGCTCGCTGAAGGCCATCATCTCGGCCATCAACCGTTCCGAGCGCTGATTGCACTGATTGCACGGACGTGTTGAGCAAACGCGCCGGATATGATTCGAGGGGCTTCCTGGGTAACCGGGAAGCCCCTCGTCGTTGTCATGTGCCATGCGATGCGCCCGCTCACAAGTGCGACAAGCGCGTTCCATGATGCTTCCTCTCCGCGGATGAAGGGTGTCGCAATGCCGCCACACCAAGTTGTACAACGATGTAAAACACGGTATAGTACATCGTTGTAAAACCTGTATCTGCTTACTGAAGGATCTTCCATGTCGGCCAATTATTCCCTGCTGTGCTATACACGCGAAGCCACCGGACGCGAAGAGGCGAACAACGAGGACATCGCCTACAGCATGCATTTGGCGCTACGTTCCGGCGATGACGCCGAGTGGCGGCCGCTGAACGAAAACTATGGCATCTTCTTCGCGGCCGGGGTGCCGATCGCCGCCGCGACCGCGGAGTCCCGCCGTGCGTGCACGGCCGCGGCGCGCTTCGCCGCCGACCCGTTCGACGCGCCTCGCCTCGCCACCGACGCCGTCGCCCATGGCGTGGTCATGCCCGGTATGGATATCACGCTGAAATCGCTGAAGAATCCGTTCCTGTTCCGTCTCGCGGACGGACGATTCGCCATCGCCGCGACCCGTACCGCCCGCGGCGGTGAACCGGACGGTTCTGAACGGTCGGCATTCCTGCTCGCCATCAGCGATGATCTGACGGCGTTCGACCAGCGGGGGCTGGTGCTGTTGCGCACCACCGGCGGGGTCAATCGCCCGTCCGTCTCTTTCGACGCCGCGGACGCGTGCTACGTCGTCTCCTGGACCGGTGACGATGGCAAGGCACGCACCGCGCGGACGGCCGATATCGTAGCCGCCGCCGGTTCGGGCAGGCCGCTTGATGTCGTGGAATCGGCGTCGTCGCAGCCGTTGCGTCAGACCGGGGATTGCGGCATTCCGAACGCCGTCGTCGGCAACAGCATCGCCATCAGTGAGCCGGAGGCCGAGCGCCTGATCGAGCGCTTCGGCCGCATCCGCAATACCGGAACGTCCGTGCCCGCCCAGCGAATCGATGCGGGCCTGCATGGTGAGGATGCCCGGAATGCGGTTCTGGCCTTGGCCGCAACCCGTGCGGAACTGTCATACAGCGACGGTTCGCAGGCCACGCGCGCAGTGGATTGGAACATGGCCCAGCTTGAGGCCATCGGCCAGGAGGCCTCCGAGGGAACGTTCAAGGCCGGCCAGACCCGTACCGTCGAAGGTGTGATCCGCCAGAGCGTCTATCCGGTGCCGTTCGCGGTGGAGCGCGCCGACCCATCGGTGTTCGCGTGGAAGTTCAATGGCAAGCCGATGTTCATGTTCATCGCCACCGATGACACCGACGGTAATTGCGTGGATCCGAACGACGGTAGAACCCATATGCCGCTGCGCATCGCCGACTCCATCGAAGCGCTTTCCGACGCCGCGGGCGGACAGGCCAAGGAGATCGATCTGCTCGCATGCGGCGATCTCAATAGCGAAGATCGTCCGATGACCGGCTGCTTCTGGGCGCCGGAACTGCATGTGATCGGCGGCAAGCTGTCAGTTCTGTTCATGCCTTGCTTCGATGGGCCGCGCGTCAATCCCGACGGCACCCCCAACGATCGTGCCGGCAAACCGGACATGTGGACCGGCAGCTGCCACATCATGCAGCTCAAGCAGCATTCCGACGGCACGGATTTCGATCCGCGCGAGCCGGAGAACTGGACGGTGCCCGAGCCTATCCTCGACCCGGATGGCGAGACGCTCAATCCAATCCAGCGCATTTCGCTTGACATGACCGTGCTGTGCGATTCGGGCCGCTGGTACTACGCATGGCAGCAGGTCGGCAGCATCTGGATCGCCAGCTTTGACCCGGCTCGTCCGGCGAGGCTCACTAGCAAGCCGAAGCAGATCGTCGTGCCGGAATTCGCATGGGACAACATGATCGCCGAAGGACCGAACGCCATCGTGCATGACGGAACGATTTTCCTGATCTACTCGGGCTCGCTGGTCGGCATCGACTACACGACCGGCCTGGTCACCGCCCCGGCCGGACAGGGAGCCGATCTCACCGACGCCAGCGTATGGACGAAGCTCGATTATCCGCTGCAGAAGTCCGGCATGTACAACGGGCGTTGGCAGCTCGGCACCGGCCACGGCATGTGGTCGCATGACGAGGACGGCAACCTCATCTACGTGTTCCACAACGCCGAATACGAGCACGGCCGCTATGGTGGCCGCGACGCCCAAGTGCGCCGCGTGCATTGGTCCAAGGAGGGCATGCCCATTCTGGATATGCAAACGGCGGAGGAGCTTGACCCCGACTATGCTGGTGTAACGATGGAGGTTGGTTTCTTCGATGCCGACTGAGTCCGCTGAATGACAAAAGGGGTATATATGCCGAAGCGAACGGGGGGAAACGGCGAGCATGTCGTGACCATGCGTGAGGTGGCCAAGGCGGCCGGTGTGTCGATCAAAACCGTCTCCAACGTGGTCAACGACTACGAATTCGTCTCGCAGGCCACGCGCGACAAGGTCAACAAAGCCATCGCGGAACTGGGATACACGGTGAACGTGTCGGCACGCAACCTGCGCCGAGGGCAGACCGGCATCATCGGCTTGGCCATTCCCGATCTGCAGATGCCGTATTTCGCGCAGCTGTCATCGCTGGTCATCGAAGAAGCGAAGAAAGTCGGTCTGCGCGTGATCGTGGAGCCGACGCAATATTCGCGCGATGGCGAGTTGGAAGCGCTGCACGGGTCCCAGCAGACGATGATCGACGGCCTGATCTACAGCCCATTGGAGCTTGGGCAGGATGACGTCGAGCAGCTGAAGGTCGATTATCCGCTTGTGCTGGTTGGCGAACGCATCTTCACCGACCAGGTGGATCACATCGCCACCGAGAACGTGGAAGGCGCGAAGCGGGCCACGCAGTATCTGCTGACGACCGGTTGCCGCCGCGTGGCCGTGGTCGGTGTGCACCCGGGGGAGAAAGTCGGTTCCGCCGCGCTGCGCTACCAAGGGTATCTTGAGGCACTGGAGGAGGCCGGCGTCGAATTCGACGATCGGCTGGTCGTCGAATCGGGCATGTGGCATCGTAGTGACGGCGTGAGGGCCATGAACGCGTTGTTGGATTCCGGCGTCGAAGTCGATGGCGTCGTCGCGCTGAACGACATGCTGGCTTCCGGCGTGATGCACGCGATTCAGATGCACGGCTTGCACATTCCCGACGACATCTCCGTGGTTGGTTTCGACAATTCCGACGATTCACAGTACCTGTCGCCGGCGCTGACGTCGATCGCGCCGGGACTTGAGGCGGTAGCCCGTCTGTCGGTTAAGGTGCTCAAGGAGCGTATCGACGGCCGTGACCCGAATGCCGGCAAACCGGGGGAGAAGGTCTTCCGCAAGGTCGCATCGTCGCTGGTCGTGCGCCAATCCACCAAACTCCCCATCGATTCCCTCGTTCTCTAAGCGTTCGTCTGCCTGCGGCAAATTTCCTGGCGTACCGGGATACTTTCCGTCCGGCCCTCGTTGCCGTACCCATCGGTTGGCTCTTCCCCAAAGGTGCCGCCGCCGGGCATGGGTGCTCGACCGTAAGCTTGGCCGAACGGCCTTGAGTGTGTCGAGCACCCATGCCCGGCGGCGGCACCGCATCCAAGCATCTTCTGACAATGACGCGCCCAAGTTGTTACAACGATGTAAGAATGATATATTCAACGTTGTAAATACTGGAACAACGGATTGGGAAGGACTAAACATGGTTGTTTACAACAATCCGATCGTGCTTCAGCGCGCAGACCCCTGGGTGCTCAAGGTTGACGGCGAGTATTATTTCACCGCCTCCGATCCGGAATACAACTGCATCGCCATCCGGCACGCGTCAAGCATCAACGATCTGCAGAAGGCTCCGGAGACGGTGGTATGGCGCAAGCACGAATCCGGCCCGGCGAGCATCTACATCTGGGCCCCCGAACTACACCGTATCAATGGCGCATGGTATATCTACTTCGCAGGCGCCGCAACGGATTTCGAAGCATCCGGCCTGCCGACGCACCGCATGTTCGTGCTGGAGAACACCGACGACGATCCGACTTCCGACAACTGGGTGGAGAGGGGCCAGATCATCACCCCGATCGACTCCTTCGCACTTGACGCCACCACCGAAGTGATCGATGGCGTGCAGTACTTGGTATGGGCGCAGAAGGATCCCGCCATCGAAGGCAACTCCAATCTGTATATCGCCAAGATGGCCAATCCGTGGACGCTGGGCAGCGAGCCCGTCATGCTGACCAAGCCGGAATACGACTGGGAATGCATCGACTTCCTGGTCAACGAAGGACCGGCCTTCCTGTTCCATGAGAACAAGATCTACATCACGTATTCCGCCTCCGGCACCGGCGTTCCGTACGCCGTGGGGCTGTTGACCGCCGAGCGCGGCAGCGATCTGCTGGACAAGGCCTCCTGGACTAAGAGCCCGGTGCCGGTGTTCAAGACCTGCGCCGAGAACGGCCAGTATGGCCCGGGCCACAATTCGTTCACCAAGTCCGAGGACGGCACCGAGGACCTGATGATCTACCACTGCCGCAACTACACGGAGATCAAGGGCGATCCGCTGTTCGACCCGAATCGCCACGCGCGCGTCGGTGTGGTCAAGTGGACCGCCGACGGTCCGGATTTCGGCGTGCCGGAACCTGATAATCTATGGACCCCCACTACCACGGACGTGCTGCCTGCTGATGGTGGCCCGCTTGCGGGAACTCCGGCCGTAGGCCACTGAGGGGCGTGGCCGGAGGGGTCACCTCGTCTATAACCCCATCCATAAAGCTGGCTGTTGTCGTCGGCGTGTTACCGTTTGTACAACGATGAAAATAGCTGTATAATCAAAATTACAACGTTGCAAATGAGCAGGGAGGCTCAATCGAAAAGGATTCTTCCCATTCGGATTGCAACGAGGAGCGGTCCAGCGATGGTCCGTTGAGGAAAAGGAAGGAAACAATGTCTACATCCAGGCATCTTACCGGGTTGCGGCGCTTTGCCAAGGCTGCCGTAGCCGTGTGTGCGTCACTTGGACTTGTGCTTGCCGCCGGAGGCTGTGGTGCCTCTTCGGGTGAAAGCAAGACCATTTACTTCTGGAACAATCTGGTGGGCGATGACGGTCCTGCAATGCAGCGCATCGTCAAGGAATACAACGCCCAGAGCGATTACAAGGTCGTTTTCCAGCCGATGAACGGCGGCGATCTGACCACGAAGATCTATTCCGTGATGCAGACCGGCAAGAACATCCCCGACATCATCATCGGCGACCAGTTCCAGACCGCCGTTCTACAGTCCCAAGGTCTGCTCGACACCATGGACGATTGGCAGAAGGTCGCCCCGGACCTCAAGGAGAGCAGCTTCCTGCCCGCCACTTGGAAGGGCGTCACCGTCAATGGCAAGGCCTACGGCATTCCGCTGTATCTGTACCAGATGGCCATCTACTACAACAAGGACCTGATCAAGAAGTACAACCTGCAGTACATCCTCGACGACGGGTTCGTCACCATCGACGAGATCAAGGACCTCAAGGGCAAGCTACCCAAGGGCACCTACGCGCTGACTTACGGCAATCTGCCGTGGGCCTTCATGTCCCTGCTGTACGGCGCGGGCGGCACGCTTGAGAACGATATGGACGACCTGACCAAGGACGTGTGGCGCAAGCCCATGGAGAAGCTCAAGGAAGCGTACGACGCCGGTGTGGTCGCCCCGATGGACGTCGACGGCGAGCAGGCGTTCGGTTCCGGCAAGGCCGTGTTCGCGCAGCTTGGCACGTGGGCGCAGGGCAATATGTCCAACACCTTGGGCGCCGACAAGATCGCGGAAGCCAACACCCTGCAGTACAGCGCCGACAATCCGGTGAACTTCTTCTACCAGTGCAACTGGATGCAGTTGAAGGATCCGCACCGCTCCGCGGCGAAATCCGCAGCCGCCGCCGACTTCGTCAAGTACGTGTACGAGCACTGGATGGATTGGTCTGAGGTCGGTTCCATCTCGCCGGCATACCGCGATCTGAACAACCCGGAGTACCAGAAGCTGATCCAGGCGTCCTTCACCAACAGCAAGAAGGAACGCGACTACATCAAGACCTCCAACTACCTCTACGGAGGCTATGCGACCGCTGGTTGGGGCACATACAACGACATCGTCTACGGCAATGTTGGTCTTGAAGAAGGTCTGAAGACCCTCGACCTCATGGCCCAGGGCCAAATCGAGATTCAGGAGGAATCGTGATGAGCAAGACATCTACGATCGGATCCGCAAAATCATCCATGAAGCGCAAGAACTCCATCTGGCACGCGCTGCCGTACATCGCTCCGCACTTCATCATCTTCGCCGTCTTCGGCATCATCCCGATTATCTTCGGCATTGGACTGGCGTTCACCCGCTGGAACATGGTCGGTGCGCCGAAGTTCGTCGGCCTGCAGAACTTCGCGAAGATCTTCGACCCCAGCACCTATTTCTACTCGATCTTCTGGCGTGATCTCGGCCACACTCTGCTCTTCGTGCTGGTCAGCGTGCCGCTGACCATCATCGTGCCGCTGCTGCTCGCCGTGGCGCTCAGCAAGAAGGGACTCAAGGGCGCTGGTCTGTTCCAGGCGATCTTCTACATCCCAGGTCTGATCTCCATCGCCGCCGGTGCACTGGTCTGGCGTATGGTCTTCAACTCCCAGTTCGGTCTGCTGAACACCACCTTCCACACCGACATCAACTGGCTCGGCAAGAACCCGTACGCATGGATCACCATCTTCGTACTCGTGCTGTGGGCCGGTATCGGCGGCAACCTCGTCATCTACCGTTCCGCGCTCTCCGGCGTGGACGAGAGCCTCTACGAAGCCGCGAAGGTCGACGGAGCCGGTCCGGTCAGGATCTTCTTCTCCATCACCCTGCCGGAAATCAAGCTGCCGTTGTTCTACACCACCATCATGACCACCACGGGCGCCTTCAACGTGTGGGGCCAGCCGGTCATGCTGACCAACGGCGGACCGAACTACCAGACCCAGGTGCTGCTGATGGATATCAGGAACCTCGCGTTCCCCGCCGGCCCTGCGGCCGCCGGCATGGCTTCCGCAATGGCATTGCTGCTGGGCATCATCCTGATGGCCATCGCCGCAATCCAGCTGATCTTCATGAATAAGGAGGACTGAAGATGTCCGCTGCAACCACAGTCAATGTCGCAAGCGCGGCAATTCCTGAAAACAAAACCAAAAAGGTCTCCCCGTCGCTGATCGCCATCTATGTGGTGCTCGTCGTGCTGGCAGTCGTCTGGCTGCTTCCGGTGATCTACACCGTGACGACTTCGTTCAAGTCGGTGGCCGAATTCACCTCCAACGCGTTCAACTTCCTGCCCGCGAAGTGGGTGCTTGACAACTACATGACGCTGATCGAGGCATCCGCCAGCTACCCGGTCCTGAACTGGCTGGGCAACTCGCTGATTATCTCGACCGTGTTCGCAGTGCTGTCCGTGTGCATCGTCGCGCTCGCAGGCTTCGGCTATTCCCGTCTGAACTTCAAGTACCGCGATACGCTGTTCTTCGTCCTGCTGCTCATCTCGATGTTCCCTGCCGTGGTCAACATGATCCCGCAGTACCGCATCATCGCCTCCCTCGGCTGGGTCAACACCTACTGGGCCTGCATCATCCCTGGCCTGGGCAACGTGGCGAACATCTTCCTGGTGCGCAACTTCATGAAGGGCATCCCGAAGGAACTGGACGAGGCGGCCGAAATCGACGGCGCCACTGATTTCCAGATCTTCACCCGCATCATGTTGCCGGCCATCCGCCCGATTCTGATCGTCATCTTCCTGTTCAGCTTCACCGGCGCTTGGAACGACTTCCTGTGGCCGACCTTGGTGTTCAACGACATCAACAAGATGCCGGTCACCGCTGGTCTGCAGCTGCTGAGCAACCAGATGGGCCAGTACAACCAGATGGGCTCCCTGATGGCGGCCACCTGCATGGCCATCATCCCGACCCTGCTGCTGTTCCTGTTCGCGCAGAAGTACTTCCTGCAGTCCCTGAACATCACCTCCGGCCTCAAGGGCTGATACCGGCCGAGTGAGATAATGCACAGGTCCGTCCCCAAACGGACGGGCCTGTGATTTTATCTTTCCCGAACTGCGCATCGCACATCGGATGAGGCCACACCACGGAAAGGACCGATATGAATCCGCAAGGCAACACCATGCAGCCGCCGGCACCATTGGCTCGCAAGGCGGAACGAGTGCTGATGACCATCGCCGCCGCCTACAACGTGATCATGGCGTCCATCACACTGTTCATGTTCACCAGCTGGTTCAAAGGCCAAGCCTACGATCTGCTGGAACATAACGGTTTGCTGAAAACGGACTATTCCGCGGTGGACAACGCCTCGACGGTGGTGGGCATCTACGCGTTGCTGGTGCTGATTATCGGCATCGTCAGCTTCATCATGTCCATGCGGTGTCTCGCTCCCGGCACCACCAGCCGGTGGGTGATCATCTGGCTGGCAATCGTGGTGGTCTTCTCCCTGGGCACGATGGACCTCATCGGCCTTGCACTGTATTCCATCACCTTGGTCATCTATCTGGCCCGCAACAAGGCCATCGCGGCGCAGCAGGATGTGATCCGCACATGGGCCCGCACGCATCAGGGCTAATCCTCCTTCCCGAAGAAAGCTGTCGCTCTCGTGGCGGCGGCTTTCTTCGTATCCGCGCATATTGACGCGGTACGTTATCGAACACGCAATTCACTTATCCAATTCATTCATTCACAACCACAAGGTGGGACCATGACCGACACAACCGACGACTACGGTTACCTGCTCGTCCACTTCATCGAGGATCCGGACGGCTACGCCGAGAAGATTTACATGGATATATCCGACGGTGACAATCCGCACCGTTGGGTGCCGCTCAACGATGGAAAGCCTGTGCTGGCTTCGCATCTCGGTACCACAGGCGTGCGCGATCCGCATATCATCCGCAATCCCGACACCGGCACGTGGTATATCATCGCCACCGATCTGCGTGTGTTCGGAGGCGACGGTGGCGGCTGGTACGAGTGGAGCCACCACGCCAGCACGAATCTCATCATCTGGGAATCCGACGATCTGCTCCATTGGAGCGAGCCGCGCATGCTTGACGTGTCCCGCAAGCCGGACGGCTCCCATCTGGAGCTCGGCATGGCTTGGGCCTGTGAATGCCTTTGGGTGCCGGACTACTATCCGCAAGGCCATCATGGCGGTCGCGGCGCATTCGTCATGTACTGGTCCAGCACCGTGTTCGACGACGAGGATAGGACGCACGACGACAAGAACGTCTACTGCACCGTGCTGTGGGGCGCCACCACCGATTTCACGCAGGACACATTCGAATATGGCGGCGTATTCATCGACAACCACGGCGACGCCATCGACACCACGATGATCCAACGTCCGTTGCCGGACGGCAGTGTACGCACGTACCGCATCACCAAGGACAACGCGCATGGCACCGGCATCTGGATGGACCGCACCGACGCGAAGCGCTGGTGGGAGCCGGGGACGGTCTGGACCAAGGTGCAGGACCGGATTGGCGCAGGCTACGTGCCGGACGGCAACCCCGGCGGCGTGGAAGGTCCTGCGGTGTTCGCCAACCACCACAACAACGGTGGACCGGACGACGAATGGTACTTGTTCGTGGACGTGATTCCGTCGATCGGATACCGTCCGATGGTCAGCCGCGATCTCGATCAGGGCTGGATGCCGTTGCAGGCGGACGATTACTTCCTCACCGCGCATACGAAACACGGTGGCGTCGCCTCGCTGACGCGCGCCGAATACGACCGTCTCGCCCAGCATGTGCATGCATTCTGACGAACGACGCTGACGACCGTGCGCTCGCGTGTGCACGCGGCAAAACCAAAGGGGGCTTCCCGGAATAACCGGGAAGCCCCCTTTGCGTGTTCGCTGACCGCGACGGCAATCGCAGTCAGCGACTGCTATTGCTGCGATGTATCGCCATTGGCGCCGTTATTACCGGAATTATCGCCACTGGTTCCTCCGCCATTGCCACCGTTGGTGTCGTTACCGTCGCCGTTAGCGGGGATACCGCCACTATTACCGCCGTCGCCACCGCCCTGACCGGTATTCTGCGTTTCCTCGGTCTGATTCGGCGTGGTCTGTTGGGTGTTCTCCTCGGTGCGCGGAGTCACGGTGGTCTGCTGCTTTCTAGTCCAGGTCTTCTGCGCGCCGGTGCCCCACGTACCGTCCGGTCCGCCGACCTTGCCGTTATCGGTGGCGTCGGGGAACGTTTCGTTCGGAGTGTCGGCAAGGGCCTGCTTCATGTATTCGGTGAACAGATGCACGGGGTAGTCGCTGCCGCCGGTCCATCGGCCGAACGAAGGGATCTGCTGCGGATTGCCGTTGGCGTCCGGATACCACATCGCCACAGAAGTCAGCATGGACGGCGTGTAGCCGATGAAGCTCGCTGCGTTGGAATCGTTTGCGGTGCCTGACTTGCCGGCAATGGTGTGCCCAGTGGCACGCGCCTCGGTGGCGGTGCCTCGCTGGACCACGCCGGTAAGCGCCTTCGTCACGAGATTCGCGTTGTTCGCTTCGAACGTCTGCTCCGCCGAGGTCGGCGCGTTGTACAGGTCGGTGCCGTTCGCCGTCTGCACTTGGGCAACGATATGCAGCGTCGGCTTGTTGCCTTGGTTGGCCAGTGTGGCGTATCCCTGCGTCATGTCCTTGAGGGTCAGGCCGTTGTTGCCGAGCACGGTGAACGGGTTGGAACCATCCAAAGACGAATCGTCAACGCCGGCCTGCCGTGCGGTTTCGGCGATTTTCTGCGCGCCGAGCTTGGTTTGCAGATCCATGTACACGGTGTTCGAGGATTGTTCCGTCGCCGTGTACAGGTTCACGTATCCCAGATTCTCGCCGCCGTAGTTGCTCACCGTTTCGGTGATGCCCGGGAACGTCCGGTACGAGTTGCCGTTGAAGTACGTGTTGAGGCTGACGCCTTCGTTGACGGCGGCCAGCAATGCGAACGGCTTCATGGTGGAGCCGACTTCGTACGTTGCCTGGGTGACGTTGTTGAGCTGCTTGGTCAGGTAGTCATCTCCTGCGTACAGCGAGATGATGGAACCGTCCTTGGGGTTCACCGACAGCGCGCCGAACTGCATGCCGTCGGGCACGATGCCTTGCATGCCGTTTTGGGAGGGACTGATGGTGGAGAACATCAGGTCCTGCTTCGATTTGTCAATGGTGGTGACGATTTTGTAGCCGCCGGTTTCCAGGTCCTGCTTGCTGAACGCCTTGGTGTTGACGAGTTCGTTCTGCACCATCGTCAGCAGGTATCCGTTCGGTCCGGACATCTGGTTGTTCTGTTGGATTTCGATGGTTTGCGGGAATTTCGCGGCTTTCTTCTCGTCCGGCGTGATGTAGCCGTCTTCGTCCATGATGTTCAGCACGCGCTTGTAACGTTTTTCAGCTTGCTTGGGATTCACGTCGGGAGTCCATACGCTCGGCGCGGGAATGATGCCGGCAAGCATGGCCGCTTCGGAGAGCGTCAGATCCTTCGCGTCCTTGCCGAAGTACGCTTTGGCCGCTGCCTGGATGCCGTATGCGCCACGGCCGAGATAGATGGTGTTCATGTAGTTGCACAACACCTGGCTCTTGTCCTGTGCTTGGGCGATTTTGACCGCCAGGAACGCTTCGCGCAGTTTGCCTACGTACGAGGTGGTTTCGCCCAGATAATAGCGTTCCGCATACTGCTGGGTGATGGTGGAACCGCCCTGCCTGCTGCCGGTGGTCAGGTTGTTGTAGAACGCGCGTGCGATGCCGATCGGATCGATGCCCTTATTGGTATAGAAGGAGCGGTCTTCCGATGCCACGATCGCGTTGCCGACGTAGTCGGGCAGGTCTGCGCAGCTGATGATTTCGCGGTTCTGTTCCGCATAGCTGCCGATCGGCGTGGTGCCGTCGTTGTAGTACACGGTCGTCTTTTCGGCCAGCGCGAACTTCTCCGGCTGTGGGATTTCCGTGGTGGTGTACATGTAGGCGAACAGGCCGATGCCTGCCGCGATGAGCGCCGCGAAGATGCCGAGCACCCATTTGAGTACGAGATGCTTGTGTTTTCTGGTCTTTTTGGGTGCGCGATGCGAAGTGTGCTTCGGCCCCTGGGGCGGCTTGCTCAGCACTTCTCCATGGACCCCGTAGGTGGTGCCCACCCGTGGCGTCGTGGACGTTGCGCTGCCGCTGCGGGCGCTTTTTGAGCGTGAGCTGACACTTCGTGTTCGTGAAACCATGGTTTCCACCGTAGCCGAACGACCTGAAAAACAAGGGTGTAGATAGTGCTGTCCGACTGGAAAAACATGTTTTTGCGCAGCTTTTTTACAAATCGACAATCTGTTGACGACTGCCGTAATATGGCCGTTTTTCAGTGATTTTTCAGTTTACAATGCGGTTTGTGGGTATGCTTGGGGATTGGTATACCTGCGAAACGCATAACAGAGGAGTCGTTTTCAGATGAGCATTCGAGTGGCTATCGCCGGCGTGGGCAATTGCGCCTCGTCGCTGGTGCAGGGCGTTGAGTATTACAAGGACACCAAGGACGAGGATAAGATTCCCGGCCTGATGCACAACAATTTCGGTGGCTACCGCGTGCGTGACATCGAATTCGTCACCGCGTTCGACGTGGATGCGCTGAAGGTGGGCAAGGACCTGTCCGAGGCGATCGGAGCTTCTCAGAACAACACCATCAAATTCGCGGACGTGCCGAATCTGGGCGTGGAGGTGCTGCGTGGCCCGACTAACGACGGCTTGGGCGAATACTACCGCCAGATGATCGAAGAGTCGGACGCCGAACCGGTGGACGTGGCCCAGGTGCTGCGTGACAAGAAGGTCGACGTGCTGGTTTCCTACCTGCCGGTTGGTTCCGAGAAGGCGGACAAGGCTTACGCTCAGGCCGCTATGGACGCTGGCTGCGCGTTCGTGAACTGCCTGCCGGTGTTCATCGCCTCCGATCCGGAGTGGGCGCAGAAGTTCCGTGACGCTGGTGTGCCGATTGTCGGCGACGATATCAAGTCGCAGGTCGGCGCCACCATCACGCACCGCGTGCTGGCCCGTCTGTTCGAGGATCGCGGCGTGCGTCTGGATCGTACGTACCAGCTTAACGTCGGCGGCAACATGGACTTCATGAACATGCTGCAGCGTTCCCGCCTGGAATCCAAGAAGATCTCCAAGACCCGCGCCGTCACTTCCGTGGTGCCGCACGAGATGGATCCGCACAACGTGCATATCGGCCCGTCCGATTACGTGGCTTGGCTTGACGACCGCAAGTTCGCCTTCGTGCGTCTTGAGGGCACCACGTTCGGCGATGTGCCGCTGAACCTCGAATACAAGCTCGAGGTGTGGGATTCCCCGAATTCCGCCGGTATTGTGATCGACGCCGTGCGTGCGGCGAAGATCGCGCTCGATCGTCATCTGGCCGGTCCGGTGCTGGCTCCGAGCTCCTACTTCATGAAGTCTCCGGCCGTGCAGCACGAGGATGGCGAGGCCCGCCGCTTGGTGGAGGAATTCATCAAGGGTGAGGTCGAAGGCACCGAAGAGCAGCTTGACGCCGATGTGGCGGCCGCGAAGGCCGCCGGCAAGGATGTGTGGCGCGCATAGCGTGCGTTGCTGACGGCAGACCCGCGATGGCAATGGCAACCATCTCGTAGGTCTCGACCCACTCGCCTGATTCGTAGGCAGAATCAGCATATAATGAAAATCCCTATGGCCTGGGGTAATGCCATAGGGATTTTTGTTGTCCCGGAAACGCTGCGGCGGTGGCGGCCAATGGTCGTGCGCCGTCGCAGCGTGAACGGGAATCATATATTGCGCAATGTATATCGCGTCACTTTTTGAGGAGTGGTTCGACCTGCTGCTCGTACGCGGTCAACGCGGTGTCG
>ENA-OXEK01000026-OXEK01000026.1-human-gut-metagenome-genome-assembly--contig:-NODE-26-length-94320-cov-60.191736_pt1 | contig 94320 bp, 73 predicted proteins | sample MGYA00249825_ERZ652244 | MGnify/ENA primary metagenome ERZ652244 (study PRJEB26925, sample SAMN05826968) | human gut metagenome | biome: ENVO:2100002; feature: ENVO:00000062; material: ENVO:00002003...
CGCACGATGTGGCCCGGGCCCTTCGGGGCGACCATGAAGACCGGGTGGTCCTCGGACGGCTTGATGTAGCCGTAGTGGATGTTGAAGCCATGAGCGAAGGCCAGAGCAGCGCCCGGCTTCAGGTTCGGCTCGACGTCCTTCTTGTACACGGCGGCCTGGTACTGGTCAGGCAGCAGGATCATCACCACGTCGGCTTCGGCAACGGCCTCGGCAACAGGCTTGACCTCAAGGCCCTGCTCCTTGGCATACTCCACGGACTTGGAGGTAGGACGCAGGCCGACGACGACGTCGACACCGGAATCGCGCAGGTTCAGCGCATGGGCGTGGCCCTGGGAACCGTAACCGAGGATGGCCACCTTCTTGCCATCGAACACGGACAGATCGGCGTCCTTCTCGTACCAGATAGTTGCTGCCATAATAGGCGCTCCTTTATTGTTTTTTGCGATTCGGAACTTGCTTTTTCCGAACAAACTCGCTATTTTCTATTCTTTTTTCGGTTGTTATCACGGCGAGTGATTCCTAGGATGTTGCTCCCCCCGGATTGTGTCCGAGGAACCACTCCGCCTCTCCTGCGGAACTGTTCTAGTACCGCTTTCTTTATGATGTCTGTTGGCGTTCACATAGTGGCTATATTCACGTCAAACGTTTTTTCTAAGGCTCCGAGCCACCCCAAGCGAAGCAGCCCGGCAAGCCGGTCGGCGTCACTTGGTGAAGTCGACGTTCTTCGTTTCCTTGCAGCTCAACACCGCGATGAGGCAGCACAGGGCCATCACACCGAGGTACAGGCCCACGGAATGCACGCCCCAATGATGGGACAGCCAAGTGGCGATGGTCGGCACGAAGGCCGCGCCGACGATGGCAGCCAGGTTGTAGCCGATGCCGGAGCCGGAGTAACGCACGTTCGCGTCGAACAGTTCCGGCAGGAAGGCGCCGATCGGACCGAACGCGGTACCCATCAGAGCGAAGCCGATGCACAGGAACAGCAGGTTGGTGGCGAAGTTGCGCTGACCGACGACCGCCGGATCAAGCAGGAACGGGAACAGCAGGGCGAACGCGATGAGGCAGCAGGAGGAGATGATGATCACGCGCTTGCGGCCGAACTTGTCGGCGTTCACGCAGGAGATCACGATGAACGCGGCGAATACGCAGACGGCGATCATCAGCATGAGCAGATACTCCTGGTTGGTGAAGCCCAGGTTGCCGCCACCCTGCTCGACGGTCTTGGTGCCCCAAGCGAGGGACCAGGTTGCCAGCGTGTAGAACAGCGTGTAGGTGACGGCCACCAGGAACGTGGCCTGGATGACTTCCTTCCAGCTCTTCTTGAACACTTCGGTAAGCGGGGACTTGACGACCTTCTTCTGCTCCTGGGCCATACGGAAGATCGGGGTCTCCTCCATCTGGACGCGGACGACGAGGCCGACGATTACGAGGATGGAGGACAGCAGGAACGGCACGCGCCAGCCCCAGGCAAGCATCGCGTCATTGTCGTTGAAGGTCTCCAGCAGGAAGTAGGTGCCGTTCGACAGGAAGAAGCCGATCGGGGCGCCCAGCTCCGGGAAGGAGCCGTACAGCGCGCGCTTGTCTTCCGGAGCGTTCTCGGTGGCCACCAACGCGGCGCCGGACCATTCGCCGCCAAGGCCGATGCCCTGCACGAAGCGGCACAGGCACAGCACGGCGACGGCCGCGACACCCCATTGGTTGTAGGTCGGCAGGCAGCCGATCAGGAAGGTGGCAATGCCCATGGTGAGCAGGGAGACCACCAGCGTGGTCTTGCGGCCCATACGGTCGCCGAAGTGGCCGAACACCAACGAGCCCAGCGGACGGGCGATGAACGCGATGGCGAAGGTCAGCAGGCTGGCCAGCAGCGCGACGGTCGGATTGGTGGTGTCTCCGAAGAACACCTTCGGGAAATAATTCGCAGCGGCGGTGCCGTATGCGTAGAAGTCGTAGAACTCGATGGCGGTGCCGACCATGGATGCTGCGATCACGGTTTTGACCGAATCGCGGACCATCGCCTGCGCTTTGCCAGCGGCCGCTTCGACTGTACTCATTGATGTACTCCCTGTACGTCCTGTTACCGGTTCCCAACTTCCGCCGATAACGATGTTGTTTGTAGTTTTTCTGTTTTCTGTTGTGCGCTATGCCGGCCGGCTTCAAAAGGTTTTCGCTGCGTCTGCCTTGTGGGCTGCAACAAAAATGGCCCCGCATCATGCAGGGCCATCAACGTGTGTGTTACGCGCGCCTCAAACCCTGCCTTCGTTGGCGAGGGATTGAAGCCGCAATGCTCGAATCAGTCCGCCAACGAAAGCGGAATAATAATTCGTGCGGACAGCAGTACGTGTGCGACCATTCCGTTCATCGTGGCGAACCTCCTTTCGCAAAGTCATTTCCCCGGGCGGGATTTCCGCTCGAACTAAGCCGTAAACATAGGCGCGTCCATCTCCCCTATCCACTAAAGGTTCACTATGTGGACGCGCCGTTTCGCTTTATTTTCCAATCATTGGCGATCTAGCACCGTCATAGTCGCCGTCATTGTTGCGATTTCAACCGCAATGTCAGCAGACCCGCCAACAGCATCGAAACAGTGGCGACAGCGAAGATCAGCACGGTGGCACCGGTCGCCACAATCACCGCGGCGCAGGCAGCGACGCCCAGTATCGTGCCGAACGTATTGGCCAGACTATAAGCGGCAAGCGATCGGCCCACGGAACGCACATCCGGCAGCATCGCAAGATCCAAGCTTTGGCTGGCGCCATCGAACACCACGTATGCGAAGCCGGCAAGCAGGGCGTACAGCGCAACCGCCAGGAAACCGTCGTCCATCAGCAACGGCAGCAGCGCAGCGACCATGAACAACACGGCGGACGCGACGGCCGGAATACGCAGATCGCCAAACAGGCTGACGATGCGGCCAAGCAGCAACGCCGCAATCAAAGCACCGACAAACGTGCAGATGGCCATGACCACAACCACCGATCCGGCACCGGCAATGCCGAACAAACCGGCCTCATCGGTATTGCCGACGATATTCGGCGCCAGATACCACTGATATACGGCGATTCCGGCTGTGGCCGCAACGGCGAACATGCGGGCCGCGAATGCCACAGAAAACTTCGGCGCGTTCTGCGGCGGACGGTATTGCGAGAAGAAATCGCCTTTCTCAACATCCCTACGCGGCAGGTAGCTGCTGGCCCCTTCGAACGGCAATACCAACAGCGTAACGACGGCCGCGACGACAAGCCAACCCGCGAATACCAGCATCGCGAAACCCGTAGTGCCATCCCAACCTTCGCCACCGGCATGCGGCGTCAGCGCAACAGCCACGGCGACGCCGACCAGCTGGCCAAGCGCCAGCCCCTTGCCGTGCCACGAATCGGCGCGGTCGCGGAACTTGTCAGGCACACGTTCGCCGAACGCGGCGGCGAACGGTATGGCCGCCATCGCATACGCGGCCTGCGTGGCCAGCCAGAAGAACACGGCCCACGGGAGAAAATCGCATGCGGAAAGAATCGCCATGCAGATAGCCGCCAATACGCTGCCGCTGACGATCCATGGCGTACGGCGCCCGAACCGGCAGTAGGAATGGTCGGAACCGACGGCGATGCATGCGTTCAGCAGGAACGTCATGATGGCACCTGCGATGACGAGCATCGCCAAATCCGTGACGCGGTTGATTCCCGACAAACGGCTGACGGTTTGCGGAATGAGCACCGTGTTGAACGCCGCCATCGGAGCGGACAGCAGCATTGAGCCAAGCGCAAAACCCGCAACGAGCCGGTTGGCCTGCATTGCGGTCGGCCTGGTGCCGTCCGGAGCGGTCATCGGGTCGCGCAGGTCGAGGAAGGACGATTCGAGGTTCGGCACAGCCACGTCAAGATGCGCGGCCGCGGTTAGGGGCGCTCCACCTTCCGATGCGATGCGCGCGGCCTGGGTTTCCGGACGCTCGTTGGACGCTTCCGGAATACGCGGATGCTGCTGCACCGACAGCCGGCGCATGGCCGCCTTCGCTTCGGGAGTCAGGGTCTTCTCATAATCGGGGCGATCGTCGATGCCCGGGCGGATGAACACCTGGCCGGGCAGCGGCTGCGGTTTGAATTCGTTATTCTGATTGTCTTCGGTCATATCTGCTGTTTTCTTGGCTTATCGCGTTTTCTGCTTGTCGCGTTTCATGTGCTTCGATACTCCACGCATGCGCCCGCCCGCTACGAGCGACACATACGAAAATCGCCCGGACGCATTGCTTCAGCGCATTCGGGCGATTCTTCAACGCAACTTACGATACCAACACGTGCGGCCACTGCCGTCCGCCCAACGGACCGGGTGCGACGGACCGGGTGCGCGACTGCAAGGTGGAACGCAATCGCAAGGCCGTACGTAATCGCAAGAAAATACGTAATCGCAAGAAATTTTCCGTCAGGCGACGACAGGCGGATTGGCGATCAGATCATCCGAACGGTGGTCTCCCGCGGAATCCTCCCATTCCAACATGGCGACCGGCGTAGTGTTGTCCACACCGAGACCGCGCTTCGGCTCGAACGTCAGCGTGGCCTGGCTGGTTTCGCCGCGCCAGGTGAAGCTGATGGACGTGTCGTCATCGGTGGTGTACGAGAACGTGCCGTCGAACGCGTCGAGCTCATTGCGGAACTTGGCGAGCGCGTTCAGGGCCTTAACGACCGGACGCTTGAGATTCTCGTCGATTTCCGCGGTGGAGTAGTAATGGCGATTGATGTCGCGGCCGTTATTCGTCTTACGCAGCAGCTCCATGTCGTTCTTGCCGGCGAGCGCGCCGACGTAGTAGACCTGCGGCACGCCCGGCAGGAAGAACTGCACCGCGCGGGCGGCGATGTAGTGCTGGTCGTTGCACCCGAGCGCCGAATAGTAGGTGCTGTTGACCTGGTAGAGGTCGAGATTGGATGCGGCGGCGCCAGTGGCTGCCTGGGATTCGCCGTGGGTGTTGGCGTGGATGGTGTTGACGAGATTGTCGACGTCCTCATCCGGCACGAGACCCTTGAGCGAGCGGTCGAGCTGGTCGGAGCCGATGTCGATCACGCCGATGCCGTCGTGCGTATCGAGCACGGTGACGGCGTTGTTCGGGCGTATGTCGGTCCAGTGGGCTACGGGCTCGACGTGGCCGGTGTTCAGCGCGTGCAGCAGCAGCGGAGGCAGGGCGAAGTCGTACACGCGGTCCACCTTGGAGGCGATCTCCACCTGCTTCTTGTAGTAGGAGTGCACTTCGATGAGGATCTCCAGGCCGCGCTTGACGCCTTCCTCACGCAGACGCGAGATGAGCTTGAATGTCTTCGGGGTCATGAAGCAGCTGGTGCCGGCTTCCTTGGCGCCGTAACCGACGGCGTCGAGACGGATGTAGCTGACGTGGGAAGCCGCCATCTGGTCGAAGATGGACATGAGGTATTCCCAACCCTTGTCGGAATCGGTGTCGATGTCCACCTGCTGCGGGGTGAAGCTGACCCACACGAGGCGGGTCTTGCCGGCGAACTTGTAGTGGGTGAACGGCAGGCCCGGACGCGGACGGTAGATGCCGGCCAGGTCCTCTTCGGTGGCGCCGTTCGGGAACACGGAGCTCATGGTGAGGAACATCGGATAGTATTCGGACTCCTCGCCCTTGGCCAGCACGTCCTGGAACTGCTTGGATTCCCAGCTCATGTGGTTGACGATGGCGTCGACCATGATGTCGTGGGTCTTGGAGAGTTCGGCGACGTCGTCCCAGCTGCCGAGACGTTCGTCGACCTTGGTGTGGTCGATCGGGTCGAAGCCTGCGTCGGCGCCGTCGAACGGGGTGAAGAACGGCAGGATGTGAACGCCGTCGTACACGCCGTCGAAGCGGGTGCGCAGAATGTCGGTCATCGACTTGATGGTGCCGTCGCCAAGGCGGTCGGCGTAAGTGATGAGCTGCACCTTGTTTTTCATGGAGCCTCCTTCGGTTCCAAAAAGTCGTTGCGAGATTCTTTGCGGGAGTCCTTACGGCCATTCCCACGGTTGTGTCGAACCGGTTCGATATTACCGCAAAATGAGGCTCGACACCAAAACCGCAACCGGTGTTCGGGCGTGTCGAACCGGCTTTCGGCCGAATCGCGGCGCATGTCTCCGGCGCCCGATTCGAAAGCGACGGACATGCGGGGGCAGCCGCGAGCGCAGGGCCCTCAGCCTTGGGCACAGGACTTCAGCTGCGGGCGCAGTCCGTAAGCTGGCCGACCTGCTTAAAGTAACGGTCGGGTTCGAGGCCGTCGACGGTCGCCACGTTCGTCATATGCACGCCGTCGAGGCCGCCGTATTCGACGATCACGTCCAGCACGCGCTCCTGCCACGTCGGTTCAAGATACGGGTCGACGGCGTTGCTGCCCAACGCGCGCATCGCACAGACAAGCGCGTGCGCGCCCCAATTCGACGTGCCGGCCACCACCAGCTGGTCGGTCGGCACCGTGCAGGCGATGTTCTCGCCGTGGTCGACCACCCCTTCGATGGCGTAGTCCTCCACACGGCCCATGCCGATCTCGTTGCCGCCGTCGCCCACGCCGATCGTGTGCAGGCCGAGCAGCGTGAGCTGGCTCAGCGGCGCGGTCCATTCGGTGATGTCGATGCCGCGCATGTTGTGCGGGCTGCCGTCGCGCGCCGGCCCGACGCGTTCGATGTAGACGAGCGTATCGATATGTTCGGTTTTGGCAAGGTCGATGACGCCGTTGAGCCAGGCGTCAAAACCGCCCTTGGGATTGGCATTCGGCGCGATCAGCACGTGGTCGTCCGGCAGGAAACCCAATGCGGACGGGCGAATCACCGGCGCGCAGCATTCGTCGCTGACCAGCCATGCGTCGCCGCCAATCGTACGCAATGCCATGCATACTTCCAGCGCACCCAACGGGCCGTCCGTTTCCGCAGCGGGTTACGCGGCCTTCGGAATGTAGAAGCCGGTGACCACCAGCGCGCGGGCGGGCCGACCTTCCTTGCTGCCCGACAAGTGGCGTGCGGCTCGGAACAAATCGCCGCGCGAATACGTCATCAACGTTTCGGAACCGCGTCCGACGTCGGCTCCCGCCATGCGTGCGATACGCGCGATTTTCGGATAATACCGCCAATCCAGCATGCTCATGTTGCGTCCCTTCCGTGGTCTGGGTTTTGTTTTTGCGATTGCGATGCGTTGCGTGTAAGGGGCGTGCGGTTCACCCGACGGCCGGCAGCCGTGTCAGCCGGCCGCCGCGTTAACTGATGGCGCCGAGGGGGTCGCCGTATTGCGCGGTGTCGCCGACCTGCGCCGATCGGTGCAGTATGCCGGCAACGGGGGCGGTGATTTCGGTTTCCATCTTCATCGCCTCGAGTACGACGATCGGCTCGTTTTCCTCAACGTGCGCGCCGTCATCGGCGAGCCAGCGGACGACCGTGCCGGTGATGGTCGATTCGATAGGGGTGTCTTGGGTGCTTGCGATATCCGAGTTTGCGGCGGTCTGCGTGCCCGATCCTGCTGGAACGGACTTTTGATAGGCGTTCAGCAGGGCTTGGATGACCGATTCGCCAGAATCGGACGTGAGGGCAGGGTCCCCCGTTGCGCCGGCTCCAGCCAATCCGGCCAGCCCCGCGCCCAGCGCGGCGACGGAGGCGAGCGAAGCGGGCAGGCCCAATCGCACGCGTTTGCCATCGACCTCGACCCAGCTTTCCACCGGTTCGGGCGCTGCGGCCCGGCGACCCGGTTTGCCGTCGGCCAGCGTGCGCACGTCCACGGAAGGCAGGAATTCCTCTTCGATCCAGCGCGTGTAGACGCCGAAATCGCCGTCCGTCGCCACGAAAGCTGGCTGTTCGAGCACGGCCTGGTCGAATTTGCGGACCGTTGGCACGCCGGCAATCGCCAGCTCATCCAATGCGTGGCGGGCGCGCGTCAGACAGGCCGAACGCGACGGCGCGGAGACGATCAGTTTGGCGATCATCGAATCGAACTGCCCCGGAATCGCGCCGCCTTGCGCAACGCCGGAATCGAAGCGGATGCCCGGTCCGGTCGGCACGTTCAGCCGCTCGACGATGCCGGGGAACGGTACGAAACCAAGGGATGGATCCTCCGCGTTGATGCGGAACTCGATCGCATGCCCATGCGGAACGGGGGTGCCGTGTTCCAAGCCGGGAATGTCGGTGACATGCGCGCCTTCGGCGATCGCCAGCTGTGCGGCCACCAGATCGACGCCGGTCACCTCTTCTGTGACGGGGTGTTCGACCTGAATACGCGTGTTGACTTCCATGAACGACATCGTGCCGTCCGGATCGACCAGAAACTCAACGGTTCCGGCGCTTTCGTAGTGCGCACGGGAGCAGATGGCGACGGCCGCGTCTTCCAGCGCCCGGGTGGTTTCAGGGGGTAGGAACGGCGCTGGTGCCTCTTCGATGAGTTTCTGATTGCGGCGCTGCAGCGAGCAGTCGCGCGTGCCGACGGCCACAACGTTGCCCGCGCCGTCGCCGAGGATCTGCACTTCGACGTGGCGCGGGCGGGCGAGGAATCGTTCGATGAAGCAGTCGCCGTTGCCGAACGCCAGCTCGGCCTCGTGCGTGGCGGATACGAACGCCTCGCGCACGTCTTCCAGCCGGTGCACCACTTTCAGACCTCGACCGCCACCCCCGTAGACGGCTTTGATGGCCAGTGGCAGGCCGTGTTCCTTGGCGAACGTGATGACTTCGGCGGGGTCGTGCACCGGTTCCGTGGTGCCGGGGGCCATGGGCGCGCCGACTTCGGCCGCGATGCGGCGCGCTTCGACTTTCGAGCCGAGCGCGCGGATGGTGGCGGGCTGCGGACCGATCCACGTCATGCCGGCGTCGATGACCGCCTGCGCGAATTCCGCGTTTTCGGCAAGGAAACCGTACCCGGGGTGGACGGCGTCGACATGCGCCTTGTGCGCGGTTTCCACGATGGCCGCGATGTTGAGATACGTGCTTTGCGCGTCGGATCCGCCCAGTGCGTAGGCCTCGTCGGCGGCGTGCACGAACAGCGCGTCCGCGTCGGGGTCGGCATAGGCGGCGATGGCGATGCGGCCGGTGTCATGGCAGGCGTGGATGACGCGCATGGCGATCTCGCCACGGTTGGCGATGAGGATGCGCCGTAGTTTCGGGGTTGCGGGCGATGGCGACGACAATGATGGCGACGGGGATGGGAGCGCCGTTGCGGATGGTGCAGTCGATGCGGATGGTATTATCGAACCTCCTTGGTGGGGTACGCAGGTTGCGGAGTAGACGTGGCATGGGCGGAAACGACGTGGAAGCGGACGCATGCGCCTGGTGGCAACTGCCCGGCCACGTCCAACGATTCCGGTTCAAGCACGGCGATTACCGGATATCCGCCGGTTACAGGCTGGTCGCGCAGAAAAATGACCGGTTGTCCGCTGGTCGGCACTTCGATTGCGCCGGATGGCGTGGCCTCGCTGGCCAGTTCGCGCGTGTCGGTGCGTTCCACGGGTGCCGCTCCCGAAAGTCGCAGGCCAACACGGTTCGACTGCGCGGTCACTGTCCACGTTTGCGTCAGGAATGCGGACAGGCCGGCTGCGGTGAACCAGTCGTCGCGCGGTCCCAATCGCACGTATAAATCCGTAGGTCTGCCGGGTTTCGGCAGGTCGGTCGGCCATGGCTGCGGCAGGCCGACGCCGGCATCGCACGCCGTGGACGCGGTACGTATGGCGAGCCGCTGTTTGGCTGCGATCGGGCGCGGGCCGATGCCGCTCATCGTGTCCGTTGCAGCCGAACCGAGGGTTGTCGCGACGCCGAAACCGCCGCGTACGGCCACATAATCGCGCAGGCCGCTGGTCGGCGGGGCGATTGACAGCACGTCCCCGTCACGCAGCAGAACCGGTTGTTGCATGGCGATTGTGGTGCGGTCGGCGGCATCGTTCGATGCGTTCAAGACGGTCCGGCCACTGCATCCACCGGGGGAATTTGGGGTGAACGTGCCGTTTGAGCCGCCTTGACTATCTTGCGATTGCCGGCTTCCGGTAATCGTCACATCCGCCGAAGCGCCCGTCACCGCCACGACCACACTGCCGATGGCACGCATGCGCACGCCACCACCGGTGATTTCCAACACGGGGGTATTAGCGGGGTTGCCGACCAGTGCGTTGGCCAAGTGGGAAGACGTGCGATCGGCGGCGCCGGAACCGGTCACGCCCATGTTCGCGGCGACACGGCCATCATCCTGGAAGGTGGTGAGCAGGCCCGAGCGGAGGACTTCGAGAGCCGGAGTCGAGGCCGAGACGGACATGGAATCTGGCGCCTGCGAAACTTGAACGGAATCGGACACAGAGGCAGAAACAGAAGCCGAACCGCCGGAAACGGCGTCACGCACGGGCGTAAAACGCACGGTGTCGCCGGGCTGCAACAGCGCGGGCGGGTCGGCCCGCTCGTCCCACATCGGCGTTTCCGTGTGGCCCAGCAACTGCCAGCCGCCCGAGCTGACGCGCGGATACACGCCGGAAAACGTGCCGGCAAGCCCCACCGCGCCCGCGGGCACGCTCAGCCGTGGCACTTTGCGGCGTGGCACATCGAATATCGGGTCGCCGCCGGTCAGGTATGCGAAACCGGGCGCGAAGCCGACGAACGCCACGGACCAGGCGGCATCGCAATGCCGGCGCACAACCTCGTCAACGGAGATGCCCAGCAGGTCGGCTACGTCCGCCATATCCTCGCCATCGTAAATCACCGGAATTTCAACGATTCGGGAATGCCGTTCCATGTCGGCGGCAACGTTCAGCGCGCGAATCGCGGCGGTCAGTTCGACACGCGACGAAAGCAGCGGATCGAAGGCGACGTAGACGGTGCGCGCAGCGGGAATGAGTTGTTTCACGCCGGCGAAAACGGAGGTCGCGCTCGGCTGTGCGGCCCGCTCGGGCGATTCCGCAGTTTGTTCCACGGCATGTTTCACGGCGCTCTGCAACGCGGCGAACACCCGCAGGGTCTCGTCCAAATCGGCGAGCTCCACGAGTATGCTGTCCGCGCCACAGGTCAGGAATCGCATGTCGCCACCGCCTTAATCCCGCGCGGCCGATGCGGCTGCGTCGCCTGCGAACGCGCGTATCGCAACGCCTTCCGACTCCAAGCGGGCGCGGACGGCACGCGCCATCGCCACAGCCGAGGGCGAATCGCCATGCACACAGACGGAATCGGCGTTGAGCGGCACCACGGTGCCGTCGATTGCCACCACCTCATGCTCGCGCACCATGCGCAGCACGCGCGCCGCCACTTCGGCCGGATCGGCGATCACTGCATCCGGCAAACGGCGCGACACCAGCGTGCCGTCCGCGTTGTACGCGCGGTCGGCGAACGCCTCGTGGAACACACGAAGCCCGGCCTGCGCGGCCAGGCGGCCGACCACGGCGCCCGGCTGCGTCAGTATCGCCAGCGATGCGTCCACGCTGCGGATAGCCTCGACCACGGCGGCGGCCTGCGATTCGTCGCGGACGATCCGGTTGTACAGCGCGCCATGAGGTTTCACGTACCGCACCTGCGCGCCGACCGACCGCGCCATGCCTTCCAACGCGGCGATCTGGTACATCACGTCCGCCTTGAGTTCGTCGGGGGACTCGTCCACATAGCGGCGCCCGAATCCGGCCAGGTCGCGGTACGCCACATGCGCCCCGACCATTACCCCCCCCCGCGACGCCGCGTATGACAACGTTCTCAGCATGACGGACGGGTCGCCCGCATGGAAGCCGCACGCCACGTTCGCGCTGGAAACCACGTCGAGCAGCGCCTCGTCGTCGCCGAGCGTCCAACGACCGAAGCTTTCGCCCATATCGCTGTTCATATCGATTCGCATAGCCGTCTGCTTTCCGTCTGTTTCCTGCACAGCCATCGTTTCCATTCCTTCCGTCGCCTTTCCGTCGTTCTACCGTCGCAGCGTTCTTCAGCCGCGACGTCCCTTCTGCCGCAGTCGCCGCAGCACGCATCTCATGCCGCGCCCCGCAACCTGCCGCTCGGCCTCACACCATGTATTCCAAATCGCGTTTGCTGGTGATGAACATGTGCCCCGGCGCGTGCGCGATCGCGAATTCCGGCTTGGACGCCATCACCGCGGCCTGCGGGGTCACGCCGCACGCCCAGAACACCGGCACATCGCCCGGCTCCAACACGGGGGCATCGCCATAGTCGGGATGCATGATGTCGTCGATGCCGATCGCGGACGGGTCGCCCACACATACGGGGGCACCGTGCACGGACGGGTAATAGCCGGAAATCCGGCATGCGTCGGCCACCTGCGTAGACGGAATGCCACGCATCGACACGACCATCGTCGAATGGAACGCGCCGGCCGAACGGCACTCGATCGACGTGTCGCACATCGGCACGTTGCGGCCTGCCGTGATGTGCCGCACCGGCACGCCCGCCTCCATCAGCGGAAACTCGAATGTGAAACTGCAGCCAATCACAAACGTGACCAAATCGGATCGCCAATACTCGCGAATATCGGGCACTTCGGCTACCAGTTCGCCACGCTTCCACACGCGGTACAACGGCACGTCGGTACGGATGTCGGCGCCCGGCGCGGTGACGGGTGCGGTGACGCCCGGCTCCATCACTTCCAGCAGCGGGCAGGGTTTGGGATTGCGCTGCGCGAACAGCAGAAAATCGAATGCCTGCTCCTTGGGCAGAATCATCAGATTCGCCTGCGCGTAGCCTTGCGCGATGCCGCAGGTCGGGCGGACCAGGCCGTCACGGAACGCGGCGCGCGCCTGTTCGGGCGTGCTCGCCGCGCCAAGTTCGGTTGTTCCCATATCGGACATCCCATCCACCATTGCGCTTACCTTTCCCGTCGGCCGCCGTCCGGCCTTTTCCGAACGAACTGCCGACGAACTCCGAAATCCGATTCCGCAGAAACGGACGTTCAGAGTCGCTTTCCCTCACCTTGGTCGCCGAACGTTACGGGAGCCGCGCGATTCATGACGCGTATGTTTCCGCATTGCAAATTGGCGGTGCCAAGTGGAAACAAACCATGGTTAGGTTGGACGCCGAAGACGCACGCGAACGCTGACGCAACACAACAGCGCAACAGCAATAAAGCGGCAATCAAAAGACGCGGAGCGCGGAAGAGAGGTTCCCATGAGTTCGATCGTTCTGGCAGTCGGTAACGGCAAGACGCTATTCGGAGGCTCAGGCGTGGCGCCCGACGCGGATCTGGTTCGTTTCGTCGATCCGGAAAGTCCCATCATCAACGCGTTCGATTTGTGCGCGCTGCGTGGCGACGGCATTTTCGAAGCGACCACGGTATGGAGGGGTTTCCCGGTCTCGCTGGAGAACCATCTGAAGCGTCTCGCCAATTCCGCCCGTCTGGTGGACATGCCCGAGCCGAACATTCCCGCGCTCACCCGCGCGGTCCAGCTGGTCATCGACCAGTATGACAATCCGGAACCCGGTCCGATGCTGCGCATCATCGTCTCCCGTGGTCTCGATCCGGACACCGGCGTGGGCAAGGCGGCTGACCGCACGCCGACCGTCTACATCTTCCTTGACGCGAAGGGCACGCTGCATTCGCTGGAGCCGATCACCATGGCTTCGATGACGCGCGGCTACCCGTCGGACATCACCGCACGCGCCCCGTGGCTGCTCAACGGCGCGAAGACGCTGAGCTACGCGTTCAACTGCGCCGTGCACCGCGAATGCGCCCGCCGTGGCGTCGGCGACGCGATTCTGTTCACGGAGGACGGCTACACGATGGAATGCCCGAATTCGTCGATTGTGGCACGCTATGGCGATACGTTCGTCACGCCCGACCCGCGCATCGGTATTCTGAATGGCACATCACAGCGCGAAATGTTCGCCTGGGCGCTTGAAGAAGGCAAGAAGGCGGAGTACAGGAAGCTGCCGATCGCCGAGCTGCGCGAAGCGGACAGCCTGTACATGACGCACGGCGGATGGTCGATTCCGATCAGCGCGATCGACGGGCGCGCACTTGCCGTGGATGCGGCGGAGATCCAGGCGATCAACGATGCGATCCATTCGGGCCGCACGCACGAGGACGCGTTGAAGATCGGTCCGACCGGCGATTACGAATAAGGCGAAACGACCCGCTTAGCAGGTAAAACGTCCCGTCCAATGATGGGCGATACGGCCCGCTTAGCGGGTGGTATCGCCCAGTTTGAGCGTCACGGGAATCAGCACGTCCGGCTCGTACGGCTTGCGTCCCGTGGCGCTTGTCGTATCTGCCTTGGCATCCCCTTCCTTGGCGATCGCACGAACGATATTGCCGACCGCGACCTGCGCGATTTTGTCGAAATTCTGCGCCACCGCGGTCATTTTCATACCGGCCAGGTCGGTCAGATACGTGCCGTCGTAGGCGATGATCTGCAGGTCGCGCGGAATCGAAATATGCCTCCGCATCGCTTCGCGCACGCAAAGCGCGGCACCGATATCGGAGCTGACCACGGCATCGACGCCGTCCACCGGCATACTGTTGAGCACAGCATTCACCGCGTTCTTATACCCTTGGAAATCCTCCACATTGCCGGCTTCGACGTACTCGTACCGCACGCCGGCCGCTTTCAGCTCCTGCTCCAGCGCAAGGTAGTAGCGGACGGTCGGGAACGTTGTCTTGTGCAGGTCGAAATCGTCCGGGCTGTCTCCATTGCGCGCCGCCAAATCGAAGAACTGGTCGCGCGGGCCGCCGATCATCACCACGTGGTGCGCGCCGGTGTTGACCAGCATGTGCGCCATGAGCCGGCCGCCCTGCTCATGGTCGGAGCCGATCGACGCGATGCCGCCGCCCAGCACACGGTCGAAGGCGACGATCGGGCGGTGGATGGACGTCCAGTAATCGTTCGGATGGGTGGTGTGCGAGCAGACGATGATGCCGTCCATCATGTGACGGCGCAGCATGTCCACGTATTCGGCCTCGCCATTTTCCGTATCGGCGGTGGAGCACAGCATGGTGCGCAGGCCGTACACGGCGAGCTCATGCTGCAGATGCGCGGCGAGGGTGGCGAAAAACGGATGACGGATGGTCGGCACAATCACACCAACCAGGTTCGTGCGGTTCTTGTACAGGTTGCGAGCCAGCTCGTTGGGCACGTAGTTGAGCTTCTTCATGGCGGTGTTGACCCGCTCACGCATGTCGTCGGACACGTATCCGGTCTTGTTGACCACCAGCGAAACCGTGCTCAGCGAGACTCCTGCCTCTTTCGCCACGTCGCGCATGCCGACCATGCCAACACCTCTCTCCCCGTCAACGTCAGGACGTAACAAATCGCGATATTAAGTGTTATTTTACATATGTTTGGAGTGATGTTCCGCAATCGTTTGCACAATATGGGCCGTCAGTCGACAGCACCTATCCCACCCCTCTTCGCCTCCGACTGAAATACCCCGTAAACCCCCGTTCTGGACATGACAAACGCGCGTTTCGCATATGAAAGAGACGGCGTGGCGCTTGCGATTGCCATCGCTTGCGTCGCACCGTCTCTTTCATTGTGCGGCCAGACAGCACGGCCAGACGTTGCGCATCAGGCCGTCGGCACGGAGCCTTCCTGGGAGTGGTCGAAGACCGGCTTGTTGTCGGCGTCGTACTTGTAGACGCCGATGGAAGCCGAGCTCGGATCATGCGCGTCGTTGAACGCGCCGATGGAGGTCTGGCCCTTGTACTGAATCTCCTTGCCGTCCTTCAGCAGAGCGAGGCAAGCCTTGTAGGAATCGCATTCCTCGCCCTTGGTGGAGCCGGAGACGGCCATAAGGTTCTTCTGCACGGTCGTACCGTCCGTGGCGCCGCCCTTCTGCGCGGCGAGCGCGGCCAGCACAATCGCGTCATACGTTTCGGCGGTGTACGTGAAATCGGTGACCTTGGCGTTGAAGGACTTGACGTTCTTCTGGAATTCCTCGGTCGGGTGGGCACCTGGAATGGTGCCGGTGGAGCCCTTGAGCAGGCCCGCGTCGAAGTCTGCGGAATGGTCGACGGTGTTGCCGTCGGTCATGTACAGCTTGTGGGTGTCGAGGCCTTGGGCGGCGAGCTCCTTGACGAGCGGCACGGTCTGGTCGAAGGCGATGACGAGCGTCGCGTCGGGGTTGGTGGCCTTGATGGCCGTGACCATCGATGAGAAGTTCGTTTCGGTCGGATCGAACGTGTCCTTTTCGCCGTAGACGACGTTCACGCCCGCGTCTTCGACGGTTTTGACGACCACGTCACGCAGGGACGTGCCGTATTCGTCGTTGAAGACCGCGATGGCGAGGTTCTTCACGCCGTCCTGTGCGATGATCTGGCCCAGGACCGCACCCTGCACCGTGTCCGGCGGAATGGTGCGGAAGAAGTAGTCGCTAAGGCCGGAGAAGGCCGTGGACGTGGCGCCCGAAGAAATCATCGGCACTTTGGCGGACGTGACCTGCTTGTAGGTGTTCTTGACCACGGAGCTGGACGGCGGACCGACCACGACGGACGGGTTCTTGGCAAGCACCGACTGCGCGGAAGACGTGTTCTGGTCGGCATGGTCCGCGTCGGACGTGTCGGCGGACGTGATTTCGATGTCTTTGCCGAGCACGCCGCCAGCCGCGTTGATGTCTTTCTGCGCGAGCTTCATGGTGGCGATGTTGGCGGGGCCGAGGTACGCCATGGAACCGGTCAGCGGGAACAGGCCGGCCGCCATGAACGTATCGGATTTCGCGCTGCCGGACGAGCCGGACGCAGCCGAATCGGCCGTGCCGGACGAGCCGCAGCCGGCGAGCAGCATCGTCATCGCCGCTGCGGCTGCGGTAATCGCAATAGTTGTTTTTCTAAAATCCTTCTTGGCAGTGAAAGCACGCATCGTAAGCTCCTCTCTTGTTGTGCGCGGCTACTGGCGGACGACGTCACTCGGTCGGCACGTCACCGGACTGGGTATGGTCGAAAACTGGCTTGTTGTCTTTGTTGAAGACATAGACGCCGATGTTGGCGGAACTTGGATCGTTGTTCTTGTTGAACGCGCCGATACCGGTCTGGCCCTGGTACTGAATCTCCTTGCCGTCCTTCAGCAGGGCAACGCAGGCCTTGTAGGAATCGCACTTCTCGCCCTTGGTGGATCCGGAGACGGCCGCCATATTGGCCTGGATGGTCTTGCCATCGGCACTGCCGCCCTTCTGTGCGGCGAGCGCGGCGAGGATGATGCCGTCATAGGTTTCAGCACCGTAGGTGGTGGTGTTTTTCAGGTCGACGCCGGTGGACTTGAGACGCTTGACGAAGTCGTCAGACGGGTTGACGCCAGGGATGGTGCCCTTCGAGCCCTTGAGCAGGCCCGCGTCGAGCTCGCTGGAGTAGTCGGAGGTGTTGCCGTCGACGAAGTACAGCTTGTGCATGTCCACTCCCGCGGAGGCGAGCGCCTTCAGCAGCGGCTTGGTCTGGTCGAAGGCGATGACGAGCGTCGCGTCCGGATTGGATGCCTTGATGGCGGTGGCAATTGAGGAGAAGTTCGTTTCGGTCGGGTCGAAGGTATCCTTTTCTCCATAGACGATATTGACGCCGGCCTCGGATGCGGTTTTTGCGATGGTGTCGCGCAGGCCGGTGCCGTATTCGTCGTTGAAGACCGCGATGGCGAGCTTCTGCACGCCGTCCTGGGCGATCAGGTTGCCCATGACCGCGCCCTGCACGGTATCGGGGGCGACGGTGCGGAAGAAGTAGTCGCTAAGGCCGGAGAAGCCGGCCGAGGTGGCGCCCATCGACAGCATCGGAATGTTTTGCGAGGTGATGGACTTGTAGGTGTTCTTGACCACGGAGCTGGAGGCCGGGCCGATGATGAACGACGGGTTCTTGCTGAGGACGGATTGGGCGGCGGAGGTGTTCTGGTCGGCGTGGTCCGCGTCGGAGGTGTCGGCGTCGACGGTGGTGATTTTGTTGCCGAGCACGCCACCAGCGTCGTTGATGTCTTTGACGGCAAGTTTTTCGGCGGCCAGTTCCGGCGGGGCCAGGTAGGCCAGTGAGCCGGTTTCCGGCCATAGGCCACCAAGCACGAACTTACTGGTTTTGGTGCCGGAGGTGCTTGCCGAACTGCTGGATGAACTGGACGAGTTGGATGAACCGCAGCCGGCGAGCGCCATGACTGCGGCGGCCACCATGGCGGTGGCTGTGATGGACAGTTTCCTCATGCCCTTCATGTTGATCTTCTTCATTTGAATCACCGTTTCCTCTCTTGGCTCCGCTGATTGCCGAACCCTTGGTGACGATTATCGAGATGTGTTGCTCGACCATCTTGAATCGCACTATAAGTGCCGAGGAAACCGAATGTGTATGCGTGAAGTTAACCGAAGGTGAAGCCCGAAAACTGTTGGAAACACAAGGTTTTGAGCTTGTTTTCAGGCATGCCGAAGCCACTGTCGGGCAGTGTCCCAACAGCGGTAATCGGAATTGAGAATTTTGAATCATAGGGGGAAATCGCGGAACGCGTGCGGAGACCGCCGTCCGAGCCCGAAGGCGTACGAACGTACGTCGAGCGGCAAGGAAAGGCGGTATACGCTCCGTTCCGCGATTTCCTGGGTCCTACCTTCCTTCCTCTTGAACCTCTTCTTCCAGGTTGCCCAGGTAGAGGGAGACGACTTTCGGATCGTTCATCAGGTCGCGGCCCTTGCCGGAGTAGGCGTTGCGGCCTTGGTCGAGGACGTAGCCGCGGTCGCAGATCTGCAGGCAGCGGCGGGCGTTCTGTTCGACGATGACCACGGATACGCCGGCTTTGTTGACTTGGCGCACGCGGATGAAGGTTTCGTCCTGAAGCATTGGGGACAGGCCTGCGGAGGGCTCGTCGAGCAGGAGGACGGATGGTTTCATCATGAGGGCGCGGGCCATGGCCACCATCTGACGTTCGCCGCCGGAGAGTTGGCCTGCGAGCTGGTTCTTGCGCTGGCCGAGTTTGGGGAAGATGGAGCACACGTAGTCGAAGCGTTCGTTGAACAGTTTCGGTGCTTGGAACGCGCCCATGTGCAGGTTTTCCGCGATGGTCAGGCTGGGGAAGACGTTTTCGGTCTGCGGCACGAAGCCGACGCCACGGGAGACGAGTTTGTCGGCGCGCAGGTTGGTGATGTCCTCGCCTTTCAGCAGCAGCTTGCCGGAGTGGATGTGCACCAGGCCGAACAATGATTTGAGCAGGGTTGATTTGCCTGCGCCGTTCGGGCCGATGATACCAACGATCTCGCCTTCATACAGGGTCAGGGATGCGCCGTTCAGGATGTTCACGCCAGGAATGTATCCGGCCACCAAATCGACCGCGTCGAGCAACGGTTCGCCTTCGGGCTCGCCCATGTGGATCTGCGCGCGGGTCAGCGGCTCGTCGGCCACGCTTGCGATGTCGCTCATTTCAGGCCTCCTTCAGGTCTTCCAGCACGGAATCGTCGCCCAGGTCCACGTTCGCGTGGGCGCCCAGATATGCGTCGATCACGGCCGGATCGTTCATCACGCTCTTCGGTTGGCCTTCGGCCACGATCTTGCCTTCCGCCATCACGGTGACCCAGTCGGCGATGTGTCTCACCATGTTGATGTCGTGTTCGACGAACAGCACTGTGGTGCCTTCCTCGCGCAACGCCATGATGTGGTCGAGCAGCGACTGTTTCAGCGCGGGATTCACGCCGGCCATCGGCTCGTCCAGCATGACCAGTTTCGGGTCGGACATCAGCGCTCGTGCCATTTCCAGCAGCTTGCGTTGGCCGCCGGAAAGCGCGCCGGCGTAATCGTCCTTCTTTTTGATCAGCAGGAAGCGTTCCAGCAGCGCCTCGGCTTTTTCGATGTTCGCCTGCTCCTGCTTCCTCCACATGCCGGGGAACAGCGCGCGGAACATGCCTTCGCCCGGCTGCACGGGGGCACCGAGGAGCATGTTGTCGAGCACGGTCAGACGGCTCATCACCTTGGTTAGCTGGAAGGTGCGGACCATGCCCATGCGCGCCACTTTTTCGGGCTGCACGTGGGCCATGTCCTTGCCGTCGAACTGCCAGGTGCCGGTGTTCGGCGTATCGAAGCCGGTCATCAGGTTGAAGAACGTGGTTTTGCCGGCGCCGTTCGGTCCGATCAGCGCGGTGATGCCGTGCCGTTCGATTTCGAAGTGGCTCACGTCCACGGCGGTCATGCCGCCGAATTTGCGGGTCACGTTGTCGGCCACGAGGATCGGGTCGGGCTTGTGCACGCCCGGCTTGTTTTCGACGAATTTCAGATCGTCGGTGACTTTGTCACGATAGGCGGTGGAGATGAGGGTCTCGCCTTCCGGAGCTTTGGTGGCCCATTTGGTGAGGTCCTGAAATGGTACGCCGGGCTGCACACCGGATACGGGTTGCACGCCGGTTGCGGGTTCCGTGGCCGGCTGCACGCCAGTGGTCGGAGAATTCGTTGTATCAGGCATGGAAAGCCAACTCCTTTCGGTCGCCCAACAGGCCTTGTGGTCTGAAGATCACCAGGCACATCAGCGCGACGCCGACGATCACCCAGCCGAGGGCTTCGATCTGGTTGGAAGAGATGAGGGTTTCGGGAACGGTGTTGCGCATGACCTCCTTGACGAAGGTGAGCAGCACCCACAGCACGCAGGAGCCAAGCACCGGGCCGAGAATCGTGGCCGCGCCGCCCAGCAGCAGAATCGTCCACACGTAGAAGGTGACGGTGCGGCCGAGCGAATCGGGCTGTACGGAACGCGGCAGGACGAAGATGATGCCGGCGATCGCGCCGAACAGGCCGCCCAGAATCAGCGATTCCATCTTGTATCGCGTCACCGGCTTGCCGAGCGAACGGATCGCGTTCTCGTCCTCGCGGATGCCTTTGAGCATGCGGCCCCACGGCGAGTGGAACCAGCGCCAGCACAGCAGCGCCGCGATCACCACCAAAACCCATGCCACGATGCGCAGCCACCAGGAGTTGGCGATGTTGTTGCTGTACGTCCACAGCAGGAACGTGGTCGAACCGTCCGGCAGCGGCGAAAGCGATTCGAATTTCTCGGTGAAGTCCTGCGGCGAGATGCCCGCGGAACCGCCGGTGAAGTTCGTCATGGCCGTCGATCTGCCGATGATGCGGATGATTTCCGCGGCGGCCAATGTGACCATGGCCAGATAGTCGGGTCCGAGTTTCAGCGTCGGAATGCCCAGCAGCAGCGCGTAGATGACCGCGAGCGCGAGCGCCGCGCATACGGAGGCGAACAGGTTGCAGCCCATCGACTGCGTGATGGCGAATCCGTAAGCGCCGAGGAGCATGAAACCGGCCTGGCCCATGTTCATCAGGCCCGTCATGCCGAAGTGAATGTTCAAACCGATGGCGGCGAGTACGTACGCCGCCGTGGTCGGGGCGATCAGTTCGCCCGCCGCGTTGGAGATGATTGTCATGATGTCCATGGATCAGCCCACCCTTTGCTGCTTGCCGAAGATGCCCTGCGGGCGCACCAGCAGAACGATGATGAGGATTGCCAGCGCGCTGGCGTAACGCATATCGTTGGGGATGACGAGCGAGCTCATGTCAGCCACGATGCCGATGACCAACGATCCGATCAACGCGCCATTGGCGGTGCCGAGGCCGCCGAGCGTCACCGCGGCGAACATCAGCAGGATCAGGGTCGCGCCGGTGTTCCAGGAGATGCCGTTCAGGTAGACGCCGAGCAGCACGCCGGACAGGGCTGCCATCGCGCACGAGAGGATCCAGACCACGCGGACCACCTGGTCCACGTTGATACCGGATGCCGCGGCGAGCGCCGCGTTGTCGGACACGGCTCGTGTGGCACGGCCGAGTCGCGTCTTGTAGAGGAACAGGGTGACGCCGACGATCACGCAGATGGCGATGAGCGCGGAGACCAGCGTCGGCATGTCGGTGGTAATCGGTCCGAGCTGGAAACTGTCCGGCACCGATTTGACGATGCCTTTGATGTCGCCACCGAAGAAGAACTGGAACGTGTACTGCAACGCCATGGACAGGCCGATGGTGACGATCATCTGCTGCATGGTGCCGACGTGGCGTCTGCGCAGCGGCCCCCAGACGATTTCGTTTTGGATGAAGCCGGTCAGCGCGCCGATGACGATGGCGAAGATGGCGGAGGCGATGAGCGGCATGTGCAGCATCTGCGTGCCGACGTATGCCATGAGGCCGCCGAGCGTCACCTGTTCGCCGTGTGAGAACGACTGCAGGCCGGTGGTGCCGTAGACGAGGTTCATGCCGACGGACATGAGGCCCAGCATCAGGCCGAAGATAATGCCGGAATACAGTTGCTGCCAGATGCGTTTGCCGACATTGGAGCCGTCTTTTTTGACTGGCGATTGCGTGGCCGCCGTCGATCCGGATGTGCCGGTCGCGCCTTTCGTGCCGTTTGCCGAGCCGGACGATCCAGATGTGCCGGACGTGCCGCTGCCGGTGGAATCGCCAGCTTGGTCGAAACGGACGACTCCGCGCTGCTTGTCGAAGCTGGCTTTCCTGATCGTCACCGTTGCGCTGCTTGCCTTCAGACCGTGCTCTTTCGCAACGGATGCGTCGATGGTGACGGTGTAATCGCCGTCATCGGCAACGGAAAACGCCCACTTGCCGTCGGCAGCGGTTTTGGTTTCCGCCGTTGCCTTGCCGGACAGCGTGATGATGACGTCGGCGATCGGCTTCTTGTCGGCGTCCTGCAGGATGCCGTTGACGCAGCCGTTGCTGGCGGTCGGATTGCATTCATCGACGGCCTGCGCGCCGGAATCGGCTGCGGACGCGATGGCGGGAGGGAGTACGAAAAGCATCGAGAGAACGGCGACAATCGAACAGAGTATGACGATTCCCGGTCGACGATGCCGTGTGAGATACGTTACGGCTGTCATAGGTTTTTCCTCTCTTGTTGTTTTCACAACGTAGGAGAGGAAACAGCTCGCGCGGTTGCGCTCAGATTTCCTGAACGTTACCCGATGACCGCCCGTGTAACGTGAAAATTACGCGCGGCCAAGCCGGTGACAGCTATGCGTGGCCGCCCAGCATGGCGATGCCGAATCCGAGCGCCACGCAGGCGAGCGGCACCGCGACCGTGGCAGCGCCATAGCCCAGGGCCATGGCGAAACGGCGTTTGCGAATCAGCGACAGCACCTCGTTGATCGCCGACGAGAATGTTGAGAATCCGCCGAGGAACCCCACAACGAACGTCATTACCGTGCCCATATCCACCGACTGCGCATAGTACGACATCATGGCGATGCCGGCGCACAGGGAGGCGACGCCGTTGATGACGAGCGTGGCCAGGGGGAAGCTGTGGTTGCCGTCACGGTTCCAGCTGCGTTGGATCGACACGTCAAGCACATAACGGGCCATGGCGCCGATGCCGCCGAACAGGCAGATCATCCAGGTCATCAGCGCACCTCCCCTGTGGTCGGGTCGGCGACGAGCGGGATTTCCGCGGTGACCGGCTTGGGTTCGAAGCTGGGCAGAGGTGCGACGGGTTGCGATGACTGCGGCTGCGATTCGATTTTCGGCACCTGCCCGGTCTGCGCGACCTGCTGGGCGACCTGGGCCGCCTGCTGTGCCGCCTGCGCGGCCTCCAACGCGGCCTGCGCGGCCGAATGCGCCGCATCCGCCACCTTCACGTGGCGCACGCCCTGCGCGTCCGGCACGTTGTTCTGCACATTTTGCGCGGCCGGCACGTCCGATTCGCCCGAATCGGCCATGGGGACCGTCTGCGTAACACTCTGCGTAGCCGATACTGCAGTGTCGGTCATCTGGACGTCCTGCACGATGCCGTACGCGTCCGAATCGCCCGAATCGGACATTGAGGATACGGAAGCCGTGGAGGCATCGGCGATCGCGTTACGGACCCGCTTGCGTGTGCCGCGCGCCAGCAACGCCTGCATCAGCGCCACGCCAACCGCGGCCGCGATCAGACCGCCAGCGAAACTTCCCGCAAGATAGCCGAGCGCGCTGCCGAAACGCTGCTCGCGCATGCCTTCCATGGTTTCCAACATCACGCCGGACATCGTCGACAGTCCGCCAAGCAAACCAAGCCCGACGCCACGGCTGACGACCTGCCGCACCCTGCGGCGCAGCCACGACGCGGTCGCCATGTATTCGGTCAGCATCGCAAACAGGAAGCAGGCGAGCATATTCGACACGAACGTGCCCACCACGAACGGCGAACCGTTCACCGACGGCAGCAGCAGGTCCGTGGCACGACGGAACCCGACGCCGACGAAGCCGCCGACGAACACCACGAGATACATCAGACCATCGGCAAGAGGGTTGAATCGCGCCTGCATGCGTTTCATCGGCGCGAGCGGAATCTGCGGCGGATGCTTGGATGCGGCGGCACCGGACGGGCGCACATCCGCGCGCGCCACTTCGGCGACGTCGATCGACTGTGTGGCGGGATTCGGCTCATCACCCGCGTTTGGCGAGTCTGCCGCCCGTTGTTCTTGCGATTCCATCACATTCCCCTTGTACTTGGCTTTCCGCGGACAGCGTCGTTCCGCCCCAGCCATACGGCAACGAGCTGGCCGCAGGTGCCGTCTTCCTAACCTTGTACGAGTCTACACGTGCGTTGCAACCAAACATCGAACATGTCCGATTCGATGGATAACTGTGGATAACTTCGGGTGGCCCTAGACGTCTACGAATGGTTATGGAAGACAGTAAGACCGCGTCAGACGGACACGTCGCACAGCCGCCGCATCGCATGCCGTGCGTCGCTTTCGTCCTCGCCGCTGAACAGCACGACCAGATAGTCGCCGGCACGCAGCCGCGTATCGCCATGCGGCACGATCTGCCGTTCGCCGCGACGCAGGCCAATCACCAGACAGCCGTACGGCCAGCGCACGTCACGCATCAGCTTGCCGTCCGCGGTCGCGCCCATTTCCACAGGCAGTTCCATGATGCCGTTGTCGATGCGATTGGCGATTGCCGTCGTGCCGCCTTGCGCGCGCATGTACCGTTCCAGCAGCTCGCCGTAGATCGGTTTCGTACGCAGCAGGTCGGAGACGAGCAATGCGATGAACGCGACGGCGGCGACCGGCAGCATGTGCGTCAATGTGCCGGACATTTCCACGGCCAGCAGAATCGACGTGATCGGTGTTTTCACGGACGCGGCCAGCGTGCCCGTCATCACGCATACCGAGAAAATCGCCACGGAATCGGACGGCAGGTTGCCGAACTGGTGCAACGTCTCGCCGCAGATACCGCCGGCGAGTGAGCCAACCGCGAGAATCGGCATGAAAATGCCGCCGGGAGCGCCTGAACCGAAGCTGGTGGAGGTGAACAGCACTTTCGCCACGAACAGCACGCACAGCATGCCCAAGCCGACGCGCGCATGCTCGGCCATGGCGATCAGGTTCGAGCCGCCGCCGAGCACGTCAGGCAGCCAAATGCCGATTGGCAGCGCGAGTGCGATCGCGATCAAAGGGCGGCTCCATGCGGGAAGCTTGCCGTACAGCGTTTGGAAGCCGAGCAGCGAACGGTTTATCAGCGAACCAACCAAACCGGCCACCAATCCCAGCGGAATCAGCCACCCGTATTCGCCGAGCGGCAGTTGGCCGATGGTGCCGAAGTCAAGCACCGGACGCAGGCCGAAACAGTATTTCGATACGAAATCGGCGGTCAGGGACGCGGCGGTGGCGCCCATCAGAATCGCGGGCGAAAAACTGCGATGCACCCCTTCCAAAGCGAACATCATGCCGGACAGCGGTGCGCTGAACGCGGCGGACAGGCCGGCCGCGGCACCGGCGGTGACCAGATAATGCTCCTGCATGTCCTCACGTTTCTTGCCGCGCAGCCGGTGCGATAGGAACTGCGCGCCCGATGCGCCGATTTGGATGGACGGTCCTTCGCGGCCGAGCGAGAGGCCGAAGAGCGATCCGAGCAGGCCTCCGATGAAGCGAACCGGCAGAATCGTCTGCCATCGCATTTTGAGGCCGCGAATCACCACGCCGTTGGTTTGCGGAATGCCGCTGCCGCCGGCCATCGGCTCTTTTTTGACCATCCATGCGATTACGAGCGATGCTGCGATTGCGGTGATCGCCCATGGCGCGATTAGCCACGGGGTTTCACGGATGCGCACGTAGATCCAGCGCGCAGCGTCGGTGCCGTATTCGATGCCGAGACGATAAAGCACGACAAGGAAACCAGAAATCAGACCGACAAGAATGCCGGCAGCCGCCATCTTCCACTTCAAGTGGTCGAATCGCGGAATCAGCCGGCGGATATCATGTGCCGCGTCGTTGCCAGTCAAGCCGGGAAACTCGTTGCCGACGGTCGTTGCCGACGGTCAGTCGATCAGCGAGTTGATCTGGATGATGTGGTCGCGCTGCGGGCCGGTGCCGATCACGGAAATGCGGCAGCCGGACAGTTCCTCAAGACGCTTGACGTAATCCTGGCAGGTCTTCGGCAGATCGTTGAAGTCATGGACCTGGGAAATGTCCTCGTCCCAACCCGGCATGGACTCGTAAATCGGCTTCGCGGCGGCGAACTCGGCCTGGTCGGTCGGCATATCGTCGCGACGCTCGCCGTTGACGTCGTACGCCACGCACAGCGGGATTTCCTTGAGGCCGGTGAGCACGTCGAGCTTGGTGAGCACGATGTCGGTCAGGCCGTTGACCTGGGCCGCGTAACGGTTGACGACCGCGTCGAACCAACCGCAGCGACGCGGGCGACCGGTGGTCACGCCGTACTCGTGGCCTTGGGCGCGCAGCCATTCGCCGTCCTCGCCGAACAGTTCGGTCGGGAACGGGCCTTCGCCCACGCGGGTCACATACGCCTTGGAGACGCCGACCACGCGGGTGATCTTGGTCGGGCCAACGCCGGTGCCGGTGCAGGCGCCGCCGGCGGTCGGGTTGGAGGAAGTCACGAACGGGTAGGTGCCGTGGTCCACGTCGAGCATGGTGGCCTGGCCGCCTTCGAACAGCACGGTCTTGCCCTCGTCGAGCGCCTTGTTGAGCACCAGGGAGGTGTTGGCCACGTACGGCTTCAGGCGTTCGCCGAGCTTGAGCAGCTCGTCGGTGGTCTCGTCCACGTCGATCGGGCGACGGTTGTACAGCTTGACGAGCATCTGGTTCTTCTGATGCAGGCTGGCCTCGACCTTGTCATGCAGGTGCTCCGCGTTGAACAGGTCGTGCACGCGGATGCCCACGCGGTTGATCTTGTCGGCGTATGCCGGGCCGATGCCACGGCCGGTGGTGCCGATCTTGTGCTTGCCGAGGAAGCGTTCGGTCACCTTGTCGAGCACGCGGTGATACGGGGCGATGATGTGCGCGCTTTCGCTCACCAGCAGTCGGGAGCAGTCCACGCCACGGCTTTCAAGGCCGTCGATCTCCTGGAACAGCACTTCCGGATCGACGACGACGCCGTTGCCGATGACGGGGGTGGTGTTGGGGCTGATGATGCCGGACGGCAGCAGGTGCAGCGCATACGATTCGTCGCCGACGACCACAGTATGGCCAGCGTTATTGCCGCCGTTGAAACGGGCGACGTAGTCGACCTTCGTGCCGATCAGATCCGTTGCCTTGCCTTTGCCCTCGTCTCCCCACTGGGCACCGATCAAAACAATTCCAGGCATGTTGTTGCACCTCCGTGCGTACGCGATTCTGCCTTAAGCCTTGCGCCTAAAGCCTTACAAAGGTTACTCTTCACCCTCTACCGGGTCTGAGGGATGCTCACGGCTCCGGACCGACCGTAATCGGATTGCAACCGGTCCGAAAAACAGACCAGAAAACGCCCGAAAACAGTTCGAAAGACCGTTGGCTAGTTCAGCGCGCGCCCGGCACTGCCGAGCTGCTTGCATGCTTCGACCACACGCGCGGCCATCGCGGATTCAGCTTCACGACCCCAGGATCGCGGATCGTACAGCTTCTTGTTGCCCACCTCACCGTCGATTTTGAGCACCGAATCATAGTTGGAGAACATGTGACCGGCCACCGCACGGCTGAATGCGTACTGCGTATCGGTGTCGATGTTCATCTTCACCACGCCGTAGCTCACGGCCTGCGCGATCTCCTCCGGCGCGGAGCCGGAACCGCCGTGGAACACCAGGGCGAACGGCTTACCGGGAGCGACATCCAGCGAGTGCGCGGGGTCGGGCATTTCGCCGGCCTTGATCGCGAGCGCGACCGTGGTCTGGATTTCGTCGAGCAGTTCGGGGCGCAGTTTCACCACGCCCGGTTTGTATGCGCCGTGCACGTTGCCGAAGGTGAAGGCGGCCATGTAGCGTCCGCGCTCGCCGAGGCCGAGTCGTTGCGCGACGGTGATGCCTTGCGCGGGCGTGGAATACAGTTTGTCATTGATTTCGGCGCTGTGCCCGTCTTCTTCGCCACCGACCGCGCCGATTTCGATTTCCAGCACGGTGTGCGCGGCTTGGGATTTGTCGAGCAGTTCTTCTGCGATGTCGAGGTTTTCATCCAGCGGCACTGTGGAACCGTCCCACATGTGTGACTGGAAGGTCGGTTCCTGACCGTGCTTCACCTGTTCGACTTCATGGTCGAGCAAGAGGCGCACCCATTCGTCCAAATACTGTTTGGCGCAGTGGTCGGTGTGCAGGGCGATGGTGATGTTGGGGTATTTCGCCGCGACTTCGTGCGCGAAGGCTGCGAAGGCAAGCGAGCCGGTGACGCGGTCGTTGACGCGTTGCCCGGAGAAGTAGGCGGCGCCGCCTACGGAGACTTGGATGATGCCATCGGATTCCGCCTCGGCGAAACCCTGGAGTGCGGCGTTCAGGGTCTGCGTGCTGGTCACATTGATCGCGGGATAGGCGTAACCGCCGCGGCGTGCGGCGTCCAGCATTTGCGCATAACGTTCCGGCGTTGCAATAGTCATGCCTCCATTATCGCCCAACCCTATCCCACTTGTCATGTGACAACATTCGCCATCTTTCCTTTCCGTTTTCCCGACCGTCCGCTCCATATCCAGGTCGCCCGCCCCACTAGAGCCATATGCCGAGCGTTTTCGTCTCATATCCCGACACTTGCGGGACCGACCAATAAACATGGCGAAACCATTGCGATCGTTCCATCGGAAGTCATAGAATGTCCACCGGATCGCGCGACGAAGAGCCCAACCGGGTGTTCCCGCACGGGCATGCCGCCGCACGTAGATGTTGCGACCAATACCCGCGAGGAGGCTTGATGCACCAGGTTTTCGCCATCTTCCTTCGAGACGTGAAACGCATTCTGAAGAACCCCGTGGCGCTCGTCGTCACGCTGGGTGTGGCCATCATCCCATCACTGTACGCATGGTGCAATATCCTCGCCAACTGGGACCCGTACGCGAACACGGGCAACATCCAAGTCGCTGTGGCGAACGAGGACAAGGGCACAACCTCCACGCTGGTCGGCCATCTCGACGCTGGCCAGCAGACCGTCAACCAGCTTAAGAAGAACCATCAGCTCGGCTGGCGTTTCGTTCCCAAGCAGCAAGCCATCGAAGGCGTGGAATCTGGCAAATACTATGCGGCGATCGTACTGCCGGAAGACTTCAGCTCCAGACTAATCGGCACCGTCACCGGTAAAGGCGACCGACCGTCGATCACGTACTACATCAACGAAAAGCTGAACGCGATCGCGCCGAAAATCACCGATACGGGCGCGACCACGATCGACGAGCAGATCAACACCACTTTCGTTTCCAGCGTGGCCGACGCCGTGGCAAAGGAAGTGAAGGAGGCAGCGGGAGAAACCACCGGCAGCGTGAAAAGCGCGCAAAGCGACGTCGTCAACGATCTGACCGACACCATCAACCAGCTCGAAACCGTCCAACAGCAGCTGCGCGACACCCGTTCCACGCTCGACAAGGCCCTCACCACCATCGATTCGGCCAAACAGTCCAACATCGCGCTCGCCTCGGAAATCACCAACTCGCTTGACACCGTCGGCAAGGCGTCCGACTTGCTGAGCGAGACGCGCACACAAACCGAACGATTCTCGAACACGCTGGTCGGAGCGCTCGACAACGGCAGCACGCAACTGTCCGGCCTGCAGGTCAACGTGAGCAATGCCACCGGCACCGTGCTCAGCGGACTGAACACTACGCAGGACGCGCTCGACCAAGTGTCCAGCACCATGCATCACGTCAACACCACCACCGGCAATGTGCTCGACGGCGTGGAGAAGGCGTTGCAGGCCAGCCAGCTGGATCCGAACAGCCAAACGTATAAGGATCTTTCCGCGCAGCTCGCCGAAGCCCGCAAACAGCTGACGTTCCAGCAGCAGCGCATCGACGCCTTCGATCAGGACACCACGGCTGCGATCAACGCGGGGAAGAACACCGCGAACGGGTTCAACGACGATGTCACCACGCTGGCGAAGAACGGCACGGCGTCGATGGCGAGCGCACGCACGACCATCACCGGCACGGTCATGCCGAATCTCAACACCGGGCTCGATACACTCAGCCTGGCCAATGGGTCGCTGTCCGGCACGCTTACCACGCTGCAAAGCACGCTGGAACAGGGCAACGGGCTGCTCGACCAGTTGTCGCGCACCGTGACCCAAACGAACACCACCATTGCTGGCACGCAGACACAGCTCGCCAATCTCGCCAAACAGCTCAACACCACGCGCACCGATGTGGCCGCGTTGAGCAGTTCGGCGATGTTCCAGCAGCTTTCCCAAGCGCTCGGACTTGACGCGAGCGAGGTCGGCTCGTTCGTGGGCGAGCCGGTGCATTTGGACGAACAGGTCCTCTACCCGGTCAAAAACTATGGTTCCGCGGTCACGCCGTTCTACACGAATCTTGCGCTGTGGGTCGGCGGATTCGTGCTCGTCGCGATCTACAAGCTTGAAGTGGACCGCGATGAGAAGATCCGCATGTACACGCCACGCCAAGGCTATATGGGCCGTTGGCTGCTGTTCGTCACGGTCGGATTCCTGCAGGCGATCATCGCCACGATCGGCGATCTCGCGCTGGGCATCCAATGCGAGCATCCGTTCCTGTTCATCCTCGCCGGCATTTTCGCCTCGTTCGTCTACGTGAACATCATTTACGCGCTCGCCGTGGCGTTCCGGCATATCGGCAAGGCCGTCGCCGTGATTCTGGTGATCATCCAGATTCCGGGCGCGGCAGGCCTCTACCCCATCGAGATGATGCCGGAATTCTTCCGCCGTCTGAAACCGTTCCTACCGTTCACCTACGGCATCAACGCGATGCGCGGGCCGATCGGCGGCATGTATGCCAACCATTATTGGATCGACATGCTCTCGCTGTTCTGGTATCTGCCTGTGGCGCTGTTCATCGGCTTGGTGGTCCGCAAGCTGGCGTTGAACCTCAACCGCCTGTTCGACAACCGTCTGGCGGACACTGATCTGATGATCACCGAACATAACGAAGGCACGGTGGAACCGTTGCGGCTCACCGAGACCGCGCAGCAGATCGCCGAGGAGTTCCCCGAACTCGCCCGCAGACGGGCGATTCATTTCTTCCGCCTGTACCCGCGCCTGGTGCGTTGGGGATTCCTCGCGCTGGCGGTACTGCCGTTCGTGTTCCTGCTATTGCTATTCATCACGCGCATGAAGCTCGCCATGCTGCTCGGTTGGATCATTTCGATCATCGCCATCGACACGTATCTCATCGTGGTGGAGTATCTGCGCGAACGGTATGCGAATTATCTGGGCGAGGAAGCGATGAGTGCGGAAGAGTTCCGCAGCGCGATCCTGCACGAGAACCTGCTGTTCCGGCCGGGCATGCATTACAAGCCGATGCATGCCGTACGTACGAGGCTGTATGAGGCTGCGCATGGTGGTTCGGCCGGACATGCGCCTGAACATGCGGCTGAGTATGCGGCTGGAAACACGGACGGAAATGCTGGCAGGAGTCTGCGTGAGGAGGGGAACGAACAGTGAAAATGATCTGGGGCATCTTCAAGCGGGACATGTGCCACGCCACCCGCAACGTGATCGCCGTGATCGTCTCGATGGGCCTGGTGGTGGTGCCGGCGCTGTACGCCTGGTTCAACATCGCGGCCAGCTGGGACCCCTACGGCAACACCAAGGCATTGAAGGTCGCCGTGGCCAATAACGACAAGGGTTACAAGTCGGATCTCATACCGGTGCGCGTCAACGTGGGCGAAACCATCATCAGCACACTGCACGCCAACGACCAGCTGGACTGGCAGTTCGTGAAAAGCGACAAGGCAATCGACGGGGTGAAATCCGGCGAATACTATGCGGCGATCGTAATTCCGAAAGGTTTCAGCGCCGACATGATGACGCTGTTCTCCCCCGACATCAAACACGCGCAACTCAAGTACTATCTGAACGAGAAAATCAACCCGATCGCCCCGCATATCACCGATCAGGGCGCGACAACCGTGGTCAACACGATCGACAAAACCTTCGCCAAAACGATTGCGCAAGTCGGACTCGACCTGGCCTCAAGCATCCTACACTATTCGCAAAGCCCGCAAATGGCCGAATACATGCGCAACCTCAACGGCAATCTCACCACCACGGCGGATACGCTGAGCGGCGCATCGCAGCAGGTGACGTCGTATTCGCAGCTGCTCGGCTCGGCGAACGACATCGTGGATTCCACGGGCAAACTGCTCGCCTCGGCGACCAAGGCGGGCAAACAGGCCCAGAACGCGTTGAAGCAAGGCAAATCAGGTGCCACGTCACTCACTTCTGCAGGTGCGAACGTCACCTCCTCGGTGAACACCACGCTCGACCAGGTGTCAGGCGCGTTCGACCAAGTAGCTGCCAAGGTGAACAAGGCGTTCGACGCGATCGGCAAGGACTCAGACACCGCAGCCAGCCAGTTGGCAACGTTGAGCGAACAAATCTCCAGCGGCGAATCGCTGTACGACACGTACATCACAAGCCTCAACCACATGCGCGAATCGGTGGAACAACTACCGGACAGTGATTCCGCGAAACAGGCGCTGCTGGAAGCCATCGACCGGGAGATCACGCTGCTGGAAGCCGCCAAAGGCGATTCGCAGAAGCTCGCGCAGCAGCTGAAAGACGCTTCCACGCAGGTCACGCAGGATACCGCAGCCGCGGAACGCTCCCGCAAGGAGATCCTGAACCGCATCACCTCCGCGAAGCAGTCGATCAGCAATGTGCGCGACGATTACGCCACGAACGTCAAGCCGAAAATCGACGCGCTCGCCTCCACAGTCAGCACGCTGATCTCCCAAACCGACAGCATAATCACCCAGCTGAGCGGCACCGCCGACGATCTGGACGATGTGACGGGCGATGCGGGGACGAATGTGACGTCCATCCGTTCCACGCTCGGCGCGATCGCGAAGAAACTCGACTCGTCGGCAGCGACGGTGAAGGAGCTGATCACGAAGCTGGAGACGGGCGGGAACGCCGGTGACGGCAACAGCGATGATGGCGACGGTGACAACGACGCCGATTCGGGCGAATCGGACGAACTACGTGCACTGGCCACCGCCAACGCGTCCACACTGTCCACGCTGATTTCCGCGCCCGTCGCACTGCATCGCGTCTCGGTGTACCCGATCGCGAACTACGGTTCGGCCATGGCGCCGTTCTATACGATCCTGTCAATCTGGGTGGGTGCGATCATCCTGTGCGCCATGCTGAAAGTGACGATTTCGGACCGCGAGAAGGCGCATGTGCTGGGCTTGGGCGACACGCTGCCGCGCATCGCCGGCCCGTCCGGCCCGGGGAACGCCTCACGTTGGGGACTGCGCCTCGACCACGAGTATTTCGGACGGTACGCGATCTTCGCGCTGCTCGCGTTGCTGCAGGGCACACTGGTTTGCCTGGGTGACATGTATTTCCTTGGCGTGCAGGCGAATCATGCGCTGCAGTTCCTTGCCGTGGGGTGGCTTGCCGCGCTCGTGTTCTCGAATATCGTGTATACGCTGACCGTGTCGTTCGGCGATATCGGCAAGGCTGTGGCCGTGGTGCTGCTGGTGATGCAGGTCGCCGGTTCGGGCGGTACGTTCCCTATCGAGACGCTGCCGAAGTTCTTCCAAATGCTCTACCCGTTCCTACCGTTCCCGCACGCCATCGATGCCATGCACGCCGCGATGGCCGGATCGTACGGCAATGAGTACCTGCTTGATATGGTGTATCTCTCCTTGTTCCTGATTCCTTCGCTGCTGCTGGGATTGGTGTTGCGCAAGCCGGTGATCCGGTTGAACAACTGGGTGAGCCGCAATCTGGAGTCCACCAAGGTGATGTGACGAGGCGGATTTGAACGGGCTGGTTTGAGCCGGTTTAGATCGGTTTCGGCTGGTACACGTGAACGCGCTGCCCGCCATCATCGACGACCTGAAAACCCAAAGCCACGAATTCGTCACCATCGACCAGCCGGCAAAAACCTAAGCTAGCGTGGAGGCGTAAGGCATTGTCCTGCCCAGTCACTTCCCTTACGTACCGCTGCGCCATCCCGGCGCTCCTCTGCGCCGCCACTACCCCACATGTCGCCTCCTCACGCACCAACAAGTGTCCGATTCCCCCGAATCAGCCACCCACGCGTCATCCGGTCACCCCAGGTTGTCCGATTCGGGAGAAACGGACACTCAGGGGCACCGTGCAAACCACACGTTGATCAGAGAACCGGCAACCACCAGCACAACACCGATCCAGAACGGCATGCCCAGCGCCACGCCCAACAGAAGCGTGCTAGAAGCCGTGGAAAACAGCGGAGTCGCGTACGAACCAATCGCAAGCGTTTCCATACTGCCGTGCAACATGCCGTATCCCCAGCACGCGTAGCCGCCCGAAATCGAAGCGGCGCACGCAATCAGCGCAGCATATCCACCGATGCCGGGCGCCGTGTCCGGCAAACCGTCTCCCGAAACGAAATGGATGGTCCACAGTACAACGGCCACACAGCAGAAGAAAATCGTCGTGCCGTCGTAACCGCCGGACAACGACGGCGTAAAAGTCGCATAAATCGCCCAAATAAAGGCGCCAACAAACGCGAGCACATACGGTAGGGGGTTACTGGCGATATTGTGGACCGCTTCCTGCATATCAAGGCTTTCTCCGCCAACCGCCATCGCCACACCGATGGTTGCGATCACCGCGCCAGGAATCGCTTTGGCGACCGCACCACGTTTGTGCGATACCGCTGCGGTCATCAGCACCAGCAGCGTCGGCCACAAGTAGTTGACAAGGCTGACTTCCACGGATTGCGCGTTCGTTGTGGCCAGGCCGATCGACAGCGAGATTGACGCCTCGTATGCGATGAACATGAGTCCGCCTGCGATGAGGTACTTGCATGGCGCTTCGCGGATTGGTTTCGGACGGCGCACAATGAACAGCATGACACCACCGACGGTGTAGATGAGCGCCGAACCGAGCGTGGCGCCGAACGATTCGGAGACCAGTCGCACGAGGCCGGCCATGAAGCCCCACAGGACGATTGCGAACAGGCCGATGAGTGTCGCCGCGTGTGATGTGGCATGGCCGAGTAGCGGATTGCAGGAGTTGCCGGTGGGGTGGTTTGCGCCGGAATCGGAGGGGGACTTCTGGTTCGTGTTCACGGGCTCCAGCCTACCCATCGCCCTCCACGAGTGTCCGATTCTGCAGAATCGGACACTCCTGCAACCTGCGATGCCGCGAACCCGATTGCCCCCGGAACCGCGCCAACAGCAGAGTCAACCACCCCATCCGACGCTGCCACACCAGCCGTATCGGCAGCCAAGTCCATGCGTCCCGCATCCACACAGCCCCACGCGTCCCGCACCTCCACGGCCCGCCGACGCGCACACGTCGCCCATGACCAAATCATCCAACGTCACACCGAACATGTCGCAAAGCATCAGCAGCTTGTCACAAACGTCGCGTTCCACGCCACCATCTTGCGGTTGCATTGCGATTCGCAACCAAATTTTGCGACGCAACCGACAGTTGCGCGACGCGAAGTTGGCTTCACGGGTCTTTTACGACAATAGAAAAACCCTTGAAATTCCAACGATTCCAAGGGTTTCGAATGGAGCGGATGACGGGAGTCGAACCCTACGTCCTCTTTTGGAACCATGCCCCACAGCAATTAAAAGCTTGAAATTCCAGCCTTTTACACTCATTGGAAAAGGCCTCGATCACGTTGTTTTTCTGAAAGTGTTACCTCAGTGTTACCTCAGAGCTTTAGCGATTTCCCGTCCTACAGCGTCAGAAACCATGTCCAAATCCTTGTCGAAGAGATCAGCGTAGCGGTCGAGTGTCATAGCAGCACTCTTATGCCCAAGCATCCGCTGAAGAGCCTTCACATTGGCTCCCGAATGCACCGCGATACTCGCCGCCGTATGTCTGAGATCATGACACGTCAGGACCGGCACACCGGCATCGCGTAAAGCATTGCCAAACCACTGCTGAGCATCCGCGTCCTTCGGGTGCACAGAGGCGGATTGCTCATGAATACGGCGTCCACCGGCATCCGTGAAAACCAGATCATCCGGTCCTTTCCCCTGCATCTCTTTTTGGATAGCAGCCATCACGTATTCCGGCACCGGCACGTCACGCCGTTCCCACGTTTTTGGCTCCGTCTCGATGAATTCGCTACCGGCACGAACCCAGTTACGCCGAATCCGCAATCGCCGTTCGTCAACAGAGACGTCTTCAACGCGCAACGCAGCGGCTTCACCCCATCGCAGCCCGCAGAATCCGAGCGTCAGGACCAATGCCTCGTGACGGCCAGACGCTTTGGAAAGCGACACCAACTGCTCCGGAGTCAGATACGTGCGTTTTTTGGGCACCTTCCGTGGAAGAGTTATTTTCTCCGTTGGTAGCCTGACGATCAGGCCGTCGTCCCGGGCCATTTCGAGGATGCCTTTGAGGACTCCGAATGCGCGCTGTACGACGGAAGCGCTCTTAGGTTTGAATTTGCACTTCTCGTATGCCGATTTCGCATTGTCCATGGCAGCGACATCGCCTTGGCTCATCTGCGAGACCCACGTTTGGACCTCTGAATGGCGGATACCATTGATAGGCCTCAAACCCCATACCGGCTGCACATGGATACGGTACGCAGTCTGCAAGTCCATGTAATACTTTCGCTTCACGGCTCCAGCCTTGCCTGCAAGCCACGTCGGAGCGAGTTCGTCCACTGTGATCTCTCCCGCTTTGGGGTCCACGTAGGTTCCTGCGTGCAGCCCCTGCTCAACTTGGATTTTGTAGGCGTCCGCCTCGCTTTTCCGACGCCAGTTGCCGAATTTCTTCTGCTTGTGCGCCGGGTCTCGCCACATCACGTAGTATCTCACGGACCCGTCTTTCAATGTCCTCTTATGAATCGATGCCATAGATCTCCTTTCGTCTAACCGTTAATGGCAAAAATCAGAATGGGTTGAATGTCAGAGTGTCCGAGTCCTCATCAATATGGAGGGCCTTCGCCAATTTGTCCAACTTCCCGACGATTTCGACCAGCTGCGCTTCAAGCTGCAACTCGTCTTCGCACCGTTGCTGGATGATTTTCTCGTTCTCGTCCATGGCGTCGCATTCGACCGTGACTTCATGTAGCCTCTCGTTGGCCTTGAACATCACACGGCCTCCATGTAGGAATGTGCGTCTTGCCCGCACGGCCTCCGCAAGCGCGCGATTCATCGCAACAGCGTTCTGGGAGATCACGAGATTGCTTACGACCGAAGCCGCGTCGGCTCCGACGCATTCGGCAAGGTCCACGGCCTCTTTCATGCGCAACTGGCGATCACCGGTTTCGATGTTGTGCACGGTGATCTTCGTCCATTTGTGACCTAAGTCACGCATTTTCGCAGCCAGCATTTCCATGGTCATGTTTCCACGGAGATTCCTTACGTTTCTGCCAATCATCTTATCATCAATGGAACTCATAGTTCAAATTATAATCATTTGAATCACAACACGCCGTTTTCATTCGATTTGCACATAGTGCGCCGACCGTTATCATCTGAGATCAGAACACACAGTTACGATTTGAAAGGATGGCGCGATGGAAGACCCGACGGCACTATACGAAAATCTCATGCGCAAAGTCACCGCCTCACCAGACCCACGGCAAATACACATGTCAATCGAGGAAACATCGGCATACTGCAATATCAGCAAGCAAGCTCTAGCACAATTGCGATACACCGGAAAAGGCCCGAAATTCCTGAAGCCGACAGCACGCACCGTGCTGTATCGCAAGGGTGATGTGGACGATTGGATGGACGCCAATGAGCAGACCTCTACGGCACACCCCCAGTTTTGATGAGTCCGTCGCTCCGCTTCCGCTGCGCGACGGACTCACGGGCAATCCGCAATCACGGGACCCGTTCAATCCGTTCATCGACCCGTACGAGTCCACCGACTTCATCGAGAGTGACGGCGGCACCACGCGAAGCTCTCATAGTCATCCGCTGCGATACTCCTACATCGCACACTACCTCGGAGTGTCCCAAGACAGCGTCCGCCGCTACAGCCGTCTCGACTGCCTCCAGAAACGCATTTATTCCAACATCAACGGTTGCGTGCAGGCCCTCGCCGAACGGCTTCCATCCCACGACGCCGCCTTCATCAGAGAAAACGCCTCGGCAGATCGCAAACACTATTTGGAATCCCGTGGCCTACCAGCCGACACAATCGACGAACTCGTTAAGTTGTATGAGATCGCGGACGAACTCGAGTGGGACGATGCCGAACTGAACAGCATTCCGGCTGGGCATACGCAAGGCGAGGCATTCATGGCCGCGTGGATACCGTATCGCTTCTGGGACGAGTTCATGGAATGCTCATCCATGCCGGAAACCTGCTGGATGTCAAAGGCTCAAGCCGCCCTCGCCTACCGCGTCAGCGAACACGGACTGTACGATCATGCACAGCCCACATGCGGAAGACCTTTAACGACCATGACTTTGGGACGGCACCGCCTCTATCGCATCGACGAGCTAAACAGACGTTTCCAAAAACGATAAGCCCCATCTACTTTCAAAATTCATTGCCGGTGCTGCATCGCAGTTCCGGCATTGCATTTTTCCGCCTATTTTTCGTCACTCCAGCATGCCGCACTCTTGTTGTGAAACAACAACACAGAAAGGAAAGAGCCATGGTAAACGGCATTTTCAATTTCCACGACATGTCAACGAAGCCACAGATTTTGACCGGCCACACCGACATCGTCCGCCAGTACCTAACCGACGAAGAACGCGCCAAGCTTGCCCCCGGCCAACTGGCACCGGAACAACGCAACGAAGACGGCAAGGTCCTTCACACCGTCGAAGTCCTGACCGACTACGAGCGTTTCGGACGCGTAAGCACAGAATGCTTCACCGTTCAGATTCCCGAATGCCCGGAGCTGGAGCGCGTCAAGCTCGGCACACAGGTCCGTTTCGATGATGATTTCGCCGCCGTGCTGCGCACCCGTCGCGAAGGCGGCTCCAGCGTCGTTTTCCAAGCCTCCGGCATGCGCATCATCGGCAACGCAATTCCGGCAAAACCGGGAGAGTAGCCAAAATGAGTCTTCCGTGGATTCTGCAGTGGCCGGGCATTCTGTTCCCGGCCACTGGCCTACTTATAGCCGCCCTCGCGGTCCTTATCGGCGTTATAGCACATGAAACGCATGATACCGTCAAGACCGTCGCCGCCATCCTTCACGTCGGTGAATCCGACATCAACAGCATCCGGCTTGCGTGGGGGCCGTTCCCGTTTTGGATGCCCGCCTCCGTAGCCATGTCCGTCCGAGTGCCCGTGCGCACAGTCCCGACAATCAGAAATTTCGAGGACGCCACCGACGTGGCCGGACAGCTCATGGACGTTCTGGAGATGACCGATGCCGAGCCACCGACCCTGCACCGACGTATCTGGAACTGGAAGTTCACCCGATGACACTATTCCCCGCCGGGCACAAGAGCCGGAAAGCTACAACCAGCAGACCGGCTCTTTCCATTCCCAACCAACTAGGTGAAGATGATTTTCACCTTCCGCTCGGTCTTCATCTGCTCATCGTCGGCACCACCGGCAGCGGCAAGACCACGCTGCTGTCGAACATTCTTCTGGCTTTCGACGAATTCCTCCGGGAAGGCAGTGTCCGCCTACTGGCAATCGATCTCAAGGACGGTGTAAGCGCCAACGCCTGCGCCGGATTCTATACGAAGATCGCCTCCACCCTGCCGGAAGCCGTAGATCTGCTCCAAGAAACCGTCGAGCTGGTAAAACAGCGCAACGCATGGCTCAAATCAATACACGAGACGGAAATCAAATGGTCCGTGCAGACCCCTCTCATCGTCATCCTCATTGACGAAGCGCTCCAGCTGTATGGAGCCACTAGCCCCGAACAGAAAAAGATACAGGCTCAGGCGCAGGAGGCCTTGGACACTCTGCTTTTGACCGGACGCAGTGCGGGAATCATGGTCATCGCCGCCGTTCAGGACCCTCGCAAGGAGTTTTTCAAATCTCGCGATCACTACCCGGAACGGATGGCCCTAGCACTCAATTCCAAGGATGAAGCGAAGATGGCGCTAGGAGACGAAGCCGTCTCCCGAGGTGCCGCGCCATGGCTCATCTCGCATGCAACGCCGGGTCGCGGATGGTATTACGACGATCTCAGACACAAGGCAATCCGCTTTCAAGTACCCCCAGTGCAGGCCGACGAAATCCGCATCATGTCCAGCATTCTGGAACCTTTCACCCATCAACAGGACGTAAAGAGCCCGACCACCCAACAGAAAGAACACTCATGACATCCGAACCAAAACCGGCTATCACCAAATCAGATTTTCACATCCCGTACATGGCATTTCCGGAACTGCTATGGCAATTGCAGCGGGTCACATGGCGTATGTCCTCTCAGCAGTCCATCAGGTCATGCTCTAAATTCGTCAGTGGGAACAGCGCCTACGGCGGAATGGCAGCACTGCGGGCAATCCCGCAACAGGATGGAAGCTACAAGCTCCAATTCGGAGGCCTGCATCGCTGCAAGTCTGGCCAATGTCCACGTTGCTCGCAAATCCTTGCCATCAGCCGCGCCAAACAAATGGAACAGGGTATCAAATACTGGCTGTCTTCCAACAACGAGAAAGGACAAAATCGGGGCATAGCCTTCATGACACTGACCATGGGCCACAATCCCACCGACAGCGCCGAAAAACTAGCCCATGCCATCTCAAAAGCCCGCACTGCCCTGACCGCCGGAGGAGAATACCGCGATCGGAAAAGAGGTGACCGGCATAACTTTCAGATCGCGGGAATCATCAGCCGAATCGAGGTGACGTGGAGTCAACGTCATGGCTACCATTTTCATCTGCATATGCTGCTTATGATCGATAGGCCGCTCACCGCATGCGACTTGGTCAACCTACAGGCACGATTCCACCATCGTTGGAAGAAAGCCCTCGCCAAGGAAGGAATCGAGGCCGACATCCGGCAAAGCGACATCAGGCCCGTGGACGATTTCGACGATGCCTCGCAAGTGCTTTTGTCACAATACCTCAATAAAACCGCACCTTGGAACGTAGCCAAGGAAATGACCATGGAAACCCGGAAGACCGGGCACACCAAACGCAGCTGGAACTACTTCGAACTGCTCACTGCTTTATGCACAGATACATCGACCAACAAGCAATGGTTCCCGCTAAGCAAAGGCGAAAACGTCACATGGGACAGACCCGATCACTTCATCGTAAGCAACCAAATCACAGGCGAAATCGTCACCGAACGGTACATGCACGGGAAAAACCAACTATGGCGAATCATTCACGAATTGGAAGCTGTCATGAAAACCTTGCGCCCATACCGCATCAGCAACAAGCCACGTACGCAAGACTCACAGCTTGATCGCGCATGGTCGGCATTCCTGTGCAACAGTCACGGCCTTGAATCCAACGACGCCAGCACCGTCAATCAGCGGACTGGCGTCGGCGAAATCGTCGGCTACATCTCCCCTAGCGAATGGATGTCCAACTACGTGAACCATCCTGAGAACATCATCAGAACGGTTCACGCTGCCGCACGTACACGAAAGGACGAATAAGTCTATCTATCTATCTATCTATTGAAGTGCTCGCCATCGTGCCAGAGACGGGCGTGGAAACTATTTGAGAATCCAGCCGGGTGAGTATTCCTAACTTTTAGTTGCAGGGGGCATAATATGTGCTGTTGCCCTGAGAATCGCCTGTCGAGCAGAGCTCAATGTATCCAGAATTGTTGGAATTATTGTTCTGCTGGTTCTGGCTTTGCTGTGGCGCAGACTGTTGGGTCTGGGCATGTTGCGTCGGAGCACTGTAGGTGCTGGTGCCACTGTTCGCACGACTGTAGTTCGTGTTCGAGTAGGTTTGGGTTTGGACTTGCGACTGCTGTTGTGCGGCTTGGCGTGCGGCTTCCTCGGCTTCGGCTTCCGCGTCGGCTTGTTCCTTCGCCGTCTTGGAGTCGTTTACGCTTTTGACGGCCTTGGACACAGCGTCTTTCTGCGCGTTCAGGGTTTTCACGTCAGACTTCTTGCCGTCAACGGTTTTCTTTGCCGTGTCGATGGCGGTTTTCAAGCTTTCACGCGTCTTGTCATCGGACACTTTGCCTTCGGAATCCTTATACAGGGTTTCCGCATCACTGATGGCCTTGTTGAGCGTGTCCTTCGCATCCTTGACCTGCTTGGCGGTCTTGGACGCCTCCACCTTGCCCATGGCCTTGCCAATAGAGTTGATGGAATCGTTGGCTTCGGTCATATCATTGGAGACGCTGGCGTTGGCCTTGGATACGCTCCACAGATTCCACCTGCCGACGTTTCCGATATCCGGAATGCCCTTCCGGGTTTCACCGGTCTTGACGCTCTTGCTCAACGAGTCCAACACGGCCTTGTCGAGCACGTCCGACTCCTTCGTGGCCTTGACAAGGGATTGCGCTTCCGCAATCTTCTTCACAAGCTTCGAATCAGACTCCTTGGCTGACTCAACCCGAGACTCGTAGGAATCATACGCACTGTTCGACGCATACGCGTAGCCACCAACACCAGCAAACACAACAACGGCGGCAACGGTGGCAATTATGACGGTGCGTTTCTTGCCGTTTTTTTCGCTCACGTCCGGAGTCTTCTCTTCTTCGGCCATATGATCTCCCTTTTCTATCCCTTGTATTCTACCCCTAAGTCAGATAGCTACATATATGTAGCCACATAAATGTAGCACGGTTGTTGTCTGAAACCATGGCTGAACGCATCAACGCAGACATGGATTGGACCCAGTACACCCGTGAGTTCGAAATGAATCTCAGACGAATCCGAGCACAACGTGGCTTCAGCCAAGAACGCGTGGCATACGACGCCGGCATGTCGCGGTTGCAGTATCAGAGGCTCGAAGGCGGCGGCTCTTCAAAGGACCGTCCCGCAAACCCCACCGCCAAAACACTTATCGCATTGGCTCAGGTACTCGACGTGTCCATAGACGAACTGCTGCCGACACCATGGCCGGACTTGCGCGCGAGATAACAGAAGGTAACAGATAGTCATCTCAGCCTATTGCAGGAACCACATTCTCCAGAACTTGTTACCTCAGAGTTACCTCAGAAAGTTTTGACAACAGTCGAAATGAGGTGAAAAGGCTGCAATTCCAAAGGGTTCGCATGGAGCGGATGACGGGAGTCGAACCCGCCTTTAAAGCTTGGGAAGCTTTCGTTCTACCGATGAACTACATCCGCAAGGTGTGCCTTTTGGGCACGAGCCATTAGTCTAGCACGCCATTCCCGCTATATGTGGCAGATTGTCCGGTTCCGCAAAATCGATTTGCGCTATATGTGGCAATTCTCCGCGGGCAAGAGCTGTTAGAGGGTACGAAATCGAAGGTATGGGGGCATCTTCGCGAAGGAAAGTGCCACATATAGCGGAAATCACTTTCTCGGCAGTCTCTTATCTGCCACATATAGCGATTTTGGGAGTCGTCAGCACAGCAAGTATGCGTCCGCAGCAACATCAGTACCGGAAAAGGCTGAAAGTCGGGGCAGGAACCAGCGGCGCGGGAGGCTGTGCGGGCGTCAGCGCGACCCTCTTCTGCGCATGGGGCGTTGCGAATAGTCGCGCGAATATCCACCGGTCGAACCCGCCGAACCCGCCGGACCCGAACCGTACGAATCGTAAGCGGAACCATACTGCGAGCCGAACTGCGGCCCGTCATAACCGCCCTGTCGAATGTCGATCGCGGCAACGCCGGTCGTTGCGTATCCGCCGGCCAGGTAGCCCGACTGCACGCCCTGCTGCCGCATCTCCTGACCCATCTGCATGAGCCGCGCAATGCGGTCCTGAATCGGCGGATGCGTGGAAAACAGGCGCGAGAAGCCCTCCGCGGAGAACGGACTGGCGATCATCATCGCAGCCACCGACTGCGTGCCGGCGGTCTTCTCCATCGGCATCGCGGCTGCGCCGCCGGAAATCTTGCTCAACGCGGAAGCGAGCGCTTCCGGATCCTCCGTCAACTTGGAACCGTCTTCGTCGGCGTCGTATTCGCGTGTGCGGGAGATTGCCATCTGTATCAGCGACGCTGCGATCGGCGCCAGAATCGTGCTCAGCAGCACACCCAGCAATCCCAAGCCGCCGGACGCCGAATCGTCGCGGTCGTCACGCGAACGGCCGCCGCCGAAATACATGAGCGAGTAGCCGAGGTACGAGATGACGGTGGCCATGGCGGAGGCGATTGCGGACGTCAGAATGTCGTGGTTGTAGACGTGCATGAGTTCGTGTCCGAGCACGCCGCGAATCTCACGTTCGTTAAGCGTCTGTAGGATGCCTTGCGTGCAGCAGACCGCCGCGTGTCGTTCGTTGCGCCCCGTCGCGAACGCGTTGGGGCTCATGGTGGGGGCGATGTAGATGCGCGGCATCGGCTTGCCTGCCTTCGCCGATAGCTCGCGGACGATCTTGTATAGTACGGGGGCTTCCTGCTCGCTCACCTGTCGAGCGTGCATGCTGGCGATCGCCAGTTTGTCGGAAAACCAGTAGGAGACGAACGTGGAGCCCAGGCCGATGAGAATGTAGTAGCCGAGCGTGCTTTGACTGGCGCCGGTCGCCCACCAGATGAGCATGATGACGCCCCACATCAACGCGAACAAAAGCGTTGTTTTCAAGCCATTGCAATGGCCGTGCACCTGCAATTTGCCGTTCATGGCCACCAGCCTAGGAATTCAGGCTGGGATTTTGCTGTATACAAGCTGAAGGGTGGATTTGCAACATCTAGAAACATGCCACGCAACGACGCTACAGCATCGGCCATAGACCTATCTGCGGCACGGCGAGAGTCACCCCAACTTGAAACGTATTACCCCCGCATATCCCCCGAATGCACTGCGTCGAGCGTGCCGATCAGGCTGGTCAGCAAATCGTTGCGGCCGCACGCGTTCGTCAGCACCGCCAGCACGTACGTGCCCGACTGCGACATCACCAGTCCGGCATCGTTCAGCGCGTACAAATCGCCTTCGCCGTTGATCCATCCGGCCTTCGTGTACACGGTGTCCGCATCGCCAAGGGCCGCGTGGATGCAGGAGTTCAGCGAATTCGTCATGTCTCCGGACAGCCATTGCAGCGATTCGGGCGTGATGTTCTGCACCCCCGCCGTTTGCCCGGCGAACAGGAAACCGTATCCGGCGGTCCACAGTTTGGCCATGTCGCGCGCGGAGGTGAACAGGTACCCGCCGCGATCACCCATTCTGGAAGCCGCGCCCGCCTGTTCGGCCCACGTGTTGAAGCAGTCGAGGCCATACGTTTTGTACAGCCAGTCGTAAGACGCGTTGTCGGAATTGCGCAGGACGGCGTCGACCTTCTGGTGGACGGTGGCGGACTGCGCGTCAGCGGATTGGGCCACGCTGTTCAGGTCGACGGTGCCCGTTGAGAACAGCGATATCAGGTATGGCGCCTTCGCCGACGAGGCCGAATAGATCTGTGCATCGGCGTTGTATGCGATCGTGCGGCCGGTCGTGATGTCGGCGAGCACGAATGATGCGGTATATCCGTCGGCTTCGAAAGTGGCGATTTGAGACTGCACGGCGGCCTGCGAATCGGCGCTTAGCGTGAAGCCCTGCGTTGTGATCGTGGCGCTGCCCTCGACTGCGGAAATGCCGTCCAGCGCGACCTGCGTCGGCGACGAGACGGCTTGTGTCTGCGATTGCGACGCGCTGTTTTTCTTAAGCGCGCCCGACGTGGAGGACGTTTCCGAAGACGCCGCTGCGTGGGCTTCCTCTTCGAGATGCACATCGACAAGACCCACGCCCATGGCGAAGCCGATCAGGCAGGCGATCAGCAGGCCCACGACGGACACGGAACAGCAGTACAGTGCCTTGCGCTTGACGTGTTTTCCAAAGTTCATGCCGACTTCACAACCTTAGATTTCAATGCCCGCATCCGTTTGCGATGATATTGCGCACCGCGTTTCACTGGGGTCAGCCTAGCGCATGGACCCGAACTTCGGGGGTAATAGGTCAAAACGACCGCGTATGTCCGATTCTGGAGAAACGGGCGGTTGTGCGATCGAAAACGCACGCTACGCGACCAGTCCGCCGAAAATCGACCACTAAAGCGGCAAAAACTAACGCCCTGCACGTCCGATTCAGAGGAATCGGACGTGCAGGGCGTTACTAGATTGCGTTAAAAGGCTTGGAGTTAGGGTGTCAGGAAGTCAGCACTCCCACCCTAATTCCAGCCGGCCTGATTCAGGCATGCGCCAGCGCGCGCATCTGCTCCGGGTCGATGACCTTCTTGTGCTCGCGGCCTTCCTTCGCGCCTTCGGCACGTTCGAACGCATCGACCTTCTTCCAGCCGGCGAAGTCGATCGGCTTGACACCGCGGGAAGCCAGCAGACGGTCGATGGATTCCGGATCGCGGTCAGCGGCCACGCGACCGCCTTCGGCGGCCTTGGACAGGTCCTCCAGCATGTTGGTGACGATGAGCAGCGCGTCGGACTTGGTGGAGCCGATCAGGCCGACCGGACCACGCTTGGCCCAACCGGTGGCGTACAGACGCTCACGCACCTGCGCGCCCTCACCGGAGGCCTCCGTGGTGATGCGGCCGTCGCCGTTCGCGTTGGCCAGGTGCGCGCGACGCTCGTCGTACGCGATGCCCGGCGCGGTGGCCGGCTTGTAGCCGATTGCGTGATACACGGCCTGCACCGGGTACTCTTCGAATTCGCCGGTGCGAGTCATCTTGCCGTCCGCGGAAGTCGTCGTCTTCTCCACGCGAATCGCCTTGACCTTGCCGTCCTCGCCCAGCACTTCGACCGGAGCGGAATTGAAGTGGATGTAGTACTTGCGATCCGCCGGGTTGCCTTCGAAATCGGTGTCGCCGTCGTCTTCCATGTCCTCGGCCATCTCGCGGATGGTGAACAGCTCCTCGACCATCTGACGGGTCAGCTTGTCCTTGCCGGCCTCCTCGATAGTGTCGTCGTCCAGATCGAAGTCGTCTTCGTTGATGATCAGCTGCACGCCCGGCAGCTTCTCCATTTCGCGCAGCTCCTGCACGGAGAACTTGGCCTGAGCCACGCCACGGCGGATGAACAGATGCAGAGTCTTGGCCTTGTTGGCCTTGATGCCTTCGTACACGTTGTCCGGAATGTCGGTGCGTTCCTTCAGGTCGTCGGCGTTGCGCATCAGCTCGCGCGCCACGTCCATGGCCACGTTGCCGCCGCCGATCACAGCGACTTCCTCGGCATCGAACGGCCATTCGCGGGCGCCGGTCGGGTAACCGTCGTACCATTCCACGAACTTGGCGGCACCGTACACGCCGTCCAAGTCGGCGCCCGGCAGGCCGAGCGGCTTGTCTTCGACGGCACCAGTGGCGAACAGCACCGCGTCGTAACGTTCCAGCAGCTCGTCAAGCGTCACGTCCTTGCCGAATTCCACGTCGCAGTACAGGTGGATGTCCGGGTTGTCGAGCGTCTTCTCGAGAGCGGATGCGATGAATTTGATGGAAGGGTGGTCGGGGGCCACGCCGTAGCGCACCAGGCCGAACGGCACCGGCAGCTTTTCGAACAGGTCGATGCGGGCCTTGGTGCCCAGTCCCAGCTCTTCGCCGAGCTTGCCCAGCTGGCGCAGGAAAATATCGGAAGAGTAGACGCCTGCGGGGCCGGCGCCGATTACAGCAATACGAAGTTCGTTGGTTTCGCTCATATGTTCCAGCCTAATATATTCCCTGCATTTCCAACAGGGGGCATACGGCACTTTCTTGCGATTCCCTTACTTGCCTCGCAACGCGCAGCCCGGCCCATGTGCCGGCGCAGGAGAACGTACAATCGCAGAAGATCACAATCGGTCCCTCACTAAAGAAGGTCCTTATCGTAAGAGGGTGGGCATATGCGCATTCACATCACGTATACCGGCGGCACCATCGGTATGGTCGAGTCACCGAACGGTCTGGTTCCGGGCGCCGATATGCGCGGCTGGCTGCGCCGGCTGATTGAGGACGCGCATCTGGACCCGAGCTTGTTCTCGTTCACCGAACTGGACCCGCTGATCGATTCGTCGAACGCGACGCCCGACAATTGGCAGACGATGGCGGACGACCTGCGCGCGCACCGCGATGACGCCGACGCATTTGTGGTGTTGCACGGCACCGATACGATGAGCTATTCGAGCGCCGCGCTGTCTTACGCGCTGACCGGTTTCGGCAAGCCTGTGATTTTCACGGGGTCGCAGCATCCGCTCGGCAAAATCGAATCGGACGCCACCGCGAACGTCACGGGTGCGCTGAACGCCGCGATGAGCGGACGTTTTCATGGCGTCGGCCTGTTCTTCGGCCATCATCTGTTCGCCGGCAACCGTGTGAGCAAATCGTCAAGCTGGGCGTTCGAAGGGTTTTCGGCGCCGTCCACCGGCCCGCTGGCACGTACCGGCACGCCGTGGCATTGGTATGCGGGCGATTCGGCCGGCTCCGGTTGCGGTTGGGCGTCGCCGCTGCCCTACTCCCGTCACGATGTGGCCGTGATCGACATGGCTCCCGGCATTTCCGCCGCGCGATTGGCCGCGATGCTCGACCCTCGTCCGGAAGCGGTGCTGTTGCGCGCGTACGGCGTTGGCAATGTGCCGAGCGACGAGCCAGGACTGACCGACGCGATCGCCGACGTGCTGCATGACGGCGTGCCTGTCGTCATCGCATCGCAATGCCAGCAGGCGGAAGTGCTGCTCGGCCATTACGAGACGGGCGACGCGATCGCCCGCGCCGGTGCGATCGGATCGGGCGACATGACGCTGGAAGCCGCATACGCGAAGATCATGTTCCTGCTGTCGCAGGGCGTGGACGCGGCCGATTTCGGCACGTGGATGCGCCGGAACATCACCGGCGAAATCTCGCCCAGCTCGATGTAGACCGGCTCAGCGCGGTTCAGCCTCCGCACGGCTCGTCGCCGCAACCGGCGCTACTCGCGGTCGAGCAGGGCGGTGAGCGCCCACAGGATGCTGACCACGTCGATCGCCTCCTGCATGAACGCGCCGACGACCACCGGAATGAGGTTGAACGCGGCCGCGACCATGCCGATAATCGCCAATCCAAGGCCGACCAGCACCGCCTGCAGCATCACTTTCTTCGTGCGGCGGGCGATGGCGATGGCGCGCGGTACGGAGGCGATGTCGTCGTTCATGATGACCACCTGCGCCGATTCGGACGCGGCGGTGGACGTGCCGTCGGTCATGGCCATGCCAATGTCCGCAACCGCCAGCACGGGGGCGTCGTTCACGCCGTCGCCGACCATCATCGTCACCTGTCGGGTCATGGATTCGCCGACCACGCGCTGTACGACCTTGTCCCACGCCGGCTGGTTTTGGTGCGCGTCTTCCGTGGCGTTCTTGACGGCCGCGACCTTGCCTTCGGGGAAGAGTTCGGATTGCACGTCGTCGATGCCGACCTCGCCCGCGATGATGCGTGCGGAAGCCTCCTTGTCGCCGGTGAGCATGGACAGTTTCTTCACGCCGAGCCGGTGCAGTTTTTCAAGGGACGATTTCGCGTTTTCGCGAGGCACGTCACGCAGCACGATGCGCGCGGCGAGCTTGCCGTCGATCGCCACGTACGCGGCCATTTCGTCCGGCTCGAGCGGGGCGAACAGCGAGTTCACCTCCGGCTTCTTGGAATCGCCGGCAGCGGTACCGGTCGCCGAATCGCCAACCGCGCTATCGGCCACAGCACCAGCCGCAATACCGGCCGCCGCACCTGCGCCCAGCACATGCGTGAAGCCGGCCTCGTCGGCCGTCACGTACGCGAAACGACCCACGCGCACGGCATGCCCGTTCACCTCGCCGGACACACCCTTGCCCGACTGTTCCTCGATGTTCTTCACCACGGGGTAATCGCGTCCATGCCCCGGCAGATCGCGTTCGGCGCACAGCCGCTGCCCGTTCTCATAGCGCGCGTACAGCTCCTGCATGGCCTTCTGCCCGGCCGCCGCGATGCCCTTCGACAGAATGTGCACCGAGTAGCCTTCCACCACGCCGGCCATCATCAGAATGTGGTTCTCGTCGTACGGCGAGCTGTTTTCGAACGGCTTCTCGACGCGCACGACCTGCGGCTGCTTGACGGTAAGCGTGCCGGTTTTGTCGAAGAAGATATGCGATACGCGGCCCAGGTTTTCCAGCACGTCCTGCGCTTTGATAAGAATGCCCGCCTTGGCAAGGCGACCGGTGCCGGCCACGTACGCGACGGGAGCGGCGATCAGCAGCGGGCAGGGCGTGGCCAAAACCAGCACCTGCGCGAATCGCAATGGCGTGCCTGCGACGGCCCACGCGATGCCGGCGATCGCCAGCGAAAGAATGGTGAACGGCACCGCCAGCACATCGGCGGTTTTGACGACGGTCGGGCGCGATTCCTGCGCCGACGACACCAGTTCGAGGATCTTCTGATACTGCGAATCCTGCGCCAATTGCGTGGCACGCATCGTCAGCGCGGTCGATCCGTTGACCGCACCCGACAGCACGCGCGCGCCCGCATACACTTCGCGCGGCACCGGCTCGCCGTTGATATTGCTCAGATCCAACGTGGCGACGCCCGACAGCAGTTCGCCGTCGACCGGCACCGTTTCGCCCGGCAGCACGAGGATCACGTCGCCAAGCTTGACCTGGTCGACCGGAACGGTTTCGAAATGCTCGCCGGCCGCGTCGTAAGGCTTGGTTTGGGTGGTGGACTTATTCGTTTCCGCAGCGTTAGGCACATCCACACTGGCGACCTTGCGAAAGCCGTCCGCCGTCATGTCGCCCTCAGCATCACCGGCAGTACCGTCGGCCCCGGCAGCCGCCGCACGTGCACCCACGCCCGGCAACGTCACCACGTGCGCGGTCCGCGGCGCCGCATCAACCAGCGCCGTCAGGTTGCCTTCCGCCTTCGACTGTGCGAATTCCTCAATCGCCTCGCCGGAGGAAATCATCAGCACCACGGCCCACGCAGCCCAGTATTCCTGCACCGCCACCGTCGACGCGATCGCAATAACCGCAAGCAAATCCACACCGACGTGACCGTGCCGCAAATCGTCAATCATGCCGATTACAGTCACCACAATCGTGTACACGACCAGCGCGATCACGATCCACTGCCCGACACCCGGATTGAACGGTCCGAAAGTCAGCGAGACGCCCGCAGCCTCCCACGGACGCCACGAACCCAGCAATGCCAACGGAATCGCGGCAATGATGGCGATCGGCAGCAGCGGAACTTCTTTGCAAATGGAAATGATTCTACGCATGAGAATCTCCTTACGCTCGTATCGGACGCCTTGTTAACCCATCGGCGCCCCGCCTGCGCGGACCATCGATACACGGCGTAAAAAGATGTTTTCAGCATAACAGAGCGTTGCGATTGCCGCGGCCGTTTGCGTGTGCTTCCGTTCGTCGCGCGCGTTCCGCGCATACGAAAAGGGCCGTGCGATTGCTCGCACAGCCCTTGTTTTCCGCCGTTTTTCGGCTTGTTCAGCGTTTTCCGCGATTACGCGGATTGCGGTTGCGACTTCGCCGTCAGCCTATCGGGTGGCAGCCACCCGTATCGCTGTCGGCATGAACGCCGCACACCGTACGTTGCCGTACGATGCCGCGCATCCGGCTTTACCACAGACCGAACGGATCGAACAGGCCACCGCCGTCGCCGTTGTTGCCGTTACCGCCATTCTGGCCGTTCTGGCTGCCGCCATTCTGGCCGTTGCCGTTATCGTCGTTGTCGTTGTTCTGCTGACGCTGGTCCTGCTTGTTGGAGGAGTTCGTCTTGGTTTCCTCCTGATCGAGCGTCACCTCAAGATCCATGGTGTTGCCGCCGCGCACAACAGTCAGCTTCACCTTGTCTCCCATGGCGGAGGCGCGCACGTAACCGAGCAGCGAGTAGTTGTTGTTCACTGCCTTTCCGTTGAACGCCACGATGGAGTCACCGGCCTTCACCCCGGCCTTGGATGCCGGGCCGCCGTCGGTCACAGCCTGCACCTGGGCGCAGCCACGGGTCACGCCGTCGGCTTCGACCGTGGAGCTCTTGATGGTGATGCCGAGGACCACATGCTTCACGGAACCATTGTCGATGATTTCGTTGGCCACGCGCTTGACGAGGTTCGACGGAATGGCGAATCCGATGCCAATGGAACCGGCGGTGCCGGACGAGCTTGCGGTGGAGGCGATGGACGAGTTGATGCCGATTACCTGGCCGGCCGCGTTGAAGGTCGGGCCGCCGGAATTGCCCGGATTGATGGCCGCGTCGATCTGCACGGCATTGGTGACGATGGCGTTGTTGTCGTCATCGGTCACGGTCACCGGGCGGTTGAGCGCGGACACGATGCCGGTGGTGGCGGTGTCGTCGTAGCCGAGCGGATTGCCGATCGCCATGACGGCCTCGCCGACGGCGAGATTGTCGGAATCGGCGAATTCCGCGACTTTCAGATCGCTCGGCGGATTGTCGAGCTTGATCACGGCCAAATCGGTGGTGGTGTCGGTGCCGACCACCTTCGCGGAATAGACGGCGCCGCTGGCGAGCGTCACCTGAATCTGCTGCGCGCCGGAAATCACGTGGTTATTGGTGGCGATATAGCCCTTGTCGCTGATCACCACGCCGGAGCCCTTGGCTTCGCCGTCGCTGGTCGCCACGTCGATGGCCACCACGGAATCGGACACTTCCTTGGCCACCGCGGTCCAATCGACCGCCGTACCGGACTTCGCCTTGGCGGAACCGGAACCGGACGTGTTGGACTTGACGTCGGACAGCGAGCTGGAGGTCGGCACATGCACCCAACCGTTGGTGATCGCGGTGAAGCCGACGCCGAGGCACAGCGCGCCGGACACCAGTGCGGCCACAACGGCGGTGACCACATGGCTGGTCATGCCGGACTTCTGCTTGGTGACGACCGGCGTCTGGTTCGGCTGGTTCGGGAAGCCCTGCCCCGGAGCGCCGAACGGATTGCGGTTGCCCGGTCCCGCAGGGGGCATGTTCGCGCCGTACTGCGGCTGCTGCTGATTGTTCTGCTGCGCGCCGTTCTGCGCGGACGAGCCGCCAAACGGATTGCCGAACGGATTGCCATTGTTCCGCTGATTGCCGGTCGTATACGGGTTGCCGAAAGCGCCGAAGAACGACGGACGGTTGTCCTGCGGCTGGCCCTGCTGCTGCGCGCCGTACTGCGGTTGCTGGACGGTCTGGCCGCTGGCATCGCCAGCCGGCGGCGTCGGCACCGGACCGTACGCGCCGTATTCGGGCGCCGGACGGTACTGTTCGGTCGGCGCATCCTGCGTCGCGTTGTTGATCACCGTGCGTTCACCGGCAGCGGAAGCATAATCCGGCGTATCGTCAGCGGTATTGCCTGCCGTGCCATCCGCCGCGTCCACGGTAGGAAGGGCGGTGGTGGGCTGCTCACCCGCGTTCGGCACTGCAATCGGTTCGGTAACGGAAGTCTGTGCTTCGTCGGCGACGTTCTCGCTCGGCGTCTGCGGCGCGGTCTGCTGCGTGCCATCCTGCGGCTGGGCGATGTTCTGATCGCTATTATCTTCAGCCATTGTTGCTCCTTATTCGTCTCGCGGCATTCAACATGGTCAGCAATCGTGCCGCTCGAACTGCTATCTAAGAGTAAAGATACCTGCTCTGGAAGTTTCCTGAATGTTTGTTGAAAGTAGCAATCGAATCGCTTGGCAGTTTGCTCCATACGATGCCACCGTCGACCGCCGATGGCGCCACCGCGGCAATCGGCGCTATCGCATACAGTTGAGAGCATGACAAGCTTGAACGAACCACAGACCGGTGCGGTGGCGCACGAGACCTCAGCGACCAACGCGGCAGCCGGCGCAACGCACGACGCAGCAGGCAACACGACCAGCGCGGCATCGACCGAAAACCTTATTGAGCATCCCCGCGGCGCGGAACCCGGCAAGCCCGGCCGCCGCGACGCGTTCTACTTCGAGCAGAAAACCCGCCTGCCAGATGCGGCCGATGGCAAGGGCCGCGGCGGCGCGCGATACGGGCGCACCGGCATCATCCACACCCCCCACGGCGACATCCACACCCCGGCGTTCGTGCCGGTGGCCACGCAGGCCGCGATGAAGGCCGTGCTGCCCGAAACCATGAAGGATCTTGGCGCGCAATGCCTGCTGTCCAACGCGTTCCACCTGTACGAACGCCCCGGCGAGCAGGTGCTCGACGAAGCCGGCGGGCTTGCCAGATTCATGAACTGGAACGGTCCGACCTTCACCGATTCCGGCGGCTTCCAGGTGCTGTCACTCGGCGCGGGCTTCAAGAAGACGCTCGCCATGGACGTCACCGGCATGAAATCGGACGACGTGATCGCGGAAGGCAAGGAGCGGCTCGCGTTCGTGGACGAGGACGGTGTGACGTTCAAGTCGCCGCTCAACGGCTCGCTGCACCGGTTCTCCGCCGAAATCTCCATGGGCATCCAGCACAAGATCGGCGCCGACATCATGTTCGCTTTCGACGAGCTGACCACGCTGATGAACACCCGCGGCTACCAGGAACGTTCCGTGGAACGCACCTACCGCTGGGCGCAACGTTGCGTGGCCGAGCACAAGCGGCTTACCGAGGAACGTCTCGGCAAGCCGTACCAGGCGCTCTACGGCGTAGTGCAGGGCGCGAATTACGAGGATCTGCGCAGGCATGCCGCCGAACAGATCGCTTCGCTCGATTTCGACGGCGTCGGCATCGGCGGCGCGATCGAGAAGCGCATCATCGGCGACACCTGCGCCTGGATCTGTGACGCGATGCCGGAAAGCCGTCCGCGCCATGTGCTCGGCATCGCCGCGGTCGACGACATCTTCGCCTGCGTGGAGAACGGTGGCGATACGTTCGACTGCGTCGCCCCCGCCCGTTGCGGACGAAACGGCGCGATCTTCACGCGCCACGGCCGCTACAACATCAAGCGCGCGCAGTTCAAGCACGATTTCGGTCCGCTTGAGGAGGGCTGCGACTGCTACACCTGCACGCACTATTCGCGCGCATACGTGGACCACGCGCTGCGCGCCCGCGAATTCAACGGTTTCACACTGGCGACGATTCACAACGAGCACTTCTTCGTAAAACTGCTCGACGATATCCGTGCATCGATCGACGGCGGCTATTTCAACGAATTCCGCGACGAGACACTCGCCAAGTTCTACGAGAACGGTTCGAAGGGCTGAGCCAGAGGAGCTGGATGGAAGTCGCGGGGCTTGAGCATTTGCTACGCAAACGCGGCTTTTTGAACAAAGGATGGCTCCATCGTCTGGAGGTCCACAGGGCCTCCTCCCTCCTCGCGTCGCACCGCTTTGTGCATTCGCTTTGCGAATACGGCGGTGCGACACGCCGATTTGTGCCACAGATAGTAAAGGTGTAAATTAATCGATTGTCTGCGAGCGTGGCGGAATGGTAGACGCGCTGTCTTCAGGTGGCAGTGAGTGTATGCTCGTGGGGGTTCAACTCCCCCCGCTCGCACGGGCCGAAAAGGGCTGGAATCCAACGATTCCAGCCCTTTTGCTTTATCCAAAACGTATGAAATGTGACAAAAAAGTACTAAAAATGCGCCGAAAGCCCAGCTATCTCAGCAGAAACAGACAAACGGACATCCAAACCCAAAACCAGCACCACAAATGTCCGATTCCAGAAAACACAATCCGAATAACCAATTCGGCAGAATCGAACACATAGCCACCCAAAACCACACTTCACGTGACCGGTTGGAAAAACAGATACGTAACGCATTGCAGACCAATCCCATGCGTCCGATTCTGAAGAAAAACGAAATTCGCCGTACGACTTTTCCGCGCACGCAATCGCAAGCATTTCCCGGTATTTCACTGTGAGCATAACCGCGGAATGAGCAGGACACGGAAGAGTTGGGTGAAGTGAAAGGTCAAGGTCAGGAGCCCGGGAGGGTTCCGGATGCGGCAACGAACCCGGTCGCCGATCTCGCTGGATGGTGACGCCGCAGCGATAATCGCACGGCCGGCTGCCAAGCCGCATTACTCCGCGCACAGAACGCGCATTTGCTTAAGGAGTACCGATTATGGCAATGTTTCCGGCTTTGATGAATGACACGATGTTCTCCGATCTGTTCGACGATCCGTTCTTCGAGGGTTGGCGCAACATGGACCGCGCAGCCGCATGCGATCCGAACATGTCCGCAGGCATGATGAGCACCGATGTGCGTGAGACCGACAAGGGCTACATGGTCGACATCGACATGCCTGGCTTCAAGAAGGACGACATTTCGCTGGACCTGCAGAACGGCTATCTGACCGTTTCCGCGCATCGCAACAGCTCGCACGAGGACAAGGACGACAACGGCCGCTGGCTGCGTCGCGAACGCTACGCCGGCTCTTGCTCTCGTAGCTTCTACGTTGGCGAGGACGTGAAGGATTCCGACATTCACGCCAGCTACAAGGACGGCACCCTGTGCCTGGAAATGCCGAAGCCCGAAGCGCAGCAGCAGGTTGAGACCAAGCATCAGATTGCGATTGAAGGCTGATTTTCCAGCTGCCGTACGTCATATTCGCACGTCGTAAGTCACGGTAATCGCTAAGCAAAGCGAAGCCGGACGCCCGTAAGTGGATGTCCGGCTTTTTTGTTTGTCCGCACGCCGCCGCCCGAAAAGCAACGCCCGTCACGGCACTTAACGCACCAAAAACACCATGATGAGAATCATCACGAATCCAACCAAATCGGTCGGTTCGAACACCGCGTCCGTCCATGCCACCGCGGAAATCGTGGCCATCACCGGTTCGCTGGTGCCGAGCATGGTGGCACGCATCGAACCGACGCGCACCACGCCGGCCATGTACAGCCAGAACGCGCCGAATGTGCCGCCGATCACGGTGAACGCCATCAGCCCCACACCCAGCCAATCCAACTGCGGCGCCGTAGCCCACGGCCGCACGAACGGCAGCAGCACAAGCCCGGAAATCAGAAATGCGATGCCGTTGACGGTGAAGTTGCCCCAACGTTCGATGAGCTTGACCGGAAGAAACACCATGGCCGCCGTGGACGCCGCGTTGATAGCGCCCCAAATCAGGCCGACCAACGGCAGTTTCAGCGTGGTGAAGTCGCCGCCGGTCGCAATCAGCACGGTTCCCGCGAAGGCGAGCGCCACGCCGATGCCTTCCCGTACGCCGGGCAGTCGCCGCCCGCGCAGGCATACGACCCCCAAGACGAACAGCAGGTTCAGGCTTTGCAGCACGGTCGCGGTGCCGGAGTTGGTCCAGTTGATCGATTCGAGGTAGGCGACCTGCACCAGCAGCACGCATATGATGGCGGTGGCCAGCAGCCGCGGATATGATTTGCGATCGCGTAGCGCGCCGGTAAGCAGTTTCGGCGTCATGATGGCCGAGCAGGTGAGGAAAAGCACGCCGGCTGCCAGTTCGCGCACGCATGCGATCCACAGCGGCGAGGCATGATACGTGCCCATGAGGATTTTGGAGACGGTGGCGTTGACGCCCCACAGCACGCCGCCGCACAGGGTCATTGCGATGCCGATAATCAGGTCCTTCGGCGTGCGCTCGAACGTTTTCCCTGTCACGACACGGTTCCTTCCTTGTACGTCCCTCCGTTCATCGCACACCGTACACGCTTATATGTCCTTCTACCATACCTCGCATGTCCGATTCGGAAGAAACGGACACATGGAGCAGAGATTGATGGGACGGTGTGTCCGATTCACCAGAAACGGGCACACAGAGTACGGATTTTGGATTGCGAATGTCCGATTCGGGAGAATCGGACACGTGGGGGTGAGGGGATGTGTTGCGATGAGGCATGCAAAATGCCGGACGTCCCGTAGAGGAGCATCCGGCATTTTATTGCGCGGTTACAGCAACGATCGGGCGATTACTTGTTGCGCTGACGACGCAGTAGCAGCATCGCACCACCGGCCAATACCAGCACCGCAGCAGCCACAATCATGCCCATCACATTGGAACCGGTGTTGGAGATGACGTCGGCAGGCGCATTGGCGCCCTGCTGGACAGTCGGAGTGGTTGGCTTGGACGGCTGAGTCGGAGTTACCGGATTATCCGGATTCGGCTTGTCTGGCGTGCTGTCCTTCACATCGACCGTGAAGTCCGCTCGTGCTCCGCGGTTGAACCGCATCACCACGGAACCGGTGCTGCCGGTTTCCTGGGCGTTGAGGAACGCGCTGGTCAGCGTGATGCCGGAACCGTCCTCGTTCACCACGTAATCCGTGCCGGCCACCAGGGCCTGGTAGTTGTATTCGACGCTTTCCACGGTGTTGCCGTTGAAGTTGACGCCCACGTTCAGGCCGGCCGCGTTCGGCGCCTTGGCGAAGGCATCGTACTTGTCGTAGGTGAAGGCGTTGCCCGCGGTCAGCGAGGCGTTCTTCACTTCGGTGCCGTCGTTCAGCAGCCAGACCTGCGCGCCATGATACGGGTTGGCGGTGCCGACGGCCAGACCGGAGTTGGTCACGGCGAACACGCGCAGACCGTGGTTATTGTTGTCGCCGAAGCCGTTGCGGGTGACGGTCTGGAAGTTCAGACCATCGGAGGTGACCACCATGTCGAAGCCGCGCTTTTCGGAGTTCGCGTAGTGCAGGTAACGGCATACGCCCACGAAGTAGGTGAAGTTCTCGACGTTCTCCTGGGTGAGCCACTTGTCGAGCTGTTCGACGACGTAGTCCGGCAGCATCGGCCTGACCTGCTGGTACAGGGCCAGCAGCTCTTCCAGCATCTTCTGGAAGTCCTCACGATTTTCGATCGTGTATTCCTCGGCATCGTCGAGCGCCATCGGAGCGGTGCCGTCGGCCTGCACGTCGGTCTGCTTGGATTCCAGGTCGCCCTGCATCTCCTGCATCAGCGATTCCATGCGCTGCACTTTGGCGATATCGTCGGCCGCGGCGCCATCAGCATTCGAGCCATCGGTGAGAGCGTAGGTGGAAGCACCGGAAGCGTCGGTTTCCGTTGTTTCCAGGAACTTCTTGATGTATTCGATCTGCTTCTTCCATTCCTCCGGAGTGCGGTGGAGGATGTCGCCGTTGGCGAACTGCGTCACCGGGTAGGACAGGTCGCTGATATCGAAGGTGCCCGCGTACATCTTGCCGTCGTACGACTGCATGCGCCACACGTACTGGTTGAGGTAACGGCTGATGTCGTGTTCCTCGCCAAGGCCGGCGCGCATGGTCTTGCCGTCGATGGTGCCCTTCGGGGCGTTGAAGTACTTGTCCCCATCGGAGCCCGCCACGAGTTCGAAGTTCTCGTCGGCGTCCATGCGCCACAGGTTCACCGGGTTGGACATGTCGTCGTACAGGTTTTTGAATTTCATGGTGCTGAGCACGTCCGGCAACGCCACCATCGGATCGTTGTAGCCGCCGAGGTACAGGTGGTTCTTGTAGACCACCATGTTGGCCGCGCCGGAACGGGTGGCGCCGAAACCGTATTCGTAGCGCGCGCCGTCGGCCGGATCGCCCACGAGCGGCGTGTACGTCCACTTGCCGTCGGCGCCTTCCTCGCCGCGGAACAGCGCGAACGACTGCTTGTTATTCGCGGTGCCGGTGACGACGGTGATATACAGGCGATTGTTGAACGTCACCATATCCCAGATGGCGCCACCGAAGATGTTGTCGGTGTAGTGGTACGCAGGATAGTTCAGCAGATCCTGCTGTGTGGCGATGGTACGGAACGAGTCGGCGCCGGCGGACGGATCGGAGGAAGCCACGATGTACGCGCCTTGGGCGCCAATCATACTGGCGATGAGCTCGTTGTTCATCACGGCCAGGCCTCGAATGCCCGTGGAAATGCCCGGGGCCACACCGCCGCTCTGGTACACGATCTTGGAGGAATCGTCCTTCGGATCGACTTCCAGCAGATACGGAGTGCCCTGCGCGGCCGCGGCGAAGTACAGCTTGTCGTGGAATTCGACGGCCGCACGGTAGCCGTTCACGTTCATCTTGCCGCCGGTGGCGATCTGGATCGGCGGCACGACGATCTTCGTCTCGCCGGTCTTGGTGTTGATCTTCAGCAACAGGCTGTGGTTCTCGCCGTTATCGAGATACAGCTCGCCGTTGAACAGCACATCAATGCCCGCCTTGAGCTTCGCGTAGGATGTGCCCAAATTGTGGGCGATGTGCTTGAGTGTGGAGCCCATCGCGGAATAGCAGGTGCCCACGTACATCCAGTCGCCGTATCCGAGCGACGACCAGGCGTAGCTCTGGCCGCGATCGGCGTTGCCGTCGGCCACTGTCGAATCGCCGTTCTTGTCAACATTGACGATGCCGTCGTCCTGGCCGAGACCATTGCTCGGATGGGAGATTTTGGTGGCGGTGTATCCCGCGCCCTGCTTCACGGAGACGCCCGGGGCATCGGCGGATGCGACGGAAATCGGGAGCAGCATGGAACAAGCGGCAATAGCGGAAATTACAGCTTTGCCCAAAGCTGTTTGATATCGCTTCATAATATTCTCTCTGTAGTCTGAACGCCTTCCATGGCGTGATCGGCATTCTTCAAAATATCATGAAGCAGAGACCATTTTCAGATATCCCCCCAGTTTTCCGGTAAAACTAGCCGTCGTCACCATATTTGTCTATAAAAAATCGGGGTGCATCCCCTTGGATGCACCCCTCTGAAACACCGCTTATTCCCATTGTTTCCGCACCTACAATGCCGCTTCCGGGGCGTTGTAGAAATCGACGATCTTGTCCACATACGGTCCGACCACCGTGTTCGGCATGGAGAAGATCTCGTGCAACGACTTGCCGTACCGTATTTTTTCGATTGATCCGCCACCTTCGCGCACGCGTTCCACGAAATCGTCCTGCGGTCCGTTGAGCACCCAAATGTCGCGTCCGGCTTGGAACAGCAGCATCGGGGTTTCGATTGCGCCGCACATGTCCGGTTTGAGTATGGCGCGGGACAGCGCCATCGCCTGATGCGCCCATTCGAAGGTGGCCGCGTTGGTCTGGCATGCCACGTCGTCGACGCGCTGCTTGTGGAACCAGCGAACGCGCGCCTCGGACGCGCCCTTATGCTCGTCGAGATCGAGTTCGGGGGAAAAATCGGTGTGACCGAATACGCGCGCTTTGCCGAATCCCAAGCCGCACAACGCGCCTGTAGCGATGCGTGCGATCCATGTCGGCATGCCGACGACGGGGGCGATCATGGGTGCGGACAGCACGGCCTTGTCGAACAGGCTCGGATAGTGTTCCATCACGGCCGCGCCGATGCCGCCGCCCATCGAATGGCAGTACAGGTTCAGTGGCTCGCCGCACGCGTATTCGCGGCCCACAGTGTCGGCGAAGGCTGCGAAATCGGCCACGTACCGACGCCAATCGTCGATCCACACCAGGCTGGGATTGCTCACGTCGTGTGCGGAATGGCCGTGCCCGCGGTGTTCGAGGATGCATACGGAATAGCCGGACAGCAGGAAGTACCATGCCATCTCGCTGTATTTTCGCGCGAATTCGGTGAATCCATGCGAGATGACCACCACGCCACGGAAGATGCCCGAAGCGCCGTCCTCACGCAGCACGTCGAATTTGTGCGCGTCGTAACAGCAATAGTGCAACCGGCCGGGTTCGTCCAGTTTGGGCAGCGCGTCGCCGTTCCAGTCAACGGTGGCTGGATCCATCCATCCTTCCGTCATGCAGGCGTCCAGCGCGGGCAGCACCTTGCTTTCCATTTCGGCGTCGTAATTCGCCTCGTCGAGCAGCCTAAGAGTCATGCTTTCATCATACGAATCCCACATGAACAGCCTTCAGAGCCCCACGCTTCGGCTCCACGGATCGAACGCGCCTCCTCACTCGTGGACGCGCTCCCCCGTACAATGTCGGTATGAAAATCATGTCATTCTGTGTGTCATTCGTCATGCTCTGCACCATGCAGCCAGCCGGAACGATGGCCCCTTCCAACGGGAAGGCTGCCATCTTCGCCGACGCGGCGAGGGGAACCGCATCCGCCATCATCGACTGCCCGCCGCCGCTTTACTGGCTGTGTGGAAAGTGAGCCATGCGATGAATCCCACGAAATCCGCAGCTCCCATACCCAAAGTCCACCGTGTGGCGCTGGTCGACAACGATCCGCGCGCGTTGGAATCGCTGAGCCTTCTCATCGAAGCGAAGGTCCCCACGGCCTACGTGGTGTGGACGGCCACTTCCGGCGACGAAGCGATCGAACGTTGCCAGAGGAACGACGACAATCTCAACCTGCTTGTATTGGACATGTCCATGGAGGGCTTGCAGGGGCCGGCCATCTGCCATCGGATCCGTCTCATGGACAGGCATTTGCCGATTCTGGGCATCACCAGCTTCTCCATCAACAGCTACCGTAGCAGGCTGATGGAAGCCGGAGCGCAGGGACTGATCGGCAAGGAGGATTCCGATCAGCTGGCGAAGGCCATCGAGCGGCTCTGTGGAGGCAACGTTATGGAGGGATTCGAACCTCCCGCCCTGGCCAACGTGCGCATCAGACGCGAGGAGGAGACCTCACCGCGGCTCACCGTGCGCGAGGAGCAAATCATCTCCCTGTGCGCCGACGGCATGCTGGACAGGGAGATCGCCGAACGACTGGACATCTCCGAAAACACCGTGCGCAAGCATATGCAGGGCATTCTCAAGAAGCTGAACTGCAAGACGGCACGCCAGGCAGTGGCATTGTGGGTAAGATCGCATGCACGCTGAACCCACAAAACCCAGACCCGTAAGCGCCTTCCGCTCCTGGCACAACCATATGCGTGCCGACCATCCGAAACTCTGGCATCCGATCCGCATAACCATCGTGGTCATCACCGTATGGTGGATCCTGTTCTGCCTGCTGCTCGCCCCGACCGACAATCCCGCGGCGATCGTCTGGACCATCATCGAAATCGCGGTGCTGCTGCTGTCACCGTTCTTTCCGAAATCGATGTCGCTGCTGTTTCTGATCATGAGCCAGTCGGGACCTTGGCTCATACCCGGAGCCGACGTCAATTCGCTGCCGGGAATCCTCTACACGTTCGGCATGCTCGCCTACGAAACCAACAACCTTGTGGCGCTGCTGCTGCTCGCTTATTCCATAGGCGACCAGCTGTTCCGTCAACTGGTCCTCGGCACGAGCAACAGCAATCCCGTGGCCATCATCGCCATGGTCAGCCTGGTACTGATGCTCGGATGCGGTTTGCGATGGAACGCGACCATGACCGCCAGCCGCGCGGAGGCGGAGCAGGCGAAGACGCGATTACGGGAGATGGAAAGCCGCAACCACATCGCGGAAGCCATACACGACGCCGTGACGGGAGATCTGTCCGCCGCGGCTTTCGTCGCGCAACGTCGCATCGATGCATTGTCCGGCGGAGACGATGGCGATGGCAGCGCCTCGACGGATGGTGACGACGGCAAGAACGCGGACGAAAGACGCGATGAGCTCGACAAATGGACGCAGGTCAACGATTACATCCTGTCCGCCCTGACCAACGTGCATCGCGTCATCGACGAACTGGATATGGACGTCACCGTCCTTGAGGAGGATGCGGACGGCAAGGCCTTCTCCGACCTGCTCAAAGCCACGATGGCCGACGGCGACCGGCGTCTACGCGCGCTCGGCTTCGACATCACCTCGATCCTCCATGTGGCGGGCGGTGCGCCAAGCGCCTCCCCGAGCCTGGCCGGAATCGCCAATGATCTGCTTCGCGAGACCTACGCCAACATCGCGCGTCATGCCCAGTCCGGCAGCAAAGCCGACCTGTCGGTGATACTCAAGCCGAACGCCGTCGAAATCACGCAGATCAACCAGGCGAGGACCACCGAAACGGATCGCACGCAGCCGGGAGGCCACGGCCTCGCGTATTTCAGCAAACAGCTCGAATCGCATGGCGGCAAACTCGAGACAACGCTGCGCGACGGCGAATGGACGCTGTTCGCCTATCTGCCGATTCCGGTGCCCGAAACCCTGCCACCCCTTGCCGGACACCCCGAATCGTGACTGGCTCCGACGGTCGCGAGAAACGAAAGGGTACTACAAAAAGGTGCTACACAGATGTGGTACACCCTTACTTGCAGGGGTGTTCACGCCATCCTATCTTCCCTATTGAGAAGGGTTACGCGTCTCCCTGTGACACGACGGATACTTGGCAGTCCGTCGAATCGCAGGGGGACGCGTTCTTTTTTTTCTTCGGCTTTATCGGAACGATGGTTTTACCAGGACGGTGGCTTCACCGGAACGCCGTCAGGCCAGCGCGTCGGCGAGGAAGTCGCGCTGCAGCAGCAACAGGTTGCGCGCCACCGTCTCGTCGTTGGTCATGTGCGTGATGCCGTTGAGCGGCAGGAACGTGTGCTTCCTGCCGGCCGCCATCAGCGCCTGGCTCAATCGCAGGCTATTGGCGATCGTCACATTGTCGTCGGCGAAACCGTGGATGAGCATAAGCGGGCGACTGAGTTTCGGCGCGTCCGCGACGATGCTGTTACGTTCGTACGTGGCCGGGTCGAGTCCCAGGTAGCGCTCGGTGTAATGCGTGTCGTACAGCGTCCAGTCGGTCGGCGGGGCGCCGGCGCAGGCCGCGGCGAATGCGTCGGGCGCGTCCAGCACGGCGAGCGCGGATAGGAAGCCGCCGTACGACCAGCCGATCATCGCCACCTTGTCCAGGTCGGGTTTCGGCATGGAGACACCGGTTTCGGCGGCGAGCGAGGCGATCGCGTCCGGCAGCGCATGCACGGCGTCGACTTGGTCCTCAAGCGTCACGGCTTTCATGTTTTCGTAGATCGCGCGATCCCACTTCGGTCCGCGGCCGGTGGTGCCGCGACCGTCGGCGGTGACCACGATGTAGCCTTGGTCGGCCCACCACTGCGCGTCCCAGTAGAACGACTGGCTTTCCACGACCTGCTGGAAACCGGGGCCGCCGTAAGGCTTCATGAGGACCGGCAACTGGTCGGCATGCGCGTATGCGCTGTCGGCCGACGGCAGGATGACCGCCGCGTACAGGGCGCGTTCGCCGAGGCGGACGAATCGCACGTTCGGCATGAAACCGGGGGTTTCGGCGTGGTTTTCGATCGGCGAAACCACCATCGACATCATGTCGGCGGCGTCGACGCCATCACCATCACCGTCCGTCGTGCGCACGTTCATGCAATGCTGCATCTGCATCGCGGCATCGTCCATGCCACGGCCGGTCACCACGCAACCGTCGCCGGCGCGGCTCATCGTCCACTGGCCGGGCAGGTAGGTGAGCGGCTCCCATGTGCCGTCGTAACGGATCGAGACCACGTCGAAGCTGCGGGCGTCGTGATCGTCCGCGTTGGACTGCCACAGGAACGGCAGATCGGCGGCCGGCAGCAGTTCCGGCGTGCGCTGCACCACGCACAGCACGTCGTCGTCGGTCACGTCGAGCACTTCGCGCACCTGCAGGCCCTTGGGTGTGAATGGCGTGCCGTCCACGGTCAGACGGTTCGTGTCGGCGTCCATGTCGTTCATCGCGCACACGAGACGGCCGTCAGGCGTGTATGCGGGGGTGCCGGCGATCAGGTCGAGCCAGCAGTCGTTGCTATGTTCCTCAAGCACGCGCGTGGTGCCGGGTTCTTCGCCGGGCGCGTATTCGGGGATGGCGATGGAGAAGGTCTCCACTTCGCTGCCGTCCTCGTCGGTGAAGCCGTTTTCCGGCGCGCTCATGGTCACGATAGGCTCGCCCACGTGGACGGCGAGCACCTGGTCGTGCTGCTGAAGCCGGTCCTGCACAAGTAGCAGCGGCTCGTGGCCTTCGGTCCAGCTGACGGCGGCCAGGTATTCGTACGATTCGCGGTCCCATTCCACGTTGTGTGCGATGCCGCCGTAGTAGCAGCCGTCCGTATCGTAGCCGAGTTCCAGCAGCGTCAGATGCACGTCGGCGTTGGCCGTCATCGCCTGCGGATAGCGGCGGGCCTGCGCGGGTTTCGTCGGATCGGCCGGGTCGGCGATGTACCAGGTCTGCTCGTGGGATGCGTCGAAGGTTTCGAAGAGCACATACTTGGAATCAGGCGACCACCAGAAGCCGTCGTAACGGTCCATTTCCTCACCTGCGGCGAATTCGGCGAGACCGATTTTCCATTCGCCTGCTTGCGATTCGGCCGCGTCGCTTTGCGCGTCATCTTTCGTGCCGTCCTGCGTATCGGCAACGTCGTCAGCGTCGTCTTGCGGAACGGACGCGACGATGGACACCGCATCGCCCGCGTCTTCGCCTGCGTCCGTCGTGTCCGACACGTCCGCAAGATCGACGTCCACCAAATACGTGCCGGTCGTATACATGATGTGTCGTCCGTCGGGGCTGATGCGCGGGTTCAGCACCGGCTTGAATTCCGGTTCGTCGATGGCGATGCCGCGCGTCACGCCGGCCGCGATATCCGTCAGGAACAGCTGGCCGTTGATGGTGAACGTCACGCGGTTGCCGGCCGCATCGACCGAATAGCCGACGATGCCGGAACCACCTTCACGCGCACGTTCGCGGCGCGCCTTTTCCTCAGCCGGCACATCCTCGGCGTCGGCGTCAGCCAGCAGCGTACGCGGATCGGCAAGCAGAATCTCGTCGGTATCGCCATCGCTGCCGATCACGCTCATCCACAGGGAGGTGACGGTGTCCTCCGGACCGTCCGAACGCAGGAACAGCGCACGCGAACCGTCGCCGATCGCGCGGGCGGAACGTGGCGCGCCGCAGGTGAATCGCAAGGTACGGGCCTTCAGCCCAGGAAACTCATCAATCGCATCATTCATACCTTCCAATCTACCGACCGTCACGCACCACTCGCCGCCAATACCCCGGACACAACCCCCTTCACATGAAATTTTTGCAAGCAAGTAGCCTTCGAATTGGCGCTCGGCAGGCTACAGCGTAGGATAGTCAAGGACAGAAAGGGACAAGTATGAGTGTTCTCGACCGATTTGAGAAGAGCGTGGAAGGCGCCGTCAACGGGGTTTTCGCGAAGTTCGGGTCTAAAGACCTGAAGCCCGTCGACCTTTCCAGCGCTCTGGAACGCGAGATCGACAAAGAAGCCATGCCCGTCACGCGCGATCGCACCGTAGCCCCGAACGAGTACCGTTTCAAGCTCAGCACTCCGGATTTCAACAACATCGTCGAGTGGGGCGCCGAAACGCTCGCCAATGAACTTGCCGACAACCTCACCCAGTATGCGAAGAGCCAGAACTACGCGTTCGTCGGCCCGGTCGTGGTGATCTTCGAAGAGGATCTTGAACTTTCCAAGGGCGATTACCGGCTTTCCAGCGAATCCGTGCAGGGCAACACCGTGCCGGTCACGACCGACGCGCAGACCGAGGATTGCCCGATGCTGGAGATCGGCGAGCACCAGTATCTGCTCACCGAGGAAAAGACCATCATCGGCCGTGGTTCCGATTGCGACATCGTCATCGACGACCCCGGCATCTCCCGTCGTCACATGGAGATCGACGTCACCGACAACGGCAACACCGTCATCGCCCGCGACCTGAACTCCACCAACGGCATGTACGTCGAAGGCCATCATGTTGAGGCGGCAACGCTGCTCGACGGCAACACGATCACCATCGGCCGAACCCGCATCCTGTACTGGGCCTCCTCGCAGGAGCAGGAGTAATCAGCCCCAACCTGGAGAGCCGCCTTTTATGCTCACTGAATTAACGTTTGCGATCCTCAAGTACGGGTTTCTCGTACTGCTTTGGATCTTCGTGGCCTGTACGGTACGTTCGCTGTACAGGGATATCGAAACGCTCAGCCCGCGCAAGTCGCGGGCTCATCGTCGTAAGGAGCGCGCCGCGCGCAAGGCCGTCGAATCGCCTGCGCCCGTAGCCGCCGCAGCCCCTTCGGCAAGCGCCGCAACCAATGCCAAACCAACTCTGCTGGTCATTATCGATGGCCCCCTTGCCGGCAGTTCCGTCCCTCTGGCCGGCAACACCATCACACTTGGCCGTTCCGCTTCGAACACCGTGGTGCTGGATGATGAATTCGTTTCCTCCCACCATGCGCGCGTCTACACCGATCCCGCCACCGGCCGTTGGGCCATCGAGGATCTGGGATCCACCAACGGCACCGTCGTCAATCATCAGCGTCTGAACGCGCCGATGATTCTTGGCGCGCGCGTGCCTGTGCGCATCGGTGCGACCACCTTCGAATTGAGGTGACGTTTTTGCCGACTTCCACCGCTTCGCAACAATTGTTCATGTATTCCACCGTCGTCTCCGACGTGGGCACCGTGCGTTCCAACAACCAGGATTCCGCGTTCGCCGGCGAGCATCTCATCGCCATCTGCGACGGCATGGGCGGGCATGCCGGCGGCGACACCGCCTCCACCATCGCCATCCGGTCGCTGGCGCACATCGAACAGGACAATGTTGACGGCGACGTGCAGGTCGTCTCCCATATGATGGCGACTTCCGTCATGGCCGCGCACGACGCGATCGTCGGCAAAGCCAAACGTGAGCGTCGTCTTGCCGGCATGGGCACCACCGTCACGTCCGTGGCGCTGGTAGCCGGCTGCTGGGTATTGGCGCATATCGGCGATTCCCGCGCGTATCTGCTGCACGACGGCCATCTGGTCCGCATGACCAGCGACCACAGCTACGTGCAGCATCTCATCGACACCGGCCGTATCAGCGAGGCCGAGGCGCGCAACCATCCGCAACGCAATGTGGTGATGCGCGTGCTGGGCGATTTCGACATCGATTCGCGCCCTGACATCGCCATCCGCAAGGCGCATCCGGGCGACCGTTGGCTGCTGTGCTCCGACGGCCTGTGCGGCGTGCTGGAGGATTCCACGCTTGAAGAAGTGCTGTCCACCTGCGCCGATCAGGAGGAGTGCGCGCAGCGGCTCGTATCGATGGCGTTGCGTGCGGGCAGCACCGACAACGTCACCGCGGTGATCGCCGACGCGACGCTCGCGCTCGACGCGGACGCGTTCGACCTGCCGCATCAGACGCCGCTGGTCGGCGGCGCGGCCAGCGCAAGCTTGGAAACCATCGCGGACATCGTCAACGAACCGGTCGCTTCCGCCCCGCCTCTGCGTGAAGGCAAACAGTCGCCGGCGGCGCGCGCCGCGGCCCTGCGCAGCGGCAAGGATCCCAACGAGGAGCCGAAACAGCCGGAACAGCGCGTCGCGCAGCCGTCGTCGGTCCGCGAAGACAATGGCGACCGTGTCAATACCGATACCGGGGAAATTCCGATTGTGCAGAAGCGCAACGGGCGTATTTCCGCCGATCCGAACGATCCGGAAGTCGCCAAGGCGATTCGCAACGAACATATCGAGGAACGTAAGACGAAACGGTCGCGCAAATTCCGCAACCGCATCATCACCATACTCATCATCATTCTGGTGCTGCTTGGCGTTGCCGGCGTGGGCGTGGGCACCTACCGTTGGAGCCAAACCAAGTACTACATCGGCGACAACAACGGCAAAGTGGCGATTTTCCAAGGCGTGCCGACGAGCATCTTCGGTGCCAAACTGTCACATGCCGTCACCGACACCAATATGAAGACCAGCGATCTGCCGCCAAGCTGGCGCGAACAGCTTGACCAGGGCATCTCCTTCGACACGTACGGCGAAGCGAAAAGCCATACCCGTCTGATCAAAAAGCAGCTGAACGATGCGAAGCGCAAGCAAGAGGCGAGGCAGCAGGAGAAGGCCGAAGCCGAGCAGAAGGCGAAGGACGAAGCAGCCGCCAAGCAGAAGCAGCAGGACGAAGCGGCGAAAAAGGCCGCCGATCAGGCCGCGCAGACCAACAAGTCGGACGGTGACAAGTCATGATCGCAACACGCTTGAGACAGCTTGGCATGCTGCTGTTCAGCATGCTGCTGTGCGCGGTGGCGTTCTTCCAGATGTTTGAACGCACCACGAACGGCTTCCCGCAAAACTATGTGTGGATGCTCGCGTTCGTAAGCGCGCTGTTCCTGACCGCCTGGGGTCTGCTGCTGCGATTCCAGCCGCACGCCGACCAATCGGTCATGTGCTGCGTGCTGGTATTGACGGGCATCGGCGTCACGATGATCGCACGCCTCGACCAAGACACCAAAACCACAGTGGCGTTCCGACAGTTGCTTTGGTTGGCGATCGCACTGGTGTTTGCCAACCTGCTGGTGGTGTTCATGAGGGATTACCGCGTATTGCGGCGATTCTCGTACGTCAGCATGGTGATCGGCATCGTGCTGTTGCTGTCGCCAATGCTGCCGGTGGTCGGTTCCGAACAGTACGGCGCACGCATCTGGGTGAAGATTCCCGGCTTGGGATCGTTCCAGCCGAGCGAATTCGCCAAACTGTTCCTGGCGTTCTTCTTCGCTTCGTATCTGTTCGACCATCGCGACCAGCTTGCCGTCGGCGGAAAGAAGATTCTCGGCCTCCAACTGCCACGCATCAAGGATATGGGACCGATCATCGTGGTGTGGATCGTCTCCATGGGCGTTCTGGTCCTGCAGCATGATCTGGGCACGTCACTGATGTTCTTCGCCATGTTCGTGTCCATGCTGTACGTGGCCACCGGGCGTAAAAGCTGGATCGTCATCGGATTCATCGCCTTCGCCGCCGGCGCGGTGGCGGCGGCAAGCATCTTCAGCCACGTCGGCTCGCGTGTGGACGCCTGGCTCCACCCGTTCTCCGCGGCTCAATACAACAAGGAATACGGCGGCTCATACCAGCTCGTCACCGGCATTTTCGGCTTGGCTTCCGGCGGTCTGATGGGCACCGGCCTCGGTCAGGGCCACCCGTCGATCACCCCGATCGCAAATTCCGACTACATTTACGCGGCATTGGGCGAGGAGCTGGGATTGACCGGCCTGATGGCCATTCTCATGCTGTATCTGCTGATCATCGCAGCCGGCATGATCACCGCGGTGAAAATCAAGGACGGCTTCGGCAAGCTGCTTGCGTCCGGCTTGGTGTTCACCATGGCCTTCCAGGTGTTCACCGTGGTCGGCGGTATCACGCTGGTCATTCCGCTGACCGGTCTGACGCTTCCCTACATGGCGGCCGGCGGTTCGTCGCTGATCGCAAACTACATGCTGGCCGCGCTGCTGATCGTCATCTCCAATTCCGCGAACAGGCCGGAATCCGAGATCGACAGCGACACATTCCAGCAGGAAGCCGTCAGGGTGTTGCGCGAACGCGAGCGGAACCGTCGTACCGAAATCGCCGGCAATACGCGTTCGGGTACGGCGAAGGCTTCGGCCATCCCGGCCGTGCGGGCAAGCCATGCGGGCGCAGCCGGACAAGCAGGTCATGCCGTGCCCGCCAATCAAACCAGCCAAGCCGGCCAGACCGATCAATCCAATCCGACGATTCCGATAACCGGAGTCCTGCCGACGATCGACCAGCAAGGAGCATCGCATGAATAAGTCGCTCCGCCAGCTGTTCACCATCGTGGTGGCCTTGTTCGTCATTCTGGGCATGTCCACCACCATCATCATGGCCATCCGAGCCAACCAGCTCACCAACGACGCACGTAACGTCCGCGCGCTGTACCACGAATACGGCGCACCGCGCGGGTCCATTCTCGCCGCGGACGGATCGGTCATCGCAAAATCCGATCCTTCCAACGATTCGTTCTCGTACCAGCGTTCCTATTCCGCCGGCGAACTGTATGCGCCGGTCACCGGATTCTTCTCCATCAGCCAGCGTGGCTGGAGCGGCGTCGAAGCGTCCCGCAGCTCGCTGCTGTCGGGCCAGTCGGAGCAGCTGCTCTGGCAGCGGTTCAAGTCGCTGTTCACCGGGCAGGAGAACAAGGGCGCCAATATCGAAACGTCCATCGATCCGAAGATTCAGCAGGCCGCATACAACAGCCTCGGCAGCACGGATGGCGCCGCAGTGGCCATCGAGCCGAAAACCGGCCGTATCCTCGCCATGGTCAGCACGCCCAGCTACGACCCGAACCAGCTGGCCAGCCATGACATGAGCCAGGCGAACAGCAACTACGGCGTGCTGTCCCAGGACGCCACCAATCCGATGCTCAACCGAGCCACTTCGCAGCTGTATCCTCCGGGGTCCACGTTCAAAACGGTGGTGGCCGCCGCGGCTTTGGAAACCGGCCAATACCAGCCGGATACGCAGATTCCGGCAGGAGCAAGCTACACGCTTCCCGGCACCGTCACGCAACTGACCAACGCCGTACCGCAGGCCGACGGCGCTGACGGCAAGATCTCCATGGAGGACGCGCTGGCATATTCGTCGAACACCGCGTTCGCCCAGTTGGGCGTGTCGTTGGGCGACAACGCCGTCTCGTCCATGGCCAAGAAACTTGGTTTTGACAGCCCGATCACCGTGGACGGTTCCGATTACACCGGAACCCCGTGGGTGTCGGTCACGTCGAAGTTCCCCACCGACATCAACGACGACAAGCTCGCATTGGCGTCTATCGGCCAGGGAGACACCGTGGTGACACCGTTGCAGAATGCTATGGTGGCCGCCGCCATAGCCAATGATGGCAAGCTTATGCAGCCCACGCTGGTCGACCGCGTGCGTTCCGCCGACTTGTCGGTCATTTCGCAGACCAAGCCCACGGTCATGTCCCATGCGTTCAGTGCGGATACGGCCAACAAGCTCACCCAGATGATGGAGGCCGTGGTCACCAAGGAGAACACGAATCTGGCCATCAACGGCGTGCAGGTGGCCGTCAAGACGGGTACCGCGCAGATTGGAAACGGCAATACGTCCATCGACGGCTGGGTGATCGGATTCGCACCGGCGGACGATCCGAAGATCGCGGTGGCGGTCGTGGTGCATAACGTGGACCTGTACGGCTCGTTCGCGGCAGGACCGATTATGAAAGCAATGATGCAGGAGGCGCTGGCAGAATGAAACTGGTTGAAGGACAGCTCATCCACCGACGCTACAGGTTGGATTCCCGCCTGGCCCAAGGTGGTATGGGTGAAGTGTGGAAAGGCTATGACATCCAACTTGGACGTCCGGTGGCCATCAAGGCGCTACGTGGCGATTTGGGCGTCACCCAGGAGGCCAAACTGCTTCGTCTGCGCGCGGAAGCCCATAATTCCGCCAATCTTGCGCATCCGAACATCGCTGCGCTGTTCGAATATTACGAGCATGACGGCATCGGATTCCTCATCATGGAATACGTGCCGAGCAAGTCGCTTGCAGACCTGTACCACGAGCAGAACGGCCCGATGGACCCGATCAAGCTGCTGCCGATCCTCATTCAGACCGCACGCGGCCTGTTCGTCGCGCATTCCCATGGCGTGATCCACCGTGACGTGAAGCCGGCGAATATCATGGTGTCCGATTCCGGCGAGGTGAAGATCACCGACTTCGGCGTCTCCTACTCCACCAATCAGGAGCAGATCACGCAGGACGGCATGGTCGTGGGCACCGCGCAGTACATTTCCCCGGAGCAGGCGCAGGGCAAGCATGCCACGCCGCAATCCGATATCTATTCGCTTGGCGTCGTCGCCTATGAGGGCCTGTGCGGACACCGTCCGTTCACGGGCGCCACACCGGTCGACATCGCCGCAGCACATGTCAATAATCCGGTTCCGCCGCTGCCCGACACCGTCGATGTGCAGTTGCGTGAATTCGTCATGTCGATGTTGGCCAAGGACCCGCTGGACCGTCCGAAGGACGCGCTGGTGGTGTCACGCACCCTGTCCCGCATCGAACGCCGTCTGCTCGACCAGCAGACGCAGCTGGCCGACACGATGGTCGTCTCTTCGGGAGGGAGGCTTCCCCGACGTGTGGTCAGCAAACCCCATATCTCCGTGAGCAATGATTGGAAGGAACAGGGATGAACATCAACATGCCTACCTCTCTGGCCGGGGGCCGTTATCAGCTCGGCCAACTCGTCGGCCGTGGCGGCATGGCCGAAGTGCATGTGGCGACCGACACGCGTCTGGGGCGTACCGTCGCCGTCAAGATCATGCGCGCCGATTTCGCCACTGACAGCATCTTCCTTGAGCGTTTCCGCCGTGAAGCCCATTCCGTCGCGCAGATGAACAACCCGAACATCGTGAACATCTACGATTCGGGCGAGGAAACCGTCACCACGGAAACCGGCGAGATCGAGCATCTGCCGTATCTGGTGATGGAGTACGTCAAGGGTCAGACCCTGCGTGACATCCTCAAGGTGAATGGAGCGCTGAGCCAGCGCGACGCCGAGCAGGTGATGATGGGCGTGCTCAACGCGCTCGAATACTCGCACCGCATGGGCATCATCCACCGCGACATCAAGCCCGGCAACATCATGATTTCCGAGCAGGGCGTGGTCAAGGTCATGGACTTCGGCATCGCCCGCGCGATCGACGATTCCGCGGCCACGATGACGCAGTCGCAGGGCGTCGTCGGCACCGCGCAATACCTGTCTCCGGAGCAGGCGCGCGGCGAAAGCGTCGACATGCGTTCCGACCTGTATTCCGCCGGCTGCGTGCTGTACGAAATGCTCACCGGCCGGCCGCCGTTCACCGGCGATTCGGCGGTGGCGATCGCCTACCAGCATGTGTCGGAAGTCGCCACTCCCCCAAGCACGATCGTGCCGGGCCTGCCGAAGATGTGGGATTCGATCTGCGCGAAGGCGATGGCCAAGGATCGGCAGAACCGTTACGCCACCGCTTCCGAGTTCAAGAACGATCTGCTGACGTTCATGAACGGCGGTGTGCCGATGGCTGCCGCGTTCAACCCGTTGACCGACCTGACCAACATGAAGGCCCGCAAGCAGGCCGAAATGGATGCCGCCACCGTGCCCATGGCGCCGGCGACGGATGCGCCGACGCAGGCGTTCAATCCGGTCACCGGCCAGTTCGAGGCCGTGCCGAATCCGAATGGCGGAGTCGAAACGAAGACCCGTGCGGAACAGCGTGCCAAGGCCGCGCAGGAGCGTAAGAAGAAGCAGATCATCATCGCTTCCGTGGTCGGCAGCATCGTTGTTTTGCTGGCCGTCATCGGTATTTTCTTCGCGTTGAACGGGCATAAGAACACTGCGGATCTGGTGTCCGTGCCGGACTTCACCGACACGTCGAACATTTCCCAGGCGCGTGTGGAAGAACAGCTTAAGGCCCTTGGTCTGAAGCTTGACGCCCGTGACGATGCCACGTCCAGCCAGCCGAAGGGCACCATCACCAAGCAGAATCCGCAAGGCGGCAGGAAAGTGGCGAAGGGCTCCACGGTCTCCGTGTGGTTCTCCACCGGCCCGCAGGCGGTCAGCGTGCCTGACGTGTCCGGCAAGACGCAGGAGGAAGCGAAGGGCATTCTTGAGGCGGCAGGCTTCAAGATCGGCAATGTCATGACCGTGGACAGTGCCTCCATCGAGAAAGACAAGGTGGTGAACACCAATCCGGCCGCGCATTCGAAGCAGACCAAGGGCACCATCATCACGCTGTATATTTCGTCCGGTATGACCAAGATTCCGGATGGTCTGGTAGGCCAGGCCAAGGATTCGGTCATCACGCAGCTCAAGCAGGCTGGTCTGACGCAGATCACCATCGAAAGCGAGTATTCCGATTCGGTGCAGTCCGGTGCAGTCACCCGCATCGATCCGGGTTCCGGCAGCACCGTCGAGGCGGGAACGGCCGTGACCATCTGGGTGTCCACCGGCAAGCAGCAGGTGAGCGTGCCGTTTGTTGCCAACTCCACACTTGCCGAAGCAAAGAGCATTTTGGAGGCTGCCGGATTCCAGGTAAGTGTCAACGGGCCACAGGATGATGACGCGACCGTCGTGTCGATGTCGCCGAATGGCGGCAGCCAGGCCGACAGCGGATCGACCATCACGCTGACCACCAAGAAATCGTCCAGCGACACGAACAACACCGACACGAACAACAACGGCAACACCAACAACGGCAACACCAACAACCAGCAAGGCAACTAACAAAATCAGGGGAGGGAGCGGCTCGAAGCCGCTCCCTCCCCTTTCTCTTTCCCTCAAAAAACAAAAGCAGCCGAAGGCAGCTCCATAAAGCCAAAGGAGCTTTGCTTCCCGCAGGTTCTGTTCACGACCGTAAGCTTGGCCGAACGGCCTTGAGTGTGTCGTGAACAGGACCTGCGGGAAGCAAAGCGGCGCCGCAAGCAAGCAACACTGCGAGCCAAACAGCAGCCATCACCCATCACTCATTCATCGCAAAAAATCGCAATTCAGCAAGCTCAAAAAAGAAAACTACTCGCTCACCTTAGGCTGCAATCCAATCGACTTCTCAACCGCGGAATCCTGCCCGCACACCTTCAGCCAGTTGGCCAGCAGACGGTAGCCGTCCTGGGTCATCACGGATTCCGGATGGAACTGCACCGCGTACATCGGCTTGCTGCGATGCTTGATGCCCTGCACGATGTGGTCGCCCTGCGTCCACGCGGTCACCACCAGATCGTCCGGCACGGACTCCGGTTCCACCGCCAGGGAATGGTAGCGCGTGGCGGTCATCGGATTGGCCACGCCGTCGAAGATCTCATCGTCGATATGCTCAACCTGGCTGGTTTTGCCATGCATGATGGTCGGCGCGTGGCTCACGATGGCACCGAACACTTCGGCGAGCGCCTGCATGCCGAGGCATACGCCGAACATCGGCTTGTCGAGCTTCGCGCACAGGCGGATCATGTCCTCGCTGGCGCCGGATTCGGCCGGAGCGCCGGGGCCGGGAGAAATCAGCACGCCGTCGTATTCGTCGATCACGCCCGGCTGGGACGGATCGATCGCGTCGTTGCGCACCACGGTCACCGTGGCGCCGAGCGTCTTGAGATAGCCGACGATCGTATAGACGAACGAATCGTAATTATCTACCACCAGAATGCGTGCGGAATCGGTCATCATGCTCCAATCAACGTTTGAACAGCAGTGTACGTGCGTTCCGTGCCGCAGCAACGTCCGCGTCTCACGCAGCGGCAGCCTTTAGATGGCCGTGTAGTTCGACATCTCCTGCAACATCGGAATAGTCGACGCGGCCCACGGGAACAGCCATTCGAAGCACGATGCGGCCGCTGCGAAAACCAGCAGCAGCACCAGCAGCAGGCGGATCGGCAGCACGCCCGGCTGCAGTCGCACCAGGCTGCCGTACAGGCTGAAATCGGCCTTCTTTCGTCTTCCTGCGCGCACGTCGGCGAGATACGGCCATCGCCAGGCGACGGCGGCGGAAATAAATATGATCACGTATGCGGCGAGCGCGCCGAAGATCCACGGTTTCAGCGTATCGATCGACGACAGGAACGACGACTGTTCGTTGTTGACGAATTTGACTGTGCCGTTGGCGTTTTGGGAGGCCAGTTCCTGTGGGATGCCGTCGGAGACCTTCGCCCAGTAGGAGAATTCGGCGTAGCTGATCCAGCGGTGCGTCGGCGTGGAGTATTTCGGTTCGCAGGTGGTCATGGTCAGCATGCGTTTGGTCGGTGTTGCGCCGGGGTTTTCGGGGTTGGCCGCCACCACTTCGGTCTGTGTCGGCAGCACGATTTTGTAGCTGGTGTAGTGGTACACGTACCAGTAATCCTGCGTGCGGACGATGATCGGGTCGCCTTCCTGCAGTTTGTCGACGTCGCCGAGCGGCTGCCCGTAGCCGTTGCGGTGGCCGGCGAATGCGAAGTTGCCGACCTGGCCGGGCATCTGCGAATCCGTGTAGTGGCCGAGGCCGTGCTTGTTGAGCTGTGTCAGGTCCGTGCCTTCCACCAGGTTGCGCTGCCATTGGCTGCCGAATCGCGGTATGTAGATTTGGGCGATGAGTTCGCCTTCCGTGGCGCTTTGCGGCTGTACAGGCGGGTCACCCTGCTGTGCCTTCGCCACGGTGACGTTGCCGGACTTTCCTGGATCGGACCAGGATACGGATTGGCGGGTTTCGATCTGGTTATGCTCCGACTGCACGCCCGTCCACCACATCTGCCATGCGATGTACAGCGCGCAGATGGCGGCGGCGGTCAGCATGAGTTCGGCGAGGATGCCGAGTATCGTCCACAGCGCGCTTTTGGTGCGTCCGCCACGGCTTGCCACATGTTTCATCGATTGTTATTTCCCCTCTTGCGAGTCGCCGTTCTTGTCGTTTTCGAGCGCTTTCGCATACTGCAACGGCTGCTGCAACGCGTCGGTCGCGTCGAAATGCAGTTTCGTTTTCTCGTCGACCTGCCATCCCAGGCCGAACGCGCTCACGTACTGCTTGTAGATGGACACTTCCTCGGAATCGTCGAGCGCTTTTCTCATGCCCTCCACTGGTCCGATCGCCGAGATTTTGAACGGCGGCGAATACTTCTTGCCTTGCAGCAGCAGCACGTTGCCGGAGCAGCGTACGGCGGAGTTGAACAATACGCGCTGGTCCATGATCTGCATGGATTCGGCGCCTCCCGCCCACAGCGCGTTGACCACGGCTTCGATGTCCTGCTGGTGCACCACGTAATCGTTGATGTTGGCGCTGGATCCGTTGGCGTCGACCATGTTCTCCCATAGCGGCGAATCGTCGAGCGTCACCACCAGTCCCGGGCCTTCCACGGCGGGGAGCATGGTGCCGTTGCCGGCGCTTTCGCTGTCTTGCGATCCGTCGGCGTTCTGGCTGTCGAGTGTTTTGCTCAGATCGTTGACTCTGGTGCTCAGCGCATCGATTTCGGACCGTAGCGAGTTCACTTTTTTCACGCGCTGTTCCACGAGTTCGGCGGTATCGTTGCTCACCACCACGGAACGGTTGACACGCAGGTTGGTGGACAGCAGGAATCCGGAGAACAGCAGCACGAGGAACGCCGCGACGCCGGCCGCCTTCGACCGTTTCGCGCTGTGCTTTCCGGTATGCTTCGCCATACGCGCCTTTCCAAACCTGCCTGAATCCGCCGGGTTTCACTGAACAATTGTCCTGATTTTGAACAGTTTTACGCCGTGAGTTCGCCGCTTTCGAGTCTACCCACTATTATGACTTTTAGCCTATTAAAGGAGACTATGCTGATGGCTGACGAAGAGCTGCACGAAACCACCGCGGATGACCAGAAGGATCTGCAGTCCGCCGACGACACCGCTGCCGTCGAGGAAACCACCGAAGATGTCGTCGACAAGACTTCCGTTGACGAGGACCAGTCCGACGATGACGATCTCGATATTCCTATGGACCGTGTCGAAGCGGTGCTGAACGCCACCGTTGATAAGGATTCGCTGTCACCGCAGATGCAACGCATGATGAACCGTCAGGCGGAGAACACCCGCCGTGTGGAGGAAAGCATCAAGGGCACCAAGTCCAACCCGCGCTGGTTCGTGCCGCTGTTCTGCGCGCTGATGATCATCGGTCTGGTGTGGGCCGTGGTCTACTACCTGACCACCGATTATCCGATTCCGCACATCGGCGCTTGGAACCTAGCCATCGCGTTCGCAATCATCATGGTCGGTTTCATTATGACCATGTGGTGGCGCTAAGTCGGTTTTCTCCGTTTCGCCTATCCCATCGAGGCTTATTCAAAAGACGCCGGGTTCTTTGCGATCCGGCGTCTTTTTTCATCCGCTTCATCCACTTCATCCACTTTACTTACCGCGTCTGCATCGCCCCGCTTCAGCTTTAGGAAAAGCGGTTTCCTGTCGAGTGGAAAGCCGCCGCTTACCCGCCGATTATCTGCTGATTTTCGCCGTCCGAATCAGCACGTGGTCGCCGCCTTGCATGGTGGTGCCGAACAGGTAGGCGTCGCCGCCGTCGGCGAGCTTGAGTTTCTTGCGCAATTGCGGCGCGGTGAGTGGGAAATTACGCACGGCGATGTTGGCACGGTCCAAGCCGGACAGCAATCGCTTCAGCTCCTTCTTGCCCATACCGCCGATCGTTTCGATCGTAAAACCGCGCCCCGGAAAGCCATCGACCGGCTCGTCCGATACGAACAGGTGGCTGCTCGGGCCGATTTGCACCGCCCCGAATCGCGCTTCCACCACGTCGAAGCAGCCGGCCTTCATGATCGACGCGTTCGGCTCGTACAGGTAGCGCAGCTCGTGCGGCAGCGGCGCGTCCCCGATGCGCAGGCCGCGCGTATAGGCGGCCGCATCGTAGTCGAGTCGCTGATCGTCGTTCACGCAGTACACGTGCGGCGCGCGCGTGTCTGCCGCTGCGGCATCGGACGTTGCCCCGGCAGCCTTGCCGTCCAGCACCAGAAGCAGTTCCTTGCATTCGTTGCCGGTGGAGACGATGTGCACTTCGGCCACAGTGCCCGCGAAATCGTCGACCGCCTTGCGCCAGTCGAGCATCGGCGACAGTTTGATCATCACATATCGTGCCTTAGCCAGCAGCAGATCGCGCAGCGCCAGCACGTCGGGCGTGCAGTCCTCGATCGCGTAGGTGCGGGCGCCGTGCTCGTCGCGGCGGGCCGGGTCGATGTAGATCAGCTGCGCCGGCTCCATCGCACGTAGGTATTCGACGCCGTCGTCGCACACCACCTGTGCTTGCGTGAGGCCCAGCGCCGCCATATTGTGCGCGGCCAGTTCGCATAGATGCGATTGGCGTTCCACGTAGGTGGCGTGACCGAATCCGCGGGCGAGATATGAGAAATCGACGCCGAATCCGCCTGTCAGGTCCGTCATGGTCGCGTCGTTGGCCGTCTGTCCCGCCGATTGCGGCAGAGATCGCAACAGACGCCGGGCGATTTCGGCCTTGTATTGCGCTGTGAACTGCGATGAGCACTGTTCCATGGAAATATGCGCGGGATAGACGATATCCGCGCAGGCGGCCCATTGCGGCAGTTTGTTGCGGGCGATTTGCCAGCCCGCGATCTGGTCGAGCGCGGCCGGCAGGTCGAGGTCCGCCGTCCGTTTGGTTTTGAGCGCCAGGTCACGCACGTCTTCATTGCGATGCGCCTCGGCGAAGGAGCGCGTCACGTCGTTGAGCAGTGGTCCGTCACTCATGGTTCCTCTCCCCTTCTTCGCAAGTATCTGCCATGTCGCACGCATATCGTCGCACGCGTATCCTGCGTCCGTGGCGCATCGGTATTGCGTCCTTGTCGATTGCCTTCGTCATCTTATCTTTCCTGTGGATAACAAGTGGACAAATGTGGATGAATGTGGATAACGCCCATATTTTGTGCCTGAGTCAACGTCGCACCACGAAATATCGGCGGCGATTTTCCCCATTTTTGTGGGGTGTGGATATCGGTTATCCACAATTTTCACATAGGAAATTCCTTATGTTCCGCCATTTTGTGAATATCCTTGTGGATAATCCACCACGTTATCCCCGACTTACCCACAGGTTTGACCTCACTTATCCACAAAGTTATCCACGGATGTGGAAAACTACATGTGTGTAGTTCCCGCATTACTGGTACAGAAGTGACATATGCATCAGCGGATTGCCGGCGTTGCATCCCACGATGATCGCCACGACCACCACGAACACCGTGATGCCGTACACCGTGGTGCGCCACGTCAGGCTTTTGCCGCGGAACGCATGCAGGCCGGTGACCAGCAGCCACGCAAGCACGCCGCCGACGATGAATCCGCCGACATGCGCCTGCCATGCAATGCCCGGCGTGATCACCGGCATCAGGAAGTTGATCAGCATCCAAATCAGCATCGAACGAATATCGATGCCTATTCTCCTGTACACCACCAGAATCGCGGCGAACAGGCCGAACAGCGCGCCGGACGCGCCATATGCGGCGGTCATCCATCCCGACGGCGAGCACACGGCCCACACCATCAGTCCGGCGCCGCCGCCCAATCCGGACAGCACGTACAGCGCGAGGTACGGCCAATGCCCCATCATGCGTTCCAGCACGGGCCCCACGCACCACAAAGTAAGCATGTTGAACAGGATGTGCCACAGCGAGGTCGGCTGGTGCAGGAACATCGAGGTGATGAAGGTCCACGGGTGCCGGACGGCCGTGGCGGGAAGCAGCATGCCGGCGTTCACGAACGCGTTGCCGCCTTCGGGCCAGACGAGGAAGAGGACCGCTTCGATGGCCCACACCACGATGCAGATCGCCATGATGGCGGTGGTGATGACCGGGTCGCCGTTGCGCCACCGGTATCGCAGCGATCGGGCGGAGAACAGATCCTTGAACGATGGGGAATCGGGAAACAGACTGAATCGTTGGTATGCCATAGCTCAACACTACCGGCACATGCGGTATTTTCCGGCGCGTAAATCCACCCAATCGACACATTCCACGAATTAAGATAGGGAACAGAGCTGGCTTGAACGAGCAGGTCAGCCAGTGTTTGGAAACCTTGAAAGGAGCCGTCATGGAGAACAAGTCTTCTAACGGTTGGAAGTTCTTCGCACTGCTCTTCGGAGCTTTGCTTGCTGGCGTCGTCGGTCTGTACATCTACAAGCAGCAGAATCCCGACTATGACCCGTGGGAGGAACCGTGGGAGAACAGCTCCTCGCCAGTCGACCTGGGCCTGACCAAGGACGCCGAGCCGGAGGCCGACGCCACTGCCGCCGCTCCTGCCGCTGAGCCGGAAGCCGCCTGATTTCGCCTTTCCCGGCACACCTATGCCGCGTTGGGTTTGTTGCTTCGCCCTGTATCTTGCGATACAGGGTTTTTCTTTTGCTTTTGCGATTGCGATTGGCTTGCGGCCTTCCGTCGTACTGTCGCTGTATTGCCACGTACGTTCGGACACGTACGTTCGGGCACGTACGTTCGGGCACTACCGGCATACGCAATCGGACATGCGAAAAACATACGAAAAGGCCCTTGGAAAATCCCAAGGGCCTTCGTCGTCATCACTTATCCGCCCATTGCGAAACGGACGGAGCGAAAGCGATCATGCGTGCGTCGGCGATGCCAGCGACGTTTCATGACCGCTTCATAATCACTTGAGCGGACCGGTGTGCCAGATGCGCTCGAGGTAATCCTCGATGGAGCGGTCGGAGCTGAAGTAGCCGGAGTTGGCCACGTTGAGCACGGCCATGCGGCTCCACTTCATCGGATCGCGGTAGGTTTCCTCGATCTGGGCCTGGATGTCCATGTACGCGCGGAAGTCGGCGAGCGTCATGAAGTAATCCTTGTTCAGCCAATCGTTGACGAGGTCCTTGTAGGTGTCCTTGTCGCCGTCGGAGAAGGTGCCGTCGGCAACCATATCGATGGCGGCCTTGAGCTGCGGGTCCTTCTCGTAGTACTCGCGGGACAGACCCTTGGTGTCGTAGCCCTTGGCGTACAGCGCGGAGACTTCCGGCTCGGTCATGCCGAACAGGAAGAAGTTCTCGGCGCCCACGCGCTCACGGATCTCGACGTTGGCGCCATCGAGGGTGCCGACGGTCAGAGCGCCGTTGAGGGCGAACTTCATGTTGCCGGTGCCGGAGGCTTCCTTGCCGGCCTGGGAGATCTGCTCGTCGAGGTCGGTGGCCGGGATGAGGTTCATGGCCAGCTCGATGTTGTAGTTCCACGGGAAGTAGACGTTCAGCTTGCCCTTGACGTCCGGGTCGTTGTTGATGATGCGGGCGACGTTGTTGATCAGCTGGATGGTCTGCTTGGCCAGGTAGTAGCCCGGAGCGGCCTTGGCGCCGAACACGATGGTGCGCGGCATGATGTCGTCGGCGGAGACCTTGCCGGACTTGATGTCGGCGTAGTCGGCGATGACGGACAGGATCTTCAGGGCCTGGCGCTTGTACTCGTGCAGACGCTTGACCATGGTGTTGATCATGGTGTTCGGGTCGATGTCGAAGCCGTACTTGCGCTTGGCGAAGTTGGAGAAGTCGACCTTGTTGGCCTGCTTGACGGCGGCGAACTTCTTGACGAACTCGTCATCGTCGGCCAGCGGGATGAGGCCCTTGAGCAGCTCGAGGTCGGACAGCCACTTGTCGGTGCCGAGGCCCTCGGTGATGACGTCGGACAGGCGCGGGTTGGCCAGCTTGATGAAGCGGCGAGGGGTCACGCCGTTGGTCACGTTGGTGAACTTGTCCGGATACACGTCGGAGAAGTTCTTCAGGGTGACGTCCTTGAGCAGCTGGGAGTGCAGCTCGGCCACGCCGTTGACGTGGGAGCCGCCATAGGTGGCCAGGTAGGCCATGCGCACGGAGTCGCCGGTGTAGATGGCCATGTCCTTGATGGTCTCCTCGGCAACGCCCTTGGCCTTGAGCTCGGCCTCGAACTGGTCGTTGATCTTCTCGATGATCTCGAGATGACGCGGCAGCAGTTCGCCGATGAGCTTGGACGGCCACACTTCCAGAGCTTCCGGAAGCAGGGTGTGGCAGGTGTAGTTGAAGGTCTTGTTGGTGATCGTCCAGGCGGTGTCCCAATCGTAGCCATACTCGTCCATGAGCACGCGCATGAGCTCCGGAATGCCGATGACCGGGTGGGTGTCGTTGAGCTGGAAGTTGATCTTGTCCGGGAAGGTGGTCAGATCCGGCTTGTCCTGGCCCGGGTAGAAGACGCGGATGGCGTCGTGGATGGAGGCGGACACGAAGAAGTACTGCTGCTCGAGACGCAGCGCCTTGCCCTGCGGGGTGGAGTCTTCCGGGTACAGGATCTTGGAGATGTTCTCGGCCTCGACCTGCGGCTTGACGGCGTCGAGGTACTCAGACTTGTTGAAGGTGAGCAGGTCGAACTCGTCGTAGCTCTTGGCGGTCCACAGGCGCAGGGTGTTCACGCGGCCGGAGGCGTAGCCCGGAACCATGTAGTCGACCGGGACGGCGCGCACGGACCAAGCCGGCTTCCAGACCTTCTTGCCGTTCTCCTCGACGACTTCGCCGCCGAAGGAGACCTTCTGATCGCGGTTGTAGTCGATGTGGCCCCAAGGCTCCTCGTTGGCCAGCCAGTAATCCGGGGTTTCGATCTGCTTGCCGTTCTCGTCGAATTCCTGCTTGAAGATGCCGTACTTGTACTGAATGCCGTAGCCGAATGCCGGCACGCCGAGGGAGGCGAGGGAGTCGATGAAGCAGGCGGCCAGACGGCCCAGACCACCGTTGCCCAGGCCCGGCTCGTATTCGGCGTCGATGACTTCCTGCGCATCGAAGCCGAGAGCTTCCACGGCCTTGTCGAACTGATCGGTCAGTCCGGCGTTGAGCAGCGCGTTCTCCAGCTGCTTGCCCATCAGGAACTCGGCGGACAGGTAGCCGACGGCCTTGGTGTTGCCGTTGACCATGTCGGCCTGAGTCTTCATCCAGGAATCCACGAGATGGCGACGCACTGCGGCGGACGCGGCGACGTACACATCAGCCGGCTTGGCCTGCTCGACGGTGACGCCCTGGGTGTACTTCAACTGCTCACGGATTTCGTCAGCGAACTGTTCCGCGGTGACCGCGGACTTCGGTGCGGTAATTTCAGTCATTGATTGACTCCCTTTGACGGATATTCTCCAGGAACATTATGCCTTACCCCAGCGTCCTTGCATTTGCGGCCGCATGAACACCAAGTAACATCATGCATACGTTCTCATACACAGCATACTACGTAATCATAAAAAGACGAAATTCCTAGCAATCGTAAGCCGGCATTCGTTTGCAAAAAACATTGCAAAAACTGCAAACGCAACACATGGCGCCCATTAAGCGAGGGCACCACAATCGCAGGAAAATCGCCCCTCAAACCCCTATTTAGTTACGACTACATCGTTTGCAAAGTTCCATCATAGTCGTTTGCGGGCTGCACAATACCGGTATGGCTGTCATACGAGAACAAGACTTGGGCAAAGGACGCGCCGCCTTCGAACAGTGGCAGGACGCGGCGCACAACATTTTCAGCGAGCAGCTGCCGGCCGATGACGACGCCGCTTTCGATTTCCGGCTCAACTTCTCGCCGCGTCTGCCGCGCCAGCTGTGGGCGATGGCGGTGCGCTACTCGCTATACCTGCTGGAAAAGAAGGCGCCGGGCGAAGGCGTGGAGGTGCGCGTGGCACCGTGGGGCGCCATCAAGATCCTCGACGGGCCGGCGTCCGATCCGCACAATCTCACGCCGCCGGACGTCATCGAACTGGACCCCGACGTGTGGATGAGGCTCGCCACCGGCATCACCAGCTGGGGCGAGGAAAAGGACGCCGGACGCATCACCGCCGTCGGCGAACGCGACGATCTGAGCGGGCTGCTGCCGCTGGCATAGGAATAGGTCGCGGCGTGGTGCGACCGGTGATGGTTGGCGGGACGAGCTCGACAATCGCCCGACAATCGAAATCGAAATAATAAAAAATGGCCCGCGGTCGAAACCACGGGCCATTCGTTGAAAAAATCTGTGCAGTCAGTCCTGCTTCTTCGGCTTCAGCGCGCTGGGCACCGGCATCGGGATGGGCTTGTGCGGCTTCGGCGCGGCCTTTGCCGCCGGAAACTCGCCACTCGTGGCCTTCGCCGCGGCTTCCGCGGCCCACTTGGCGTATTCGTCAAGGTCATCGGCGGAATCGGAAGACGTTTGGCCGTCCCCAACGGTCTCATCTTCGGCGTCCACATCGTGAGAATACTTGGCTTCGATATCGGCAAACGGGTCGAAGGAACCAGAACCGGGCTCCTGCGCACCGAGCTCCTTGGCAAGCTCATCGTAATCGGTGTCGGTGGTCAGGTACTTGAGCTTTCGGGCTATTTTCTGCTGTTTGGCTTTCTGACGTCCGCGGCCCATCTGACCCCCTGAAATTACTGTGCTATCAATTCATCAAATAAGAGAGTACCACTTATTGCGCATTATTTCGTTGTCGGCTCAGACTTTTACGATAAAATCGTTGATTTTCTTAAGAAAAGGACACGTATGACGGACGAAACCCAGGAGCAGCAGATCACTGCTGTCGGCAATGAAATGAGCGCGAGCTTCCTCGCCGCAAAGAAGCGTTCCGATGAAACCCTCGCCGCAATCGAAAAGAATCCGGGCAAGTTCACCATGCTCACCGGCGACCGTCCGACGGGCCGTCTGCACATGGGCCATTACTTCGGCACGCTGCGCAGCCGCGTGGAGATGCAGAACAAGGGCGTGCACACCAACATCATCATCGCCGACTATCAGGTGATCACCGACCGTGACACCACCGAGCACATCCAGGACAACGTGCTCAACCTGATCCTCGACTACATGGCCGCCGGCATCGATCCGGAGAAGACCATGATCTACACGCACTCCTCCGTGCCGGCCGAAAACCAGCTCATGCTGCCGTTCCTGTCGCTCGTCACCGAGTCCGAACTGCACCGCAATCCGACCGTCAAAGCCGAGATGGAGGCTTCCGGCCACGCACTGACCGGCCTGCTGCTGACCTACCCGGTCCATCAGGCCTGCGACATCCTGTTCTGCAAGGGCAATATCGTGCCGGTGGGCAAGGATCAGCTGCCGCACATCGAATTGACCCGCACCATCGCCCGCCGCTTCAACGAGCGTTACGCCAAGAAGAACCCGGTGTTCCCGGAGCCTGACGCCATCCTGTCCGATGCGCCGGAGATTCCGGGCCTCGACGGCCAGAAGATGAGCAAATCCCGTGGCAACTCCATCATGCTGAGCGCCACCGCAGCGGAGACCGCCAAGCTCATCAAGAAGAGCCGCACCGATTCCGAACGCAAGATCACCTTCGATCCAATCAACCGTCCGGAGGTCTCCGCACTGCTGACCACCGCGGCGCTGACCACCGGCCGCGACCCGAAGGAAATCGCCGAGGAGATCGGTGATTCCGGCGCGGGCGCACTGAAGATGTACGTGGTTGAATCCGTGAACAACTTCCTTGCCCCGATGCGCGAACGCCGCGCCGAGCTGGCCAAAGATATGGATTACGTGCGTGACGTGCTCGCCGAGGGTAACAAGAAGGCCAATGCCATCGCCAACGAGACGCTGGAGCAGGTGCGCGACGCCATGGGCATGCGCTACTGAGCGCGTTTGAGCCGTGCGGCCGTCGCACGCTTACGTGTTCGCACGTTCACAACGAGAAATGGGTCGGGAACCACATCGGTTCCCGACCCATTTCGCTTACAAATGGCGGATTACGCCTTCCGCCGGATGCCATCCCGCTTAGATCTGCGAGCGCTTCTCCCCTGCAGCGATTTCGGCGGCCACGAGGTCGTCGTCCACGTGGCGGTCGTCCGGATCGTCGAGATAGTGGTCGAATTCGTGCAGCACTTCCGCGCTTGGCGCGGTCGTAAGCAGCGAGACCACCACGATGAACAGCAGCGAGACGATGAACGCCGGCAGCAGCTCGTAGATGGCGAAGATACCACCGAGCGGCTTGACGAGGTTGTGCCAGATGAGCACGGTGGCCGTGCCGGACAGCATGCCCGCGATCGCGCCGTACTTGTTGGTGCGCCTCCAGTACAGCGAGGTGAGCATCAGCGGCCCGAAGGATGCGCCGAGGCCGGCCCACGCGTACGAGACCACTTGGAAGATCGAGGAGTTCTGGTCGAACGCCACCACGATGCCGAAGATGAACATGACGAGCAGCGTGATGCGCGCCACCATCATCACCTGGCGGTCGGTGGCCTTGCGGTGCAGCAGTCCGCGGAAGATGTTCTCGCCGACGGCCGAGGCGCCGATGATCATGTACGAGGACGAGGAGCTCATGGACGCGGCGAAGATGCCGGACACGACGATGCCGCACATGAAGCTCGGCAGCAGCGCCTGCGACACCACGATGAAGATGTTCTCCGCGGCCGCCTGCGTGGCGAACTGCGTCGGCATCATGGCACGGCCGACCAGGCCGATGCACACGCCGCACGCCAGCGAGATCACGCACCACGTGGTTGCGATGATGCGGGATTTCTTGATTTCCTCGGAACTGCGGATGGACAGGAACCGCACGAGCACCTGCGGCATGCCGAAGTAGCCCAGGCCCCACGCGAGCATGGAGATGATGGTGATGATGCCGTAGTCGGCGGGCGCGCCGAACATGGCCTGTCCGGCCTTGACGATCTGCTCGCCGGCGTCGTTGAGGATCGGCGTGGCCACATGCGTGCCGTCGAGGAATCCCGGAATGCCCTTGAGGAAGGCGACGGTGTTGTCGATGCCGCCGGCGGACGCCACGGAGCCGATGAACACCACGGCCAGCGCGAAGAACATGAGCAGGCCCTGGATGAAGTCGGTCACGACCACGGACAGATAGCCGCCGATGATGGTGTACGCGAACACGATGGCGGCGCCGATCACCATGGTCAGGTGGTAGTCCCAGCCGAACAGCGTGGAGAAGAGTTTGCCGACGGTCACGAAGCAGCTGCCGACGTACACGCAGAAGAATACGAGGATGATGAGCGCAGCGATGGTGGATACGATATTGCGATCGTCATGGAAGCGCTTGGAGAAGAAGTCGGGAATGGTGATCGCGTCGCCGGCCACCACGGAGTAGCGGCGCAGACGGCGTGCGACGAGTTTCCAGTTGAGGTAAGTACCAAGCGCCAGACCGATGGCCGTCCACATCGGGTCGGCCGCGCCGGTGAAGTAGGCGACGCCCGGCAGGCCCATAAGCAGCCAGCCGCTCATGTCGGAGGCTTCCGCGCTCAATGCCGTCAGCCACGGTCCGACGCCACGCCCACCCGCGAAATACTGTTTGGTGGAGGAATTGGACCTCTTGGAGTAGACGAAGCCGATGGTCAGCATGGCCGCGAAGTACAAGACCATGGCCAGCAGCACCCAGAAATCTTTGGTTACCAAGTGTTTTTACCCTTCTGCAGGTTATTAAATGTCGTAGCGCCAGGATTTATCGGTCACTACTCGTGCCATCGCCAGGCCGATCGGCAGGCAGATGATCACCATGAACGCACGGAACGCCCAATCGAGCGCGTTCAGCGTATCGAACTGGCCGAGGTGGAACATGGCCTGGTACATATACAAACCGGGCACCATGATCACAATAGACGGAACCGTCAGGCAGATGCGCGGATATCCCAAATGCGGAGCAAGCAGGCCGTGGCGCACCGCCGAACGCCATGCGGAGGCGAGCAGGCCGGCAAGGAACGCGCCGATGAACGCGCCGGCTTCCGCGGGCACGCCCAAGTCGACGATCTCCAATCGCAAGGTATCGGTGATGGCGCCGATGGTGGCTGCGACGAGGCACATGCGCTGCGGCGAATTGAACATCACGGAGAAGCCCCACACACCGATGAACGCGAACAGCATGCGCAGCAGGCAGTTGATGACGGGGTTCAGTCCAAGCGGCTCGAATCCTTGCGGATTCAGGTGCACGATTGAGGCGACCATCCATCCTGCCAACGTGGCCATCAGGATGATGCACAGCACGTATGTAAGTCGTTGCACGCCTGACGGGAAGTCGATTTTCGCCATATCGAGCCCGCCGGTTATCAGCGGGAATCCGGGGATGACGAACAGCATCGCGCCGATATACGCGGTGTCGTGCTGCAAGGCGATCGGATCGAACAGGCCGATCAGTCGCAGCATGCCGGTGCATGCCAGCGCGGCGACGGCCACGCAGACGAACGTCACGAAGAATTGGTTGAGATGGTGGGCGAACAGGCGGCGACGCAGCCAGTGGCCGAGGCCGGCGCCGACGAACGCGCCGATCATGTCGTACGGGCCGCCGCCGAGCAGGAACACGAAGGATGCGCAGGCGCAGGCGGACGCGAGTCCCGCGAAGGCCGGCGAATACAGCGGTTTGCGACGTTCGATCATGTCGAGTCGCTCGTGCGCCTGCCGTACGGTGACGCCTTGCGATTCGCCCGCGGCTTTCCCGATATGGTCGAAATGCTCGGCATATTCCTTCGGCGGCTTGTGCCGACGATTCTTCCACGACTGTTCCGCGGCCGCATCGCCATCGCCATGTCCGGCCGCGGCCGCCGCCTCGATATCGCGCATGTGCAGCGGACGTGCGGTGGAATCGCCTTCCCGCGCGCGTTCCGTGACCATTTCCAGCGCGTCGAGCACGGGATCGTCGGAACCTTCCTGGTTCTGCTCGGCCTTCTGCCGTTCCTTGAGCTGCTTGGACAGTTCGGCCGACACCTGCGAGGCGTCGCGCTTGTCGAGATGCTGCATCAGCCCTTCGGAAACGTCGGATTGGCTGTGGTACATAGAGCCTTTGCCGAGGTTGACGTTGAACCAGTCGGCGAAGTGCTCGAGCAGCCAGATGCGTTCGGTGTTGACGCCGGTGGTCGGCAGGTCGACGACTTCGGTGATGCGGTCCTTGCCGTCCGTGCAGGAGGCTTCGATGTCGGTGAGGTTCACGTCGGCGCGCACGTGCACGCCCAATGGATAGGCGATGCGGTGCATCATTTCGCGGACGCGGAAGCTGCCTGTTCCGGCGCCGAGGTCAAGCATGCCGACGCGGACGATCACGCTGGCTTTCGCCGCGATGCCGGCTTCGGTTACCGGCTTGTCCCAATCGCGTTCGATGTCTTCCATATCGAGCGGAATGGAGTGGGTGTGGAATTTGCTGACCGCCTTCGCGCTGCTGTCAACGCGTTCGGTGTTCTCATCATGTTCATGTAGTGCGCTCACACTATTCAGGTCTAACGTGTGGGCTGGTCGGATATTTTCCGAACATTCCCACATGCCCATTTTCCGGACATTCAATGTCCACGATGCGAACCATTCCGGCGTTTCCGTAACCAAACTGTCGATTTGCCGCGCCTACAATGGTCGAGCATTTACCCACCAAGCTTAGGGCTGTGGGCTCGCAACAGACGGCCAAAACAATCGCGGAGGTGCCGCGAAGGACCGACAGACCGAGCAACCCGATGGTTTGGAGAAGGAGGTCTGATGACAACTGAAAACGAACAGATCACGCCTGCGGACGCGGCTATCGTCTCGTCCGGCACCGGCACCAAGGGCCCTGAGGAGCGTGATCTTCCCGCATCCCTCAAAGAGGAAATGGATCTGTGTCTGCAGATTCTTCGCGAGGTGCTCGGTGAGTTCGATGAAAACCTGCTGGCCAAGTTCGATGAAGTGCGCGAACACGCGCTGAAGGCCAGCGACGAACGTTTCTCCGGCATTCTGACCGACACGAATCCCGATCAGGACGACCTGCAGAAGGTTGTCGACATCATCGACAAGACGGACGTGCATGAGGCCCAGCTGCTGGCTCGTGCCTTCACCACTTACTTCCATCTGGCCAATCTGTGCGAGGAGAACTACCGTGTCTCCGTGCTGCACAGCCGTGAGAACGCCGTTGACGACACCCAGGCCGTCGATCCGGTGAACGAAATGACCTGCGCCTACCACCAGCTCATCAACGAGATGGGTCCGGCCAGGGCCAAGGAGCTGCTCGACCAGCTCGAGTTCCATCCGGTGTTCACCGCGCATCCGACCGAAGCCCGCCGTAAGGCCGTGGAAGGCAAGATCCGCCGCATCTCCCAGCTGCTCGAAGCGCATAAGCTGCTCGGCGGCTCGGACAAGAAGGAAAACTCCCGTCGACTCTTCAACGAGATCGACGCGCTGTTCCGCACCTCCCCGATCGCGCTGAAGAAGCCGACTCCGGTTGAGGAAGCCGACACCATTCTTGATATCTTCGACAACACGCTGTTCTACACCATTCCGCAGGTCTACCGTCGTTTCGACGACTGGGTCCTCGGAGACAAGGCCGGCCTCGTGCCGCCGGTGTGCCCGGCGTTCTTCCATCCGGGAAGCTGGATCGGTTCCGACCGTGACGGCAACCCGAACGTCACCGCCAAGGTGAGCCGTCAGGTGGCCCGCAAGTTCAGCGACCACGTGCTGGGCGCGCTGGAGATCGAAACCCGCCGCGTCGGCAAGAACCTGACGATGGAGGCCGAGACCACCCCGCCGAGCGCAGAGCTCAAGTCCCTGTGGAACCACCAGAAGGAAATGAGCGAGCGTCTGACCGACAAGGCCGCGCTGATCTCCACCAAGGAGCTGCACCGCGCCGTCATGCTGGTCATGGCAGACCGTCTGAAGGCCACCATCGACCGCGACGCCGACCTCATGTACCACTCCTGCGAGGACTACATTGCCGATCTGAAGACCGTGCAGCGTTCCCTCGCCGAAGCCAACGCCAAGCGTTCCGCCTACGGTCCGCTGCAGGACCTCATCTGGCAGGCCGAGACCTTCGGCTTCCACATGGTCGAGATGGAGTTCCGTCAGCATTCCGTCGTGCATTCCCGCGCTCTGGAGGACATCCGCGAGCATGGCCTGCACGGTGAGCGTGGCGAGCTGCAGCCGATGACCCACGAGGTGCTCGACACCTTCCGCGCGCTCGGTTCCATCCAGAAGCGCAATGGCATCAAGGCCGCCCGCCGTTACATCATCTCCTTCACCAAGAGCGCCCAGAACATCAAGGACGTGTACGAACTGAACCGTCTGGCGTTCTCCCACCCCGAGGATGTTCCGACCATCGACGTGATTCCGCTGTTCGAGCAGCTTGAGGATCTGCAGAACTCGGTGGACGTGCTTGAGGAAATGATCAAGATCCCGGAGGTCCAGGCTCGTCTGAAGGCCACCGGCGGCAAGATGGAAGTCATGCTCGGCTACTCCGACTCCTCGAAGGACGCCGGCCCGACCTCCGCCACCCTTGCCCTGCACTCCGCGCAGGAGCGCATCGCCAAGTGGGCCGAATCGCACGACATCGACCTGACCCTGTTCCATGGCCGCGGCGGCGCCGTCGGTCGTGGCGGCGGCCCGGCCAACCGCGCCGTGCTCGCACAGCCGGTCGGCTCCGTGAAGTGCCGTTTCAAGCTCACCGAGCAGGGCGAGGTCATCTTCGCCCGCTACGGCAACCCGGTGCTTGCAATCCGCCATGTGGAGTCCGTCGCAGCCGCAACGCTGCTGCAGTCCGCTCCGAGCGTGGAGAAGCGCAACACGGACATGACCAAGAAGTACGCCGACATGGCCAGCAAGCTCGACGAGGCCGCGCACAACCGCTTCCTCGACCTGCTGAACACCGACGGCTTCGCACCGTGGTTCTCCACCGTCACGCCGCTGACCGAAATCGGCCTGCTGCCGATCGGCTCCCGTCCGGCGAAGCGTGGTCTGGGCGCCAAGTCCCTCGACGACCTGCGCACCATTCCGTGGATCTTCTCCTGGGCCCAGGCCCGCATCAACCTGGCCGCATGGTACGGCCTCGGCACCGCGTGCGAGCAGTTCGGCGACCTGAACACCTTGCGTCAGGCGTACGAGGAGTGGCCGCTGTTCTCCACGTTCATCGACAACATCGAAATGTCGCTGGCCAAGACCGACGAGCGCATCGCCAAGATGTACCTCGCCCTCGGCGACCGTGAGGACCTCAACAAGAAGGTCCTCGACGAGATGGAGCTCACCCGCAAGTGGGTGCTCAAGATCGTCGGCGACGAATGGCCGCTGCAGCACCGCCACGTGCTCGGCCAGGCCATCCGCATCCGCTCGCCGTACGTGGACGCGCTGTCCGTCACCCAGGTGCTCGCCCTCGGCTCGCTACGCAAGCGCGTGGACAAGGAAGAGCTCACGCACGGACAGAAGGAGAACTACACCTATCTGATCCTGTGCACCGTGTCCGGTGTCGCAGCAGGCCTGCAGAACACGGGCTGAT
>ENA-OXEK01000027-OXEK01000027.1-human-gut-metagenome-genome-assembly--contig:-NODE-27-length-94295-cov-135.220299_pt1 | contig 94295 bp, 69 predicted proteins | sample MGYA00249825_ERZ652244 | MGnify/ENA primary metagenome ERZ652244 (study PRJEB26925, sample SAMN05826968) | human gut metagenome | biome: ENVO:2100002; feature: ENVO:00000062; material: ENVO:00002003...
ACGAACTGCCAGACTTACAACTCTGACGAAGGCGTTGCACTTACAAATAGACAACGGGATTCTGACCCGGCAGCCCGAACGGTATCCACGCCGGCACCGTCGTGCAAGACGGCGGCGGGCACTAGGAACACGAACCCCAGCAAAGGTGCGAGGACATGGATCAATTGACTGCAATCATGACGGATCCCGTCGAGATCCCATATCGGCATCAGTGTTCGGCCGTACCCAACGGCCCCGATAACGTGCAACGAGTGCTTATCGGTATGAAGCTCGCCGACCCGACATTCGGATATGATCACGCATTCTACGATCGCCTCGGCCGAAGCGTCTGCGTGCCAGAACCTCGAACAACGCAAAATTCTTCGATGACGGATACGCGAAAGCGCTGTGGGACTACCGCACCGGCAACATGCTGATCGGAGAGGACAACGAAACCTTATACGTGCGCGACGTTGACGAAAGCGGCGAGAACAAGCTGCTGAACTCATGGCACGCATCGCAAGCGTTGAGGATGAATATCACGTCACCGGCATGAAAAACGTGTATCTGGCATGGAACCTCCAGCTGAAGGTCGAGTGCCGCAAACTTTCCCGCCGGGTCCTGCACGGAGTGAAGTTCTCCAACCTTGCCTTTTATCGCATGAACGGACATGTGCAACGCATCGGATCCGATGACCCGATGTTCGACAACCCCTATGAGATCTCTTTGGATGCGGCGTACGACGATGATCTGGTCGCTCAAGCCGGGCACCTGCTTCATTTCGTGACGGCCGACAGTCATAGCGCGGAGAATTTGGGGCGTCTGTTCGCGGCTCCATTGTTGCAACCGTATCTGCACCTGTTTTGGGTGATTTATGGCGGTGGCGGTAACGGTAAGGGCATACTGCTGGGTTCCCTCCGCCAGACTTTTCCCCGACTGAGTTCCGCCGTGAACGCGACCGCGTTGCTGGGCGGAGGGAACGGACGTAACCCGTTCTCCACCGAGCAGGAAACGCTGAAGCTCATCGGTCGTCTTTGGGCGTTTGATGAGGATGCGGACACCATCACCGTCGAACAGACCACGCTGCTCAAGAAAATCAGCACAGGTGACATGCTGGTCGGGCGGCGAATACGTGAAAACGGAATCAGTTTCCATAATCGTGCGACCTTGGCGATCGCGTCCAACAATCCGGTCATCCTGCAATCCACCGAAGCGTTGAACCGTCGTCGGGTATTCGTGCGGATGCGTGACGGAAGGCAGGAAAACGAGTTCGCGGAATTGCTATCGTTCCGTGCGCGCTATGGAGCCGTGCCGTTTCTCATGGCATCATGCAGACTCTGGGAGGCTCGTGGCGACAAACCATGGGATGACGTTGCCATCGGTTCGGCCGAAAGCCTGGACGAAGCACAGCAATGGATCGTCGACCAGATCGTCGCCAACGGGTATGCGGTCAGTCAGGACAATCCATATCGGGAAACCCGATCATCTCACATCAACACCGTCTCGAAGCTGGGTCTGATGTCGAAATGCAAAAAACTAGACGGCAAGGTCGTGCGTGTTCTGGTAGTCAAAGATGAACGAACATTCGCCCCATTCCGAGAGGAGAGCGCGTCAAGCATCCGAAACGCGCTTGCCGAACATGACGCCGAGACCAAGCAGAAACTTCCCCCACCGTATGAGGGCACGCCGATTTCAACTCCGGATGATTGCGGGTTTCCCGTCACATTCGGCACCATCGCCGAAGGTAAAAAGTCATTCGATCGGGCGCGAAACAGAACCTTGCCGATCGGCCGGAAACCACCGGCGGACGTTTCGGCCTATGCGGTGGTTCCTGCGGCGGGCGTCGCAATCATCGATCTGGATGTCGCAAAGGATCCACTCACCGGAAAGGTATTGAAGAATGAGGCGACTGGCTGGGACGTGTTCAACAGGGAAATCGGATCCTATGGATCAGCGGACTTTCCGAAGACCTATCTGGTCGGCACGCCTACGGGACGTGCCAACGGCGTCGCATCCGCGCACGCCTATTATCTGATCCCCGATTCGCTGAAAGGGCAGCTCAAGAATGCCGTACATGAAGACGGGGTGCCGATCGATATCCGTTGTGAGGGCAAAGGATACGTGGTCGGAGCTGGAAGCCATGCCGACAATGGCGAATATCTGCTACTTGACGTACCGGACGGGGATCCTCCCGTCATGCCGCCAGCGATGGTCAGATGGTTCGAATCACATAACTACACGGCCCGAAGCGTCCCGCAACCCAGCAGCATCGCGCCACAGCGCCTTCCCTCGCTCAGCGAGATCCTGAACCGTCCGATAACCGTCGGTGATTCCAATGGGGGCCGTCCCGACATGACTCCCATTCCAGAAGGCTCACGCAACAACGATCTTCACGCCTAGGCATACGGACGATTACGCAACCATCCGGAAAACTCCACGGCCATCGAACGTGATCTGTACACGCGCGGCCGGGCAAGCGGGCTGACGGACAGTGAACTGTCTGCCATATGGAGATCCATTCTCAAAACCATAGGAGGCGCAGCATGAGTCGCAGGAAACCCTCATGGCTGAAGGATCTATGTCCCGAGATGTGCAACACCGCCCGGCTCAAACCCCATAGATGCGCCGGATGCGGTGAGTGGACAGTGATCTATACAGGCGGACCGGTCGAGGAAACATACGATCCAGGGATCCTGACATACGGCCGAAATCTCACCACAGCACTACTGCTCGGTCGGAATCTGACGCGCATCGTCCAGATCGGAGACACCCAACTGTTCCATCTACAAGATGTGTGCGGAGCCCGTGGCATTCGATCAGATGGCCTGTACCTTTCCGTATATGTCTGCCACGCAACGCCTATAAGCGTCAAACCATTCCACACACGTCAACGCACAAGAGCCAAACCATGGACGGACGGCCCCACGCTCAGCACGCAGGAAATCAAAGAGTTCGAACGATTATGGAAGGAACCATTATGGGCATGACCAAAGGCAAACCCCGACTTCAACGGCATGCACCGCCGAAGCGGCAACGCAAAACACACAAGCTGACACAGCTCGTTCCTGCGGTTCTTCGAGCGTTGCAACAATCCAACGGAACTGCTGGTTTCGGCACCGCCGCCGGCTACTACCACGTATGTTCATGCGGATACGAAACCAGAAACAAGGAAATCTTCGCCCATCATCTGGAGGTGGAACGACTTATGTCCGACATGCTGTCATTTCTGGACGATTCAAATCCAAACAAGACACTCAAACACCGATTGGCCGCCACGGCAAAGCAAGGGAAAATCCTCATCTGCTCATGCGGGCGCGATTACAACACACTTACCGCAATGCAAGAGCATATCCGCTACGTGAATGAAAGGCCCGACGATGAGCGATTCATCGACTGAACACCTGACGATTACCGAATACTCAACACGAGGATTCCACTATTACTGCACATGCGGATACGAAACCGATTCGGCCCAATGCCTGCGAGCGCACGTCAGGAATTCACGCGACATCATCAAACAATTGAAGGGACGATTGCCATGAAGAAATGCTCACGACTCGATGGCAACCGCACCATTCATGGGCACCGGCTGTGCCTTCAATGCGAACAATCAATGGTGGCGACGATACGCGACATCGGCAACAACTACACGGCATTGTTACTCGTGGCCACGAAACAAGCATCCGTTCACATGGACAACGGGCCTCGCGCACAAGCGGCGGAAGCACCATCGCCGATCAGATCCGGAGCATGGGAATTATGTTGCGAAGCAGAACAGCAAATGAGACTGGTCGCCTTGGCCATAGGGTGGCGTCAAGGTCTTGAAGAGAAAACAACGGTTCCGCTGATATGCCGGAAAACATTGGAGCGAATCGAGCGGCTGTTTCTTGTCGCCGATGCCGCTCAATGGTTTGATGATTTATCCGACATCAGCGAGCGTATACAAACCATGCTTGAACCGCCTGAACCGCTCGTGGCGTTCGGCGCATGCCCCGCATGCGGCGGAGTGGTATGGGGAGCGGCCAACGCCGATTACGGGGACTGCGCGCAATGCGCGTCGCGGATCCACCGATGCGCGGTAGCCGATCGGCTGCTGGCCAAACTGTCCGTCTCCGCAGTGCGCGGCACCGCCTCCGAACTCAGCCGCGCCTGTGCCAAAGCCGGAATCCGCCTTCCCGCAAGCACCATCCGCTCATGGATCCGCAGGGGCAGACTCCAACCCGAATCGGACGGCAGCCTGCAACTCAGCGCGCTCGTTCCCCTTCTCCAACAGCGTGCGAAAACCGGAATGAAATAGCAAAAAGCCCGCTTCCACATCAGGAAGCGGGCTTACTTGTGGGCCCGAAGAGATTCGAACTCTCGACCTTTCGCTCCGGAGGCGAACGCTCTATCCAGCTGAGCTACGGACCCAAACAATCTGTTTAGTGTAGCACTTCAGCCAACCAAACCATCGGTCAGCTACACATACCGATTTCTGACCGACAAACCTGAATACCGAAGGTAATCCGTCATCGTGTCTAATCGTGTCTGGCACAGATTTCACCAGAATTCAATTATCCGTACTCGCCAAGCGGGAGTAGGGCTGGGAACACATGCCAGCAGATATGCTCCCGGAATCTTCTGTTCCGGAGACAGACGCTCTATCCACTGAGCTACGAACCCGAGCCATCGCTCGCCTTGCGGCAAGCAACTGTATTACTGTACACCATCCCACTCCCAACATGTCGACAATTTCGCGGAATTCCCGGGTTTACGCGCTCCCGCACCGACTACACTGGAGTGGTATGGACATCGCCATGAACGATTTCGAATATGAACGTCGGTTCTTCTGCAGGGCGCTGCCGCCGGAACTGGATGACGGCGAGCCGATGCTGATCGTGCAGAGCTATTATGTGCACGACGGTAATTACGCGTTGCGGGTGCGGCTACAGACACACGGGGTGCGCATCGATATGAACGCCGACACCGATCCGATAGCCGTACTGAGGCAATACCGAGACCGGTTCACCGAGGCGTTCGTCACCGTCAAGGGGCCGTCGGTGGGCGGCACCCGTTATGAGGCCGAACGGGAGATCGACGCCTGCATAGCCGCGGAACTGGTGATGCGCGGAGGCTGTCCGATTATCAAGAACCGGTTCTCCGCATGGATCGGCGAGGACGGATGGAGCCTCGACATATTTGGCGGCGCGAACGCCCCGCTGGTCGTCGCCGAGGCGGAGCGTAGCGGACCCGTGACCAATCTGCAGATTCCATCGTTCTGCGTGACGGAGATCACCGATCAGGCGCGGTTCAGCAACGACGGACTGGCTTCGCGGCCGTTCTCGCAGTGGGCCGCGGACTTCGACGCCGAGCTGCACCGGGACGGGCCCCGATTCCAAACCCAGTTCGGCCGTAACCGCATGGGACTATAAGGCGTAGACCACAGGCCCAAAACCGCTGAAACCGCCACGATGCAAGAATTGGCACCGCGGCGGTTTCAGCATAATGACATATTTCGGCGCGATGGCGCTCAGTACATCAGCGTGGCAAGGCGGCGACGGGCACGCTTGACGCGCTCATCGGTCGCTTCGGGAATCATGAAGTACTCCAGCAGACGCTCGCGTACCGGCTCGACCTGATCGGTGTGACCGTCCGCCAGATAATCCAGCAGACGGGAGAAGGCGTCCTCGATCTGGCCGCCGATCATGTCCACATCCGCCACGGCCAGCTGCGCTTCGACGTCATCGGGACGATCTGCGGCGGCCTTGCGTACCTCGCGCACGTCAGCGGTCGCCGAACGCGCCAGCAGCAGCGCCTTCGCGCGCTCCCGCGCGGCGAGCGTGTCATTGGGGTTCGCCTGCAACACCTGCTCGTAGGCCGCGGCGGCACCGGCGTAATCGCCCTGCGCCGCAAGCTGGTGCGCTTCCTGATGCTCGGGCGGCACCACGTCGGCACCAGCCGCCGCACCTGCGCCGTCACCGGTACCAGCACCGTCACCGTCGGCCGAGTCCGGGTCGCCGGAATACGGCGCAGTACCGTTCACGCCGGACTGCGCGGCCACCGAAATTAGCTTGGGGATGACCTGATCGACGATCTGCTTCAGCTCGTCATCGCCCGGCAGCCCCTGAAGAATCGGCATCGGGCGGCCACCGATCAGCGCGAACAGCGCCGGTGCGCCCTGCACCTGGAACGCCTGCGCGATCGATGGGTAGCTTGCGATGTCGATGCGGGACAGCTGAATCTGCCCCTTGAGCTTGTTCACCGCGTCGCCGAGCGTACGGGCCATCGGGAACAGACGGTCATCGGTCGGGATCCACAGCAGCAGCAGGATCGGGAACGTGGCGGAGGTCTGCACCATCGCCTGGAACGTGTTCTCGGTCGTGTCGATGACATAGCCGCCCGCGGCTGGCGCTCCCCCGGCCTGCCCCGGCTCCGCCTTCACCTGATGCTTCAACGATTCGAGATCCACCGCGCCCGCGAGTGACAATCCCGGATGAAACTCCTGCTGCTGTGCCATCATGCCTCCGTTTTCACGACTCATACCGGCCCGCGGTCTGCGCCGCACGCCGTTCCGTCACATCCATGCCGCGCGAAAATCGGCGCGGCCGCATACCTGCGACCACCGTCGATTCCGTTGCGAACATCGTTGACGCATACCACTATATAGGCCACGGCGTCTCACCGCCTCCGGTTACGCTGCAAGCGCCCGATTCCGGTGCTTGGCAAGTCCGTGCGCCGGCCCGAGTCCGGCGTCTACTGCGCCTCGACCTTGACCGCCTGACGATCGCCCGCCACCACGGTCACCTTCTGATCCGACCCGGCCAGCGGCACGAATATCGCCACAACGTTCACATAAGTGGCTTTCAGCGAACTGGTGGCCTTCTGATTCGTCATCTTGAACAGCGCATCCTCGTTCGGGGACCCCGGCAACGACTCACGGCCCTCGCTCATGGACCGTGTCCACTCCGAGTTGATCTGCGCGACGACCAGGTCACCACCACGAGGGGAGCGCATCACGGCAATCTGGTCGACGACCGGCGCGAACACCTCCTGCTGCGTGCCCTTGTTCTGGGCCACACCCTTCTGGCTTTCTTCCTGCTGCTTGACTAGCGACTGGCGGAACTGGTCATCCTCGAAGCTTCCCGCGTATTTGCTGTTCGTGTTGTTCTGCAGCACATCGGCGTATCGCTGCACCGCCTGCTTGGGGGTCATGACCAGATTGGAGTCGTTGGCATCGCCCATGACATTGCCCTGCTTAGCGGGCGCGAAGCCCGGCAGTGACACGTCCTCAAGCAGTCGGGCGACAGCCCACAGCTTGTAGTTCTGTCGGGCGGACTCCTGCCGCATCACCAGCAGACGCTTCGCCTGCTGGTCCTCGGTGGTGGTGGTGACGGTGAAAATATACCTCGGCCATGCGTTGTCGGTCGGGATGACCACCTGCGTCACATCACTGGGGATAGTCGCCAACGGCGTGACATCCTGCTGCGTGTATTGCGCAATGTTCAATTGGGCGGTGCGGATCTCCAGTTGCGAGCCGGACACGCGCGCGGCGAGCCCGTCGGCGCTTTTCGCCTCGTTCGCCTGGTTCAGCACGTCAAGGATCTTCCCGCGGATCTGCTTCTCCTGTGCGACGGTCACATCGATGATCTCGTTGTCCTTCACCGACGGCGCCACGGTCTGTGGCACCTGCCCCTCGCAGCCTGCAAGGCCGAGCGTCAGAGCGCAGACCATCGTCGCCGCCAGGGCGGTGGTTATGCGTTTATTCATTGGAGCTCCCCTTCGTGTCATCATCGGATTCCTGCGAAAGCCGCGCGAAATACGTCTGCAGCTCGCTGGCGGTGATTACCGACGTCGCCGAATCGTCGGGCTGGTCCATGGCCTGCGCGTTCTGCTGGTCGGCGACAAGGTTGCGGCTGCCGGGATCGACGACCTTCGGCTGGGAGATTTCCGGCTTTGCCGGCGTGCCCGCACCGGGTTTCCCACGATGCGCGGCATGACGGCGGCGCTTGGATTTCGGCTTGAAACTGACCGCCGCCTTGAGACTCGCGACACTGCCCGCCACCGCCTGCGAAACGGCGACCTCCTCTGCCTGCTTTTCGGCTGCGGAACCACTCACCACGCGCTTGCGACGCTTGTGCGGCGGCATGGCGAACAGAGATGCGGCCAGTACGGCCAGCAGCGCCAGCAGTCCTCCGGCGAAATAGAACGGCATGGCGAAATCAGGTAGAGTCTGACGCACCCAGTTCATGCGCACCGTCGCGTTCGAGGACTTGCCCAAGTCGATGATGGCTACGGTACCGCTGTCGGACGCGACCTTGGTCTCCGCTTTCACGGTGCCCGTCCCGCACGTCACGGAAGTCCACATATCGGAGTCCTTGAACGCCACTGCGTCATCGCCCGCATCGGCCGCGGCCCCCTGCGCGGAGACCTTCGTCGTCGCGAGCGTCGTCCATTCGTTCAAGCCGGTGACACGCACATATGGCTGCCTGGCGAGCCAACCGATCACATCTTTGTTCGACCCCAGAGCAAGGCATACTTCGCCGTCGGACGAACCGGCATCGGCAGAAACCGTCACCTGATTGTCCACCAGCGGCAGCACGCCGGGATCGGTAACGATATATTGCGTCCCCTTCACCGCGGCACTGGCCGCGATCTGAGAGCTGGGCTTCCAATATGTGGCGTTCATAATGCCCAGACCAATGCATGCCACAGCCAGAAGACCAAGGATGGGCGTCACCACGCCCCGCATGATGCGGGCATGGCGCGTCGGACGGGCGGCCGACTTGGACTTTCGCTCGTCACGCTTGCGCTCTTTTGATGTCTGTTTCTTCATAACTCACCCATTCTACAATGCAGGGCATAAAGCCCCGGCGAAAAAGACGTTTCCAAAGAAAAATCAGGGTTTTCCGCTAGTGTGGTGACCATGCGTAAGTTGACACAGACATCCACGTTCAAGCGCGTACTCGCGGCCGTGTGCACGGCCGGCCTGTGCGTCACACTCGCCGCGTGCGGCTCCGGCGATTCCGGCTCGTCGTCAAAGAAATCCGGCGACGACTCCTCGCAGTCCTCCGACTCCAGCGCATTGAAGAACATGAAGAAGATCGCCGGCATCACCGCCACGGGTACGCTGGGCGAGAAACCGAAGGTCTCCTTCAAGGCACCGAAGACCGTCGACAACAACAGCTATGCCGTGCTGCAGGAAGGCAACGGCGCCACCATCGCTGATGGCGACCGTCTGTGCTCGCAGGGCATCGCCATCAGCGTCAAGGACGGCACCGAGCTTGCGAGCAGCTGGGAGAAGAACACACCCGATTGCTCCCTGGTGCTGGAAAAGGGCACGGTGAGCGACGCCTACTATGAGCTGCTGAAGGGCCGCAAGCTCAACACGACGATCGCGTACGGCGTCAATGACTCCAACTCCAGCGGCACGTCGTACATCATGGCGCTGACCTACGTTTCCAAGTCGAAGGATCTCACCAAGGCCACAGGCGACGAAGTCACCGACATCCCGTCCGATCTGCCGAAGGTCACGCGAGCGAAGAACGGCAAGCCGTCCATCAACATGAACGGGTACAAGGGAAGCAGCAAGCTGGTCTCGCAGGCGCTGATCAAGGGCAAGGGCAAAGAGGTCACGAACAACAACACCGTCAAGGTGAAGTACACCGGATGGCTGTTGGACGGCACCCAGTTCGACTCGTCATGGGACAAGAACACCACGCTTGAGGCCGACACGTACAGCGGCGGCAACCATCAGGTGATTGAGGGCTGGCAGCAGGCCATGGTCGGCCAGACGGTCGGCTCGCAGGTGCTAATGGTGATTCCGCCGAACTTGGGTTACGGCGACACCGCCCAGGGCTCCATCCCCGCGAACTCCACGCTGATCTTCGTGGTCGATATTCTGGCCACCTACTGACAGGCGACCGCGACAGTAGCTGAAAGCCGCCCGGCGCATGTGTGTGCCGGGCGGCTTTTGTATATGCGACGGCAAGCCACCCCCAGTCAGTCAAAGACTGACAGCCCCCGCCAGCGGCGGGCGGTTTACTTTGCCCCCGCTGGCTGTCAAGCGCAGCGAAACTGGGGGAGTCTAGTAGGGAATCGAAATACGACAAAGGGGCTTCCCGCGCGTGCGGGAAGCCCCCTATGAAGGTTGAGCCGATTGGCGTTGATCAGGCGAGAGCCACCGGATCGACCGGGACGCCGGGGTTCATCGTGGAGGTGATGGTCACCTTCGTGATGTAACGGCCCTTGACGGTGGCCGGCTTCAGACGCTTGACTTCGTCGGCAACGGCCTTGAAGTTCTCGTCCAGAGCGGTCTCGTCGAAGGAGAGCTTGCCGATGAGGAAGCTCAGGTTGCCGTTCTTGTCCACGCGGAACTCGATCTTGCCGCCCTTGATGTCCTTGACGGCCTTGGTGACGTCCATGGTCACGGTGCCGGTCTTCGGGTTCGGCATCAGGCCACGGGGGCCGAGCACGCGGCCCAGACGACCGACCTTGCCCATCATGTCCGGGGTGGCCACGACGGCGTCGAAGTCGAGGAAGCCGTTCTGGACCTTCTCGATCAGGTCGTCGTCACCGACGATGTCGGCGCCGGCCTCGACAGCCTCGGTGGCCTTCGGGCCACGGGCGAACACGGCGACCTTGGCGGTCTTACCAGTGCCGTGAGGCAGGTTGACGGTGCCACGGACCAGCTGGTCGGCCTTGCGCGGATCCACGCTCAGACGGTACACGGCTTCGACGGTCTGGTCGAAGTTGTAGGCCGGCATGGACTTGAGCAGAGCGATAGCCTCGTTGGCGGTGTAAAGGTTGTTGCGATCGACCTTCTCAGCCGCTTCGCGGTACTTCTTGGAACGCTTAACCATGTGTCCTTCTCCTCTCAGTCGATAACCGTGATGCCCATCGAGCGAGCGGTGCCCGCGATGATCTTCATGCCAGCCTCGACGTCGCGGGCGGACAGATCAGCCATCTTGATCTCGGCGATCTCGCGCAGCTGCGCCTTGGTGACGGAGCCGACCTTGTGGGTCAGCGGGTTTTCGGTGCCCTTCTGGATACCGGCGGCCTTGAGCAGCAGAGCCGCTGCAGGCGGGGTCTTCAGAATGAAGGTGAAGGAGCGATCCTCGTAAACGGTGATCTCAACAGGGATGACCTGACCCATCTTGTCCTGCGTCTGCGCATTGTACTGCTTGCAGAAGTCCATGATGTTCACGCCATGCGAACCCAGAGCCGGACCCAGCGGCGGGGCAGGATTGGCCTTGCCAGCCTGGATCTGGAGCTTGATCAGCGCCGAGACTTTCTTCTTGGGAGCCATTGTATGGTTCTTCTTTCTATGAAGCGGTGATGTCGGCACCCGTGGCGGTCGCCCGCAGCGGATTCCTCCCGCAACGTATATTGCTGTGCTGTGCTAGCGGATTCGCATACACGTATCCTCCAGACACAACTTTTCTATTATGCCTATGAGAGCGGACAATATCGCGGCATCGCGGGTGCGTGCGGCCGTTCATATTCCCCGGATTATCGGCAGGGTCATTGGGCTCGGATCCGTCGCATATGTGAAGAGCCGCTATGCATGTGCACAGCGGCTCATTGGTCACGCTTCACGCCGATCAGGCGCGGAACGCGGAAGACCTAGAAATCAGGCCTGCGGGGTCTGCCCCGGGTAGGAAGCGTCCGAATCGGGCTGCTGGTAAACCGGAGCGGCAGGCGCCGGCTGCTCATACGCAGTCGAGGCGACCGGTGCGGTCGGGGCCTGCGGCGCAGCGGGAGCCTGCGGAACGCCGGCATCGGACACCGGGGCGGCAGGTGCCGGGACCGGAGCACCGGGGAACGCCGTCGGCACATACTGCGGCTGGGCGGAAACACCCGGCACCGCGACCTTCGCGGCCTTCTTCTGATTGCCGAACGCAAGCACGGTGCCGACAATCAGGCCCAGCGCCGCGATGACGAGCAAGTATGCACCAATACCGAAAGCCACCGCATTCTTCGCGTAGCCGGACGCTAGACTTCCCAGACTGCCATAGTTGCTGCCGAACTCGTCCAAGCTACTGCTGATCTTGATCTTGGAATACACCATCTCAAAGATGCTGAGTACCAGCACCAAGGCGGAAATGATCATTGCGGGGAGGTGCTTCTTGAAGAACGTGAGCGCCGCGATGGCAAGAACCGCAACGAGGACAATCCATCCGTCCCCGCCTTGGAACAGGCTGGCGCTGTATCCAAACGCCGACACGAACGGCACGATGCAGGCGATGATCGCCAGCACGCCGGCCACGTAGGTGATGATGGAAATGAAGTCGAATGACTGGCCTCCGACGGTCACGTTCTTGCCACCCAGGTTCTGGGCGAAACCGGCGACGGAGTTCTGGATGTTCACCGCGTAATCGGGGGTTGCCGGCGCCTGATAGGGTGCCCCTGCAGGCGGCACGGGCTGGGCAGGCGGCACGGGTGCGGTGTACTGCGGCTGCTGATAGGCCGCGTTTGCGTCCGAAGCCGGCTGAGCGGGCTGCGGGGCTCCATAAGAGTTGTTTCCAGTGGGGAAACCGGCATTGGGATCTGTCATATGTGCCTTCTTTCGTTCGGTCAAGCGCCAACGCCCAACATTGACCAACATAGCATATAACCGATATCCAATACGGTTTTGCCCATTTTGCGCGATGCCGCCACCCCGAAAAGGCCCTACAGACGGCCGCAATCATGACACGCAGTCATACATACCGACTGTCAGTATGTATACTGATGACATATCGAAAGGAGGAACCATGGCACGCAACCCGCACCCCGAGGTGACGGAACGCCGCATCCTCGCCGCCGCGAAAAAGCTGTTCGCCGAGAAAGGCTACGACAAGACCTCCATCCAGGACATCATCGATAAGCTGGGAGACCTGTCGAGAGGCGCGATCTACCACCACTTCAAGTCCAAAGAGGCCATCCTCGAACGACTGAACACCGACGACTGGCACGCCAGCCAGACCCTGTGCGACGAGATCGCGAAACGCGACGACATGAACGCGATGGAAAAGCTCCGCTCGCTGTTCGCCAACTCGCTGGGAGACGCCGCGCACCTGGCGCTCGTCAAGGCCACCGTGCCGTTCTTCGACGATCCCGCCACATTCACCGCCAACATGCGATTCTGGTCAACCGAGCTGCCGAAAAACTTCGAGCCATTGATCGAGGAAGGCCAGCTGGACGGCTCCATCCCCACCGAATACCCGCGCGAAGTGGCGCAGCTGCTGGCCCTGCTATGCAACTATTGGCTGATGCCATGCTTCTTCCCCGCCACGCGCACGCAGCTGCGGTATCGTCTGCAATGCCTCGCCACCATGCTCGACGCGCTGCACGCGCCGGTCTTCGACCAGCATCTCATCGATCTCGCCACGGACGGCATGATGGCCTTCGCCGGCGACGGCAGCGGCAGCGCCGCCGAGCAACAAGACGGAGGCGGCACCAGTCCGGTAAGCGACGCACACTAGACGACGCTGACTCCGGGGCAGGACGCGGCACGAATGTTTCGCCCCTGCTCCAGCACCGATTTACATACCGTCAGTCGGTATGAATGATTGCCGATGAACCACCAACTCCGGCGTCAAAATCGTCCGCCCCAATACATTGCCGTGCCATCCATCAAACTCACGCCAAATCCACCAACGCAAAACACCGAGACCAACTCGCCACCAGCAGCAAAGGAACCCACCATGCCCACCACACCGGCACAACCCTCCGAAACACAGCTTCCCGCGGCACAGCACGAAACAGAGCAACCCAACACTTCCCCCGAACCGCAACCGCAGCCGCAAGCGCAGCCAAAGGCCGCGCATCCGCTGCGCTCCCGCAATTTCATCCTGCTCGTCGCCGGGCAAGGCATCTCGCTGTTCGGCAACATGATGCTGCGCTTCGCCATGTCGATGTGGGTGCTGGACGAGACCGGCTCAGCCACCGCATTCGCATCCATCCTCGCCATATCGTTCGTGCCGATGATCCTCGGCGCCCCGTTCGGCGGCGTGTTGGCCGACCGGATGAACCGCCGCACGCTCATGGTCATCCTCGACGCGGCGTCCGCCGTGACGGTCGCGCTCGCGCTCGTCTGGTTCTCCGCCGCCGGATTCAGCATCATCGCCGTGGGCGTAATGCAGGTGGCGCTATCGCTGCTCGGTATCTTCGAGACGCCGACCGTCGAATCCGCGCTGCCGCAGATGCTGCGCCAATACGGGGATGCGACGCTGAACACCAGCGCCGCGATAGTCAGTCAGGTGCAGCAGGTCAGCGCACTGATACCCAGCTTCCTCGGAGGCGCCGTGTACTCGTTCTTCGGCATCCGGCCGATGATGGCCGTCTCCGTGGCGGCATTCGCCGGCGCGGCGGCCATCGAATGCTTCATCCGGCTTGGTATGCCCGAACGCGACGAGGAGATGCCGACGCCACTCGACGACCTCAAGGCCGCTCTGCGGTTCCTGACCCGGGAAAAACCGAACCTGCTGAAAATGGTCCTGCTCGCCTCCGCGCTGAACTTCGTCGTACTCGGCTATGGCGCCGTCGGATACGCGTTCGTCATCCGCACGCAATGGGGGTTCGACGCGACCGTCTACGGCATTGCCGACGGACTGATCAGCGTCGCGGCCCTGATGGGCATGCTCATCGTGACGATGATGGCCGGACGGCTGAAAATTGGCCATATGACGAAGATCCTGACATTGCTCGGACTGACCGTCATCCCCCAAGGCGTGGCCTGCATGCTGTCTGGCGGCAACTGGACGCGGCTGATGGCGCTCGTGGCCTTCGCCTGCATCGGCGATGTCATCTGCTCATGCGCGAATATCATCGCCGTGCCCGCAATCCAAATGCGCACGCCCGATGCGATGCTCGGTAAAGTGATGGCGCTGCTGTCTGCGCTGGCCATGTGCATGCAGCCGCTCGGGCAGATGGCGTACGGCTGGGCGTTCGATCATCTCCCCGCCGCCGCGATATTCATCGCGTCAGGCGCAGTGCTCATCGCTATGGCGTTGCTGTCCGCGTCGCTGTTCGCGCACTTCGACGACTGACGACGGCGGGGCATCCTTTTCATCGACCATAATCAGTCACAGAGAAGGCCCCGATTCCTTCAGCGGAAATCGGGGCCCTACAGGCTCTCTGTACCGTTACTCGAAATCGGCACCGAGCGCGGCGAGCTTGCCGCGGAAATCCGCGTAGCCGCGGTCAATCAGCGAAATGCCATGCACATTGGACGGGCCGGACGCGGCAAGCGCCGCAATCAGATGGCTGAAACCGCCACGCAGATCCGGCACGTCGATATCGCGGCCGGTCAACGGGGTCGGTCCGAAAATCACAGCGGAATGCTTGTAGTTGCGCTGCTGGAAACGGCACGGCAGCGAGCCGAGGCACTCGCGATACAGCTGAATCGTCGCACCCATCTGCACAAGCGGCTTGGTGAAGCCGAATCGGTTCTCATACACGGTCTCGTGCACAATCGACAGGCCATTCGCCTGGGTGAGCGCCACGACCAGCGGCTGCTGCCAGTCGGTCATGAAACCGGGGTGCACATCCGTCTCGATGGCCACGGGCTTGAGGTCGCCGCCCGGATGCCAGAAACGGATGCCCCTGTCGGTCACCTCGAACTTGCCGCCGACCTTGCGGAACACGTTGAGGAACGTCATCATCTCCGGCTGCGTAGCACCCTTGACGAAAATGTCGCCGCGCGTGGCGAGCGCCGCCGACGCCCAGCTGGCGGCCTCGATGCGGTCGGTCAGCGACGTGTGCGTGAAGCCATTGAGCTCCTTGACGCCCTCGATGCGGAACGTGCGATCCACATCCACCGAAATGATCGCGCCCATCTTCTGCAGCACGGCCACCAGATCCATGATCTCGGGCTCGATTGCGGCACCCGACAGCTCGGTCTTGCCTTCGGCGAGCACGGCGGCCAGCAGCGTCTGCTCGGTCGCGCCCACGGACGGGTACGGCAGATGGATCTTCGCGCCGTGCAGGCCGTTCGGAGCGGTGATGTGAATGCCGTCCTTGTGCTCCTTGTCGACCGTGGCACCCAGCTTGCGCAGCGTTTCCAGATGGAAATCAATCGGACGGCCGCCGATCGCGCAACCTCCCAGCGCCGGGATGAACGCCTCGCCGAGACGATGCACCAGCGGGCCGGAGAACAGGATCGGAATGCGCGAAGAGCCGGACAGCGTGTCGACATCCGCCACATCGGCGAGCTGCACATGCGTCGCGTCGATGTTGACGATGCCGTTGGTGCCATCCACCTCCACATCCACGCCATGCAGGCGCAGCAGATCGGACACCACATGCACATCGCGAATCTCGGGCACGTTCTTCAGCACCGATTTGCCGGGGGCGAGCAGCGCCGCGACCATCGCCTTGCTCACGAAGTTCTTCGCGCCACGCACCTTGATCGTGCCGTTCAGCGGTTTGCCGCCGACCACATGCAGGACATCGTTCTCCGATTCCGCCATCCTCAACACTCCTATTCATTCGCCGGGCCACCCCGGACATCACATCCATTAGTTTGCCATACGGCATGTGGCGGGCACGTGAAATGCGCCGGAAGCCGATTACCATGTCGCAGCGAATGGTTCTCAATAAGAAACGTGCGAGTCCCGTCGTCGGCAAAACGAACATGATTGTATGCATATGGCCGATATTCCAACGAGTAAGCCGATGTTCGTTTTGTTCGCAAATGTGAGGAGTACTCGCACAAACGCTATTGAGAACGATTCGCTGATACAGCGGATCAGTCATCCGCCTTGATCTTGCGGGCCAGCTCGGCATCCCACATCGCGCCGGTAGCGCTCATCACCGCATCGGCGCCGGCCGCGCGGTACGCCCGGTAATCCTCTGGCGCCACGACACCGCCCACGCCGATGATCGCATAGTCAAGCCCCAGCCGCTCGCGAATCGCCGCAAGACGCGACACCATGTCAAGGCCTGCCCCGCGAATCGCGCTGCCGCACACGCCGCTGCGGTCGCGCCCCTTGCCGGGCAGCGCCTGCCCGCCGTTCGCGTCGACGAGCCGGGCCGAAATCGTATTGATCGTGCTGAACGCCTGCACCGTGCCGCGGGCGGCGGTCTGGCGCACCATGAGCTCCAGAGCGGCATCGTCAATCACGCGGCGATCTGGCCCCCAGCCACCCTCGACCTCGGTCGGCGGGATATACGCCAGCTTGACGATCAGAGGCCGGTCGCCGATTTCGCCCTTGACGGCCTCGGTGATGCGGCCGACCAGATGCGGGTCATGGCACAGCAGGCGATTATGACCCTCGTTCGGGCAGCTCGTGTTCATCTCCATGAGGTCGGCGCCGGTCTCGCACACCAATCGTGCGGTTGCGACATGATCCGCGATATAGTCGTCGCCGCTCATACCCTCCACGCGCGATCCCTGGAAGCTCGGTAGCAGCACCTGCCCCGGGCCGGCCGCCGCGATGGCCCGGCGCATGTCCGGCTGCCACTCATCCGGGTCGCGGGACGGCACACCGAACGAATTCGAAATGGAAATCGGCAGGCGATAGTCCGTGTCCGCAAGCACGCCCTCATCAAGTTCGGCGCTGCCCGGCGTCAGTGAGCCGTCGGCACTGGTCGGGTGCACGGCCAACACGTTCGGGAACGGATTGCACCCCCACGCGCGCGAGCGCACGGTCTTGTACGTGGCGATGTCGAACCCCATGCGGAACGCGGCCGTGGTGAACCGCTCGTTGAGCAGCGGCCCGGCCGGAATGCCGAACGGCAGGTCAACGGGGATGCCAAGGAACGACGACTTCGCCGGCGAAGCGGCCTCGCCGGCCGGCACATCACCGCGCAGCGCCGCGGCGAACTCGCCGAACGGGCCGCGCGCATAATTATCCTCATAACTTAAGTCAACGTTGTAAAACGGCTCGAAATCACTCATGGCTCTCCAGACACTCAACCGACGCCGGACCGCTGCCGGCGCCACAAACACGACGATATATCCACTGTAAAAATAGCGGCAGACCCGCAACGCCGGGAGCATTCGCCAGGCCGTCTGCCAGGCTGGTCAGACGCCCATCATCGCGGTGACGAACGACAGTATCGTGATCGCCACATTCACGATCACGAAAATTAGGAACGCAGGCGACGTCCACCCCCAATACGTTCCCGGCGCGCTGCGGTTCACCCGCCGATAGGCGCGCAATCCCCCGCCGTATTTCACCAGCACGACGATCAGGCCGATGATCGAAACACCCAAAAGTCCCAGCGTATACGCCGTGTCCCCCGCGTCGCCGAACAGGCCCGCCAGCCACGGCAGCACGCCTCCGAGCACGGCGTTGTTGAACACGTGCAGCACAATCGACCACACCAGCGAATACTCCATCGCCACGAACCCGAACAGCAAACCGCAGCCGAACGCGAACAGGCCCTGCACCACATCGTCATGGAACAGGCCGAACATCAGCGCGCTGGTCACGATGGCGAAATTCCGGCCGAGCGGCTTCAGGCCGCGCATCAGCACGCCACGGAACACCAGCTCCTCGGCGACCGGCGCGGCAAGGCCGACATACAGCCACATCCAAATGTTGGTCGAGGCCTCGCTGATGTTGTCGGATGTGGGCGATTGCAACGTGGTGCCGAACATCGAGAAGCCGAGCTGGATCAGGACGATCGCCGTCTGGATCGCCATGACCAGGATGATGAACGTCAGCAGCCACGATGGTTTCATACGCGCATGGCCGGGCTCGCCGAGCCAGAAGTCGCGACGGAATATCATCCTGCGGCGCATCGGCAGTATGAAGCCCATGCCGCCGAGCACCGTGAGCAGCATGATCACGCCGGTCAGCTGCACGAGGGCGGCGCTGAGCGACTCGGCCGTCAGCGTTCCTCGCCCCGCGGCTCCGCTCAGGCCCAGTATGATGCCGATGACGAACGAGGCCAGTACGTTCACGCCCATGAACACGCCCTGGTAGGCGAATATCAGGCCCGCGTGGCGGGTGACGGTGCCTCGCAGCCAGCGGCGGCGGGCCTTGACCGGGTCGATCGGGACGGGCTGGGCGACAGGGATGGGCGGCGCGACGGGTCGTTGCGCCGAGGAATATGGAGGATACGGAGGGTATGGCGAGTACAGCTGTGACGGATATGGCGGATACGACTGGATCGGCTGGCGCATCCCCGGCTGACCTGTTCCTGACGGAATCGGAGGCATCGGACGTGGCTCAGAAGCCGGTGCCCATTGTCCCGCCACCGGCGGCTGCGAGTGGCCGACCGGCTGAGGCCGGTTCACGGATTGCGGCGGATTCACAGGCCGTGAATACGGCAAAGGCTGCGGCGTTTCGCCGGCCGTCCATTGCATCGGCTGCCCAACTTGCTGCGGGGCGTCACCGGCAGGCATCTGGAGTTTTTCGGGGTTTCCGTCTCCAGCAGCCGGCTGCCGCTGACCTTCCGGTTCCATCTCATCATCAGGTTGCCCATGGGCCTGTTGCCGATCGTTCATGCTCATGGTTCAACAGTACGCCGTGTATCGCCCATCAACGTCAGTGTCGACATCTCATGTGGGCCCGATATGCCTGTGGGCGACATTTTTAAGCCTTGATTGGCGATATCTCGCTTTCAAGGGGTTGATTCGAGTCCCATGAGACATCTATCTGCGTTTCAGGGGGTTGGTGGCCAAGTATGAACGCCTCCAGAACGGCATGGTTCCAATGGCGATTGACGCTCAATACTCCAGGTATCACGTTTCGGCACCCCCTCGAAACGTAGATAGATGTTTCGCGACCGTCGAATCAACCCCTCGGAATGCAGATAGCGTCGGATCGTAGACCTCGAATCACACTCACGATGTGGGACCACCCCCAGTCGCTTCGCGACAGCCCTTCGCCCTGCAGTCAAGGACGCCCGTCCTGCGGGCGCGACCTTATTCGCTCGCCGGCCGGCTCGCCTTCGCCTACGGACGGCACCACCGGCCGTAAGGCCAACTGGGGGGGGGACACCGGCAAAACACCATGTCAACGCAAAAGGCCCTCCGAAGAGGGCCTTTTGCACATTGCGGTTATTCCGGAATCACTCGGAGTCGCGGGATTCCTCCGAACCGGCGTCAGAGTCATCCGCGGCCGGCGCGGCATCATCGAACTGCACGGTCTGCGTATCAGCCGTATCAGCACCATCGGCCACCAGTCCGCTCTCGTCGGCGCCCTCGTCCTCGCCCTGCACGTGTGCGCCCGTAGCGCTCTGACGCTTCCGGGCCACGGTGACGCCCACGCCAATCGCGGCCAGCACCACGACAAGCACCACGACGATGGCGATCGACGCACCCGTGTCGGACAGCCCCTCCTGCGGCACGGCAACAACATCAGCGGCATTGGCAGCGACACCGGTCGCGCCCATGGCAGCGGCCGTCGCCACCGCGGCGACCACGCTCATCAGCTTCTTACGCACGCTCATCACGTCCTTTCCTTTACGAACATCCAAGCACCGATGGTATCGCGACGAATTGACTGTTGCGTGGGGAAAAACCTTCAGCCCAGCAGGGCGAGCAGGTCGTCCTTGGTGAGCGCGGCCATCGACCGTCCGGTGGCGGAGGACGCGGAATCCACGAACCGTTGCGCGAGGTCTGTCTTGCTGCGCTGGAGGTTGAGGATGCGCTCCTCGATCGTGTCCTTCGCCACGATCTGATACACGTTGACGTCCTGTGTCTGGCCTATGCGGTGGGCGCGATCGGTGGCCTGATCCTGCGCGGCCGCGTTCCACCACGGATCGGCGTGCACGACCACGCATGCGCCGGTCAGGTTCAGGCCCGTGTTTCCCGCCTTGAGCGAGATCAGGAACACCGGCGTCGCGTCGGCGTTGAACCGGTCCACCAGCTCCAGACGGCGTTTCTTCGGCGTCGCTCCGGTGATCATGTCGTATTCCACGCCGTCGGCCCGCAACCGTTGCGCGATCAGGTCGAGGTAGCTGGTGAACTGCGAGAAGATCAGCATCTTGCGGCCGGCATCACGGCAGGAGTCCACCAGTCCGATGATGGCGTCCAGTTTCGCGGAGCTTACGGTCTTGCGCGCCTTCGACTGTTTCACAGGCTGTTTCACGGACTGCTGTGGGTCTTTCGCGGCGGATTGCACCCCTGCGCTCAAGGCACTGGCATGCCCGTCGGCGTTCTCGTATATCAGCCGCGGGTCGCAGCATACTTGCCGCAGTCGGGTCAGCTGCGCCAGAATCTGGATTTTGCCGGTGTTGAAATCGGCCGGACGCTGCCTCAGGATGACCGAGCGCAGCTGCTGCTCCAGTGCCGCATACAGCTTGCGCTGCTCCCCCTGCAGCTGCACTGTGATGACGTTCTCGATCTTGTCGGGCAGATCCTTGAGCACCTGCGACTTAAGACGGCGCAGGATGAACGGCCCCACGAACGATTGCAGTTTCTTCTGTGCGGTCTCGTCGCCGCTCAGCACCGGCATCTCGAACCGTTCGCGGAAATGCGCGTACGAGCCGAGCATGCCGGGCATCAGGAAATCGAAGATGCTCCACAGCTCGCTCAGCCGATTCTCGATCGGAGTGCCGGTCAGGGCGAAACGATGCACTGCGGTGACGGAGCGCACGGCTTTCGACACCTTGGTAGCGGCGTTCTTGATGTACTGTGCCTCGTCGAGCGTCATGCAGTAGAACTCAAGTCCCGCATAGTCGTCGATGTCGCGACGCAGCAGGTCATACGAGGTGACGAGCACATCGGGAACGTCGTCGGACGCGGCCGCGGCCGACGACGGCCTTGCGGATTCCCGCGTCGGAGACACACCGGTGTCCTGCTGTGCGGCGCGCACGCCGTCAAGCATCGCGCGACGTTCCGGTTTGGTGCCGGCGATGGCCTCCACGCGCAGCTCGGGAGTGTGCTTCGCCACCTCGGCTACCCAGTTGTACACCAGCGAGGCCGGGCAGACAATCAGATTCGGACGGTGCTCGGCCCGGGACTCCTTATGCCGCGCAAGCAGCAGCGACAGCAGCTGCACGCTCTTGCCCAAACCCATCTCGTCGGCGAGGATACCCCCGAATCCCTTGTCGCACACGGCATTGAGCCAGCGGAACCCCTCGACCTGATACGGCCTCAGCACGGAGGCCAGCGCAGCGGGAACGCGGTACGTGGACGGATCGATCACGCGCAGGCCGTCCAGGTATGCGGTGAAGCTTGCGTCCTTCGCGTCGTCGTCGACCTGATGGTCCAGATAGTACGCCTCATAGGCGGGCACCGTGATCGAGCCGGATTCCAGATCGGCGGCCCGCAGTCCCAGGTCATCCGCGATCTCGTCGACGTCGGACATATCCACGTTGCGCATGTCGACGAAGGAGCCGTTGCGCAGCCGGTGGAATCTGCGGCGCCGACGGTAGCTCGCCAGCAGGCCCGGCACGTCGTCCGGGTCGATTTCGTCGGCGATCGGCGATATCTCCACGAGCCCGGATTTCACCGAAAGGCCTATGGAGATCGTCGGGCGCGGCATGGCGGTCAGGCCGTCGAACGCGGGCGTCGCCATCACGTCGCCCAAACCGCGCAACACCGCCAATCCTTCGGTCAGCAGACGGTATATCGCCTCGTCGTCGGACTCGGGGATGGCGGCCACGGCACCGGACGGGCGCGGGAAATAGTGGAGCATCGCCTCGACTGCGAGTCGCTCCATCTCCTTGTCGCGCATGGACGCGTCGACGCCGACGCCGTCGAACACGTGGTAATGCTTGTCGCCATAATGAGCCTGCGCGTCGCACATCACCCCGGCGCGGTCGCGGTCGAGGTAAAACGCGAGCCTGCAGGGCACGCGCATTTTCGCCAGCAGCTCGGGCGGCACGTCGATGATCAAGCCGCCGTGCGCCGGAACTCCGGTTTCACGCCCAGCCGGCGGCACGAGCCGGTCAAAGACCGATGACGCGGCGGAACCGTCTTCCGCGTTCGGACCGGCGGATGCGCCAATGGCGTCGACCGACCGCCCGGCCTCGTTCTCCTGGCGGGAGACCAGTTGCGGCAGTACCGTGCGCACGAAACGATCCACATCACTTTCGCTCAGATACATCGCCTCGCGATCGTTTTCACCGCACAGCAGGCTCAGCAGTGCCCGTTTCTGCGCAAAATCGGCATCGCACCGGTATATCGTCGCACGATCGACGCTCAGCAGCGCCCGACCGCCCGACCCCACGCCCGCGCCCGATTCGGCTTGGGAAAACGGCCGCGCGATCACGTAATGCGAGCGCTGTCCTTCAATGAATCGTTCCACGCGCTGCGCATGCCGTATCACGTAACCGGCCGCCGCCGTACTGCCGTTCGAGGCCTCGGGATCGTCGCCGCGTTCCACCGCAAGGCCGAGATCGGGATTGCCGTCCACGACTGATACGCGCATCGTCGGCGCGTAGAACCGTGCCGGAGCCGTGTATTCCACCGTGTCTTCGGTGCCGACGTACGTATCGAGCAGTTCGGCGACCTCACCGTCCGACAACGTCAGCGTCGCGTCATCCGACTGACGCCGGTAATAGTAGGAGTATGCGCTGTTGTCGTTGTTGATGACGGCGCGGATGTCCTGCGCGCGGGAGAGCACGTCGAGCAGGTTCCGCGAGCGCTCGTCAAAGGCGTCGCGCGAGTGCACGAACGCGAGCTTCTTGCCGTATGCGACGAACTCGCGGTTTTTCACGGATTGCAGCAGCAAGGCGATGTCCTTGACCACATAGGAGATGCCGCGCGACGGCACTTCGATGCGGAATTTCGCCACGCAGCTGTTCAGCGAGAAACTCAAGGAGAGCCGCAGCGACACGCTGGCGATGGGCATGAACCGCGCCGTCTGGGCTGCGCCGGCGACACCTCCGGAATCAGCCAGTCCGCCGATTTCCTTCAACAGGTCGAGCTGCCGGCTCTGCGATCTGCGGGTGCGCTCGTCGTCCTGCTGCCGCATGAACAGGTCAAGCGCGCGGGTCGTGCGCACGGCAGGTTGCCGGGGAACCAAGCCTGCGGCTCCGCGACCGATACCGTTCGTGGAGCCGTTACCGTCGTCGGCCGCGGCGAAGTCATCCGGATGTTCGTTGTACGCCATGACCAGCGCGATGACATGCTTGCACACGCCCCGGAACCGGCCGTATGCGGGGCATGTGCACGATGACTGGCCGACCTTGCCCGCGTCGGTGTCGATCGCGGCGGAGACGCGGTAATCGTCCGCGTACCGGTCGGCGCCTTTGACCAGCGCTGTCAGGCGTACGTTGGCCCACGCACCCGTCAGCATGGTGCCCGAGGTACGTGGCGAATCCGGCACGTTGAACGATACGGCCATGTCGTGCATACGCCCGGATTTCAGCACGTCCTTCGCACGAAAATACACGGCGTTGCCGCCGAGCCGGCGCAGTTCGGCGTCGTCGACGGAGGGCGGCAGCGGCGCGGCACCGGCAGTGTCGTCTGCCATGTCGGCGTACGAGCCGCGAGCGCCGTACGTGACGCCGTCATCGTCGGCATCACCGTCGGAGAAGTCGCGGTACTGGCCGCCGCCGGAGCGGGAACCATACACGGACGCATGCCAATCCATCAATGCCCCTTCCGTTGCAGCGGGCGACAATCACGCCCGTGCATGCCATCATGACCGGCCAACATCCCGGTCGATATACGGATACGACATTAACAGGTTTCACTCCGCTCAACCAACACCGGCGCAAAGGCATCGCTGGCTGAGGCTGGCCCGATCGGTCAGATGATGCCGCGGTCGCTCAGCGGGCCCGCCCAGTCGCTCTCTTCGGGCTCGCGGGCGGACTGGATGGGTTCCTCGGCCCAATGCTTGGCGGGGATGGTCTTGGGCTTGAACGGGAACTTCTCGGCGCGCATCTTCTCGTAGGCGGCGATGTCGTCCTCATGCTGCAACGTCAGGTCGATGTCGTCGTAGCCGTTCATCAGGCGCCAGCGCACGTAATCGCCGACCTCGAACGGCAACGTCACGTCGCCGCAGGTGACGGTGCGCTGCTCAAGGTCGACGGTCATCTGACGACCGGGCTCCTCGTCCAGCAGCTTCCACAGGAGTTCGACGGACTCCTGCGGCATGATGGCCGCCAGCACGCCGTTCTTGGCGGTGTTGCCGTAGAAGATGTCGGCGAAGCTCGGCGCGATCACCACGCGGAAACCGTAATCGTGCAGCGCCCACACCGCGTGCTCGCGCGATGAGCCGATGCCGAATTCGGGGCCGGCTACGAGAATCTGCCCCTTGCCGGCATATTCCGGCTGGTTCAGCACGAAATTCGGGTCGCGGCGCCAGGCGTAGAACAGCGCGTCATCGAAACCGGACTTGGTCACGCGCTTCAGGAACACCGCGGGGATGATCTGGTCGGTGTCGACGTTGGAGCGGCGCAGCGGCACGCCCACGCCGGTCAATGTGGTGAGTTTTTCCATGGATATCAGGCTTTCAATTCTTGCCCCCGCTGGCGGAGGCTGTCGGCTTTGCTGACTGGGGGGGGCGCCAGTGCGCGACACTCCGCCCCACCCTCAGTCAGTCTTCGACTGACAGCTGCTGTCAGCGGGAGCCAATGTGCAGTATTTTACAGGTCGGCGGGCGACGAGATCGTGCCGCGAATGGCGGTCGCGGCGGCGACGGCGGGCGACGCGAGATGCGTGCGCGAGCCCTTGCCCTGGCGTCCTTCAAAGTTGCGGTTCGATGTGGAGATGGAGCGCTCGCCCGGCACCAGCTTGTCCGGGTTCATGCCCAGGCACATCGAGCAGCCGGCGTTGCGCCATTCGGCGCCGAAGTCCTCGAACACCTTGTCAAGTCCTTCCTTCTCCGCTTGCAGGCGCACGCGCGAGGACGCGGGCACGACGAGCACGCGGTGGATGTTCTCGGCCTTGTGGCGTCCCTTCATGATCGAGGCGGCCTGGCGCAGGTCGTCGATGCGGCCGTTGGTGCACGAGCCGATGAACACGGTGTCCACGGCGATGTCCTTGATCGGCATGCCGGGCTTGAGTCCCATGTAGGTCAGCGCCCGCTCGGCGGCGGCGCGCTTGGTGGCGTCGGCGATCTTGTCGGGCTCCGGCACGTTCGCGGTGATTGGCAGGCCCTGGCCGGGGTTGGTTCCCCACGTCACGAAGGGGCCGAGCTTGGTCGCGTCGATGTCCACGACCTTGTCGAACACGGCGTCGTCATCGGTCTTGAGCGTCTTCCAGTAGGCGACGGCCTGATCCCACAGCTCGCCTTCGGGCGCGTGCGGACGGCCCTTGAGGTATTCGAACGTGGTCTCGTCCGGCGCGATCATGCCGGCGCGGGCGCCCGCCTCGATGGACATGTTGCACACGGTCATGCGTTCGTCCATCGTGAGGTTGCGGATCGCCTCGCCGCGGTATTCGATGACGTAGCCCTGACCGCCGCCGGTGCCGATCTTCGCGATGATCGCCAGAATAATGTCCTTGGCGGTGGCGTCCGCTGGCAGCTTGCCGTTCACGTTGATCGCCATCGTCTTGAACGGCTTGAGGCTCAGCGTCTGCGTCGCCATCACGTGCTCGACCTCGGAGGTGCCGATGCCGAACGCGAGCGCGCCGAACGCACCGTGCGTGGACGTGTGGGAGTCGCCGCACACGATGGTCATACCCGGCTGGGTCAGGCCCAGAATCGGGGCGAACGCGTGGACGATGCCCTGATCGGCGTCGCCCAGCGGGTGCAGCCGCACGCCGAACTCCTTGCAGTTCTTTTCCAGCGTGCTCAGCTGCAGGGCGGATGTCTTGTCCGGGTTCGGACGGTCGATGTCAACCGTCGGCGTGTTGTGATCCTCTGTGGCGATCAGCTGATCGACGTGACGCGGCTTGCGCCCGGCCAGGCGTAGACCCTCAAACGCCTGCGGGCTCGTTACTTCATGCATGAGCATCAGGTCGATGTACAGCAAATCGGGTGCGCCGTCGCTCCCCTGCCGCACCAGATGGTCGGCCCAGACTTTCTCGGCCAATGTGGTTCCCATTCGGGACCTCCTCAAATTTCCTCGCGCAAGGTATTGCCCTCACGCTTTTTATGTGGTAATAAGCGTATGGGCAAGGGCACGTCGAGAACTTCCCTAGGCCGATATATGAGATAAATACATGGCCATAAAACGGCGAAAACACGGCGATGCTTGAATTATTCTTGTTTTTTGCGGTTCTTGTCGAAAATATCGCGATATTACCGGCCTGCTATTAACAGAAAAGCGCCCACGTTACTTTTGCATTTCATTATGTGAGATGGCATAATGCTTCATTATGACTTCTCTGACGCAACCACTGGCCACAAGCATGGCCGATGAACGACAGCGTGCCGACGACGAGATGCATGACGACGGCACCGTGACCAGCACCATGGCAGCGGACGCCATCGAGTACACCATCAGCGGAGAGATCCATTCCGGCGTCGGTGTACTCGACAAAACCGTGAAGATTTTGGACGCGCTGGAATCCGGTCCCGCGACTCTCGGACAGCTGGTGTCGGCCACCGGCCTGGCGCGACCGACCGCCCACCGTCTGGCGATCGCGTTGGAGCGCCACCGCTTCGTGCTGCGCGATCAGCACGGACGATTCGTGCTTGGCTCGCGTTTTGCCGAGCTTGCCGCCGCAGCGGGCGAGGATCGTCTGCTGACCGCGGCGGGGCCGATTCTGCAGACACTGCTTGACCGGACCGGCGAATCCGCGCAAATCTACCGCCGTCAGGGCGATCAGCGCGTGTGCATCGCCGCGGTGGAACGCGCCAGCGGCCTGCGCGATTCGATTCCCGTGGGCGCGATGCTGTCGATGGAGGCCGGGTCGGCCGCGCAGATTCTGCTCGCCTGGGAGGATTCCGAGCGGCTGCATCAGGGGCTGAGGCACGCCAAGTTCACTGCCGCGAAGCTCGCCGCCGTGCGCAAGCGCGGTTGGTCCGAATCGGTGAACGAGCGCGAAGAGGGTGTCTGCTCCATCTCCGCGCCGATCCGCAACGCCTCCGGTCAGGTCATCGCCGCGATTTCCATTTCCGGCCCGTCCGGCCGTATGGGCAACTCGCCCGGGCGCCGTTACGCCCCGCTGGTCATGGCCGCCGGCAAATACCTGACCGACGCCCTGCTCAAGGCCAGCTCCGTTCGCTGACAGCGCCGGCGACGGACGGGCGCAGAGCCCAGCAGGCTGTCGAGCGCAGCGGATCAGGGGAGCGCCCCCGCTGGCGGGGGCGCTCCTTGGCATCAGACAATGCCTGACGACTCAGCCCGTCAGCGGGGGCGTCCCTTTTTGCTCAGATCTTCTTCAATGCGGCGGCGACCCCGGCGAGCAGGCCGGGTTTCCTCAGCAGATTGACGCCATCGGCGGCGTTCGACTGCCCTTCGACCGCATAGGTGTACGCCTTGTTGGAGCTCGGTTTTCCGACCAGCTCGCCGAATGTCAGCAGCTGCGTCCGCGGGCTGTACGGGTGGCGGATGTCGAACTCGAACAGTCTTGCCGCACGATTCGCCGCGGCCGGTCCGTACGAGCCGAATCCGCAGGTCGGCGTCGCCACCAGCATCATCCCGTTGAGCGAGCCGACGAAACCATTGCGATGGTCATGGCCCACAACCACTCCTATATATCCGTCCGTGTCGCGCAGTGCGGCGAACTCGCCGCAATCCTCGTCAGGACAGCTCACGCCTTCGCCCAGATAGCCGCCCGGGAGCGTCCGGTCATCATCGAGCACGTAATACTGCGCATCGTACTTGCGATACCCCTGTATGGCGTTATCGGCGTTCGCCGGCATGGCCTTCAGCACGTCATAATACTGCGGCAACGGCATATGCTGGAACACCAGGGAGCGGACGCCGAGCCACCGCGGCACGTCGTGCACGAAACGCAGCGCGGCGTCGCTCGGCCGGCCATAGCCGCCCTCCCGTGCGTAATCGCCGGAATTGAGCACCACCAGACCCAGCACGGCACGTTGGCGATCCTGATCCAGGACAGGCATTGCGAACGTGCCGGGCTCGCATGCGGCCACTGGCTGATCCGGCAAACCGGATGACGGCACCGAACGCACCAGGAAGCCGGGATTCGCGGCGGAATCGTCCATATTGCACGGCGGGTTGATGCATCCCGGGAACTCACGGTACAGCGCGTCCAGCTCGGCCGGGCTCAGCCCGCACTGCGCATCATGGTTGCCATAGGTGACGGCGAATGGTATGCCGCGGTCGATCAGCGGCTGCAGGAACGCACTGATGCCGGCACGCACCTTGGCCCGCGTGCGCTCGATCTTGCCGCGCCGCGCCGGCTCCCACTGCCGCTTGCGGAACGTGTCGCGGTACGCGTCGTCGTATCCGGCGATCTGGTTGCCGGTGAATATGACGACGTCGGGGCGCGCGGCGTCCAGCGACGCCTCGATCAGCCGGATGGTGTCTTTGGAGACCTTCGGACCATCCTGTATGTCCGCCAGCTGCAACACGCGGAACTTGCCGGAACGGTGGAACTGGAGACGTCCCAGACGCGCCGAGATGGACACCGGGCGCTCGTCATCGGGGCCGCTAGCGGATGCCGGCGCTGCAATCTGGTTGAAATCCGTCATAACTCACAGCGTAGTACATACCACCTTGACCGTGCCTGACAGCACTATGGCGTGTCTTGAGCGGGCCGGGACACTGAATTACGGGTTGAAATCGCCGTTCTTGGCAATTCCCCGTGTGAAATCGCCGTTTTAAGGTTCAAAAACGGCGATTTCACACGGGGAATAGTAGATTTCGGCGATTTCAACCCGTATTTTGGACGGATCCGGCCTATAGGCCACGAATCCGCCGGCTGAATGCGCCGGGAAACAAAAAAGCCCTCGCTTCCGCGAGAGCTTCATTCGCTGGGATGCCTGGACTCGAACCAAGAATGGCTGAACCAGAATCAGCTGTGTTGCCAATTACACCACATCCCAATTTGGCTAGATGCTGTAACCGATTGGGATTATAGCACCTTCGTACCCCCAACCGGATTTGAACCGGTGTTGGCGCCGTGAGAGGGCGTAGTCCTAGACCGCTAGACGATGGGGGCTTGAGTTATCCGCTGTGCGGCTTGCCGCGCAACAGATAAAAACTATACGGCAATATCCAGCCCACCGCAACTCACGGCGTGTCGCGAGGATTTCCAACGGTTTTGGGACGGGCTCTTGACCACCGACGAAATCCGATAGACTCCAAAATATCCCAACCAATCTAGTCAACAAAAGCGTTATGCGGTAACATCGAACGAGACGGCACGATGCAGATACGTTAAGGCTGCATCTCCACCGACCATCATCGAGGATGGCGAAACGGCTCACGTCAATTGAGCCACAAAGACTGTCAAAAAAAACATATATTGCAACGATATAAGACATGCACTGACGGATTATCACGAATCCTACTGATGAATTTGCATGAATCCTATTGATGAATTATCAGACACTGTATTGATGAAATTGCAAATGAGGCAATGATGATACCAAGGACCATCGCGCAAGAGCTCACCCCGATGCTGTCATGGTTCCCGGTCGTCTCAGTGACAGGGCCACATCAAAGCGGCAAATCCACGCTCATCAAAAACATGCTGCCCGATTACGAATACGTCAATCTTGAAGACGAAACCACCCGCATCAGCGCCATCGATGACCCGGTCGGGTTCATTCGATCACACGGCGCGAAACTCATCATCGACGAGGCGCAACATGCTCCGGGACTGTTCTCGCAGATCCAGGTCGCGGCCGACGAACGAGGCGGCATGGGGCAATACGTGCTGTCCGGCTCGCAAAACTTCCTCATGGAGAAGCGCATTGGGCCAATCTCTGGCGGGGCGCGTGGGCATGCTTCAACTGCCGCCCCTCTCGTATGAGGAGGCGATTCAGCCGGAACCCGACCTCACCGCGGACGAATTCATGTTCCGCGGCGGCTATCCTCACCTCTATGACGTGTCAACGCCGAACGACATCTATTTCCACGACAATGGCCTGCTCAACTATCTTCTCGGGATTCATTCTGCGGAAGAGCTGCTGAACGACCCCAAGCGCGGTGATGTGTTCGAGAATCTCATCATTTCGCAAACCGTGAAGCGATACCTCAACAAGAACAAAGACGGCGAGCTGTACTTCTACCGCGATACCAACCAGAGCGAAATCGACCTCGTAGACGCTACGCAGCGCCGTAGCCCCACCCTCATAGAGATCAAATCGAGAATGACTCCGCGACCAGATTTCTTCAGGCATCTCGCCACCGTCGGGGAAGAACTGGGCGTGCCGGTCGATCGCAGAATCGCCGTGTATCGAGGAACAGAAAACTTCACGGGTAAGAACGGGAGGTATGTTACGGCGGAGCGTTATTTGGGGCGGTAAATCAGCGGAGGAGTTCTGCCCGCCTGATCGGCGGAGACTCCCCCAGTCGCTTCGTGACACCCCTGCGGGGGCAGTATTGCCTACTCGTATGTCGGCTCGCCTTCGATTACGAACGACACCTCCGTTCGCTTCACGGCTCAGCCCGCCAGCGGAGGCGCAAACTCCGCAGATAGCAGACGGCGGGCGGCATCTTGCAACAGCCGCCCGCCGGATTCCGCATGCGCACAAGCGCTGCGTTACATCACAGGTGCTCGCGCAGGCCCTTCAGTCGAGCGATGGTGAGCGGCTTGCCGACGATCTCCATCGACTCGAACAGCGGCGGGGAGACGCGACGGCCGGATATGGCCACGCGAACCGGGCCGAAGGCGAGACGCGGCTTGTACCCGCCATCCTCCACGAGTGCCTTGTTCAGGGTCTCGTGCAGGTTGTCGGTCTTCCAATCGGCCTCGTCCACGCCCTCAAGCGCGGCGACGGCGGCATCGAGCACGTCGGCGGCGGAGTCCTTGAGCTGCTTCCTGGCATCGTCCGCAGGCTCCAGGTACTCCTCGGTGGACAGCAGGGAGCCGACCATGCCGGCGACCTCGCCCAGCAGGCGCACGCGCGGCTGGATCAGCGGAGCGGAGGCGGTCAGGACGACCTTCTCGCGGTCGGTCAGCGCATCCCAATTGTCGGCCGAGACCACACCGTCGCGGTGCAGGTACGGCACGGAACGGTTGAGGAAGTCCTGCGGCTCAAGCATGCGGATGTGCTCGGCGTTGATGGAGATGGCCTTGTCGATGTCGAAGCGGGCCGGGTTGGCCTTCACGTCGCGCACGTCGAACTTGGCGATCATCTCGTCCATGGAGAACACGTCACGGTCGGGGGCGATGGACCAGCCGAGCAGAGCCAAGTAGTTGAGCAGACCCTCGCGGATGAAACCGTTGTCGCGGTGGTTGAACAGGTTGGACTCCGGGTCGCGCTTGGAGAGCTTCTTGTTGCCCTGGCCCATCACGTACGGCATGTGGCCGAACAGCGGCATCTGCTTGGCGATGCCGAGCTCCATCAGGTAGCGGTACAGCACGATCTGACGCGGGGTGGAGCTGAGCAGGTCCTCGCCGCGCAGCACGACGTTGACGTCCATCATCGCGTCGTCGACCGGGTTGGTGAGCGTGTACAGCGGATCGCCGTTCGGGCGCACGATGACATAGTCCGGCACGGAACCGGCCTTGAATTCGATGGTGCCGCGGATGAGGTCGTCGAAGGCGATGTCCTCGTCGGGCATGCGGATGCGCAGAGCGGGCTTGCGGCCCTCGGCGCGGAAGGCGGCCTTCTGCTCCTCGGTGAGGTCGCGGTCGTAACCGTCGTAGCCGAATTCGGCCGGGCGGCCGGCGGCGAGGTTGCGCTCCTTGATCTCGTCCGGAGTGGAGAAGGACTCATAGGCGTAGCCGGCTTCGAGCAGCTTTGCGGCCACATCCTTGTAGATGTCGCCGCGCTCGGACTGGCGGTACGGGCCGTGGGGGCCGCCCACGTCGATGCCCTCGTCCCAGTCGATGCCCAGCCAGCGCAGGGATTCGAGAATCTGGTTGTAGCTTTCCTCGGAGTCGCGCACGGCGTCGGTGTCTTCGATGCGGAAGATCAGCTTGCCGCCGGTGGCGCGGGCTTCGGCCCAGTTGAACAACGCCGTACGGATCATGCCGACATGCGGCGTGCCGGTCGGCGATGGGCAGAAGCGCACGCGAACATGAGCCGGAAGTTCTGGTTTGGTGTCTTTTGAATGTTCAGCTTCAGTCATACGTTCCATTGTGCCGCGTCAACGGGACGTGAGCCGGTTCACTCACTTTTGGTCAATCGGTCTCACGGTCGCGCCGTCGATGGCAGAAGGAACGGCTGCTGGTATGGCGGTCGAAGCGCCGGCTTTGATGGCGGCTTCGACGGCGTTGCGCATGAAGGTTGCTGCGTCGTCCTGCCGATGGGTGACTGTCGGATTTCATGTACGGCGATGTATCGTCAATCCGGCAAGTGCGCCTCGGTCAGGATATTTCGGCGCGCTCAGGCGGCGAGACCGGCGAACAGCGTCGCCCAATCCTGCGACTCGTCCTCGCGGGTCTCGCGCTGGTCCATGACCTTGTTCTGATCGTTGTTCATGATCGTCCCCTTGTATTACTACTTATACAGCTCCAATTGCTTGTTTCGATTCCATCACCGCAACCGAAATTATCGTTGATACTCATATATCGCAACCACTGGCAAAACGCAAATCGTGTTAGCGCGCACAGCGAGTCGTCACACAATCCCTACACTCATGTATGTAAACGGTCACACGCGGCACTCCCCGTTGCCTTGTTTACACCCCTTTCGTTCCGCCGCTCGCTCCTGCCAGTCAATGCGGTGCACCAACTCCTTCCATGCTGGTTCGCCTCGCAAGCCCGCTCCTCCTACTTGTCAGCGCGCTGGATCCTTCCAACCATTCCCGCCCGAGACGCACCGTTTCTGCTGATTGCGCATTGCCCACCTACCCCGCGTTCGTACATGCCGCGCCCATTCACACCGCTACCTTCACCCGGTTTCTTTGGGACTGCCCCATATCTTTGCTGCGCCGCAAGACCCACATACGTGCCTACACTCCCGTCACTCCCCGAGTTGCGTCCTTAAGTGCGCGCCGAAACGACAAGCGCGCGAACATAAGGACGCAAATGCCCCTGTTTGCGTCCCTATGTGCGCACGGTCGTCGTTTCGGCGCGCACTTAGGGACGCAAACGAGCGGATTCGTGCTCGTACACTGGAGATTCCACGCTTGACGAGCTTCATATCATCGAATGGCATCCCCACCGCCATTCACTCATCATCGACAGTGCACTCGCAATATGTCGTAGCCAAGCCACAACATAATCAAGCGCCACCACACGAAAAGAGTCCGCAACACCACTTTCTCGGTTTCAAGGGGTTGATCGCAGCCCTCGCAGACATCTATCTGCATTTCAAGGGGTTGCTTTTCGTCAATCCTCCCTATATTGATGGCGATATTCCGCCCTTCATACTTCGTATACTGGCAGACAGCAACCCCTCGAAACGTAGATAGATGTTTGGGCGAGACGAAATCACCCCCTCGAAACGCAGATGCCGCTTTCGCACCGAAGGATGAAGTTCCTGTTATCCGACCGAGTCGCGCGAAGCCCAAACACGTGCGAATATGAGGGAACAACCCATGAAACCGTTGCAACGCCACGACAATCTGGCTGGCACATCACATCCAGCCGGCCAAATCGGCGATGGTCAGCCCGCGATAGTCAACGATTGCCTCATCGCACAGCCCACTGTCGCTCATATCCACACGCGCATGACCGGTGACCGCGACCACCGTCGCGCCCGACGCCCGAGCCGCCGTCAACCCGGGCTTGGAATCCTCGAAAACCAGACACTGACCGGCGCCCGACGCATCGGCCGGCAGCCCGACCATCGACGCCGCACGCCAATACGGCGCCGGATCGGGCTTCGGCGTCACATCGTCGTTGCCGCACACATAGCCGACGAACGCGCCCTTAGGCGCCTGCGCCATCACATTCTCGACGATCTCGCGCGGGGAGCCGGTCACCAGCACGGCCGGAACGTGCGCCGCCGCCAGACCGGACAGTACATCGCGAACGCCCTCAATCCACGGCAGACGCTCCTTTTCCATGCACAGCACCTCATCGGACAGGTGCCGTACGATTGCATCGCCATCCCAATCGACCCCCGCACCGCGCAGCAGACGCACGGTCTCGGGGAAGGCCGCCCCCTGCAGCGCATCGGCGAGCGCGTCGCTCCATTCCCCGCCACAGGAGCGCACCAAGGTCTCCTGAGAGCGCACCCAATACGGATCGGAATCGATCAGCGTCCCGTCCAAGTCGAAGAACACGGCCTTCATCATCGGCATCCTCCTTGATCTCACAAGCCATTTCACGAGCCACTAGCATCGTAGCCCATGAACCCGGCGGGGAAACGGTCCGCCCCGAGAACAGCAGAAAACAGCAATGCCCCGGCAATCCGGCAAACACATGTCCACCGGCGGGAGACATGCCATGGCGGCCCGATGCCGCGCCGTCACACCGGCTCCTGCGCGAAGCCGCCCGTCGAGACATACCGCGATCCCCCGCATACCGCTATACTGGAGAACGTTCGCGCGGTTGGTGGCAGCAGCCGTGCCAGACATCAGAGAAGTAAACGCATTGCAAGGCGATATGTGTCGCGCTGCGATGCGACGGGTCTGATTCATGTCGCGCGGGCTCCTCACCTTCCCGCCCGGCGTGTGTCAGCCGGCAGGCGCACGATGTGCGCAGAAGGCAAGGAGACAGAAGATGAAGACAGTCAAGGGCTTCAGCAAGATCGTGGCGATGGTTGGGGCCGTCGCGCTCGGCCTGACGCTCAGCGCCTGCGGAAACACCAATTCCGCGAGCAACACCGATTCCAAGAACTCCGGCTCCACGCCGACCGTGTCGTTCATGCTCGACTGGACGCCGAACACGAACCACATCGGTCTGTACGTGGCTCAGAAGCTCGGCTATTACAAGGATGCCGACGTCAACGTGAAGATCCTGCCGACCGCCCAGGCCGGAGCTGAAACCAGCGTCGAGAACGGCGTGGCCAACGTGGGCTTCACCACGCTGAGCAACGTCGCCGCGTTCAACTCGCAGGGCGCTGACCTGAAGTTCGTGTTCGACCTGACGCAGAAGCCGGTCGCCCGTTGGTGCGCGCTGGCGTCCCGCACCGACATCAAGACGCCCAAGGACCTTTCCGGCAAGACCTTCGTCAGCTTCGGCTCCGCCGAGCAGACCGCGGTCGTCCGCCAGATGATCAAGTACGCTGGCGGCACCGGCGACATCAAGACCGCGACGGCCGGCACCAACACCTTCGAGACGCTGACCAGCGGCAAGGGTGATTTCGGCGGCTTCTACGTGACCTGGGAAGGCGTGGAAAGCGAGCTGAACGGCCCGAAGCTCAACTGCTTCGTCGCCTCCGACTGGGGCGTGCCCGGCAACCCCGACCAGCTGGGATTCGCCGTCAAGGGCTCCTGGCTCAAGGACTCCGCCAACGCGGATGCGCTGAAGAAGTTCATCGCCGCCACCAAGAAGGGCTACGACTACGCGCTCGCCAACCCGGACAAGGCCGCCGACATCCTGGTCGAACAGGCCAAGGAGGCGCAGCTCGACTCCAAGCTGACCCGCACCTCGATGGAGGAGATCGCCAAGAACAACTACTGGACGACCGACGATCCGAAGTCGCTGCCCGGCACCACGAACTTCGATGACGCGCAGCCGTACCTGGAGTTCCAGTACAAGGCCGGCACCTACAAGGACCAGGACGGCAACGATCCCGCGTCCGCGCCGCAAGCCAAGGACCTCGCGACCAACGAGTACGTGGGCTGAGCCGGCTGCAGCCAGTCCGGCCGCAGCCAATCTAGCTACAGTTCAGCGAATCCGCGAGCACAGGTTCGTCACAGCCGGCCGGGCCAACCTCCACTCCCCTTCGGTCCGTCACGAGACGGGACGGAGGGGAGTTTTCCGACTCTCGTAACGATTCCGGGGCTCTTCTCCCTCCTACCCGGCCCATCTCCCTCCGTCAGCCCGTCAACCCGCCAGTCCCCATCAATCCCATCCCTAAGGTTTCACATTGTCCGAAGATCACGCCATGCGCACACTGAAATCCCTGTTCGCACGCGTCGCGCCGCCGGCGTTCACGGTCGGCGGGCTGCTCATCGTATGGGAGATCGCCGTGGATGCGGGCCACATCTCCCAACGCGTGCTCGCCTCCCCCAGCCAGATCGCCGCATCGATCGTCAAGACTTGGCCCGACCTGTGGGAGGCGACCGCCATCACCACATACGAGGCAATCACCGGCTTTCTCATCGCAACGGTGGCCGGGGTGCTCATCGGCATCGGCCTGTACGTGTCCAAAACCCTGTATCGCGGTATCTATCCGCTGCTCGCCGCCGCGCAGACCATCCCGCTCATCACCATCGCCCCGCTGTTCATGATCTGGTTCGGGTTCGAGCCGCTCGGCAAAATCGTGATCGTCGCCGTATTCGGCGTGTTCCCCGTCGCCGTGCAGACGTGCCGCGGCATGCTCGCCGTACCGCAGTTCTACGAGGACGTGGCGCTCACCTGCGGCGCCACCCGCGCATGGGCGCTGTGGCATGTGAAGCTGCGCGTCGCCGCCCGCCAGGTGTTCGGCGGCTTGCGCATCAGCGCCGCCTATGTGTTCGGCACCGCGGTGACGGCGGAATATCTGGGCGCGATGAACGGCCTGGGCATCTGGCTGCAGGCCGCTTTCAACTCGTTCCGCACCCCGCTGATCTTCTCCGCAACGATCATGGTGGTCGCACTGACCGCACTGCTGCTGACCATCATCAGTCTCGCGGAACGCCTGCTCCTCGGCCCGGACGACACCATCGCGTTCAACGACGACGGCGAATAGAGCCGGCGCCGCACCACAGCAGCCATATACGGCCGCGCCGGCGTACGGCGGCAACAGTCCTTACGCCGGCCCCTCTCAGTTCGGCACAGGCGAGCCACCGCTGGACAAACCCTACTACGGGTGCTCGTTCGGCAAGGCGTTCCTCAGGTTCTGGAAGAAGTACGCCACATTCAGCGGGCGCGCCGCAAGCAGGTCGGCACGATTCCGAGCAGTCAGCAGTGAATCGCATATATTTCAGGTCTCTGCCCCGTCCCATCAGACGTCAGGCGGCAGCCGTCACAGCTCCACGGGTGGCTTGGACGGGTCGTCGCTCACGTGCGCGAACTTGGCGTCGAGCGCCTCCTTGTTGCGGCGCTCGTCCTCCTCTTTCGCGAGCCGCTTCGCCTCGGCGGCATCCCACAGCACGTCGTCATGGTGACGTTTCCACTCACTCGCCGCGACCATAGTAAACAATTTCACCGTTTCGGCTAGGGCGGCCTCGTCGTCGTTAGTCAGCGATCGGGCGGTCATCAGCGACGACAGCTGCTCGGCCTTGAAGCACAGCCGCGGCACCGACAGGCGCTCGCACAGTTCGTTGACATAGAACATCACCGGCACCGCGCGCGACGGCTTGCGCAGATCGATCAGGCGCAGCAACCCGTCGGCCGCCACCGTCACCGTGGCGAATCGCTGCGCGATGGCTTCGACATCGGCACTGGGCGCAGCATTCGCAGGCGCGGCGGCACCGGCGGCGTCGGCACCACCGGCGGCACCACCGCCCATGCCGATGGCCTGTTCGATTGCCTCCAACGCTTCGGCGATGGCGTGCACGGTGTCATCATCCCAATCGACGCCCAACTGGCCGGCGCCTCTCATGATCAGCCTCGTGTCGCCGGTTTCGGAGTAGTCGCCCATCTCGTCGTAAGCGTCATTCGCGGCGAGCAACGCATCGACGATTCTCTGCGGACGACCGGGAATCTCGTCCGCACCCTCATACACGAACTCCGCATCGGGGACCGTCACGTCGTCGCCGGTCATGACCCGTGCGGCCATGCGGGTCATCCGCACCTGCAGGTTCTCACCGTATTTCGTGTCATTGTCCATCTGCTTGGCGTCGGCCAGCGGCCACAGTTCGATCAGTCCGGCACCGACGGCCGCCGCATCGCGTACCGCGGGATTCATCGACACATGGGCGATCGCCGTCGCGTCAAGTTGGAATGCCATATCGCTCCTTCGCTTTCATTGTCCGCCGGCGCGCGGAACCTTCCGCCGTGCCGGGTGCCAGGTGCCGGTCGCCGGCACCGCGGGCCACCGCGTAACGGCACCGCCGGCCACTCGCCGCCTGCCGTTGCCGTTACGCGGCGTCGTCACAAGTGACCGCTACGCGGCCGCCGTCAGTCCCGGCCCGCGCCGCATGCGCACCTTTTCGCGGGCGAGCCCGCAGCCGTCCTCTCTGTGTATTGTACGGCCGGCGCACGCCGCACTCACTCGACTTGCGCCGCAGGGTCGGCATATGTGATGGACATCACCTTGCCCGTATCGCTGTCGTAGGTGATCGAGGTGATCGACGCGAGCGCGGTCTTGCGTAGAAACATCCAATGCTCGGGGTGGCCGGTCTCCAGTAGGTGCCGGTAGCTCCAGATCGGCGACTCGTGGCTGACGACGATGATTTGCCGTCCGGCATACTCGCGGATCTTCTCGTTCGCGAACGCGCCCACGCGTTCGGCGATGTGCCGGTACGACTCGCCCCAGCTCGGCTTCCACAGGTTGAGCACGAGCTTCCAGTTGCCGTCGCGCCACAGCGCGCCCTTGCCATGTCCGATGCGCTTGCCGCGGAACTCGTTGCCCGCTTCGATCACACGCGGGTCGGTGATGAGTTCCAGCGGCTCCTCCCCACGCCCGGCGCGTACCGGGTTGAGCGCGTCGAGAATGGCGCCGGCGGTTTCGCGGGTGCGTTCCAGCGGGGACGAATACACCGCGGCGACCGCGTTGAGCTTGGGGTCGGCTGCGATGTATGCGCCCGTCGCCTGCGCCATGCGCATGCCGCGGTCGGACAGGTGGAATCCGGGCAGCCGCTCGTACAACAGATGGTCGGGATTGTATACCTTGCCATGGCGGATGAAATGTATGGTGGTTGTCGGCATATGCGGCCTTCCTGCGGGACTCGTGATGTCTGTCTTTCATTGTCCCACATTCACCGGCCGGCCGGCGATGCCGCGTCCGCGGCGGCGTTTGCCTGACGAACATCGCCCCGCCCCGGCACGGCCCAGCCCCACCCGATATCGTCCTGACTCCACCCGCCCGACTCCGGCTCGTCACCCCACCTGATACACCGATATATCACCGTCGTTTATGAACGTTATGAAAATTGATGCGTTCGTGATATCAACACCGCGTGTCGCGCCCCGACGCGCGATTAAAGTTGCCATGACGCAAACATGCAAAGCATCCTTTGCGCGACCAACAGGACAACACATCAATACGATGAGGGCTCCGCCGGCAACGCCACGCCGACGGGGGACATCCAATCGGGAGCGGAAAGGAGATGCTGTCATGTCCAATAACGCCAATGTCGCGGCTGCAATCAAGGAAGTCGCCCATAAGGTATTCGGCGGATACGCGGAACTGCTGCGTATGCCGCACACCGCAAGGTTCTCCATCGGCTCGGTGATCGCCTGCATGCCGTTCCCCATGGTCGGCATGACCATCACCATCTCCGTACAGCATTACTACGGCAACTACTCGCTGGCCGGCGTGCTCACCGCCATCCAGGCGATCGCGCTGGCGGTCTCCAGCCCGCTGCTCGGCAAGCTGGTCGACAAGTTCGGCCAGCGGCAGGTGTCGATTCCGACGATCCTGGTCTGGATCGTCGCCGCCATCGCCCTGACCACCAGCATCACCAACCGCGCCCCGGTATGGGTGCTGTACTGCCTGACGCCGTTCCTCGCCGCGATTCCGCCGTGGGGCGCGATGAGCCGCGCCCGCTGGACGACCATGCTCAAGGGAGACCGGGAGCGCACCGACCGCGCGCTCTCGCTGTCCGGTGTGTTCGATGAATGCATGTGGATCATCGGCAATCCGCTGGCTTCTACGCTGGCGGTGATTTCTGGCCTGCTGGCGTTCTCGTTCACCGGCGTGTGCGTCGTCATCGGCGCGCTGATGTTCCTGACCGAGCTGACGACCGAGCCGAAATCACAGACCCAGCTGGCCCGAGAGGCCGGTCTGACCCGCGAGGAGTACCGCAAGCGCGAGGCCGCCAAGGCGCAGAAGATGCGCGAGAGGGACGCCGCCGACCGCGCCCGCCGAGAGGCCGAGGCCCGCGGCGACGACGAGCAGGCCGTGCAGGCCGCCGTCGACCGAGCCATCGCCGATTCCCGCGCCGGCAAGAAGGAGTCGATCTGGGGGCCGGGCCTGATCGCCGTGTGCGTGACCTGGTTCAGTCTTGGCGCATTCCAGTCGGCGTCGAACATCTCGATCATCGCGTTCGCCACCGAAGCGAACATGAAGCAATACACCGGTTTCGTGTTCGCATGCTTCTCGTTCAGCTCGCTATGCGGCGCACTGGTGTACGGCGCGAAGAACTGGACCATCCCGCTGTGGAAGCGCTTCTACTTCTGCCTCATCGTGGTGAATCTCGGCGTGGGCACATTCATGTTCGCCAAGCATCTGTGGGTGATCATGATCATCTACCTGCTGATCGGCGTCTGCCAAGCACCTACGTGGATCAACGGCAATCAGCTGATGCTGCATCTGGTGCCTCCCACGCGATTCACCGAAGGCGTGGCGTGGATGGGCGCAATGAACTCGATCGGCTCGTCAGCCGGCTCAGCCATCGCGGGTGTCTTCATCGATCACATGGGATCGCATGGAGGCTTCCTGATGGCGACCGTGCTGGCGATCACCTCGCTTGCCATCGCCTTCGTCGGCTTCCGGCAGATCAAATCCAGCACCGAAACCCCGACTCTGACCGAAGTCAGCGTGTGATACGCCGGATGCGCTCTCAAAACTCGCGGATACAAGGCATTTTTGAAGGAAAACACACTCTATCTGCGAGTTTTGAGAGCGCATACCGCGCTACTTCGGCCAGCCCTCCGGCGTATGCGCGAGCGACCACAGGCCAAGCCGATGCGAGAAGCTGTTCTCCCACTTCGCTTCGAGCTCTTCCTGACTCAAACGGTTCTCGGACTTCCTCAAACGGTTCATCGCATTGGTATGCGTATCGTCAAGCAGCCACTTGCGGATCACGAAGTTCCAGATCATCACCACTACCGTGGCTACCAGCTTGCCGACATTCGTCCACAGCACGTACTTCGTGTGCATGGAATACATGGAATCATGCGGCATCCACGACGTGCTGGTCCACACGATCGCCTCGTTCATGAACCAGCCGATAAGCGCCGCCACGAAGAAAATCGCGATCTCCATCCAGCGCGCCATGTCCGGCCGGTGCTTGAACACGAATTTCATGCTCGCCAGGTAATTGAATATCAGCGAGACGAAGAACGAGATTGACGTGGCCAGCACGTTATGCATATGCGTCATCAGCAGAATGTTCATCAGACCCCAGTCGATGATGAACGCGACCACACCGACAATACCGAACTTCATCAGCTGTTCAATCAATTTCCTCACATTGATTGTCTAATACATATCACTGACTTCACACCGCGGTTTTCCTGAACCGCCACTGATTTCACACATGGCCGCACAGCCCGCGCCCGCCGCGGAACCGATTAGGATAGGGAACGAACCCAATCAAGGAGGAATCATGCCCGTTATCCACACTCACGTATCCGTCAAGACCACTCCCGAGCAGCGCGAGGCGCTGAAGGCCGCCTACGGCAAGGCGATCACGGCCGTCCCCGGCAAGTCCGAGGGCTGGCTGATGTGCCCATTCGAGGATGATATGCCGATCTACTTCGGCGGCAGCGACGATGCCCCGGCCGCATACGTCGAGGTCAATGTGTTCGGCCGTTCCGTGCCCGGTTCTGCGTGGGAGAAGCTGACCAAGTCGATCATGGCCGCGCTCAACAGCGAGCTCGGCATCCCCGAGGACCGCACCTACATCCGCTACACCGCCACCACCGACTGGGGCTGGAACGGCGGTAACTTCTGAGCTCAGGTGTGATGGTATCCGCCGCTATATTGTCGCGCATGGCGTCACTGTGTGCGACCACCGTCACGCTGCGAGCCCTCACACAGTGACGTAAATCGCAAAACCCTTATTTTGCAAGGGTTGCGGGGGTGCGTCACGGAGTGTGAGGACGCACACAGTGACGTAACCCTCACACAGTGACACCTTTTCTACGGCACACAGGTTGCCGATATATAAATGAAAGAGCCCCTTGCGGCCAGTCGGCCCGTATGATCGGCCGACAATCCGAAAGGGGTTGTGATGATGCAGTCACGGTGTGCGGCCAGCGCGAGTGCGGCATGATTCCGCATGCCACGCCGCCGCACACTCTCACAGCACGCGTGCCCCGGCACCCCGGCGGTACGCCTCTGCCGCAATCAGACGATCTTGGGCATCGGGGTGGTCAGGGACGTGGTGAGGTTCACGTGAACCAGCCCGGCGCCTGCGTGCACTTCGACCTTCTTCAGGGTGACCGTACGCTCGTCTTCCGGAGCGCGGTCGTTGTCGGTCATCGTGGCCGGGGACTTGACGGCGACCAGCGCCAGATCGTCCAGCGACATGCCGGCGGCCTTGCACAGATCATCCGCAGCACCCAGGGAACCCAGGAAACCGTCCTTGAGCAGCACACGGCTGGCCGGCACGCCGTAGGCGTTCTCGGCCACCCACTTCACGTTCTCCAGCAGGGCCATGCCCTTGTGGCTGTCATGCTTGGACGGCATCGACGTGTTGGACAGCACATCGACGAATGCATCGATCTGGTCGCTCAGGCCCTCGCCGCCGTCGCGATACAGGTTGCCGATGATGGGGTCGCGCAGCTCCAGACGGGCCGCGGTCTCGCGCAGTTCGGGAATCTGATCGTCCTCGCCGTCCCACAGGTTCACCAGCGGGAACGCCGGAATGTCGAGCTTCTCCAAGCGGTCCACATGGAACGGGTAGCGCCACGCCAGCTCCGGGTCATCACGCCACGTCGAGGCGCGGGTCACGACGACCGCCGCGGACGGCCACTGCGCGCCATACTCGCGGCAGGCGATGTCGAGCCACTTCTGCGCTCCGGCGTCGGTGCCGTAACCGGCCTCGACGATGACCACATCGTGCAGGGCGCACGCCATCTCCACGGAGACCAGCGTCGGGATGCCGATCGACACGTTGGCGAACGGGCCGCCATGCACATACACCGGCGAGCCGTTCACCGTCTCGGTGAGCGCCGGCTTGACCGCATCGGCGAGCATATCGGTGATGCGCCACAGGTCGATGAAGTCGCCGAACTTGACTGGTTCGCCGTCCTTCGTGCCGGCGATCATCGCGGCCACGCGCTCGCCGATCTCATCCATCGAACGGGACAGCACGACGATCTGCATCAGCTCGGACGTCGGGGTGAGCACGACCTTCTCGGCGACGTTGTTCTTGCCCGCGTCCACGGTGATGGAACGCAGCGAGCGGGACGGCACTTCGGAGACGCGCGGCACGAGGATCGTGTCGATACGTCCCTCGTCCACAGCCTTCTCGGCGAAGGAGACGAGCAGGTTCTGCGCGGCGGCGATGGCGGCCATCTCACCGCACAGGCCCCAGTCGATGAGCTCGGGGTGGGTCAGCGAAGCCTTGCCGCCGCCCGAGGCACCGCCTTTGGAACCGGCGGCGGTGATGCCCATGCTCGGCTGGCGCAGCACGGCGGTCGCGTCGATGCCGCGAGCCCGCAGCGCATCGATCAGCGCGATCGTCGTCGTGGTCTTGCCCTCGCCGCGCGACGCCTTGAGCGGCGTATCGGCGGTGACGAGCACGACCTTGCCGTGCTTGCGCGGCGCGTCGGGATTGTCGTGCAGGTACTTCATAAACCCGAAGGCGTCGATCTTCTTGACCAGCCCGTACTGGCTGGTGAACTCCTCGATAGTAGTCATCAGTAGGTGAACCTTTCTGTAGATGTATGACGCTTGCTTACCGTCGAAGCGGCTGGCGGCCGAAAACGCTTGGCCGGGAGCCTCTCGGCGCATCAGTTGTCGGAGCGGTTGAAGCCGTTCTTCATCTTCATGCTCACGGTGTAGAGCACGGTGTCGAGCAGCTGGTCGGTCTCGGTCTTGAGCTGGTCGGCCATGGTCTGGTTGGCGGCAGCGAGGATGTCGCGCACCTCGTCGTTACGGGTCGCGTCGATGATGTCCTCGGGATCCATCGGCTCGACGTCGCCGTCCGCGTTCGCCGCCTCCAACTCCGCGTCGGCCAAGGCGGCCGCGGCCTCGTCGGCACCGCCCAGACGCGCGACCTGCTCGTCGGTGGCGGCGATCAAACGGTGGCCCATCGCGCCGGTCTTCTCCTGATAGCGCTCGATGGCGTTGGAGGTCTCCGCGAACGCCGCGTCGCACAGCGCGGCAATGATGCGGTTCTCCCAGTAGAAGTTCTCGGAAGTCACGCGCGTGGTCGTGTCTTCCAGATACTTCGGCGTTTCGTTGACGTTCGGGTAGAACGGCACCAGCGTGTTGAACGGGTTGGAGCCGTAGGCGATCCACTGGATCGCGCGGTCCGACTGCGGACGGTACGGGCGAATCTGCATGACGGCCAGCTGGCTCTGGCGGTTGATGCCGATCGGGCGGTACATGTGGCGTGTGTGCTCATCGCCGAGGTGGCCGTACGGGTCGAACGGCGTGCCCTGATAGTGCGAGCTGAGCACGTACTTTACGTCCTCGATCGTCACCTTGCGCTCAGGCTGACGGGCCCACGGGATGTCGTCGCTGTCCGGGCGGTGGTCGGCCTCGGGGCCGTCCCACATCTCGTCGTACGGGTTGAGGAACCGCTGCATGACCCATGCGCGCGGCGTGTTGTACACGTGATCAGAGTCGGAGTGCGAGCCGAAGGCATCACGCGGGTTGAACGGTGACGTCGATTCGACGGACAGATCAAGGTGATTGCGCTCGATGAATTCGACCAGATCCTCGGAGCACATGTGGTTCTCCTGCTCACCGAGGGCGTCATCGAGGTCGAATTCGTCGATGCCGAGCTGGTTCGGCATCGTCACATACGCTTCGTCGGGCACGCGCTTGGCGATCCAGTGATGGCCACCGACGGTTTCCATCCACCAAATCTCGTCGGCGTCCGAGAACGCGACACCGTTCATCTCATAGGTGCCGTATTCCTTAAGAAGGTCGCCAAGCCGCTGCACGCCCTCACGCGCGGTGGTGACGTACGGCAGCACGATGGTCAGGAAGTCCTCCTCGCCGATGCCGCCGGGCACGGCCGGCTCGTAATCCGAGTCACCTTCCCGTCCGCGTGCCGCCCGGTATTCCACAAACGGGTCGGCGCCGAGCACACGCTCGTTGGTGGTCAGCGTTTCGGTGGCGCTCATGGCCACGTTCGCCTCGTTGACGCCGGCCTCGCCCCAGATGCCTTCCTTCAGGTCGGCGTTCGGCACTGCGGTGTACTGCAGTGGATCGTCGGGCAGGTCAATGGTCAGGTGGCTGATGACGCTGCGGTATTCGCGCGGCTGTTCATCGGGCTTGACGACGATGAACCGCTTCGGGTTGAATTCGCCGTTGGCGGAATCCTCGTTGCGGGCGATGATGGTCGAACCGTCATAGCTGGCGTCCTTGCCGACCAGAATCGTGGTGCATGCCATAGTATTCGGTACTGTCCTTTCTTGCTGTGCACACGCTGTCGCGTGCACGTTGCGGCGCGCATCCGCGGCGCGCCTCCTGTCACACGAGTGTATGACTCCGTACGGGAGTATACGGCATCAGCCCTCAGGCTTTTCCGGTGATGAACATCACACCCTGATCGGTGACGTGGTCGACGTCACGCAGCGCGTGGAACAGCTCGTTGAGCCAGAATCCTTGGTTCAGACCCGGCAACGGCTTCGCGGTGCCCCACACGTGCAGCGAATAGTCGTGGTCCTTGTCGGGCGGCTGGGGCCCGTTGTAGCGCATCGTCACCTGCGGATTCGTGCTGCCGACCAGCTTGCTCGCGGCCGACGTGCGGCCCTGCACGGTCTCGGGAATCATGGAGGGCAGCTGCCGGGAGAAGTCCGGCGGAATCTGCAGTGCATGGGAATCGTTGAAGTCGTACATCAGCGCGTCGATGGGCAGATTGGCGACCGTCCAGTGAATCCATTCGAATCCGCAGACCGGGATGGAGTCGGGGTCGGTGAACGCCCAGTGCAGGTACCGGGCGGCGGGATCGATCTCGTCGATATAGAACGGAAAGGAGATGACGGGCACGCCGTCGGTGCGGTATTCGGGCGCGGCGGCTTTGGCGAAGTCGTCGGGCATCACCGTGAAGTCAGCGGAAATCTTCATGTCTCCAGTATCGCGCATGAGCGTGACGTGCGGTGCCCATCTGCAGGCCACGCCGCGCGCGACGGCAGACCGGCCGCAACAAGCCGCCGTCCCCCGCCGGGGTTTATCCGACGGGGGACGGTGGAGAAAGAGTCAGTCAGGCCGACCGGTCACGACTGGCCGGTCTGACTGGGGATCAGGCGGAGTGCTTGCGGCGAATCATCACCACGCTCACTCCGACGGCGAGCAGCATCAGGCCGAGGCCGGCGAGCGCGCCGACGGCGGCGCCGGTCTTCGCGACACCGTCGCCCTTGCCGTCGCCGTCGTTCTTGCCGGTTTCGGCGGCCTTGACCGTGACGCTGTAGGTCACGTCGATGACCGTGCCGTCGGCCATCGTGTACTGCACGACGAAGCTGTCGTCACCGGTCTTGTCGCCGGCCGCATACACGAGCGTGCCGTCGGCGATTTCGGCCTTGCCGAGCTTGCCTTGCTTGATGATGGAGCGGCTCTTCCAGCCCGCCACGTCCTTCGGCTCGGTGACCGTACCGGTCTTGCCGGCGGTCACGTCGCCGGTATCGGCCTTGACGGACTTGTGGTCGGGCGTCGGCTTGGTCTCATCCACGACGGTGATCTCGACGCTGCCGGACTTGTCCGTGCCGTCGGTCGAGGTGGCCGTGATGACGACCTTGCCGGCCTTCTTCGCGGTGATGACGCCGTTGGCGTCGACCGTCGCGATGGATTCGTCGCTCGACTTCCACGTCACCTTCTTGTTGGTGGCGTTGCCGGGCTTGACGGTCGCGGTGGCCTGGAGTGTCTTGCCGACGGAGACGGTGGTGCCGGCCTCGACGGTGACCTCCACGCTGGTGACGGGGACGGTCTCGACGGGCTTGGCCGTCACGGTGATGTGGAGCGTGCCGGACACGCCACCGGCCGTGGCGGTGATGGTCACCGTGCCGGCCTTCTTGGCGGTCACGACGCCGTCCTTGTCGACCGTGGCGACGGACTCGTCGCTCGACTTCCACGTGACCGTCTTGTCGGTCGCGTCAGCCGGGGCGACGGTCGCCGTCAGGGTCGTGGAGGCGCCTTCGACGAGCTCCTGCTTGCCTGTCACGGTCACGGACTGGACCGGGATGACGGTCGGGGCCTTGTCGCTCACCGTGATCTTCAGCGTGCCGGACACGCCACCGGCCGTGGCGGTGATCGTCACTTCGCCGGCCTTCTTCGCGACGACCTTGCCGTTGGCGTCAACCGTCGCCACAGTGGCGTCGGAGGACTTCCACGTGACCGTCTTGTCGGTCGCATTGGCCGGGGCGACGGTCGCCGTCAGGGTCTGCTCTCCATCGACGGTCATCGCGGCGTCGCCGGCAACGGTGACGCTGGTGACGGGCACGGTCGCGGCGGAGACGGTGATCTCGATGGAACCGAACTTCGTCTTGTCGCCGTTCGACGTGGCGGTGATGGTCACCTTGCCGGCCTTCTTCGTGGTCACCACGCCGTTGGCGTTGACCGTAGCTACGGCGGCGTCGGAGGTCGACCAGGTGACGGACTTGTCGGTCGCATTGGCCGGGGCGACGGTCGCCGTCAGAGTGACGGTGTCGCCTGCGGTGGCGGTGTTGGCGCCGGTCACGGTCACGCCGGTGACGGGCACGTTGGCGCTCGCCTTCTTCGTGATCGTGTACGTGGTGCCTGCGGTGGTATCGAACACGAGCAGCGAGGCGCCGTCCGCGTTGGTCACGACCTTGGCGTTCACGGCGGTGTCACCGTTCTTGACCTCGTAGTTCTGGGCGCCGCCGGCGGTGATCTTGACGGCCGCCTGCTTGCCCTTGTTGGAGGTCAGCTTGACTTCGGTGGCCTTGCCGTTCTTCCAGGTCGTGCCGACGGTGAAGTTGCCGCGGGCCACGAGGCCGCTCACCGAGCCGTCCGCCCAGGCGTCGGGCAGGGCGGGCAGGATGTTCGTGTAGTTCACGTACTTCTTGCCGTCGGTGTCGGTGAAGGTGGAGTTGGACTGCAGCAGCATTTCGTCGACACCGGAGGTGTTGCCGAAGTTGCCGTCAATCTGGAACGGCGCATGGTAATCGAACAGGTTTGCATACATCGCGTTCTTGAGCTGCAGCTCGACCAGCTTGTACGTGGTGTTGCCGTCGCCGGTGCGAGCCCACGAATTGATGCGCTGGCCAATGGCCCAGCCGGTGTTGGACTGCAGCACGTTGCCCTTGAAGCAGCGGTACCTCAGCGAGGTCTTGGCCGCATCCATGTACTCGGAGTTGTCGATGGTGATCAAATCACCGGGGAACAGTCCGAGCAGGTGGGACATGTGACGGTGCTGGTTGTCCGCCTGGTAGCCGCTGATGGCGGATCCATCCTTCTTCTTGCCGAGCGCACCTTCGAAGTACCATTCCTTGATCTGGCCGGAGTTGCCGACCTCGATCGGCTTGAGCAGGCTCTTGGCGCAGCTCCAGGAACGGTTGGCGTTCGCATCGGTGAAGTTGCCGTTGTCGCCCTTGGCCCAGTTGTCGGCCGAGCAGTCGGTGGTATCGCCGACCAGACCGTCCGGATCTCCCTTGGCCTTGGCCGCCTCGATGGCGTCGTTGAGCATCTGCCACACGAGCGAGCTCTCATACGTGTTGCCGTCGGTGCCCAGCGGGCCCTGTTCGGGCGAGTACGCGACGCCGGTAGTCAGGCGGTCACCGGAGCTGGAGCCGGCCTTGTGCAGCATGTAGTTGACGTAGAAGTGCGATTCCTCCTTGAGCAGCGCGTACACGCGATTAAGCAGAGCAGGGTCGCCGGAGTACTCGTACGCCTCGTACACGTTCTGCAGGATCCACGGCACGGCGGCCGGGCTCCAACCCCACGAGAACGATTGACCGGGTGCAGTCCAGCCGTAAGCGGTGTTCTCGGTGTGGGCCATGTAGCCCTCGCCCTCGCCGATCGGCGTGGTCTCGGGGTTCGTCGTCTCCGCGCCCGCGTAGACCTTGGCGGTCACACGGCCGGGCTTGACCAGACCCTCCACATACTCGATGAGCGGCTCGGCGAGCTCTCCCATGTTGGCCGAATAGGTCGGCCAGTAGTTCATCTGGAGGTTCACGTTCATGTGGAAGTCGGAGCCCCAAGGCGTGTTGCCGTGGGCGTTGTCGTCTGCGGTGACCGACCAGATGCCCTGCAGGTTGCTGGGCAGCTGGCTGTTCTCACGGGAGGAGCCGATGGTCAGGTAGCGGCCGTACTTGTACACCAGCGTTTCCAGCTCGCGCTTCTGCGCGGTGGTTGCGGAGCCCCTCTGGTACGCCTTGAGCAGCGCGTCGGTGGCGACGGCGTCGTCGGAGCTGTGGCCGGACTGGCCCAAATCGATCTTCACGCGGTCGTAGATGGCGGAATGATCGGCGATGTGCGCTTCCTTGACGGCGGTGTAGCCCTTGTTGGCGGCGTCCTGCACGACCTTGGCGACGCGGGTGTTCACCTCGGCGGCGGTTTCGCCGGTGCGGTAGGACGGATACTTCTGCTTGTAGTCCGTCGCGGCGGCGATGTACAGCGTGACCGCCTTCGCGTCGGAGACCTTCAGCGAAGCGCCGTCGGCGCCTTCGGAGAGCGTGCCCTCACCGTTGTCGAGGACGACCTTGATCTGCGAGTTGTACAGCAGGCCGTTGTTGCCGAGAGCGCCCTTGACGGTGAGCGTGTCACCCTTGACCGTCGTGGTTTCGCCGGTCTTGGAGTAGTTCGTGTTGGTCGGCATGCTGACGTTGAAGTTCAGCTTGCCGGCTTTGCTGGCCGTGAGGCGGGCGACCATGACATTGTCGGGGTTCGACGCGAAGTATTCGCGCGTGTAGGTGACGCCGTCATGCTTGAACGTGACGTCGGCCTTGCCCTTGCTCAGGTTCAGGTCGCGGCGGTATTCGGTGACGGTCGTGTCGTTGAACCCGTAGTCGAGGTAGATGTCGCCCCAGTTCAGGTAATTGCCCTGCTCGGCCGCGTTCTCGCCGCCGGTCAGGTTGCCGGGATTGACCGTCTCGGCGCCGTTCGCGAGCTGCTTGTTGAGCGCGCGCAGCGTGGCGCCGTTCTGACCCTTGGTCTCGTTGTTGCCGCCGTTGTAGCTGGTCGAGGATCCGGGGCCGCCGGTCCACAGCGTCTCCTCGTTGAAGGTGACGCGTTCACGGCTGACCTCGCCCCAGACGGTGCCGCCGATCTTGCCGTTGCCGAACGGCAAGGTGGTCTGCTGCCAACGGTTGTTGTCGGGGTTGCCGTAATTGCCGCCGGCGGTGGCGGTGGCGTCGGTCTGCGACGCGGGCTGCTTGTACCACAGCCAGTCGTCTTTGCTGGTGTCGCCGTCTCCGCCGTCCTCAACACTGGCGATGACATAGGCGTTGAACGAAGCGGCGATTTCGGGGTCCTTGTTGTACTTCACGGTAATAGGGTATACGCCGATGCTGGCACTATCGAAAGCGCTGGTGTCGATGGTGTAGTTATCCTCACCGTTGCCTTCGGTCAGCGTCTTGACCGTGCCGTCAGCCGTGCTGGTGGCCTTGACCACGAGTCCGGCCTTGTCGAACGCCTCGCCCTTCTGGTACTTGACCTTGGTCGGGCCTTCGATGCTCAGCGTGTATGCCTTCGGCTTCTTGGTGACGGACAAGGTCGGCTGCATGGCCTCGGTGGCGCCGGTCAGCGAGGTGACTTCCTTGCTGCCGAAACGCATGTCGGACTTGTTGAGCTCGCCCAGGGCCAGCGTGATCTTCTTCTCGGTGGCGCCGGCGCTGAACTTGGCGAACTCTGCCTTGATGATGTCGGTCACGTCGAGCAGAACCTTCTTGGCGTTGCCCGATTCGACGGTCATGCCATCGGAATACTTCTTAGATCCATAAGCGAACGCATGGGACGTCGCGGTCTTCGTGGTATCGGTCACCTCGAAGTCCGGGCGGTTCGCCCACGTGGCATTGTTGGTGTCGCAGGGAGCGGTGCCGGTGCACCGCGACGTGTCAACAGCGACCACCTTGACCTTATCGGTGGCCGTGGCGGTCTTGTCTGCACCGGCGTAGCCCAGATACGTCAAGGTGAGGATGGAGTGCTCGGGCGCCGCGGTGTAATCGGACAGGTCGAACGTCATCAGACCCATCTTGGCGTCTGTGACATCGTGGACGTCGGTGGACTTGAACTTCTCACCGAAGTCGCCGTAATCGCCTTCCGGCTGCAGCGCGCCGACATAGGCCGCAGTGTTCTTCTTCTCGTTCTTCTCGCTGGCCCATGCCTGCAACGTGGTGTCGGCGGAGGGCTTGAGATCGTCCTTGGTGGACACGGAAACGGTCAGCTTCGGAGCCATGTCTGCGGTCGCGCCGTTCAGGGACGTCGTGCCTTCGGAACTGGCGAAACGAACCTCGGTCTTCTTGGTCTCGCCCACGGCCAGGGTGATGACCTTCTTGCCTTCGGCGAACTGCTGGCGCACGATTTCGGTCACATCTACGGTGACCTTCTTGGTATTGGCGGGAACCACGGTGATGGCGTCGCCCGTGTAAACCGTCGTACCGTACTCGAACGGCTTGGACTCGGCGACGAATGAGGAGTCGTTGATGCTGAACTTCGGCTTGGTCGCGCCGGTCGCGACATTCGCGCCGCAGTCTGTGGCGTTATTGGTGCACACGGTGGTGTCGACGGGGGTCACCTTGATGGTGTCGGTGTCGGTGGCCGTCGGGTTGCCGCGGTAGCCGAGGTACGTCATCTCGAACGTTGCGGAATCGGGGGCATGGTCGTAGGCGCTCAGGTCGAACGTCAGCAGGCCGGTCTTCAGATCGGTGGTGTCCGCGGCATCCGTGGACTCGAACTTCTCGCCGAACACGCCTTGCGAGGGCCCTTGCAGTGTGCCGATGTACGGCTTGGACGCCATTGAGGAATTCTTCTCGCTCGTCCATGTCTGCAACGTGGTATCGGCGGAGGGGGTGATGGTTGCTGTGGTGGAGGACGAGGCGTCGGACGCTGCCGCTCTCGTCGTGCCGACCGCGACGGCCGACACAGGTAGTCCGGCCAGCAGCATGCCGACCGTCGCGCAGGACGCCACCAGTGGCATCAGACGCGATGACATCGCTCTATGTTTCATATTTGGTTCTTTCTCCTATAGGGCAGCCAGCAGCTTTGCCGGTTCATGTTAATATATACATTGTTTACTAAAAAAATCAAGTCCGTCGGCGACTTGTGTCTTCAATTGGAATCACAGTTCTCAGAGAGTCCCTGGATACCGTTGTTCCCAGAATTACGTAACATTCTTGGCATTATTATCACAGGGTGCAGGGCCTCCGGCAAGACCGCCCCCAGCCTCGCTACGCTCGGCAGCTCCTGACAGCGGGAGCACACCATCCGCGCCATCGGCCGGCCAAGTCGTCAGCGCAGCCGGTCGCGTACCACACCAGCGCAAAATCACATCAAAATCGCATTGTGTGGCCAGCCAGTCTGCCTCACAATGAAATGTGAACCCTCACATCACGTGGTGTGGCACAACATGCATCGCAAAACCGCCATTTTTCAACGGCCCGAAACGACTCCTCCGATGCCCGCGTACCACACCAGCCCAAAAACCACCGAAAAACGCATTGTGTGGCAGACCGAGAGGGCGATACGCGCCGGACGCCCCTCTGCTCTCGTCACAATCATGTTCTATGGCAGCACACCGGCCATCTGCCGCACCAGCGCATCCGCTCTCAACAATCCTTCTCCCGTTTGCGTCGCTATGTGCGCGCCGGAACGACGACCGTGCGCACATAGGGACGCGAACCACAGTCCCCGAACCCGTCGCGCACCATATATAGGAAATTCTCCGCCCATCACTCGCCTACATAGCAAACAGCCCGGCGAGCCCACGCACGGCGCACTGCCATGCGTAAGTTCACCGGGCTGTCAGCCTCATCAATCCAGCGAGCGCAACGGGCACTCCATCAATCGGTGAGTGTGAATTGGCTGTTGTAGAGGTCGGCGTAAAACCCTCCCGCCGCGAGCAGTTCCTCGTGGGTACCGCGCTCGATCACGTCGCCGTGGTTCATGACGAGAATCATGTCGGCGTCGCGGATGGTGGAGAGGCGGTGCGCGATGACGAAGCTCGTGCGCCCCACGGTCAACGCATCCATGGCCTTTTGGATGAGTTCTTCGGTGCGGGTGTCGACGGAGGAGGTGGCTTCGTCAAGGATGAGGATCGGAGCGTCCTGCACCATGGCGCGGGCGATGGTGAGCAACTGGCGCTGTCCTTGGGAGAGCGAGGTGTTGTCGTCGAGCACGGTGTCGTAGCCCCGCGGCAGAGAGCGCACGAAGTGGTCGAGTCCGACGGCCTTGCATGCGGAGACGATCTGCTCGTCGGTGACGCCGGGCTTGGAGTAGGCGATGTTTTCGCGCACGGTGCCACGGAACACCCATGTATCCTGCAGGACCATGGAGAACTGGTCGTGTACGTTCCAGCGCGGCACGGAAGTGGTGTCGATGCCGTCGATGGAGATGGAGCCGCCGGAGATCTCGTAGAAGCGCATCAGCAGGTTGACCATGGTGGTTTTGCCGGCGCCGGTCGGACCGACGATGGCGACTTTCTGGCCGGCGGAGACGCTTGCCGAGAAGTCGTGGATGATCGGCTTGCCGGGCTCATAGCCGAATCGCACGTGACTGAATTCGACGTCGCCGCGCACGGTCCGGGGGTTGCCGGCCGCATCGTAGCCGAGCAGCTGCGAACGCTGCGAAGCCGTCATACCGGCGGTGGCATTCGCGCGAGTGCCGCGATGCGCCAGCTTGCCGCTGTCCGTCCGTGCCGTGCTCGCAGCGGCATCAGCCACGCCGAGTTCGGCCTTGGTCGGTTCCGCATCCATCTCCGGCTCTTCGAGGAAGCCGAACACGCGCTCGGCGGCGGCCGCGCATCGCTGCAGGTTCTGGAACGCCTGCGCGAACTGGCTCAACGGCTGGGTAAACAGGCGGATGTACATCATGAACGCGACGATCACGCCGAATTCGATCTGTCCGTCCATGGCGAGCGCCGCACCGACCACGCACACGATCACGTAGCCGAAGTTGCCGACGAAGTTCATCAGCGGCATCATCAGGCCTGACAGGAACTGCGATTTCCAGCCGGATTCGTACAGGTCGGCGTTGTACTTCTCGAAGCGGCGGATTGAGTCGGCCTCGCCGTTGTACGCCTTGACGATGAGGTGGCCGGCGTACATCTCCTCGATGTGGCCGTTGACGTCGCCGAGCGCCATCTGCTGGCGGGCGAAGTATTTCTGCGAGGATTTCATGATGACCATCATGATGATGAGTCCCAGTATGCTCGCGCCGATCGCGCACAGGGTCATGATGACGTTGTTGTAGAACATCATGACGAGCGCGCCAACGAACAGCGTCGCCGAGGTGATGAGCGAGCCGAGGGACTGGCCGAGCGTCTGGCCGATGGCGTCGACGTCGTTGGTGATGCGGGAGAGTACGTCGCCGTAGCTGACCTTGTCGAAGTATTTGAGCGGCAGCTTGTTGATTTTGACCGAGATCGATTCGCGCAGGCGCTGGGCGGTGCGCTGGGTGACGTTCGCCATCATCCAGCTTTGCACGTAGCTGAGCACCGCGTAGCCGACGTACAGTGCGACGAGCAGCCAGGCGATGCGGCCGACGGCGTTGAAATCGACCGAGTTCATCACCGGCTTGCCGTTCACGATGGCCGGCAGTCCCTTGACGATCTCGTTGGTCATGTCCTTGAGTTTGTCCGGTCCGATGATCTGGCATATCGTGCCGACCGCGCCCAGCACGAGCGCAATGATGATGACGGGCAGGTAGTTGCGGCAGTAGTGGACGAGCTTGCCCATCACGTTGCCGAAATTGGCAGGCTTTTCGACCGTGCGGCCGCCGCCCATTGGTCCTCTTGGTCCTGGCATTTGTTACTCCTTAAAAGTCCGTATTGATCTCACGCGGTCAGTTCCGACTGACTGAGCTGGGATTCGGCGATCTGACGGTAGACATCGCAGGTGTCGAGCAGTTCCTGATGGGTGCCTTGGCCGACGACCTTGCCATCATCGAGCACGATGATGCGGTCGGCGTTCATGATCGTGCCGATGCGCTGGGCGACGATGAGCTTGGTGGATCCCTTGGCTTCTTTGGCGAGTGCGTCGCGAACTTCGCGGTCGGTCTTGAAGTCGAGCGCGGAGAACGAGTCGTCGAAGATCAGGATTTCGGGGTGGCGGTAGACGGCGCGCGCGATTGACAGGCGCTGCTTCTGGCCGCCGGAGACGTTGGACCCGCCTTGTGCGATCGGGGCGGTGTATGTGCCGTCCATGCGCTCGACGAACTCGGTGGCCTGAGCGACGCCGGCCGCCGCCTTGACCCGGTTCATCTGTTCAGCCGGCATTGCGGCGCCTTCCGCTCTCTTGCCCGCGGCGATGAGTTCGGCTTCGCGTTTGCGGCCGGCCGGAGTGGAGGTGTCGGCCATTTCGACGTCCGCGGAGCTTGCCCCGTTCACGTCGTCGCCGTAGCTCACGTTGGATGCGACCGTGCCCTTGAACAGCACGGACTGCTGCGGTACGTATCCGATCTTGTCGCGAAGGGCTTTCAGATCGTATTCGCGCACGTCCACACCGTCGACGAGCACCTGCCCGGCCGACACGTCGTAGAAGCGCGGCACGAGGTTGATGAGGCTGGACTTGCCGGAGCCGGTGGAGCCGATGAACGCGACGGTCTGGCCCTTTTCGGCGGTGAAGTCGATGCCTTCGAGCGTCGCCTCGCGTGAGTCGGGGTAGGTGAAGCTCACATTGCGGAACTCGACGGTGCCGGTTTTCCCGCCGCCCAGACGCGCCACGTCGGCGGCGGTCTTGGTGCCGGTTTTGACGATCGGATCAGTGTCGAGCACTTCGAGCACGCGCTGCGCGGACACGTCGGCGCGCGGCCAGAGCACGAATACCATGCTCATCAGCAGGAAGCTCATGATGACCTGCACGGAGTAGTTGGAGAAGACGACCATGTTGGAGAACACGTTGAGCTTGTCCGTCAGGCCGGCGGCCTCGATCAGATAGGCGCCGATCCAGTAGACGGCGAGCATCAGGCCGTTCAGGACGGTGTTCATCAGCGGCATCATGAACGCCATGACGCGGTTGGTGAACAGCTGCGTGTCGGTGAGGTCCTTGTTGGCCTTGGTGAACTTGGCCTCCTGGTAGTCCTCGGCGTTGTAGGCGCGCACGACGCGCAGGCCGGTGAGGTTTTCGCGGGCCACGAGGTTGATGTTGTCGGTGAGCTTCTGCATGGCCTTGAACTTGGGCATGACCATGGCCATCATGATGACGACGGCGACGAGCAGGATGACGACGGCGATGCCGGTGGCGAGAGTCCATTCGAAACCTTCGCCGGCGATCTTGCATATGGCCCATACGGCCATGATCGGCGACTTGACGATGAGCTGCAGGCCGATGGTGATGAACATCTGGATCTGCGTGATGTCGTTGGTGGAGCGGGTGATGAGGCTCGCGGTGGAGAATTTGCTCATTTCGGCGGGGCCATAGGATTCGACCTTGCGGAATTCGAGCGAGCGCAGGCGCTGGGTGAATGACGAGCCGACGCGTGCGGAGATGTAGCCGGTGACGATGGCACAGGCGACGGAGCCGAGGGAGATGAGCAGCATCTTGCCGCCGGCGATCCAGATGTCGCTCATCGCGCTGCCCGGCGTCTCGACGAGCGTGGTGATGTCTGACATGTAATCGGGCAGTTTGAGGTCGAAGAAGACCTGCCCGACGATGGTCACCAGGGCGATGAGCATCTGACCGATCTCCGCTTTGGAGAGGTATTTCAGGATGCGAAGCATTGGCTTTCCCCTTGTGTTTTGTTGGTGATTGGTTACGTTATTTGCCGCGGCATCGATATCCGATGCCCGAATTAGTTTCTGTTGTTAGATTACTTACAGTGTAAGATATTACGCATTATTCTGTGTATTCGCTGTGAATGGCGCGCTTTGCGCTGGCTGCGCACGAGAGACACGGCACGCCTGCCCCCCCCCACGTCATCCGCAGCCGGCGGAAGAAGCTACTCCTCGCCGGCCTTCGCGCGCTCGGTCCGCATATGATCGGCGACACGCCTGTCACGCTCGGCGAACGCGGCCCGCACCTCATCGGGGGTCGGGCGCGGAGCGCCGGGATGGCAGATGGCCATGTATGTCGAGAACTCCGACAGCAGATCAACGAACTCGCGCGTGCGCCGCTCCCCCATCTGCGAGAAGATCCAACAGATTGCCGAACGCATCTCCTCCAAGTCGCACTTGGACCGCTCTCGCCCGGCATCCGTAAGGTTCACGCGGATGATGCGGCGGTCGTCCGGGTCGATGTCTCGGGTGATCAACCCTTTTTTCTCCAGAGCGGCAAGCACTGTGGAGATGCGGCCGGAGCTGGCCTTCAGCGAACTGGCGAGCTGCGACGGCGTCATGGTGCCGCGCAGTGCGAGCTCGTGCAGAATGAATGGCTCGCCATGCGCGCCGCGCGCGAACTCCTTCTGCATCTTGGAACGGTTGCCCCACACGCTGGCGTACAGTTCGCTGAGCGCCTCCCGCTCAAAACCCATTTCGCACCGCCTTCCGATTCGACCATTGCCGCACTACCGCGCTCCGCGGAGTACCGCCAATACATTCCAGCGGCATATACATCGTGCAAACATCTGTAATATTATCTCACACTGTAAACAATTTACAGTATGTGATTATATGTCCGCGCTTTACTCCCCTGCTACTAACTTGATCTGTACGCATTTTTTCCGTACAACCATTCTATGGCGACACTAACGAAGCAAACGGTATCGAAACAGAAAACGTCCCGGCTTGACATTCGACTGACGGATGCGCAACGGCAGCTCATCGAGCGTGCCGCCGAGCTGACCGGCAGCACGCTCACGCAATGGACCGCTCGCCATCTCTTGGAATCAGCCCGTAAGGATATAGAAGAAGCAACCGTCCTGCATCTGGAATCACAGGCATTCGAAGATTTCATACAGGCATTGGATCAGCCGGTTCCGCCAGCAGCCGAAAAACTCACGGAAAGGGATCCGCAGTGGGCATGATCCATCATTTCCAACGTCCGCGCAAGCTCGGCCCGGAAGAGAGAATGGGGAAGTTCTCTTGTGGAGTACCGTTCATCGACAAGTGGGCCGCACAACGCGCACCGTCATCGGCCCAGCATGGGACGGCCGTCGCGTACGTGTCATTCACTGCGTCAGGTGAACCGGCGAGATTCTACACGCTGAGTGCATATTCGGCACTGCGAGCACGATCTGTCAGCGGCGCACTAGGGTCACGTGCGCTCATTGTGGAACCTTACGACGATAAAGCACGCGCGTTCTATGCGCATTTCGGTTTTCAACCGATTCCCGGAACCACCAGCATGTATCTCAGGCTCGTTTGACGACGAGCCTGTTCCGTATTTATGACGGTGACTCATAGCGTTGATTCACGGCAGCAAAGACAGCTCCTCAGGGGCGAGCGTGAGATTGACTGCGGCGAACGAGTCCCGGACCTCATGCGGGTTGCGGGCACTGGGAATGGTGAACAGACGGTCATATCTGGTCAGCTCCCACGCGAGCACCACACGCTGGTACGAGACGCCGCGAGCCGCTGCGACCGTGCGGAACGGATCATACGCATGACTGTCGAATGCGTCCAGGAACCCGCCGAGCGGCGACCAGCACACAAAATCAAGACCGAGATCGGCGCAGTGACCCATCGTATGCTCGGGGTCGGGATGCGATGGCGAGAACTGGTTCTGCACCGCAATCAGACGGTCGCCGAGAATCCCACGGGCGGTGTCAATCTGCGCATTGTCCACGCGCGAGATGCCGGCGAACCGAATCACGCCCTCATCCAGCAAGGTTTTCAGCGCGCCGACCGTATCCTCATACGGAACCGCGGGGTCAGGGCCATGCGAATACAACAGATCGAGCGCGTCGACGCCGAGGCGGAGAGCGGACTCCTTCGCGTCACGAATCATCGTCTCCGGGCGCGAGTCGGCCATCCACCCGTACCGGCTGCCGGCCGCCTGCAGGTGCTGTCGCTCGGATGCGGATGCGCTCGCGCCGTCGCCCGGGGATTGCTGAGGATCTTCCGCGTCGCGGTTCGTCACTTCCAGCGTTCGGCGATAACCAGTCTTCGTGGCGACCAGAACCTCATCGCGCGGACCGCTCCAGCTGGCGAGCGCCGCATGAACCAGCATCTCGCCGTACCCGAAATCACGCGGCACGCCTGTACCGTCAGGCCCCGGTTCGCTTGGCAGATAATACGACCATGCGGTGTCGAGATAACGCACTCCGGCGTCAAGCGCGGCATGGATCGTGCCGATGGCCGTCGCCCGGTCCGGGCGTCCCTCGATAGAGAGCGCCATCGTTCCCATGCCGAGGCGCGGCATGCGCGCTTTCCCCGCAAACTCCACAACGTTCGATGTCACCATGCCACCATCATCCCACGCGACACGAACACAGGGCCGACTGGCAATGCGCCAGCCCATGAGTCCCGGCCCCGGTTCCGTTCGACTTGTTCCGGCGAAAGTCCCATCCGAAGACACTCAGACTTTGGCGGGATGGGTGGACTTCACCTCCCGCGTGAGGCCCCGGCAGTCAACAAAAAGTCGGCCGGCCACCGAATAGGTGACCGACCGGCATCATATGCCGATCCGCTGATTCAGCGCCGGGGCTCGCGCCGACGGCGGGCGACAAGCGCCGCGCCGGCACCGACCGCGAGCAGTGCCGCGAACGCGCCGAACACGCCGCTCACAGAGGCGCCGGTCTTCGACAGGCCGGGCTGCTTGTTGCCGGCATCCGGCTTGTTCGGCTTCACCGTGTCGCCGGGTTTCGTCGGCTCAGTCGGCTTCGTCAGTTCGGTCGGCTTCGTCAGTTCGGTCGGCTCTGACTTCTCCTTGACGGTCACGACACGCTTGACCGTGTATGACGCACCTTCGGAGTCGGTCACCGAATACGTCAGCGTGTATTCGCCGTCCTTCTCGGTGTTCGCCGAACCTTCGACCAGGATCTTGTCGGTCAGATCGCCGTCCTCCTCATCGGAAGCGGCCGCACCGGCCTTCGGGTCGAACGCGTCGGCCAACTTGTCCTTGTCAGCCTGCTTGGTGGTGACGTCGTCGCCGTACGTGCCGAAGCCGGTCGGGTCGTCCTTCCAGGTGCCGGGCACAGCCGCGCCCTGGCGCATGAACGGATATCCGTAGGCCGCGTCGGACGCGCTACCGCCGCCGACGTTGTAGCGGGCCATGTTCAGATCAAGGCCGTTGTCGCTGAAGATGGACTGGTAGAACTGCTCGCGCAGTTGCTTGCCGTATTCCACGGCCTCGGCTTTTGACGTCTCGTCGCCGAGGTCTGTGGTGATGAACGATTCCTCGCCCAGGTTGCCGGTCGCGTTTCCAGCGCGCCAGCGCCCTACGTGACTCCACGCGCCTCACGGCAGAATAATTTTCCATCGGCGGCGCAAGCCGGCGTATTCATCCCTCGCCGGCATGAGTCGGTCGAGCCATGGGTCTCATCCCCTCCACGAACCATCTCTTCAACATAAATAGAACATCATTCATGTTCGTTTTTGCGCTGAATTTATCAGATTCTCCCATATCTCAGCACAAGCGAACAATTACGTGAACAATCGGATAAATACTTGAAAATCCAGCATTTTACAATATCCATGCAACAGATGACAGTACTATGGCAAGGAACCGTTACATCGAGATACAGCACATATCGTGATAGCGAATATGTTATATCAAATGTTCAATATCACATAAGGTGACGCGCGAAAGGAACTCATCATGGCAGAAGACAATCTCATTATCGCGGACACCGACATGTTCTCCAAGGCCCCGGCCGCAAAGACCGCCGAAGTGAACATCGTCGCGAAGAAGTACGGCATCAGCAACAAGGACCTCGCCGGGGTCGAAGACTACAAGAAGGAACTGACCGAGCACAATGTCTGGGATCTGCCGTTCATGGGATACGTGAACGAGGACGGCTACGGGTACGCCTACGTGCCCGACCAGGCGATCACCGAGACGGGATGGAACGCCCACAAGGCGTTCCGCGCCATGCCACACGACGCGCAGACCGCATTTGCCATCCGCATGCTGTTCACCCACCGCGACGCGGACCGCTACGGCGCCGACATGTTCCTGCACTACGAGCGCGGCTTCAACGTGCGCTTCGAGGGTGCCGACTCGAACAACTACTGAATTCGGGCATCGGAGCGCCAGAGGGATCCCGGACGCGCGAGCCGCCAAGCGCGACACACGCACAACACGCGACGGTTTTGCTTGTCCGCGAGTCTGTGGTATTCTGTTTGAGTTGTCTGTTGAGGCCAAAAGGCCGCGGCAAACAGCGCAATGGAGGATTCGCCTAGTGGTCTATGGCGCACGCTTGGAAAGCGTGTTGGTGTAACAGCCTCACGAGTTCGAATCTCGTATCCTCCGCTAGCAGGGCTTTCGAAGAAATTCGAAAGCCCTTTTCTTTTGCCGAAAACAGTTTCCTTTCAACGATTCCGAACGGCTTGGACTGTCGGAATAGTTTCCTTGTAGTGTCTTCAGAGGGTGTTCGGCCCGACGATATCGGTGGCACGTTACGTGGTGCATCCGGTAGGCCAAATCGGTGCACCACTCTATGTCTGAAGGGAGCCACTCATGACATTCGATGATCGATCGGCGTGTCATATGAGAACGTCTCCGTCGATTCCGACGGTGTTTTTACACTTTTACATCTTCCTACACAAGAAGACATAGAAAGTATGGGAGATATAGGTAATCGTGACACCTCTTGTCGGCGTGAAGGTATGGAAAAGCGCAAATTTCCTTCTGGCGGGCTTTGAGCGGCGAACAGAGTGGTACACTCATTCTGGGAATTGGTAGAAAGCCTTGCTGTTGCTGGGTTTGTGGGTTTCGGTAGATAGAGTCTCCATGATGTGCGCAGACCTCATGATGCGACGGGCTCGCCTGTTCGGGCCGCTGCTCGCCTCCGGCTGCGAGGTGCTGATCTCGGGGAAGGGGACGCGCCGCGTGCGATTGTTCGACGGTGAGCGGGCCTTGGTCGGGAACGCCACGGCCAAACGAAGAAGGGAATTCACGGAGACGCGTCTTTTGGCCCACGAGGCCTTACGACGTATCGGCCATGACGGGCCCATACTCAAAGGTTCGGATGGTGAACCGCTCTGGCCGTCCGGCATCGTGGGATCGCTGTCGCATTGTCCGTCGCTGTGCGTCGCCGCCGTGGCGTCGGCGGAAAGAATTCGTGCCGTGGGAGTGGACGTGGACGATTCGGACGGATTGTCCGACGGGATCATGCGGTTCGTGTTCTCTTCCGAAGAGCTCGCATCATTGCGTATGGTCTCCTCGGTGGAACGTAGGGCGGCCTTCTGCGCGAAGGAGGCCGCCTCGAAGGCGTTGTCCGCATTGGACGGGACGGGGGACTTCCGTAAGGTATCCGTGAGCCTGAAGGCGGATGGAACGTTCGCCGCTGTGAGACGGGATGCAGCGTTGCGCGGCCAATGGCGATTCTACGATCGGCTGGTATCCGCGATGGTCGCCGTTCCCTCGGAGACCGTCTGAGGGGTGCGGACCCCTCGAATGAGCAGCCGGAGCAGAAAGGAATAGGCCGCATCGTCATCGTCGACGGGCGTATCATGTTCGGGTCGTGTCTCGAATTGGACGAATCCGTGCACGGCGGACCATATGGACCATGCGATGAGGTGCGGGTCATCCCTCCGGATCTTTCCTGCGGCCTGCCCGTAGCGCACCAGCTCGGTCATGGCGGCGAGGCATGCCTCCGAAGCCTCGCCCGCATGCCATCGCCACAACAGGGCGTAGATGCCGGGCGACGCCTTGGCGTGCCCGCGGTATACGACTCCCGCATCGTAGAGTCTTTGCAGGGGATCCTCGGTGGTGACGCGCAGGAGCTTCTCCCGTAACGTCTGGAAACTGTCGTCGATGAGAGCGTCGATGACGGCCTGCTTGTCGCCGATATGCCGGTAGATGCTCGCGGGGGACACATCCGCCTTTTCCGAGAGAAGCCGGATGGTGAAGGCGTCATAGCCGTCCTCTTCGATGATTCGTTTCGAGGCGTCGAGTATGAGGCCCCTGATCTCGGTGGTGGGCGTCCGCTGGCTTTTTGTCGTTTTCCGAATAGTCCTCATATGCTTCTCCGCATCATCCCGCCGTTACGGATGAAAAACGCCATCCGGCCCATAGGTCCCTGCACCGTCCCATGATGGGTGGGGTCGAAGGTCCAGCCACGCTCTTGGACCGCGCCTCGATGGGTGTGATGGCTGGTCCCACCGCATTGAGATTGCCACCGAGCCAAGACATGTCGGGGAACGCTGGCCGGCGCGGGCGATGACCTGCCGGGCTTCGGGGAAGCCGGACAGGCAGCCGTGGAACATGCCGACGCTCTGGCTGCCGTGACCGGGGAAGCATGCCGCGATGTCACCGATGGGGTTGCGTGTGTCCTCCGCTATCGCGCCGGCCGTCAGGAGACGGTCCGTCATATCCGTGTCCTTGATCCGTGGGATCCGTCCGTCGTCTTTCATGATGGATGCTCCTTTCTATTGGGGGAGATTGCCTGAATCGTGTTTGGGAAGTGTGATCCAGCAGAGCAGCGCGAACGCCAATGCGAGGGCGCAGGCGATCCAGCATGCCGCATGCGTGGCGCTCATGAAACTGGTCGAGACGGACTGCTCCACGGTCTGTCGGATGCCTGCCGGCAGGTGCGGAAGGATCGATTTCGCGGCCATCACCGAATCCTCCGCGGCTTTCGCGATGGAAGACGGGATCTGCAGTCCGGACAACGAGTCCGAGAGCTCGTCGGGGTAGACGGAGGAGATCGCGGACCCCATGACGGCGACGCCCAGCGTGCCGCCGATCTCACGGATCGTGTCGTTGACGGCCGATGCGGCGCCGGTCGAGCTTTCCGGAACGGTGCTCATCAGGGCGTCCGTGGCGGGCCCTTGGATCAGGGCGATGCCGGCCGCCATCAGGGCCATGGTGGGTACGACCACGAACCAGTAGCTGCAATGGGCGTCGACACGCGTGACCACGAACATGCTCGCCGACAGGAACAGCAGTCCCGTCGAGACAACCGACCGGTATCCGAAACGTTTCGCCAATTGCGTGGCGAGCGGGGCGACCGCCGCCATGACCACCGCGAAGGGCAGCGTCGCGACCGCCGTCTGCAATGCGGTGTATCCACGCAATGCCTGGAACCATTGGGTGGTGATGAAGATGAAGCCGAACAGGCAGAAGAACGCGACGCAGATCGCGCAGGTGCTGCTCGTGAACGTGGCCCTTCGGAACAGGCCGACATCGATGAGCGGGGCGTGCGTATGCCCCTCGACCGCCGCGAACACCGCAAGTATGATCAGGGCCGCGCAGATGCCGCCTATGACCTGCCAGGAGAGCCAGCCGTAAGTCGGGCGTTCGATGATCGCCCACACCAGCAGGCCCACGCCGGCCACCGATAACACGGTGCCGGGGAAATCGAACCTCTCGGAACGGTACGCCCGTACCTCGGGCACCGCCACCGCGATGCAGGCCAGCGCCACCACGCCGATGACGGAGCACACCCAGAAAATGGAATTCCACGCATAGTGCTCCAGCAGGACGCCGCCGATGATCGGACCCAGGGCGATGCCGACCCCTGATGTCGCCGCCCACAGGCCAACGGCCAGGCTACGGTACCTGGAGCCTTCGAAGATGACGATGATTGACGACAGCGTCGCCGGATAGATCAGCGCGGCGCAGACCCCCAACACCACGCGCAGCGTCACCAGCTGCCACAGGGCCCAGGAGAAGGCCGTAGCTGCGGAGACCACGGCGAATCCCGCCAATCCGACGAGCAGCATCCGTCTTCTTCCCCATCGGTCGCTGAGTTTGCCGGCGGGCAGGAGCAGCGCCGCGAAGGACAGCGTGTAGGCGTCCACCACCCACTGCAGGTCCGTGGACGAGGCGTTCAACGCGTCGCTCATCGTGGGAATCGCGACGTTGACGATGGTGTTGTCCATCACGACCAGCAGCACCGCCAGACACAGGGCGGTGAGGGCCAGCCCCCTGTTCCCGGACCGTGCGTGTCTCCGGACCGGCATGGGGGTGGGAATCAACGAACGTTCAGATTGCATATCAATGTTCTCCTACTGTGTAACAATGTTATCTACAAATGAAACAATACTCCTCTCCGTGGGGGGGGATCGCCACCATCCGTCAGCGAGGCATGGAAGCGCTCCGCGTGCGGACGGACCCACCGTCGGCGCCATGAACCATGCCGCCGCCCGTGGCGCGGGAAAGGGAAGGCCATGCGGCGTCGCCCGGGATCCGCAAACCCCATGGCATGTTCCGGGCCCGGGAATGCCACGGCCGATGGGTCATCCAAAATCAGCGCCGTCCGCTTCCGGGCGGAGAGTTCGTGCGGTCGCTTTGATGACACGGCCGCCGTCCCGTCGGGACGTTCGGCATCACCCGATTACCGGTCCAACCCTCACGGCGGGACCATGACCCGTCGAACTTCAATGAGGAAAGCGCCGGCCGACCCTTTGCCGGAAAACGCGAACCGTCGGCATGCCCCGCTGAAGCGACGCCGACGATGGTTTCGGATGGCGGGCGGCCCCGATCGCCCGATCCTTCTCGATCCGCCGCCCGGCGATCGCCGAACGCCCGTGGCGGCTCACGATGGTTGCAGGCCCATGCCCATCCAAGGCGTTGGCCGCATCCTGCAAAAAACCGGGTCCATCGTACGCCCGAACATGCGAATCTCCGTACGCCGGCGTGGATATCCCGCATAGGCGGGATATCCGTCGGGGAGATTCCACTGACAGCGTGACCAGTCACTCATGCGCCGGCGGGAGACGCTACCATGAAGACGCGAATCATGTGAATCATCACGCAAGGGAGCATGACGTGAACTATCTGGAACATCGCCGACAGCACAAGGACGCGCTATGGGAACAGCTACGGGAACCACATCAAGCCCCGCATAGGGAGCATACCGATAAAGCGGCTGACGGCATCGCAGATACAGGCCACGTTCGAATCGTACATAATTCCTGAAGCGGAATAGCCACATCGCACACTAGTTTTCTCTGAATTCCGATATTCTTTCTCTGAATTCAGAGATAAATCTCGGAATTCAGAGAAAACCGTTCAAGAATGATCTGCGTATCTCATTCAACGTACTGCCGCATACCGCACGTTGCGTCCACTGCCGACCTTCTTAGCGCGTCCTTCAAGGACTAGTTTTCGCAATTGGTAGTACGCCTGATTCTCCTCAAGATGCAGCAATTCCATCACATCGTTTTTGCTCACTGATTTCTGTTCATGCATTAACTCGATGATCAGTTCGGGATACCGCACCCTATCGATGTCTGATTGGCGAACGTATTCCATCGCCCTACCGCTGCGCCGATACACTTTCGCACCCAACATATACGTGCGGCGAGCTCCAACGCCAGCGCTTTCAACAAGCCCCGCCTCCGTCAGCTGCCCCAGTACGGTGCGCAGACGCTGGTCACTCATGTCCAGAGAGCCCGACAACACATCAAAGCCACAACGACGTTCACTCTTGAGCTTGTCCAAAATAAGCAGACCATCGAGAGACATGGACTTGCCGCTGCGCTCACGTTCCTCGGCCAGCAGTTCCACAAACGCCTTGTCGGGCACACTACGAGGCAACAGCACCGACACTCCACGCCTGTTGGACCTCGAATAATCAGGCAGAGGACGGCCATAGTTCAAAGCACCCTCGAATATACGGTCGATGCCGCGCCCCGTACGTTCGGCGAGACCGGTTCTCTTCAACGCATCCATCAGGCATGGATTGCGGCCACGCGGCTCCGCAGTAAGCAAGTTATGGACGTTGATACCTTCCACGAATCCACCGGGATTAGCAATGGTTAAGCCGGCATCATCCACCAATACCCGCACACGACCAAGAAGCGAATAGTCCCTGTGGCCGAATGCGTTGACCAAAGCCTCTCGGAAAGCCCTTTCGTCAAATTCGGGAACCACCGAAGAAAACAGACCCACGGTCAGCTCCGTGCCTGGATTCCAGGGCTTGAACGACTCGGCTATCTGTTCTATGGTTTTGAGCAACGGACCACGGTAGGTCTGATTCACCTTGATGTCGGTACCCACAAGAACCTGAAAAGCCGCCTCATTCGTCGGCACAAGCCTCTGCAGCGCTTCTTCGTTGCCGATAAGCAGCAACCCTGCCAAAGTCGGCGTCAGCTCACCATTGACCGACACAACAAGGCGCAGCGATTTCTCCAAGTCCGCATCCGAAAGCTCCAAAAGATTCCGGTCACTGGATTGATAGGAAGCGATGATTTTGCGCAGGCGGTCACGCTCCAATGGATCGAGATCATCCCGGGTGGACTCCGTCACCGGCTGAGCGGAATAGTCAAGTCTGCCCAGATCCGAAAGACGGGTGGCAATCTCATACGGATACATGGGCACACTTTCTGGCGTACCATCCATCTTCATCATGCGGCGAAGGATTTTCCCAGACTTGGTTGACACCACGCTCTGAGACTTAGGCACTTCGACTTGGACAACCTTGATATCATCACCAACCAATTCTGAGCGAACCGATATCGGCGGTACGGTCCTGTTGGCAATCATCGCGGCCATGCCAATAGGGTCTTGGTGCTTTTGTTTGACACCGGTCGGCGTGCCGTCATCCTCAACGCCTAGGTACACACATCCGCCATCCGTGTTGGCCAAAGCCACAACGGCTTCCACCAATTCGGAATCAGGCAAGCCCTTGAGATCACTTTTGAATTCCTTGGACAGCGTCTCTTTGCCGTACTCATGCGCCATTCGCCGTTCACCACCTATTGCATTTCTCTGAATCTTTCTCTGAATTATACAGTCTTTCTCTGAATTCCGAGAAAGATTCCTGAGTTCAGAGAAAACGGATTGGACGGCAAAGAAACTAGCCTCTGATAGATACGTATACAAATCAATCAATCAGATCAGCCATTCCGAACTATCCTGGATTTCATGGCAATAAACGTCAGCTCATCAGCACCTCGCCGTAATTGGTCACGAGAAGAGACGATGATGGCGTTCGCCTTGTATATCGTGCTCGAACCGCGAGAATGCGATGACAAAGGGCTTGACGTGCAGCGTCTTGCATCATTCCTGCACCGCACTCCCAGCTCAGTGGCATTGAAGATCTGGAACATCGCAGCCTACGATGCCAACCGCAAGGCCTGCGGTCGCGTGGGTATGAAGCATGGCAGTAAACTCGATTCCCAAGTCTGGCAATGGTATGCCGAAGACCCCGATGCATTCATGAAGCAGTGCCTGGATGTGCTGCGACGCGCACTCCTGCAAGCGAACGCAAGCAACTTCACCCCCGCCCCTCTGGCCCCCGACCGTCATTCGCCGCTCGAAACAGCAACAGCCCTGCTCATCGACGAACACGCACCCACCAAAGAGGAACGACCAATAACCATGCTTCAGCGGGTCAACCAATCCTATTTCCGCAACTCACTATTGCAGAACTACCACGGCACATGCTGCATAACCGGCATGCAGATTCCCAAACTACTGATCGCCAGTCACATCAAACCTTGGAAGGCATCGACGCCCAACGAGAAAACCGCCGCATCGAATGGGCTGTTGCTCAACGCCTTCCATGATCGGGCCTTCGACCAAGGCCTCATCTCCATCGATGACGACTACCGCATCATGGTCAACCATGACAAGGTGCGGCACTCCGACATCAACGACAGATGGCTCTATGACTTCGATGGACATGAGATCTCATTGCCGGCAATCAGCCAACCTTCGCATGAGTTCATCGAGTATCACCACAAGCACATCTTCCTCGCCAACGCCGCATAACAACACCGGGGAGGACCCCCTCCCCGGCCCACTCCTCGCTGCACCAGAGTATCGGCCAAATTCCTTCCCCATCATTTTCCCAAACCAGCAAGACACAACCTCAGGCTGCCCTGCTACACCAACTATCCGTTTCGGCCCGTCGCGGCACGCCGAAGGAGCGGCGACTTAAGCGGCCAGGCACTTAATCGGCAGTCCAAAAACGTTGAAATAGAGCCGGAAACAGCCAGTCGCCACCGGAATCTCTGTAGGGGGGGCGGACCGTTTCCCAAAACCGTCCGCGCGCCCATTCCCTTGTTTCGCCGCAATTGACTACAGCGACGGGTTCGGGCGTTTCACCACGAGAACGCCATTGCGATGCACCGTATACGCACCGCCGTCACTGCCCCGTTCCGCCCGGAACAGGACGATCGGCTCCCCGGCGATGCCACGCAGTTCGACATCCGATCTGCCACGTGTCAGATAGAAGTCGAATATGGCGTCGTCGGATTGACGCACGGTGTGCAGAACATCAGGGGTCGCGCCGACGACTTGCGGCTGACGGCTGGATTGCGACTGACTGTTGACTTGCGGCTGACGGGAGGATTGCGGCTGCACAGCAAGCCAGCCGCTCACGAATCGCGTCAGGTCGCTCACGCCCAGATCACAGCCGAGGAAATACGCCTCCCCCGCGCCGTATGCGTTGCGGGTGAGCGCGGCCGTGCCATCAAGCTCCCACTCATCCGCTTCTTCGCCGGCATATGTGGCAAGCACCTGCACATGCGGTCCGGCGACGGTCACGTCGTTCTGCCACAGGCGGGTCACGGCACCGTCCATCGTGGATGAATCCCCGGTGCCCGTCAGCCGAATCTCGTTCGGCTCGCCTTCCGCCCCAGCACCGAGAATGTTGAATTCCTCACCACGAACGCCCAGCATCGAGCGCAACAGCCCATCGCCCGCACCGGGATACCCGCCGAGCCACGTGTGGAAGCGCTCGTCGAGCAGACCGGTCGCGTAATCGACCACCACACGGCCTCCGGCCTGTACGAAACCGGCCAACCGCCGCGTATCGGCATCGCTCAGTATCAGTACGGTCGGCAGCACGATGGTCTTATAGGAACTCCAGTCGTAGGCGAGCGGCACGATGTCGGCGCGTGCACCAGCGTTCAGGAACGCACGGTACCAGTCACGCACATCATGCCAATGGCTGAGTTTCATGCTCGGCAATGTCTCGGATCGGGTGGCCCACTCCGATTCGGCGCTGAAGAGGATCGCCGTGTCCGATGCCGCCAATCCGCTGCCTTGAACACCGGCGTCGGCGAGCGCCCGCAACGTCGCGCCCAATTCGCACACCTGACGGAACAGTTTCGTGTCCTCGCCGGCGTGCGGGACCATGGCGGAATGGAACGCTTCGGCGCCGAACGCGGATGCGCGCCACTGGAAGAAGTTGATGGCGTCTGCGCCCATGGCCACGTGGGCCAGGGAGTCGCGCACCGTCTCCCCTTTACATTTGCGGGTGTTCAGCGGTTTCCACTGCACCGCTGAGGTGGAATGTTCCATGACGTACCACGGTTTGCCGAGCGCCAGCGAATCCACGAGCGCGTCGGAGCAGGCCAGCTCGTCGAGATGGGATTCGCCTTCGTGGAAGTAGTGGTCGTTCGATACGAAGTCCACTTCCTCCGCCCACGCGGCGTAGTCCATACAGCACTGGTCGGTGGAGATCATGAAGTTCGTGGTGAAGGGTCTGTCGGGGCAGATTTCGGCGATCGCGTCACGTTCGGTTTTGTAGAAGTCGAGCAGCATGTCATTGCCGAACCGTTCAAAATCAAGCTTCTGGCCGGGGTTGACCATGGAATCGGCACCCATGAACCGCGGGATGAACGCTTCGTCGAAACCGGTCATCTCCTGTCCCCAGAACGTGGTGCCCCACGCCTGGTTGAGTGCGTCGATGGTGCCGTACTTGCGGCGGCACCATGCGCGGAAGGCTTCGAGCGCATTGTCGGAGTAGTCGTCGCGATTGTTCCACCCATACTCGTTTCCCATATGCCATGCCGTCACATATGGGTTGGCGCCGTAGCGTTCGGCGAGTTTGCGGCATAGAGTTAGCGCGTATTCCTTGAACACCGGGCTGGTCGGGCTCCAGGACTGGCGAGAACCGGCGTTGACCGGATGACCGTACTTGTCTCGCGGAAGGACTTCGGGATGGTTTTCGTAGAGCCACAGGGGTGCGGTCGCCGTCGCGGATGCCAAATCAACCGCGATGCCAGCCTTGCCGAGCTTGTCGATGATGCGATCGAGCCAGCCGAAATCCCAATGGTCTTCGGTGGGTTGGAGGCGGTCCCAGCTGAAGATGGCAAGGGCCACGGTGTTGACACCGGCCTGAGTCATCAGGCGGATGTCGTCGTCCCAGACGTCCTCCGGCCATTGGTCGGGATTGTAGTCGCCGCCGAAGGCGATGCCGCGTCCGTCCGCGGTCAGCAGTTTCGGCCATGCAAAGTCACGTCGCGCGCGCACGGTTTCCTCCCTTGGCGATTGGCAATGAGGCCACGGCTTCATATCGGATACTAGCTGATACTAGTTGATGGAGGCTCCTGACCGACAGGTGACACACCGCCGGTTCCGACCTCGATGGCTTGCCGCTCTTCCTGACCGTGCTCGATGGGACCGGTCAGGGAAAGGATGACCGTCATCATGATGAACGTACCGGAAACGCGAACGTACCGGAAACGTAGAAGATCGCCGACGCGCCAAAGACCAGAACGATGTCGCCGCGAAACGGGCCGAACATCACGTAGGCCACGATCACGACAATCATGACGCCAATGCGCAGGTGGCGACACGGCAAGCCATCGGCGTCTTCGGCATTGGCGCGAAGCGTGCTTCGGTTTTCCTTGATTCGACGAGCGAGCAACCAGTACCGCGGGTTCTATATCAGGCCCAGCTATTGGCTGCTCGCTCGTCGACAGGTTGCACACCGGTAATCGGTTAGTGCGAAAGGTGATGCTTACGCTTCACGAGCACAAGCACGCCGGCCAACAAGATCGTCATCATCGCGATAACGACGATCGGGGCCACATCGGCACCAGTGGAGGCCATTGCCTCCGGGCCGGCATTCGTCTGCCCCTTGCCATGGCCATCGCCCTTCTGCCCTTGTTGGCTTCCGGACTGTCCACCCTGATGCCCACCTTGGCTTCCAGTCTGATTGCCGGCACCGGGCTTGGTGTCGGGCTGTTCCGGCTTGGGGAACGCGGCATTGTATGCGGCGGCGAGTCTGCCTGCCAGAGAGCCACTATCCGACGGATCACCGAATTGCGCTTTCACATTATCCGGCAATGCGGCCAGAGCAGTATATAGTTGCCGTACTTCGCTCGCCGGCGTCTGACCATTCAACGCACCGATGCCGCGCACCAAGGAGATCACCGACTGCTGCGTGTCATAACCGGAGGAATGTTCGTAACCGGCGAATCGTTTGGCGAAATCGAACGATCCGTCATAGGTGTTGCCGACACCGGTCAGGGAGTTGACATCGAAGAACGAACGCTCGGCCGCGGGCAGCGATGCCGAGTATGGCGAATACGTACGCATGGTGATCTTGTTGTTCGCTTCATCCATGCCGACGTACTGGAAGAACGCATTGCCGCCGTTATACGCGAACTGATAGTCGGACAACAGCCCCAGCACCGGATTGCCGGCGTCATTGGTCAGGGTCATTTGTCCGGATCCGTGATTGTGACCGGAGTACATCATGAATACCTGGTTGTACCGTTTCACGATGTTCCAGATTTTCGAGCCGGCACCTTCATCGTCACCGGCTTCACCGTTGTATCCGGAATCGTCATCGAGGGAGATTTCATTCGGACGTGAATCGGAGCACTTGAAGATATCGTGGCTCACCACCACAGTCGGGTTGTTCGGGTGGTCTTTGAGCACCTGCTCGAACCATCGCATATCGTCATTGCTTGCCGAGGACGAGTTGCTGACCACCGCGCCCATGTCGATGTTCATCACCAGATACTTGTAGGAGCCGTTGTCTACCAGATGGTATGAGGACAGGCCATCGGGCGAGTATGCAAAACCGTGTTCTTTCTGATACTTGCCGAAATCGGAGTCGGGTCCGAAGTGTTTCAGGTAATTGTCCGCCTTGCGCAAGCTGGGCACTCCGTAGCCATGCCTGCCTCCATTGTAATCATGATTGCCCGGCTGCTCCAGGAAGGGGACGCCCACTTTCTGCATACGCCCGAACACCTTGGACGATGCCTGCCATTGCGCGTCACTGTCCCAGTTATCCACCACGTCACCGAGGGACACGATGTTGGTCAGATTAAGACTGGAATCTTCCGAATCGAACTGGTCGATGGCTCGGTCCATCACCGTGGGCACCCAACGGATGGCATTCTGCGTGTCCGGCAAGAAAGCCATCGTATGTACGCTGGGGTTGTCCAGCACGAAACGATCGTTGGTACCGTAATCCTTGAGATACTCGGTCGGGTTGGGCACGATCCAGTTGCCCTGTGCCAGCGCACCGCGGGAGAATCTCACCTCCTGCAGGTTGCCACGCAGGAACTTGTCAAAGTCGTCCTTGTTGTATTGGCTGGTGTCGAAAGTGTCGTTGTAATACGACGAGCCGATGCGGAAGCGACCATCGGTCGGATCGGCATACAGGCCATTGCCGTTCTTGTTGATATTGCGGAATGCTTTGGCACCGTTGGTGTATGTCACCACGTTCGTGCCATCGGATACGACGGCGATGTGATACCAAACGCCACCGTGATCCATGGTGACGCCCCAGCTGGTGACGCCGTTGTTGGGATCATCGGTGTTCATGGTCGACTCATTGTCCTTGTTGGCGGCCTTGAACTGGGTTTCCTTGCAATTGGAGATCGACAGGCTCATCGACCCCATCTCGTGTTCATCCATGTTGCTGTTTGTGGATTGCCTGGCCGCAAGCCCCATCCACGAATCGGTACCGGCGTTGAAGTCATCGGGAAGGTAGTACACGAACTCCATGGTGTATCCGTTGGCAAATTGCTCTTTGTTGATGGGAGCGCCGCTCGCGGTGATGAAATCCGCGCCCTTGGGATCTCGCTGCTCGGGATGATCCTTCTTATGCGCCAGATCGCTGTCGCCGTTGAGCTTCAGGCTTCCACCACCGTCACCGTTCATCGAATTCGACGACCAGTTGACATAGTCGCTGAGCTTGTAATCATTTTTCCCGTAGGTCTGCATGTGCAGATCGTTGCCGTTGCCCGACATATCCTTGATGACCAGGTCACCACCGTCGATGGAACCGGTGGAATGCGCCTGCTGGAATTTCCAATCGGCCACCACATCCAATGGGGCACCTTCACGTTCAAGCGCCGCGGCGGAGACTACCGTACCCGGCGCGGCGAACACGGCAAGCGCTATGCACGCCACCGCTGGTTTGATGATATTGCGTATCTTTCCTATATGCATGACCAGGCTCTCCCTAGCACTCTCCTATTTCAACGACGATGCGAATGTGCCGTTGCAATGCGCCTACGCATCATGGCCTTTACAAGGCTATCCGCCGCTTTTCGGAGACGATGGCTGATTCAGGCACTGTTCATGGTGCGCGCATCAGATATCATTCGTCGTTCAACTGATGTTCAATGTGCGATGAACCGTATGAACTTGTTATGGACCGTCCCTATACCGGTCGAGTTGCCGTGTCGTGGCGGTACCGCCGGTTCCGGCCTCGTTGCCGGAGTAGGCATGGGGCATGTCCATGACCGCCGACCATATGAACGAACAGGCCCGTCCGCTGTGGACCTCATCTTGCGGTTCATAGCGGACGGGCCTGTTATATGGGAGGGGTGGCGGCGAACGGCGATGGCGCCACCAGGACTTCGGCTGCTATGGGGTCGAGCTCATGGGCCTGGCGCCGCGCGTGGCGTGCGCGGAGCATGGCGTGGTGGCCGCCCAAGTGCCGTGGGCGGAGCCGGACAGCCGGCTCACCAGTGGTTTCGAGATGGAGTGCGCGTGGCCGGCGACGGTCGCCAGCCAGAAGACCATGGGCGGATTCCCACGCATCGCGTGGAGGACCGCCGGCCATATCGCGCACAGGGTCGCCGCCCGCTTGGAATCCTCAATGCCGTGCATGTTCGACGGTCCCACCGCGATAGGCGTGGACGAGACCAGCCACAGGAAGGGGGCACACGTACATCACCGTGGCCGTCGACCACAAGCGCAAACGGGTCGCTTGGGCGCACGACGGATACGGCAAGGAGGTGCCCGGCCTGTTCCTCCGACGGCTCACCGACGAGCAGCGCGCCTCCATCAAGGCAGTCACCGGCGACGGCGCCAAGTGGATCGACGCCAGCGTGAAGGAGCGCCTGCCGAACGCCGAGCGCGTCCCGGACTCGTTCCACATCGTCTCCCGGATGAGCGACGCGCCCGACCAGGTCAGGAAACGGTTGCGGAACCAGGCCCGGCGCGGCAACGACAAGACGGCCACGGAGACGATGCGCGGCGTCAGATACGCCGTGCCCAAGAACCCGGAGGATCTCACCGAACGGCAGGACACGGATCCCAGGGACCAGCCCTACCGGTCATGGCAACTCAAGGAACTCCCCAGGACGCTCCCGCACCAACCCGTCGGACAAGCCGAAGCCGAATTGAAACGATGGATCTTCCGGGCCTCCCACAGCCGCATCCCCGAGATCGTCGAACCATGCAGGAAGACCCGCAGACGCAAGGACGACATCCCCAAAACCATCAGACCCGACCACTCCAACGCCAGGCCCGAGGCATTCAACAACAAGATCAAGGCCACCATCCGCATGGCCTACGGCTTCCGACACGTCGACAACCTCATCGCCATGATCAAACTCCGATGCAACGGCCCACCCATCCACCTACCAACACCCATCCCCTAACCCACGAAAACAGCAGAAGGCTCATATTTTTGAATGGTTCTTGCGAAGATGTAGATCCGAAATCGTGGCTACAGCGGAAAGTGGCGTATCACGGAATTTGGGAGAGCGGGAAAATATGGCAGATAATGCTAACTGATTAACAGGGCAGATTGCCATGCCACGTCAAATCATTCACTGTCCCAGCACTCCCGGAACCATTCAACTACCAAAATTCGAATTCTGCCTACGAATAGAATCTGGTCAAATCAAGCAACGATGCTGTCCTCACTTTGCAAAAGCGCCGACCATAAGGCGCGAATTGATGCATCGTGTTCAATGGCGGACAGCCGATACCGCACCTCGCCATCAGCCGCCCGCCATCGTTCGCCACCGCCGCAGCCACTCACCGCTCACCCGAGCAGGCCAAGCTCCTTGAGCTTGTTCTGGATGTCCACGACGGACGGCTCGACCTGGAACGACCCGTCGCCATAGAGCACGACCGGGATGTGCTTTTGGCCGCTGATCTCAACGGCACGGTCGGCCGCGCCCTCCTCCTGCTCGATGTCGTGCCACGTGTAAGCGGCGCCGAACCGGTCGAGCGCGTTCTTGGCACGGTGGCAGTCGCCGCACCATGTTGCACCATATACATCAATCGCCATGGGAACTCCCCTCTCGTCATATGCTCTACGGCACATCTCATGAAAGACATGCACCTTGCGACCTGCGATGAAGCTCGCAGCCGTCTCATACGATATCGTATCCGGCAATGCTTGGTGCCAGTTACCCTGTCAGCTGACAGCGGCTGTAGCTAGCTCCGGCTCTCCCCGCCCCCCCCCGACGGCACTCGGCGATGAACGCCGCGCAGATCATAATCACCTGCGCCACCAAGTTGAACCAGATGAGCACGCCGATGATGGCTGCGAACGGCGCCAGCATCGGGTTGCGCGACGCACCCGTCAACAGACGAGCGCCCAGCAGCTGCATCACCGCGACCGCCAGAGCCCCAAGCGCCGCCCCCACCAGCGTGAATTTGCCCGCGCGTATGTGCGCGACCACGCGCAGCAGCAGCATGAACAACGCGAAATTCAGCAACACGCCGGTAGCGAAACCGGTCGATTCCAGCAACAGCGCGCCCGGCAGCGAATCGTCGGCGATGCCAAGCGCCCGCAACACCAGTCTCATCAGGCCGCCAGAGACGACGCCCGCCGCGGTCGACAATATGAACAGTACCGCCACCATGATCGCAGCGACCGTATCGCGCAATCGCGCCTTGACCACGTTCAGCTCCTGCGTGCAATCGTCGAACATGGTCGTCACTGCATTGCGTAGGGAATTCATCCAACCGGTGACCGTCCACCAGAACACCGCCAGCGTCACCAGACCGGTCCATGTCAGCGTATGCGAGATTCCACTCAGCATCGACGCGGAGAACAGCGAATCTGAAACGCTCGGAATCACCGTGCGCAGCATCGCGAGCAGCGTCTTCTGCATCTCCTCGCTCCCGGTCACCACCAGTCCGAGCGCGCTGACCACGATCCACACGCCGGCGAAGAACGCGAACAGTAGCCCATATGCCAGCCCGTTCGCCAGCAGCGGCCCGCGCCGCGACACATACCGGTCAATCACCCGCCCGGTCAGCGAGCGCCGCCACCATGCAGCCAGCGAATCAACTGTCTCGCCTATCCTGTGCAGCCATTGCATGATTCGACTATACGCGGTCGCGCGACTGTCCACCACGACGGCGATAGTGGTGGCACACATGGGCATCGAGGTAAAGGAGCACGCATCATGACAGAAGATCACGCAAGCGACCAATCACCGCAGCCCGGCCAATCCAGCCAGCCCGCCCTTCCCACGCGACTCACCCCCGGCCAGCCCGCTCCCGATTTCATCCTGCCTGCGGTCAACCCGGACGGCGGTGAAACCTCCGTCACGCTGTCGCGGCTGCTGGCGCAGGGCAAGCGCGTGGTGCTGTACTTCTATCCGGCCGCGATGACGCCGGGCTGCACCACCGAGGCATGCGACTTCCGCGACAACATTGCCCGGCTCACCGCACTCGGTTTCACTGTGCTGGGCGTCTCCAAGGACCCAATCGACAAGCTGCAGCGTTTCCGCGAGCGCGACCACTTGTCGTTCCCGCTGCTGTCGGACGCGGACCTGACCGTGCATCGGCTTTACGGCGCGTACGGCGAAAAGAAGCTCTACGGGCGCACGCACATAGGCGTGATCCGCTCGACATTCGTCATCAGCGTGTCTGTTACAGGCGCAGCCGGCACGATAGAGATCGCCCGTTACAACGTCCGGGCGAAGGGTCATGTGGCTTCTTTGATGAAGGCTCTGCAATAGGCGCTCTCAGAACTCGCAGGTATAACGATTGACGCTCGAAAAAAGCCTTGTATCTGCGAGTTTTGAGAGCGCGATTATACGCGCATGGCCTCTTTGGCGGCCTCAACCTGTGCAGGACCGCCTTCGCCGGTGGCGATGAAGCGCCCGGAGGCCAGCACATAGCAGCGATCCGCCCGCCGCCCGGCGAATTCCTTGAGCACCGGGAACATCGTCACGGCCTCGTCGTACCGCGCTTTCGCCTCGGACCCGTACCGGTCGGCGTCCACATGCAGGTTCTCGTCGACGGTCATCGTGCCGAACGACTGCTGCCCCTGCGGCACGAACGCCATGCCTTTGCGGATGCGCTGGTTCGGCGCGGCCTTGGTGATATCGTCGCCGTCGAAACCGCCTTCGGCTCCTGCAGTCCGACCTCACTGCACATCTTGACCACTACGTCACATAAGCAACACGCTGCGTCCATCCAGAATGTGAGATAACCGGGTACGCTGGTACTCATGGAACTTCACGTACTCGACCACCCGCTGGTGGAACACAAGCTCACCGTCCTGCGCGACAAAAACACCTCATCCGCCACTTTCCGCGAGCTCGTCACCGAACTCGTCATGCTCGAAGCCTACGAGGCGACCCGCAACCTCGACATCGTCGACAAGCCCATCGAAACCCCCGTCGCCCCCATGGTCGGCAAGCACATCGCCAGCCCCGCCCCCATCATCGTTCCCGTCCTTCGCGCCGGACTCGGCATGCTCGACGGCATGACCAAAATGATCCCCACCGCCGAAGTCGGCTTCCTCGGCATGAAGCGCGACGAAGAGCACCCCACCCAGCAGATCACTTACGCCAACCGTCTCCCCGAAGACCTCACCGGCCGTCAGTGCTTCCTCATCGACCCCATGCTCGCCACCGGCGGCACCCTCGTCACCGCCACCCACTACCTCGCCGAGCGCGGCGCCAAAGACGTCACCGCCATCAACATCATCGCCGCCCCCGAAGGCATCCAATACGTCCAAGACCACATCGATCCCTCCATCGCCTTCAAGGTCGTCGTCTGCGCCGTCGATGAAAAACTCAACGAAAAGGCGTACATTGTGCCAGGGCTTGGCGACGCCGGCGACCGCCTCTACGGCGTCATTGATTGATGGAGCGTATACGGCCTTTCCTCAGCGCTCGACGTACGAAATACGCCTTCGGCGTTGAACGGCCGTATCCGCACACATCAACCAATGCCCTCGGTGGGGGATTGACTGGCGGAGCGTCAGCCAATCCCCCACCGAGGGACTTTGAGAGTCGCGGTATCGTCGTGCCGTGACTCTCGGAGTAGTACGACGGCGTATCTTCCGTAATCCTCCGGGCAGATAGAAAGCAGGATAATGCGTATTAGCGTCATTTGCGTCGGCAGGGTCAAAGAGCAGTATCTGCGCGACGCCATCGCCGAATACAGCAAACGGCTCGGCCGCTACTGCAAGCTCGACATCATCGAGGTCGCCGACGAGAAGACCCCCGAACATGCCAGCGAAGGCGTGGAACGGCAGATTCGTGCCAAGGAAGGCGGGCGCATCGCCAAGCACATCCGCCCCGACGCCTATGTGATCGCGCTGGCGATCGACGGCACGATGCTCTCCTCCGAAGGGCTCGCCGCGCACATCAACCAGCTCGGATTGCACGGCGAAAGCCACATACAGCTCATCATCGGCGGCTCGATCGGCCTGGACGACGCGATCCTGCGCCGCGCCGACTACAGGCTCAGCTTCTCGAAGATGACGTTCCCGCATCAGCTGATGCGCGTGATCCTACTGGAGCAGCTGTACCGCGCCTACAAAATCAACGCCGGCGAGCCATACCACAAGTAGGGCGGTGGCGGGCGGCTCACTCCACGGACTTGAGCGAGCTGACCGGATCGATGCGGTCGAGCACCGGATTGGTGAGCAGCTGCACGAGCAGCGCGAACGCCATCGTCGCCGCGGCGGCGATCACATAGCTGTACCAGTGCACGCTCACCTCGAAATACAACGCGGGCATGTTGAGCGCCGCCGTAAGCAGCCCGCCGACCGCGCGCCCGAGCGGCAGACCGACGACGATGCCCATGCCGGCCAGTATCAGCATCTCCTTGTTGACATACCGGTGCACCTCGCGGTCGTAGAAGCCCAGTACCTTCAGCGTGGCCATTTCCCGCACGCGCTCAGACACGTTCGTGTTCGCCAGCGTGAACAGCACGACAAGCGCCAGCCCGCCCGCGAGCGCGATGATGAGCGCCACGACGGCGCTCATCAGGTCGAACGAGAAGCTGCGCTCGAGATCGCCGGTGCTGGTGGCGCTCACGACCGACGGATCGCGTGCGAGCCGATCCGCGTACGCGATGTTCTGGTCGGCGGTTCCGTTCAGTGTGGCGATCACGGCGTTGCGCGTCACCGCCGTCGACACGCCGAATGTCTTCTTGTACAGACTTTCGCTGACATACACGTTCGAGCCGATGAGGTTTCGCGTCACCGCGGAGACCTTCACTTCGCCGTGACGCATACTGCCGTCGCGTAGCGTGACGGTGTCGCCGGCCTTGACGCCGAGCGAGTTCGCCGCGGATTGCGCGACGATTATGCCATCGCCCCCAAGCTGCAGCTTGCCGTGCCCGCCGCTCGCGGACCGCAGCGTAATCATGTCTCCGAGCGCCCCTGCTGAATCATCCGGCACGATCATGAGCTGAATCGTCTCGCCTGCGTCGCCCGCGTCCATCTCGCCGCTGTCGAGCCGCAGATCGAGCGAACGTTCCACGCGCCCGTCCTTGTCGAGCCGAGCGCGCATCGCATCGACGCTGTCGTCGCCGCTGACGACGAGCAGGTCGTAATGGTAGATGTCCTCGTACTGCTTGGGTCCGAGCGTGGCGACGGTGTCGTTGATGGCGAAGCCGCACACAATCAGCGCCGTGCAGCCCGCCACCCCGCCGACGGTCATCAACAGGCGGCTTTTGAAGCGGAATATGTTGCGCGCGGTGACCTTGTTGAGGAAGCTGAGCCGCCGCCACAGCGGGCGGATGCGTTCGAGCAAGATGCGCGCGCCGGCCTTCGGCGCTTTCGGCTGCATGAGTTGAGCCGGGCTTTGCCGCAGAGCCCCGGCGCAGGCGACGACCGTTGCGACGACCACGCCGACGACGAACAGTGCGATGCCTGCCGACCCGTACAGCCAATCGTATTCGAGCTGTATGCCGGGCACCGTGTACAGTCCCTCGATCACCAGCAGCAGGAACGACGGAATGCCGAGGAAGCCGACCATCAGTCCCAGTCCGCCGCCGATTAGGCAGGCGAGCGCGGCGAACAGCACGTATCTCATCGCGATGGCCGCGTTCCCGTAACCGAGCCCGGTGTAGGTGCCAATCAGACCGCGTTCCTCCTCGACCATGCGGGTCATCGCGGTCAGGCTCATCAGCACCGCAACAATCAGGAATACGACCGGGAAGGCGTAGCCGATTGATTCGATTGAGCTGATGTCGGATTTGAGCGAGCTGAAGCCGCCGATTGACGAGCGCGTCTGCACGTACCAGCGGGCTGCGGCGATGTCGTCGACGCGTTGCTGCTGCTTGGCGAACTGACTGTCGGCATCCTTGCGCTTGGCGTCAAGCTGGTCTTGCGCGTCCTTGAGCTGCCGTTCGCCGGTGTCCATCTGCTCTTCGCCGGCGGCTATCTGCTTGAGTCCGTCGCGGATCTGCTGGCGACCGCCGCGCAGCTGCTCGGTTTGCCGCTGCAAGGTGGCCGATTGCGCTTCGAGTTGGGCTATGGTGGCGTTGACCTGGCTCAGCTGGGATTGCAGTTGCGTGAGCTGTGCCGCGGATTCATCGGCTTTGGACCGTGCCTGTGTGGCGAGGTCGCGCGCGGTTTTCGCTGCCTTGCGCAATGGTTCGAGTACCGTCTCGGGCAGACCTTGCGCGCCGGCGACCGCCTGGTCTGCCGCGTCCGCGGCCTGCTCTGCGGCCCGCGCGCCCTGCGCGGCCAGGTCGTTCATCGTCTGCGCGGTGGCGATGCCCTGCTGCAGCTGCGATTGGCCCTGGCGGGCTTGGAGCAGTCCCACGTTGACCTGGTCTTTGCCGTCCTGCAGCTGCTCCGATTGGTCTTCAAGCTGTGTGAGCTGGTCTTCGAGGCTCTGCTTGGTGGTTTTCGCCTGCTTGCGCTGGGTTTTCAGCTCCTCCGTCTGCTCGGTGATCTGCATCTGCGCGTCGTCGAGCTGCCGGTAGGCATCGGTCTTCGCCTGGTCGAGCTTCTTCTGCGCGGCGTCCACGAGAGTCTGCCGGCGTTCGTTCTGCTGCTTGGTCTGCACCGTGGCTTCGATGCGGTCGGCGACATCGCGGACCAGCGTGTCATAGTCGTCGCTGAACGCGTCCTCGTCGGTCGAGCCGCTCACGGTCAGGCTGATAGCGGTGTAGATGTCTCCTGTCACGCCGTCGCTCGGCGCGAAGAACGTGTAGTCGGACGCGAGCGAGTTGCGGAATGCCTTGGCGCCGCTGTATCCGTCCGGATTGCTCAGGTCCTTGGGGTCTATCACCGTGCCGGTGATGGTCAGTTCGGTCGGGAAGCTCGGCGCCGATTGCGATGCATCGGTTTGCTCGTCCGTCGGTTCCGGGCCGTTCGCGCCGCTGTCGGCGGAGTCCGTATCCGAAACGGTCGATGTCGCAGTGCCGGTGTCGACCGGGGTGACGGTCAACGAGTCGCCGACTGCCATGCCACTGTCGGCGAGGAACTTTTTGGTGACCGCGACCTCGCCAGCCTTGCTCGGAATGCGGCCGTCCTGTAGGTACGGCTGGTCGAGGCCGTTCACGCCGATCTCGTTGATGGTGACGGTTTTGTCGGTGCCCTTGACGTCGGCTTCGACGCTCTGGCTGCGTTCCGGCTGCACGACATCGACTCCGCGGACCTGCTTCAGGGCTGCAACGTCATCATCGGTCAGGCCGTAGGTCGACAGCACCTGGATATCGTGCAACCGTTGCGCGTCGTAGAACCGGTTCGCGGCGCGGAACGTGTCACGACAACCGGCGTAGATGCCGGTCATCACCGCCACCCCAAGCAGCGAAATCACGGCGATGGACAGAAACCGTTTCCACCCGTGCAGCCACGAGCGCATCGTATCCTTGACGAACGCCCCCGACAGCGAGCGCCCACGAGACGGCCTGCCGCCCGTATCGGTGTCGGCCGCCAAGTCGTAGATTCCGGGAATCATCTCGGTGGGCACATCGGACGCGGGCGACCACCCGGCAGAATCACCGTCCACCTTCCGACCTTTGTTCCTATGCGCATGCCGTCCCATCACAGCACCTACCATTCGATGTCGGCGATCGGTGTCGGCGCGGGATTCACATCCTCGCCCACCACCTTGCCGGAGCGGAAGCGGACGACCTTGTGCGCCATCGGAGCGAGCGCGGAGTTGTGGGTGATGATGAGCACCGTCATGTTCTCGTCACGGCAGATGTCCTGCAGCAGTTGCAGGACCTCCTTGCCGGTCTCATAGTCGAGCGCGCCGGTCGGCTCGTCGCACAGCAGCAGCTTCGGCTTCTTGGCGATTGCGCGCGCAATGGACACGCGCTGCTGTTCGCCGCCGGACAGTTGCGCCGGGAAATTGCCCAGCCGGTCGCCCAGGCCGACCTTGTGCAGGGTGTCGGCCGGGTCGAAATGGTCGGGGCAGATCTGCGACGCGAGTTCGACGTTCTCCAATGCGGTCAGATTCGGCACGAGATTGTAGAACTGGAAGACGAATCCGATGTCCATCCGCCGGTAGGCTATGAGGTCGCGTTTGCGCAGTCCGGTGATGTCGCGGCCGCCGACGACCACGCGCCCGGAGGTGGCGGTGTCCATGCCGCCAAGGATGTTCAGCGCCGTGGTCTTGCCCGCGCCCGACTGCCCGAGGATCACCGTCAGTTCGCCTCGGTCGGCGGTGAAACTGGCCTCGTCCAGTGCGCGGATCGTGGTGCGCCCGGACGGGTATTCCTTGACCACGCGGTCGAACTCGATATACGCCATCATGCACCTCCCCGCACACGCAACAGATGTTATACTCAAGTAAAACAACACTATGTCGGTTTCGCAACCAACAGTCGGATTACCGAATGTCGGGCAGGAATCCGCCGGCGCGAGACCATACGAGGCAAGGACCAGCCATGGCCAAGGAACTGACCGAAAGCCGCCGCACCCGTTACACGCGGAGGGCGATGCAGGACGCGCTCATCGACCTGATGCGCGAACGGCCGCTCGGCAGCATCACCATCAAGGCGCTGTGCGAGCAGGCGGACGTCAACCGCTCCACGTTCTACGCGCACTACGACAGCATCGAGGAGCTGCTACACGACATCGAGGACGAAACGATGGCATGGGTCACGACCGCGCTCGACCAGCTGCTCATGCAGCCTGACGCGGCCGGCGTCGAGCACGTCATCGAGCACATCTGCCGCTATATCGCCGACAACCGCAACCATCTGCAGGTGCTGATGAGCCCTACCGCCGACCTGGATTTCCAGCAACAGCTGCTCGGTCTGATCTACAGCCGCCGTTCCGTCGCCGAACAGATGCAGCCCGCCTCCAGCGACCCGGCCGAAGCGCAGATGCGCATGCGGTTCGCCGTATCCGGCAGCATCGGACTGCTGCAGTACTGGCTCGCCACCGATCTCGCCGCCCCACCAGAAACCGTCGCCCACATCATCTTCACCATGGGCATGCCTGGCGCCCGGTGAGACAGACGATTCCGGCCTCGGCCCACCCGGAATCATATGGCCAGAGTGTCGCAGCGGCACTAGACGAATCGGAGATGCTGGTCACAAGGAATCGACGGGGCATGACATATTCTTCGCACCGGCACAGATCGTTTGCATAATCGCGATTTAGTAAATCACGATTATGCAAACGTGATGCTAGACGCTCAATCGCAGACATGTTGCGGCAAAATTGGGCTATCTGCATCTCAAGGGGTTGATGGCGCTCTTCCGGAACATCTATCTGCGTTTCGAGGGGTTGGTAGCCGAGTATAAACGCCCTCAAGACCGCATGATTCCAATGGCAATTGGTGCTCAATACTCCGGGTATCATGTTTTGGCAACCCCCTGAAACTCAGATAGATGTTCGGCGAACACGAAATCACCCCCTTGAAACGCAGATAGCCACGAAAAGTCGACGCCGCGACGATGAGGAAGGCTCAGACCGTGACCGTGGTGCCCACCGCGGCATGACGCACCCCGATGAGCCGATGCGGGAGACAAAACGGCGCACGGTGACGTCGACTCGTCAGCGGATGGCATAGAATGGCGGTCGTGCCGATATCGGCCTGCGTTGCGGCGGGTGCGGCGATCACGGCATCACGGCCCGGTCCCACCGGCGATGACGGCAATGTCGAAGACGGGCGCGAGCGGGTCAACGACGGGCAGACGGCCAATGCCGCGAGCAGTCGCCGGCGTGCGGCAACGATGGAGAGGAACCGATGAGCAAGAACACCATGCACGACGGCACGGCGACGGCCTCCCGCCCCGGCACCGGCAACACGCCGGCACCAGCGGCGTTGCGCAAATCGTTGAAGAACCGGCATGTCCAGCTGATCGCGCTGGGAGGGGCGATCGGCACCGGACTCTTCTATGGCTCCAGCGAGTCGATCGCGTTGGCAGGCCCGTCAATCCTGCTTGCCTATCTTGTGGGCGGGTTGGCTATCTTCATGATCGTGCGGGCGCTGGGCGAGATGTCGGTCGAAGACCCGAGGGCCGGTGCGTTCAGCTACTACGCGACCCGCTACTGGTCGAAGCGCACCGGCTTCGTGAGCGGCTGGAACTACTGGTTCAATTACATTCTGGTGTCGATGGTGGAGCTGAGCGTGGTCGGCTCGTTCGTCAACTACTGGTTTCCCGCGATTCCGCAATGGGTGTCGGCCGCGGTGTTTCTCGTCGTGATTGCGGCGATGAACCTGCTGGGGGTGAGCAAGTTCGGCGAGTTCGAATTCTGGTTCGCGATCATCAAGATCGTCGCGGTGATAGCGATGATCGTCGGCGGGCTCGCGGTACTGATTGCCGGACTGCCAACGGATTCCGGCGTCAAGGCGGGCTTCTCGAACTGGTTCGCGCTCGATGGCGGCGTACTCCCCCACGGCCTGCTGCAGCAAAGTGCCGACGGCCAATGGACCGGACTGTTGATGGCGTTGGTCGTGGTGATGTTCAGTTTCGGCGGCACCGAGCTCATCGGCATCACGGCCGGCGAGACCGAAGATCCGCGCAGAACCATTCCCCGCGCGACGAATGGCATCATCTGGCGCATCCTGGTGTTTTACATCGGCGCACTCGGCGTGATCATGGCCGTGGTGCCGTGGAACACGATCGACGGCACGACCAGCCCGTTCGTGCAGATCTTCGACTCGGTGGGCGTGCACGCGGCCGCCGGCATCCTCAACTTCGTGTGTCTGACCGCGGTGATGAGCGTGTACAACTCCGGCCTGTACGCCAACTCCCGCATGTTGTACTCGCTGGCCAGGCAGGGCAACGCGCCCGAAATCCTCGGCAAGCTCAACTTCCACGGCGTACCGGTTGTCGGGGTGCTCGCTTCCGCGGCCATCACCGCGCTGGCCGTGGTGGTCGTGTTCCTGTGGCCCGATTTCGCGTTCAATTATCTGATGTCGATCGCCACGATTGCTGGCGTTATCAACTGGTCGATGATCATGGTCACCGAGATTCATTTCCGTCGCCGTGTGGCGGCCGGAGACGGGCCCGGCGAGCTGGCCGGGCTCACCGGAGACGAGGCTCTGGGACGCATCCATTTCAAGCTGCCGTTCGCCCGCGTGATGCCGTATGTAGTGCTTGCATTCCTAGCATTCGTCGTGGTGCTCATGTGCTTCTCGTCCAGCTATCGCGTCGCCGTCATCGCCGGTGTGGTGTGGCTTGCGATTCTGCTGACCGCATACCAGGTCACGCAGACGCGCAAGACCGTCCGCCCTTAGTCGCGCACATCCCGCGGATGGAGCCATGGCCGCCGCACGCGCGAACAGAGCCGGAACGGCTCACGAGCGCACAGAGCCAGCCCACCATAATCCGACACGCCGAACACAAGTCACAACGAAGTCCCCGCAAACCTTGCGAGCCGCCATTTTCCTTGGTTTAGCGCGAGACCACCTTTCCAGGACCCGCGAATATCGCCGGAAGCCAGGCAAAGGCCTTACTTCTCGACCATGCTGACGCCGATAATGGTGTGCAGTGTCATCGCACTGGCACATGCACAACCAAGGAGGGCTCCATCATGTTCATTCCCCGGTACTACGAGAGTCTCGGCCATCTACATGTCGGCACGCAGCCGAACCGCGCGTATTACGTGCCCGCGTCCACGCCGATGGACACGGTCGGCGAGAATCGCGTGAATTCCGACCGTTTCATGCTGCTGAACGGCGACTGGGATTTCAAGTATTATGCGAGCATCTACGACTTGGACGCCGAGGTCTCCCGACTGCGCGCCGCCGGCCGCCCGGTGTTCTATGACGTGGATTTCGGCGGGGATGACGCACCGGAGAACGCCGATCCGCGCACTGCCGCCACGGGTGCGCTGGCGGCGGACGGCTTCACGACGACGCCGGTGCCGAGCGTGTGGCAGAACCATGGTTTCGACCGCCACCAGTACACGAATTTCGACTATCCGTTCCCGTTCGACCCGCCGTTCGTGCCGCAGGACAACCCGTGCGGCGTGTACCTGTTCGATTTCATGCATACGTCCGATCCTGACGCACCCTGCACGTACCTGGATTTCGAGGGCGTGGATTCGGCGTTCTATGTGTGGGTGAACGGCGAGTTCGTCGGGTATTCGCAGGTGTCGCATTCGACCAGCGAGTTCGATGTGACCGACGTGCTGGAGGACGGCGTGAACACGCTGGCCGTCCTGGTGCTGAAGTGGTGCGACGGCAGCTATCAGGAGGATCAGGACAAGTTCCGCATGAGCGGCATCTTCCGTGACGTGTATCTGCTGGACCGTCCCGAGTATGCGATTCGTGACATGTTCGTGCATACGTCGATTTGGCGCAATGTCGATTCCGCGCTGGTTGAGGCCGGCATCAGCGATGACGAATATGATGCGTCGCCGGTCGATCACGCGACGGTCGACGTGGATTTCGCGTTCTTCGACGATGCGGATGTGCCGGTCAAGGTGCAGCTGTTCGATGAGGATGGCGAGCTGGTGGCAGAGACGGCCTCGGAGCCGATCGATGATCCGATGGCCGGGGACGAGGACGAAGTGACGGTCCGGACACAGCCCGACGCGAGCGAAGCCGACGACGCGACCGGCACTGGCAGCGGCGACACCGCCGCGGACGACGAAGAAGAAGGCGTCATCGAGTCGATCGACGACGTGGCCGCCATCGACGATGACTCCACGGACGCACAGGCCGCACTGCGCATCGCGTCGGTGACCGGCACGCTCGCCGGCGGCGCGAACGGCACCGGATTCACCGGAGACAGCGCGTTCGCCCCGACCGCGCACGCATCCCTGGCGGTCGACGACCCGCATCTGTGGACCGCCGAGACGCCGTACCTGTACACCATCGTGTACACCACCGCGAACGAGGTCATCACCGCGCTCGTCGGCATCCGCGAGGTCAGCGTGGATGGCAATGTGGTCAAGGTCAACGGCAAGCCGATCAAGCTCCACGGCGTCAACCGGCACGACAGCGACCCGGTGACCGGCCCGGTCATCAGCGAGGAGCAGCTCATGCGCGACCTCACGCTGATGAAGGAGCACAACGTCAACGCGATCCGCACCAGCCATTACCCGAACGCGCCGCACTTCTACGACCTGTACGACCGTCTCGGCTTCTACGTGGTGGCCGAGGCTGACAACGAGAGCCACGGCGCGATGCGCGGCGTGCATCCGGACGAGAGCGACGCGGCTGTCAACAAGCGCTGGAACCGGCCTATCGCCGACAACCCCGCGTGGATCGCGCCGACCGTTGACCGCGCGCAGCGCAGCGTGGAGCGCGACAAGAACCATGCGAGCATCATCTTCTGGTCGATGGGCAACGAGTGTGCGTACGGCTGTACGTTCGAGGCGGCGCTGCTGTGGACGCAGACCTTCGATCCGAGCCGCCTGACGCACTATGAGAGCGCCCGGTATGTGGATGAGGGACAGGAGTGCGATTACAGCTATCTTGACGTACACAGCCGTATGTACCCGTCCGTCGAGGAGATCGACCAGTACTTCTCCGAGGAGGGGCCGCGCACGCCGGACGGGCTGCGCGACGGCAGCAACGGCGATGACGGCGACAACGGCGTCAAGCCGTACGTGCTGTGCGAATTCTGCCATGCGATGGGCAACGGCCCGGGCGATCTGGAGGATTATTTCACGCGCATCCAGCGTTATGACGGCTTGGCCGGCGGCTTCATCTGGGAGTGGTGCGACCATGCGATCGACCGTGGCACGAACGCGGCCGGCAAGCGCGAGTACGCGTACGGCGGAGATTCGGGCGAGTACCCGCATTTCGGCAATTTCTGCATGGACGGCTTGGTGTACCCGGACCGCACGCCGCATACCGGGCTGCTGGAGTTCAAGAATGTGTATCGGCCGGTGCGCGTGACCGGTTTCGACGCGGCCGCGGGCACGGTGACGCTGCACAATTACCTGGACTTCCTGGATGCCGCCGACGCGGTGTTCATGACGTTCGAGCTGCTGGTGGATGGCGTGGAGACCGCATGGGCTGCGTGGGAGAGCGACCCTGCGGCGGGCGCGGCGTTCCGGGAGGAGCATCCCGGCAATTACACGCCGTCGATGCCATCGATCGCGCCGCATGGTGACGCGGTCGTCGACATACCGGCTGAGATCCTTGATGCCATACCCGAGGCCGGGAACGTGACGATGCTGGTGAAGTACTATCAGGCGACGGACACCGAGACACTGCCGATCGGCTTCGAGCTCGGCTTCGACGAGGTCGCCGTGCCGACCGCGGATCCGCGCAATCAGACGGTCGTCGCCGCGCTGTCCGATATCGCCGATGGCATCGGCTCGGATGACGATGCCGACGACGTTGCCGATGACGGCACCGATAGCGTAGAAGGCGCCGACGACGGAGCGAACGATGCCACGGATGCCGGCTACGACGACGTCGTGCTGGCAGACCCGCTGACCGTCATGCAGACCGATGCCTCGATCACCGTGGAAGGCTCGACGTTCCGGTATGTGCTCGACCGCCGTACCGGCCTGTTCTCGTCGATGTCGTTCGCGAACCGGTCGCTGCTTAACAGGCCGATGGAGCTGAACGTGTGGCGCGCTCCCGCCGACAACGACCAGTACATCAAGGCCGATTGGATTCGCGCCCAGTATGACCGCGCTCAGGCGCGCGCGTACGAGGTCGGTGTACTGGTCGATGAGGATGACATCATCGCCAAGCCCGAGTCGATTGAACTGCGTGCGGACGATGAGGATGCGCCGGTCGCCTCGTTTGGAGACGATGCGATCCTCGACGACGGCAACGTCGACGCCGGCGACGTGAGCGCCATAGCGACGTCCGAGGACGGCTCGGTGGTGGTCGACGGCCAGGTGACGATCCATGCGACGATGGCGCTGGTGGCGCCGATTGTGCAGCGCATCGCCGACATCGACGCCGACTGGACCATCGCGCCCGACGGTTCGGTGGCGCTGCGCATGCATGTGATGCGCGACACCGATTTCCCGTTCCTGCCGCGTTTCGGCCTGCGCCTGTTCGTGCCGAAGACGATGCGGCAGATCGCCTATTGCGGTCTCGGCCCGAACGAAAGCTACATCGACAAACGCCGGTCCAGCTATCATGGCGTGTTCTCCGGCACTCCCGAATCGCTGTTCGAGCCGTATATCAAGCCGCAGGAGAACGGCAACCATCACGACTGCGATTGGGCGAGTGTCGCCAGCGATGACGACGAGCTGCTGGTGCTCCGTGCCGGTGACCACGCCTTCGACTTCCAGGCGCTGCCTTACACCCAGGAGGAGCTGACCGCCAAGGCTCACAACAGCGAGCTGAAGCCGGCGGATTCGACGGTGGTGTGCGTGGATTACATGCAGTCCGGCGTCGGGTCCAACAGCTGCGGTCCCAAGCTGCACGAGAAATACCGCCTCGACGACGCGGAGTTCGATTTCGATCTCGTCCTGCGCCCGCAGGCGCTCTGAGGCGTTGGGTACGGGTATCGGATCAGTCACATGATCCGATACCCGTACCCGTGCACGGCGGAAGCCCGCAATACCGTCACTGTGTGCGGGGTGCGTCACCGTGTGCGCCCTCTCTCAGTGGCGCAACTCGCAGAACCGTTGAAAAATAAGGGATTTACATGGGCGTCACTGTGTGTGAGGACGCACAGAGTGACGCACCCCGCACACAGTGACGCGTTCCTCCATCCGCAGAGCAGCACCACACGCAGCATCTCCGCCAGTTACATATCCACATTCGCTACATCACTGTGGATAACCGATGAGTTATACACTTATCCACAGATTTGAGGCGGCCGGTGGCGCACCGCAGATTATCATGCTTACATTCAATCCATGAATACGAATCAGCACACCCCTGTCAACTCCAGCGCAACAGTCGCGAACAACTATCTTGCGCGCTCACTGCGCCAGCTGCAATCCACGACGTTCCTGCATTGCCTGGAACACTCACGAAAAACCATCAACACCTCGCCACCGGTCTATACCGGTATGACCGCATTACGTCTGGCAGGCATAGAGACACCGCTATGTTCAAGATTTGAAGCCGTGAAGTTCCAAGTACTGTACATTGGGGAGCCAACCAAGAGATCCGGACGGAAAGATACGTCCTACCTGAAATGCCCGTCATCGTTGACGGGCATCGCCCACCTCACATGGACTCACGACAACATCACCATCGTCTACACGCACCCGCTGATGACATGGGCACTGCTGGCGCCGTATCTCACGCAAATCGAGGTAATCGTTCTGGCGGATGCCATACTGCGCGCGTCATCAGGCTCCATGACGGTCGCCAATATCTCGCGGTTCCTTGATGGAGCAGACGCGTTCCCGGGCAGAAGGAAATGCATTGATGCTCTCGTTTTCCTCGATGCCATGACTGACTCCACCATGGAATGCCGCTGCACTCTCGTGATGCTGCGACATGGATTGCCGCAGCCGGTCAAACACTGGAAGATACTCATTCCGGAGTTGGCTCACGAGGCGACAGTCGATATCGCATACCCCAAACAACGGGTCATCATCGAATACGATGGAGACGCGCATCGCCGCGACAAACGACAATACCGATGGGATGAACGCAAGAGGCAGGCTTTGCGGGCGATGGGATATACAGTCATCGTCGTCTTTGCCGATGATATATTGACCTCGCAGGGGCGGCGACGATTCGCGCAAAGGGTGGCGAAAGCCCTTGACACCACCTGCCGGAATAGACCACACCCGAAATTCCGGGCACTGCTGGCAGATGATCGTGCTGAGACGGCCCGTCAGCGGCAACGTAGGTACCGCGCCAGAGAACGCCGCAAAGGGCGCCGCGTATGAGTCGGGCATCGCGGAAGACGACAGCGAACGAGCCTCGGCGCTGATACCACCAGCGTCGGATCCTGCAACTCGCACGTGATCATACGAAACATGCGAATCGTGCGACACAACCATGGTTATCGACCGTCACTGTGTGCGGATTGCGTCACTGTGCGCGACCTCTCTCAGTGACGCAATCTGCAGAACCGTTGAAAAATAAAGGGTTTACACAGGCGTCACTGTGTGCGAGGGCGCACACAGTGACGCAATTTGGCGTGATAGCAACCCTTGATACTCGTAATGTGTTCGTAAGCACATTGCTTACGAACACATTAATAGGACCAGATAAACGAAAGGTCGTCGTCTTCGGCGATGAACGACGAAGACAACGACCTGAGTCATGCGGTAAGGCCTGGCTTTACAGCTCTACGGTCTTACGGCCTCACAGCTTCAGAAATCACTGCACCTGGGCGCGGGCGATCTTGCCGGTGAAGGAGTTGGCCTCGTCGGCGTCCTTCACGGCGTCCTTGTTCCAAGAGAACATGGCGCGCAGCTTCGGGCCGACGGTCTCGATGCGCACGTTGGAGTACTCCTCCTGCAGCGCCTTGAACTTCGGAGCGCCGGCGTCCTGGTCGTCGATGAACTCCTTGGCGAAGGAGCCGTCCTGGATGCGCTTGAGGTGGTACTGCATGCGCTCACGCACGTGCTCGTCGATGCAGGTGTTGGTGTAGTCGCCGTACTGGGCGGTGTCGGAGCAGGACCAGCGGGCCTTGTTCAGACCGCCTTCGTTCATGAGGTCGACGAGCATCTTCAGCTCGTGGCAGACCTCGAAGTAGGCGA
>ENA-OXEK01000145-OXEK01000145.1-human-gut-metagenome-genome-assembly--contig:-NODE-145-length-25589-cov-12.976698_pt1 | contig 25589 bp, 29 predicted proteins | sample MGYA00249825_ERZ652244 | MGnify/ENA primary metagenome ERZ652244 (study PRJEB26925, sample SAMN05826968) | human gut metagenome | biome: ENVO:2100002; feature: ENVO:00000062; material: ENVO:00002003...
AGCAGTCGAGTTAGAAAAATACAGAATTATTTTAACCGAAACATACCTTGTTTCCATAGATCAACGTAAGCCGTGGTGGTTGATAGCTGAGGAACTACATTTAAGCAAATCTGCTTATTATAGAAACTTAAAGGAAGCACTATTAGCATTTGCTGATTGGTGTGAGCTGGTCGAACAACCCCACAAAAGCTAGGTGGGAAAATGTTGGGAATAAGTTGGGAACAACCGACCGTATTTCCGTCATATGATTGTATTGTGCCAAAGGTGAGAAACCTGAGACACCGCATTTTTCCTCCGAGCCATGGTGATGATAAAGCTGTGGCAAGGCGTGGCAAATGGACTGGCTGAGATAGTCGGGCGGGTTCGATTCCCGCATGCCACATTGTCCAGTTTAGCGACCGGACAAAGCTTGCGACGACCCCATCTGACACTGGGAGAGCGAGCAAACAAAAATGGCCAGTGTAAGAAGACACGCTTACACCGGATGACAGATCTGTCTTTAGCGGCCTAGCGCGGTATCTAGGATTCGTGTCAGCAAGTAGTGAGAGTAGCTAAGTGGAAAAGCGCCCCGTCATCAGACGGACAATATGTGGGTTCGATTCCCACCTCTCACATAGGGATCAAGCCTGGGAAGCCCTAGGAGTAGGCACCGGACTATGGCACTTCACTTCATGTGAGGTGCTATTTTTATACATATTTTCGGAGGAAATCAACTTGAAACAATCAGAAAAATGGAAACGCGGATTACCATACGTTGGCAACAAGGGCCAAAAGGCAGAAAAGATAATCGACTTTTTGCCTGCTGGAAACCGTCTCATTGACGTATTCGGGGGCGGTGGATCAATCAGCCTGACAGCATCCTCATCCGGTAAATGGGACACAGTAGTTTACAATGACCGGAGAGAAACGGTTGTTAATCTGTTGAAAGCGTTGATCGAAGACAACCCTCATTTTAATTTAATGAATTATGTGTATATGGATCGCGAAACGTTTTACAACTGGCGAGATAACATGCCAGATTCGCTTGAGCGTACTCTTGTGTTGACCGTTTGGAGCTTTGGCAACGGATGGGAATCATACCTTTGGGGAAAGAAAATCGAAAAAGAAAAATTGCAACTGACGCGGGCATTGTTCTGGGGTGATACTGGCAAGCAACTAGATGGTCTTTACTCATATGCAAAAAATGAAACTAGCATTGCTGGGAAATATGCTGCCTATCACAAATGGCGCCGAAAACGATTGGAGCAGCTCGAGCGACTCCAGCAACTTGAGCAACTCCAGCAACTCGAGCAACTCGAACCGTTAAAATATTCAGCGGTTGACTATCGATCACTCGACATCAAACCTAGCGACGTTGTCTATTGTGATCCACCATATATTGGCACATCTAAAGACTACGGTGGTTTTGACAATGATTCATTCCAGCAATGGCTCGCAAAATGCCCGGCAAAACAAATATATATAAGCGAATACACACAGCTGCCTAATACCGAGGTGGCTTTTGTTTTGGGCAAAAAGCAATCGTTTCAGTCCAAGGGTAAGCGACCGTACGAGCTACTGCTGAAATACGTAAAATAATAAATTTCGGAGGCGAGTAGATGCAGTGGACAGATGAACAAATCAGTGACATTAGGAAGCTCGCCTCTGAAGGCTTTACCAGACGAGAGACGGCAGACAAGCTCGGGATTAGCTATGATGCGCTTCAAGGTAAAGCAAAACGGCTTGGCATCGAGTTCCAAAAACCGCTAAAGAATGAATACGATTCAGACGGCACACAGTCCAGTGAAACCATTCTAAAAGTTGTCAGGGGTCACAAAATGACGCCTAGAGAGGTTTTAGAAGCTCACGGGTATGATTACACCAAGTGGGAGCTTGTACGTGCCACAAGCAACTTCTGGAAGCAAACGCCTGAAGCAACATTGTATCAAAGTAAGATACAAATTAGGCCGTTAGTTGAGGCTGAACAATATGAATCGTTGATGAATGACATCATCACACACAAGGAGCCGTATCAAGCTAAGGCTCCTATTTTTGTGGAGTCAGATCGCTATCTAGTCATTCCTGCTTTTGATACACATTTCAATGGCCACACGTTTGATATCTATGCTGAATCTCTTAAACGGCAACTAGAGATCATTGAACGCGGCCACTACGCCAAAATATTGCTCATTCTGGGCGGTGATCTAGCTCATGTGGATAATATCAACTCGACCACAGCAAAGGGCACACAGCTCGAAACAACTGACCTAGGCGAGACTGTGAACGAAATGGAGCAATACTTCGAGACACTGATTGAAGCAATCATTAAGAATGCCAATGAGTGTGAGGTCATGTATGCGCCAGGTAACCACGACCCGTCAGTTGGATATATGTTTGCACGTCTATTGAAACGTGCCTACAGCAACCAGTCGAACATCACTTGGGATATATCACTGAAGCATTACAAAGGCACAATGTTAGGCCATAACTTCATTGGCGCCACTCATGGTGATAAAGGTAAGAACAACTACCTTGCAAAATATCTTGATGAGTTCGGCTTCATGTTAGGCACAGCACAGAATCGCGAATTGATAACGGGGCACATGCACAGCGAAATGAGTAAGGATTTAGGAGGATTTGTTCAAAGACAGATGTCTACGAGGAAACCGACGGATAAGTGGACAGATGATCTAGGAGTTGTTGCTCATAAGACATTTGAACTAATTGAATATTCTGACCACGAGACGAGGGCGATTTACTATGTTTAAAGAAGAAAGCGAGATTTGGAAAGACGTTCCCGGGTTTGAAGGAGCATTTCAAGTAAGCTCTTTTGGAAGAGTTCGGTCATTGCCACGCATCGACGCACTTGGGCATCATAGAAAAGGCATTTTAAGAAAACAAGGAAACGTTCATGATGGGTATTTGCAGGTAGTGTTAGAACACAATGGCAAGAAATCTGTATATTGGGTTCACCGTCTTGTAGCTGCTGCATTCATACCAAACAAAAATGGATATCCGGCTGTCAATCACAAAGATGAGAACCCAAGTAATAACCGATCAGATAATCTGGAATGGTGCACAGCACGTTACAACAACACGTACAACGGCCGCAACAAGCGCGTAGCAAAAGCACTTGAACATCCGATTAATGTGATAACCAGTTCTGGGCATCATTATTTCTTTAGCAGTCAAAAGAAAGCATCAGAAATTCTTGGACTAAATAATGGCCACATATCTGCGTGTCTTCATGGAAAGTTAAAACATCACCACGGTTTTTCCTTCGAGTTGGCGGTGTAAGTTATGTCAGGTATGAAGCGAGTCGGTTACGGATATGTAAGCCGAACAGAGCAATCAATCATTGAGAAATTATCGAGAGAAGAAAAACATATGCACCATAAAGAAAAGCTTGAGGTACCACCATTTACTGGCAAACTTGATGAAGCTAATGGACACTATGCAATTGTATTTACGAAGCCTGATTGCAGTAAGTGCCGTCAAACGATTCGGATGCTATCACGTTCAATCATGGTAAACCACTATCAAGATGATGAGACAGCGATTGAATACTTTAAACGTATGGGCATACGCTCTATGCCAGTCGTATTTATCTTTGACCACTACGACATCATAGATGAATGGTGCGACTTGCGGGTTGACAAGATCAAACAATATACGGAAGGCTAAGAGCTTGTACAAATGCGGGAGGTGTGGTGATATGTAATGCGACTGACAGCAAAACAGAAGAAGTTCGTTGATTCTTATATTGCTGATAGCAATGCTACCAAAGCGGCACTAGAAGCAGGATACAGCAAAAGAACGGCTAGATTTGTCGGTGCAGAAAACCTTACAAAACCTAACATTAAAGCTGCCATCGATGAACGCATGAAACGCATCGAGTCTGACAAAATTGCCAAGGCTGCTGAGGTACTTAAATACTTCACCACAGTACTTCGTGGAGAGGCAAAAGAGACAATTATAGTTAGCACTCCGGATGGCGCAGAGTCTGTCGAAAACGATCCAAGCATCAAAGACCGCATGGCAGCAGGACGCGAATTGTTAAAGCGTTACCCTGGTAATGATGAGCTGCTCAATGCTCAGCTAACGAAGATTATTACTGATATTGAGAAAACTAAGGCCGATGTTCGCAAGTCTAAAGCTGAGGCTGACATCATGGAAGCCAAGGCCAAGCGCGAAACGAGCGAAGACACGAGCAACATCACAATCAACATCAAGCCAATTCAGCAAGGCGGAGGCGATGACAGTGCAGATTAATATTGATCTGGATTCAATCGTCCCCAAAGCCTATGCACCACTGTACAATGACAGAACACGCTACCTTGTGTACAAGGGCAGCCGTGGCTCGCGTAAGTCCTTTTCGGTGGCAGAAGACGTGCTAATGCAGATTATCATGCACCCTTACGTCAATTGGATTGTACTTCGCCAATACGCATATACGAACAAGGATTCGACATATTCAACTATCCAACAAGCAGCATTCAGGCTGGGCGTTTACGACCTGTTCAAGTTCACGCTGTCACCATTAGAAATCACCTTTAAGCCGACAGGCCAGAAGGTGTTTTTTCGTGGCATGGATAAGCCACTGGCCGTTACTTCATTGCAGCCAACAACTGGTGTGCTTGCTCGTGCATGGTGGGAAGAGGCGTATGAGCTTAAGTCACTGGACGCATTCAAGACCGTTGAAGAAACTATGCGTGGTGAGATCAGTGATCCTGATGGCTATTACCAGTCGATCATCACATTTAACCCGTGGAGTGATCAGCATTGGCTTAAGCGTGAGTTTTTTGATGAAGGCACAAAGAACCCACGTTCGAAATCTTTCACGACCACATACAAGGACAACCCATATCTGGACGATGATTACATTGCAAGCCTAAAAGACATGATCAAGCGCAATCCTAACCGTGCTCGTGTTGCCGTGTATGGTGACTGGGGCATTGCAGAAGGACTTGTGTTTGATGGACTGTTCGAGCAGCGTGACTTCAGTATGGAAGAGATAGCCACGTTGCCAAAAGCGGTTGGCCTCGACTTCGGGTTCAAACATGACCCGACAGCAGGTGAGTTTATGGCAATCGATCAGCAGAACCGTGTCGTGTATATCTACGATGAGTTCTACCAGCAGGGAATGCTAACACAGCAGATTGCTGAGGCCATTGGTCAGCATAAGGGTTACGGCTTGCAGATAACGGCTGACAGTGCCGAGCAGAGGCTCATATCCGAGCTTTCCGGTGTATATGGTGTGCCGAACATTGTAGGCGCTGGCAAGGGCAAAGACAGCGTCTCACAGGGTATTCAGTATATGCAGTCTTACCATTTTGTTGTTCACCCCCGTGTCAAGGGGCTACTGGAAGAATTCAACACCTACGTTTATTCAAAAGACAAATTCGACAACTGGACGAACACGCCAGTCGATGCGAATAACCACGCGATTGATGCATTACGGTATGCGATGGAGCCGTTCATGTTCAGAACTGCCGGCCATTATATGAGCAACCAAGAACGTATTCAGACAATCAAAAATCTAGGATTGGGGTGACATGATGGACCCATTTGAAGAATCAAACTTACTGTATCAAGAAGACATTACGAACCTCACTCCGGACCGGATTATGAAGTTCATCTTCCACCATCACGAGTATCAGCTTCCACGGCTGAAGAAGCTCGACCGATACTACAAGGGTCAAAATGAAGGCATTCTACAACCACAGTCACGGCGCATTGAAACCGGCAAGTCAGACCACCGAGCTGTTCATTCATTCGGTAAGTACATTGCTGATTTCCAAACAGCCTATTCTGTTGGTAATCCGGTGAATGTGAAGCTTGAAGATGATGACCAGCGGCTTGATCAGATTACACGCGTGAACGACCTGGACGCGCTCAACTATGATCTGTTCCTGGACATGACGCGATATGGACGTGCATATGAGTATGTTTATTACGGTAGTGACTCAATCGAGCATTGCGTGCGCTTAGATCCGCTTGATACGTTCGTCATCTACTCGCTTGATGTTGATCCGCAGCCAATCATGGCTGTTCGGTACCATTCAGTTGAATTAGTTGACGATAACAACAAGACAATTATCAACATCATCCCCGAAACGTGGACCGCGACAGAACATGACGTTTACAAGCCGACCACGGTTGGTGGTGCAATGTATTTGGATCGCAGCGAGATCATTCGTGTATTTCCAGTTGTCGAGTATGACAACAACCGTTTCCGCACTGGTGACTTCGAGCACGTGATCTCACTGATTGACCTGTACGATTCAGCACAGTCTGACACTGCTAACTACATGACTGACCTGAATGATGCGTTGTTAGTCATCAGCGGTGATATTGACGCTTTATTCAACGGTAGCACGCTTATGAGTGGTGTTGACCCTAACGATCCTGAGGCGATGAAAAAGCTCGCACAGGACAAACTAGAGCTTATCAAAGAACAGAAAGACGCCAACATGCTGTTGCTCAAGTCTCGAATGACAGCAACCGGTCAGCAGACGAGCGTTGACGCAAAGTATATCAATAAGGCGTATGACGTCAGCGGCACCGAGGCATACAAGAAACGCATTGCCGATGACATTCACAAGTTCAGCCACACACCAGACCTAACCGACAGTAACTTTGCGTCTAACGTGTCTGGTGTTGCGATGAAGTACAAGCTGCTTGGTACTGTCGAATTAGCAGCAATCAAGCGACGCATGTTTGAGAAATCACTGTACCAACGATACTCAATCATATATGCACTCGATCAAAGCGTGTCAGGCGGCATGAAAACGGATCCTAATACGATTCAGTTCACGTTCCGCGACAATCTACCAACAGATGACATCACGCAGATTCAAGCACTCTTTGCCGCTGGTGCGACGTTGCCACAAGAATATCTTTACAGATTCGCACCCGGTGTCACTGACCCGCAAGAGATTACTGACATGATTGCCAAGCAACGAGCAGACAGTGATTACAGTGAGGATTTGACGAACAATGACGAAAACACCGAAGGAACGGATCAAAGCGTTCGCGGACAAACAGGACAAGCAACACCGCCAGATAGCGAGTGACGTTGCCAAATACACCGCGGCATTCATGGCCTTCTGGTATGCATTCAACGAGAAGCACGAAGACTACACGCACGCTGATGACTCACGGTATTATGACCCTGAGTTGAAAGAGCAAGTCGACAGAGACGCACGAGAGGCCGGTGTTAAGCAGAAATCAGTTGCCAACAACGATGAACTGCTGTCATATGCGGCCTATGTTTACGCAACAGCGGTAGCCATTAAGGTTGCCGATTATATCGGTACCGCTCTTGGTGATTTGGCAAAGCAGACGGCCAAACTTGGCTCATCAATTTACGGAAAACACATTAAAGCTGATTTATCGGTAGTCGATAAGCTGTTCGATGGTGCGACATGGAGCGACCGCATATGGTCAAATCAAGACGCCTTGCGCAGTGATCTCAAAAAGATGATGAAGAATGCACTGCTGACACATAGCAACCCAATCACGCAAAGCCCAGCACTTCGTAAGAAGTTCGGTGTCATGAAGTATCAGTCAGACCGTATCATTCGAACCGAGAGTGATCGCGTCATGGCACACCAAAGCATTGTGAACGCTCGTGAGGCCGGATACAAAAAGGTTATTTGGGTCATCAACTCAGGAGCATGTGACATCTGCTTGCAACACAGCGGAGAAGTTTACACGCTGAAACAAGCTGAGGGTATGATACCTGCTCATCCCAACTGCCTTTGCTCATGGGCCGCTTATGATACCGGTGATGAAGTAGACGAATAGCAACGTGACCCGAGCAAGTCCCTAAACTACTCAAAAATAATAGCGTGAAGTGATAGACGTGTGATCGTGGCTGGGTCTTATGGCGTGGCTGGGATCATTTGGCACGTCTATTTGTTTTGGGCTAAACAGGAGGAACCATCATGGCAGAAGATACACAAACTCAAGAAGAAGTCGAGACAACTGAAACCACCAGTCAGGCACCAACCACATATACGCAGGCTCAGCTTGACAGCGAGGCTGATAAGCGTGTAGCTAAGGCGCTTGAGAAAGCTAAGGCAAAATGGCAAGAGGAGCAGGCTAAGGCACTTGAAGACGCAAAGAGTGAAGGCGCTCGGCTTGCTAAGATGTCAGCTGATGAGAAGGCACGAGAACTAGAGAAACAACGTCAAGCGGCCTTAGACAAGCGTGAAGCTGAACTGAATCAGCGTGAATTATCTGCAAGCACCAAGTCACTGTTGGTCGATAAAGGATTGCCTGGTCAGCTGGCCGATTCGCTGGTTGCTTTAGGTGATGCCGATAAGATCAAGGCGACTGTCGAAACACTTGAGAAGTCTATTCAAGAAACGGTCAACAAGCAGGTGGAAGCAAAGTTGCAAACTGACCCGCCTAAAAATGGTGCTTCTGCCCTTGATGGCCCTGACGATCCATTCAAGAAAATCATGGCACAATACAAAAAGAAATAGGAGGTAGCTAATCATGGCTACAGAAAACAACAATTTACCAGTACGTCTTTATCAGAAACAGTTTATTGGCTTGATGCAAACCGTCTTCGGTGTTCAAAGCACGTTCACCCCAACGTTTGGTGCACTGCAAGCAATCGACGGCATTCAAAACAACGCGATCGCGTTCAGCGTCAAGGCAAATGACGTGCCGGTAGCCGTGGGAACCTACAACACTGATCCTAACGTGGCATTCGGTAGTGGCACCAGCAACTCTAACCGCTTCGGGCCAATGAAAGAGATCGTATACAGCGACATTGATGTACCGTACGACTTCAATTGGAGCTTCAACGAGGGCATCGATCAATTCACCGTCAACAACGATCTGAACGCTGCTGTGGCTGATCGCCTGAACTTGCAAGCACAGGCTAAGACACGGCTGTTCAACGGCAAGCTGGGCGCTTACTTGGTTGATAGCGCTGCGGCTGATCTTGGTGCGGTTGATGATGTCAACAAGGTATTCGAAGTGGCGTCCGAACGCTACACCGATTTGGAAGTCGTTGTTCCAGTGCGCGCATATGTTACCGCCGAAGTTTACAACGCAATCATCGACCACCAGTTGGTAACCAGCTACAAGGGTTCCGCCGTAAATATTGATGAAAATGGCATTCTGCGTTTCCGTGACATTGTTATTACCAAGACGCCTACCCGTTACATGGCTGGTAAGGCCATCATCTTCGCACCTGACAACATCGGTCGTGCATTCACCGGTATCAACGTTGTTCGGACGATTCAATCCGAGAACTTCGCGGGTGTTGCTTTGCAAGGTGCTGGTAAGGCAGGCCAGTGGATCAGCGATGACAACAAGAAGGCAATCTTCACTGCCGGGACGTCAGCAACTACCACGACTTCAACTGCGGCACCATCTACCACAACGACCACTTCACACGCTTAATTGATTGATCTACGTCGCCTATCGAAATAGGACAGTACGGGAAACCGGGCGGCTGATTGGAGGACAGAATGAAGTTTATTTTGTGTCAACCCGCTATTAAGAGATTCGAATGGGAGTTGGAAGTCTGCCTAACCAATCTGCAAAGTGTCGGGTTTGACATGAAAGATGTCGTTTTGCTCTTCACTATGCATGATTCTAAGGTGCCAGAAACGCTCGCTAATAAATATGGCGTAGAAGTACACACGTATACCGACAAGCGTTCAGACAAGCAATATATCCCATCTGTGAAGCCTTGGCTTTGGTGGCAATATCTCGCTGAAGACCCCGAACGTGAGAACGAGGACTATTTTTACTTTGATAGTGACGTCATCTTCCGTAAACGGCCAGACTTCCGCAAGCTGAAAGCAAAGCCTGATCGCTGGTTGTGTAGCAATACTCTCAGCTATATCAGCGTTGACTATATCAAGCAGTGTGAACACGGAGAAGAAATCCTGAAACGCATGGCTGATATTGTCGGGGTTACGGTAGCCTCGCTCGAGACAATCAACCGTAATTCTGGTGGTGCTCAGTGGATTATCAGCCACCCTTCGGCTGAGTACTGGCGGAAGGTGTACGTCGACAGCAACCGACTGTGGCAATACTTGCAAACGGTCGACAGCAATATCCAAAAATGGACTGCAGAAATGTGGGCGCAACTTTGGAACATGATGTACTTCAATATCGGACCGGTCATCAGTGATGAACTCGACTTCTGTTGGGCTACCGATCCAGTCGAGCGATGGAATGAAACTAAGATCATGCACAATGCCGGTGTGACTGTGAATGACAAACGCTTGTTCTTCAAGGGACAGTATGTCAATCGAACGCCATTTGAAGATGATTTGAGCTTCGTTGACAAGTCGAAGTGCTCATACAAGTACGTGCAAGCAGTAAAGGCGGTGAAATGATGGCTGATTCAGATATAAACGCAAAGATTTTGGCAAGTGTGAAGCTTCGCATCGGTTTGACTGATACGTTGCAAGATAACTTGTTGAATGATTTGATTGATGACGCCACAGCGCGTGTACTGACGTATATCAACCAAGATGGCATTGTCAATCAGACTGTGCCAGATGCAGTTGCATGGGTAATCAAGGACATTGTGGTTAAGATGTATAACCGTATTGGTGATGAAGGCAAGCAAAGTGGCACCGAGGGCAACGTATCTAACACATGGGAAGCAATAGATTTGTCTAAGTATGCCGATGCTCTCGATGTCTACCGCGAGTCATCGCAAAGCCGCCGACCGGGGATGAGGTTCGTATGAGATACAACAATCGAATCACACTCATTAGAAAGTCACCACCGGCCGATCCGTTGCATGATAGGCCAACAGAGACGCGCGAGACGGTCACTTGCCTGACAATCCCAATCACCAGTGCGCAAGAATTATCTGTTTACGGACTGGTGAACACTATGGCCTATGAAGTACACGTCAAGAACCCAGTAAAGCCTGTGAATGAAATTGAGCTTGACGGTGTCAAATGGACGATAAACAAGACGTTCGTTAACCGCAAGTCAACCGTATTCATCGTGTCTGGAGGTGCAAGCAATGACTAATACCAATGTCACATGGTCAGGCCTCGATAAATTGATGGAAGAACTAGGCACGACAGCGGAAGCGACTATTGAAGCCGCTGCCTCAGCAATGAAAACAACCACCGGTCAGGTTCAAGCAACAGCGAAGCAAGTTGCACCAAAAAGAACGGGATACATGGCAAACAACATCAGCGTTGAACCAGTCAAAAAGACAGCTACGTCTGTCACCGGAACTGTCAATGCAAAAGCTGACTATTCCTCCTTTGTTGAATTTGGCACGTACAAAATGGCGGCAGAGCCATTCATCCGTCCTGCGGTTTCAGCAGCACAATCGTTTTTCATTAAAACGACAATGGACAAGCTAAAGGAGGCGGCCACGTTCAAATGACACTCTCTGAATGGTACGAAGATGTGCAAACGCAGTTGACTGCTGACGGGCTCAATCCTGTATTCGTTCAGCCAGATGCTAAAAGCGCATTGCCGCTTGTCTTTGTGAATGTTCACGTTGATGCTGACATGTCATCTAAGACTGGCACGCTATCCAGTGTTGAGCAGCAGATCGACATATACGACAGCATCGGCACACCACCGGCTGAATGGGAAGACTTCGTTCGCAAAGTCAAATGGTCGCTTAGCAAGGTGACACGATGGCAGTCATTAACGGCATCTAATTCAATCGACACAAGCATGGGCGAGAGCACACCATTACGCCGCTGCATGCTTCTCATTACTTTAGAAGGAGATTATTAATTATGGCAGAACCAGTAAACAACGGTGTCCAGTTCGTAAAAGATACCCCATATCGTGGTAAAGATGTTTGGTACTTTATTCAATCGACAGATCCTAAGGTGGCACCAATTGGCAGCCCTGCAATCTTGCCAGCTCACCAAGAATCTGGCGATACAAGCATTGAAGGTGATTCTCTTGATGAACAAACCAAGATGGGCCGTATCATTGCCCCATCCACCAACGAGGACAGCATTGAGCTGACAACTTACATGGTTCCGGGCGACAAAGCACACGAAATCATCATTGATGCCAAGCATGAAGGCCGTCAGGTTAAGGTATGGCGTGTCATTGTCGATGAACGTCTGGCCGTTGTAGAAGGCGACCACAAGGCTTATCCAGCAATGTTTGGTTATGGTGTTGTTGACAGTGCCGACATCTCAGATGAAGACAGCTTCTCCGAGATTGACTTTACTTTGAACATCATCGGCAAGCTTGCTGACAAGAACGAAGATGGCACACCGGGCACGTTCCCACTTTCTGATGAACAAGTTGCAATGCTCGATCAGCTCTATGCATTCGAACGCCCAGGCGAAAAAGCAGGCGAGTTTGCAGATGGCAATGCTACCACAACGACTACCACGGCAGCATCAACTACTACCACCACTTCACACGCTTAATTAATCGCACACAGAGACGAGTAGGCTGCGGCCGATCTGAGACGACGATCTAGGAGGATATTCATGTTAGAAATTCAAGTAAAAGGTCAACCAGTAGAAGCCAAGTTCAATTTCCGTGCGCTGTTCCGTGCCAATAAGCTGTACAGCTCTGCGGAAGGTGCCAATGATGGTGCAAGCTCAATCTGGCTCGCTTTCGTTACTGATGATGATATGGCATTATTCAAAGCCCTGCGTGTGCTGCTGCCAAAGTCATACACAGATGATGACATTATGGACGCACTCGACAAGGCCGAAGAAGACGGCAAGTCCGAAGAACTCTTCAAAGAAGTTGAGCAGGAGCTTCATGAGTCTGGTTTTTTCAAACACGCAGCACAACGTTGGCTGAACTTGACCGAAAAATACGGGAAAGCATTGACGGACAAGAAGAACAAGACAGCCGAAGAGAAGATTCAAGAAGCAGCGACCAAGGATACCCTGGACGCAATGAAGAAGAGTCTCTCTTAACTGACTTTGCCCGTCACGGGATATATGATCCCGATATGCCATTCGGTTTGTACATGTGGGAAGCCCGTTCGATGTTGGAAGGGTCTTTTTTGCGTGATGTCGATATGCGCCGAGATCTAATGGAGCTTGCCGTCAATATTGCCAATATCCAGAACGCGAAGAACCCTAAGCGATCAGTGAAGACCGGCTATAAGAATATTGACAAAGCCGAGCAAAAGATACTCAAACGTAATGGCAATCGAGAAAGAAAGCCTGATGTAGAAATGATCAAGAAACTCAATGCCACATTTGGAGGTGGTAGCTAATGGCAAACGTCGTCGCAACATTCACAGCAAACATCGCACCATTTCAAGCGGCAATGGGAAGCCTAGCGACCTCAGTAAAAGCTGGCACTGACGCTGCTTCTAATGCAGGCCAACGAGTCGGTGGAGCTATGGCAAGCATTGGTAAAGCGAGCACGATTGCGGGGGTTGCTGTAGGCGCTATGGCAGCCGGGGCTATCAAAAGCTATGGCACTTTCCAAGAATCAATTAACAAAGCGGCCGTTATTGCCGGTTCCAGTAACCAGTCGTTAAAAGGCGACATGAAAGACCTTGAGGCAGAAGCACTCTCTTTGGGTAAAACACTGCCTATCAGTGCTGAAGACGCCGGCAATGCCATGATTGAAATGGCTCGTAACGGTGCCTCAATCAAGGACTTAAAGACTGAGTTTCCGGCTATTGCCAAGGCTTCTGCTGTCGCCGGTGCTGATTTGGCCGGCACTGCTACCACCGTACAGCAAGCCATGAACATTTGGGGTGGAGGCGCTAAAAATGCTGCTAAAGATTCAGCTATCTTGGCCTTAAATGCTAACATGTCCAATGCCGAAGTCGAAGACATGGGACAAGCATTTGCTAACGTTGGGTCAACTGCAGCCACATTGGGCATTGGTATCAAAGACACATCAACTGCCATTGGGCTGATGAGTAATGCTGGACTAGGCGCTGCCCAAGGTTCCCAAGATTTAGCTCATGCTTTAACGTTAATGGCTCGCCCATCGAAGGTAGCTGCCGGCGAAATGCAAGAATTGGGCATCACTTACACAGATGCCCAAGGGAAATTCAAGCCATTCCCACAAATTCTTAAAGAAGTAGCCAAAGCGACTGATGGCATGAGTCAGTCTCAAAAGGTTGCGGCTCTGACCAATCTGTATGGTGCCGCTGGTGCTAAAGCAATGCTGCCGCTTCTGATCCAGACAGAGAAGAAAACCAAAAGCGGCAAATCCGGTTGGGATGCCTATTCTGATTCTCTTGGCAAAGTCAGCAGTTCATCCAAAGCCGCAAACAAATATCTGTCTGACAACTCCAACAACATGACAAAAAACGTTGGTCAGTCACTTGCTCAGATGGAAGATGCATTCGATGCTGTCATCAAAACGAGCATTGGCACGATCGCACCACAAATTCAATCAGTGGCTAACGCATTGGGTGATTTTGCAACGTGGCTTAACAAGTCCAAAAGCCCAATGGCCGGCTTTGTCAAAGGATTGATTGCATGGTCACCAGTGATTGCAGGTGTGCTGATTGTGTTCGGGTTGTTGACCACTGGCATTGGAAAACTTGTAACAGCAATTACAGCTCCAGTTAAGGCTATTAAAGCATTGACCGGTGCTTCTTCTGGCATGTCAAAACCTATGAGTGCATCTGCTGGTCAGATTGCTGCAATGGGCGCAAAAGCCGCCGGTGCTGGTCTTGGCATTGGATTAGCAGCAGCCGGATTTGCCGCATTAGCGTTCGGTGTTGCCGCTTTAGCTAAGACAGGTACTGCTGGTCTTGTAGCGTTGGCAGCGATGACAGCTTCGATTGTTGTCATTCTGGCCGTTTTGAAACTGGTAGCACCAACACTAACTGCAAATGCAACCGGACTATTGGCCATGGGTGCAGCGGTTCTGATGGCATCAGTTGGTATCGCTCTATTGGTTACCGCATTAACTAACTTCCAGAAAGCAGGCGGCAATGCAACAACGCTTGTGCTGGCCATTGGTGTTGCCATCGGTGGCCTTGCATTGATCTTCGCTGTTGTCGCACCTGCATTGACTGCTGGCGCTGTCGGCATGTTGGCGTTTGGTGCAGCTGTCTTACTTGTCGGTGCGGGGATTGCATTAGCAACCGCTGGGCTTGCGTTATTGGCTACTCAACTGCCGACAATTGCAACCTATGGTACTTCTGCCGCTGTCGGCATTCTGGCATTAGGCGGAGCACTTATTGTGTTCGGTGCTGGCGCATTAGTTGCTGGTGCCGGTGCTATTGTACTTGGAGCGGGACTAGCAATTGCCGCTGCTGCCATTGTGCTTGCAGGAGTTGCAGTTGTTGTTCTGGCTGCTGGAGTGGCAGTATTGGCAGTCGGCATTGCACTTGCAGGGGCTGCTAGTCTGCTTCTTGGAGCGGGACTAGCTTTGGTGGCTGCTTCTGGAGCCGCTGCTGGTGCTGCATTACTAGTTGCAGCTGCCGCTGGTGCTGCCAATGCAGTTGCTGATGCGGCCGGTGCAGTTGCTGCTCTGGCATATGGTGTTGCTTTGGTTGCTCTGGCTGCTGGTGGTGCCTTGGCTGGCGCTGCTCTCGTTGTATTAGGTGCAGGCGGGGTTGTCGGAGGCGCAGGTCTTGTTGTTCTCGCTGCTGGTATCGCGCTTGTCGGAGGAGCAATCAAAATACTTGCATCAGGGTTGCAAAGCCTAGGATCAGTTGTAAGTAGCATCTTCCACGGAATTGTTAGCACGATAAGCGGTGCAATGAGTAGTGCAAAAGGATTCGTAAGCAGTGGCATCCATGGCATTACAGGTCTATTCAGCAATGCCGGTAGTCTGCTAAGTGGAGCCGGCAAAGCTATCATGAATGGTTTACTAGGTGGCCTGAAGGCCGCTTGGGGAGCCGTTCAGAACTTTGTTGGTGGCATCGCTTCATGGATTGCCAAACACAAAGGCCCAATTCGTTATGATGCGCGTCTCTTAATCCCTGCTGGTAATGCGATCATGGGTGGCTTGAATCAAGGACTGCAAAAGTCGTTCGGAGCTGTTCAGAAGACGGTTTCCGGTATGGCAAGCGATATTTCTGACAACATGTCGGCTAATATCAGCAACTTGTCCATGGCCGGTACGCAATTCAGTTCGGGCGATGTTACGCAGTCAATTGATGCAAGCGAACGAATCACGCCGAATATTTACGTCCAAAACAACGTTGATAAGAACGGTATTAATAGCATGGTCAAGGAAGTAGACGCTAATGACGCAGCCGTTAGCAGTTACTTTAGGCCGATTGGAGGGTAGTATATGGACCTATTAGTTGAAAAGCTTGATGGTAGCCGATACTACCTGAGCCAATATAAGGTACTGATAACTGATTTCGAGGAGTCAGCACCATCGGTCACTCGAAACAGCAAGCAACTTAACCAGCGCAACGGTAGCATCGACTTTGGTGGTTGGCACACAGATAAGACAATTAACGTTACCGGTTACTACCGTGCGGACGACATGGATGAAGAAGAAACGCTTCGTGAGAAGCTGTATGCGCTACTTTCTGATCCTGACGGGTATTACATCACCCAGCTTAAAACAACGCCCAGTGTGGCCATGGAACGACCGGGCCAGACGTCTGGAGACTACTACGATAAGCTGAGCAACTATCCATCTCACAAGCGCTTTCTCGTCTACACGGAAGCACCTGAGATGGAGCTTGTTGGCAACGTCAATGGGACACTGCTATACAAGCTGACGGCTGAATTCAAGACGATGAAGTTGCCTTACGGTGAAACACCACCGAATGATATTGACATTGTCGGAAACGTTCCATATCGAGGTACTGTCCCATGCAATCAGCTTGAACAAGGGTTCACTGTCCAATTCACTGCAACTGGTTCGGCATCTTCATTGTCATTCATGATCGATGATACTGAGCTGACTTCTAGCAATGCCGTGGCCGCTGGTGACGTGTTTTTACTGAATGGATTCAGTTATACACAGAACGGACTGAGTATCGTCAGCAAGACAAACAAGGCCTATTTTGTTTTACAACCAGATAAGCCGAACCGAATCACTTGTAATGTACCGGGCACAGTCCGAATTCTTGGTTTCCAAAATCTGTACGCATAGGAGGCGTGATTATTGATTACATTCACAGACGTTGAGAATAATGAATATCAAGCCCAGTGCGAGATTGAAAAAACCGATGCGGTGAATGGTGAGAAGTCACTGTCTGGGACGATTTACTTTGGCCAAGATGTCAAGGCAAACATTGCAAAAGGCTGGACACTATCATTCCTTGATGAAGAATACGTTGTTGTCACGTACACGAAGAATGACAAAGAGAATACGGTTGCTTTTAGCGCGGTTCAGTCATTCTTTTACAAGATGAGCAAGACTGGCTTTTATGAGAAATGGAACGGCTCGCACCCGTTCGCCAGCTATCTTGACGCTTTGTTTGCTGGTACGGGTTACACTTACGACAACACAGCCTCGGTTGCGGCTTTTGAAAAGCAAGACTGGGGTATGAGCGACCGCCTATCGCTGTTCAATGACATCATCGATCAAGCAAACGTTGAGTTCTATGTCGATGGAAAAGTAGTTCATGTCGTGCCAGCAATGGGATCCGATCTATCTACCATTGTTCGCAAGAAGTTTAATCTTGACACAGCAGAGATTCAGACCGACAATACGAATTTTGCTACCTATGGACGTGGATATGGTGCATACAGCAACCCTGATGACACCACAAGCAAGCGTCTAGAGGTTGAATACAAGTCACCACTATATGATTACTACTATCCGAAGTTTGGCGCCATTGAAGCTGTCCCTGTTGCTGATGAGCGCTATACAATTGCCGACAATTTGCTTGCTGCTGTGAAGGATAAAGTTGATAAGAGCTGGGCGATCTCGCTCACCCTTAATCTTGTTGACTTGCAATCTGTCGGCTACAAATACTCGATGGCAAACCCCGGTGACTACATTACGGTGATTGATGAGAACCTTAACTTCAGTGACAAGGTTCGGATCATCAAAGTAACCAGTGATTACGATATTCGCGGTACACGAACCAAAACGGAAGTTGAATGTGGTAGCCTGTCATTTTCCGAACAGCAGAAGACATCACAATCAACATTGTCTAACGTAGCTGCCGGTAAAATACCAGTGCCTAATGAATGGCTAACATCACAGGTGCAGCTGGCTACCAATAGTCTTCTCGCGGCACGAACAGAGCTTAGGTTCACCGACCAAGGAATAATCGCTGTTGACAAGTCGGACTCAAACAAAGTTGTGATTCTCAATAGTGCTGGTCTGGGCGTGTCTACTGATGGTGGTCAAACATTCAAAAGCGCTGTCACTGCTGATGGTGTCGTTGCTGATCGGCTATTCGGCAACCTCATTTCTGGTATCACCTACGAAACAGAAGACCCAGTAAGCCACTACATGATTCGCCTAAAAGGTGGAGCTATGGAGCTGTACAAGGGTAGTCAACTAATCGGCGGTATTAACCAAATGGTAACCGGTACTGACATCAATAACCATGACGGTAACACGCTCAGGTTGGCACAAACGGACGGGAACGGTAAAAGTGTCGGCGTTATCACCGTTCCCACGACCTCGACGCAAAGTAAGCCGCTGGTTCAGATTAACGCTAAGATAGATTCCGACCTTAACTTCGCTGGCGGGGGCTCGAAATTCATTACTGCCGAAAACAAGCTGTGGCTTTCCTCTCCGGAAAAGGTCAACATCGGGGCAACCGACACGTCAACTGGGGTTGTGAATACACATCTAACCGTCACGAGTTCTGAGACTGATGTGTGGGGAAATTTCAATGTATACAATGGCTCTAAAAACGCTGTTCAGGTCACCCGTGACGGCATTCGTGCTACTCCTGCATATGAGTTGGCAGAAAACTATGTAGGCGATATTGGCGAGAGTAAAACGGGCAATGGCAAAACAGTGCGAGTTGACATTGATCCGCTCGTTTTTGATTTGATTAATACAGACAAGCCTTACCAAGTTTTCTTGACTGCTTACAGTGATGCGCACTTCTGGGTTTCTGAACGTGGCAATGACTACTTCATCGTTTCGTCAGACAGTCCTAATTCATCGTTTGGTTGGGAACTCAAAGGCAAGCGCCGAGGATTTGAGGATCAGCGCCTCGTTGATACAAAAGACACCTATGAAGATTTAGAAAAAATGGAGGGACTGATACCAAATGGCAATCAGAACATACAAAGTAACTCTTGACACAAAAAATGCCATCGCTCCTGAGCCTATATATTTGCGTCAGGGAGACAAAACCGGCGCCGTGGTAATTGATGCCACACTGATGGACAATGGTACCCCGGTGTCAATTAGTGGGCTAACGCCATCGTTCATGGCAAACACCGCTGACGGTAAGGCAGTCGTATCAGATACGACTGGATTTTCAATTGTAGATGCATCTGGTGGCAAATTTACGTATCAAGTACCAAGCCAACTTGGATCAGTTCCAGGGAAAATCAAGATTGCTTATTTCTCATTCACTGATTCAAACGGGAATCAGTCGACTTTCGACATCATGTTCGCTGTTTACCCAGCCGCAGACATGACTAAAGAAAGTGCCAAGGATTGGATCTCCAATCTCAACGAAATCATCAATCAATATAACCAGTGGGTTAATGATGCTCATTCTTCTTGGGCAGATTTTGTTAATGCGAATAAAGATATTCTCAAGAATATTGATCCAGGGGGAAAGATACTTAGTGAATTAATTGAAGCAAGATCAGATGATGATGGAAATACGTACGTCAGTTTGAAAGAGCGCTTGAATCATCTTGAGCCAATCCGATCTGAAGTTCACCTTGGCAGCGTCACTTTTTTAAATCAAGATAACTTCTATCCAGACATCAAGTGCATGATCTATCAGTATGGTGCCGGCGTTGCTCAACAAAGTCCTATTGACATTGCTGGCGGAACATCCTTGTATGAATTGAATGTCAGGATAGTATATCGAACATCATCAATAGCAGACGTTTTTGTTGATATTACTGATGTTAAGAAACTGATTCCAGGTTATCAAATGGAGAGCCCAAGCTATGCCATCAACGGCAACCAGCTCTATCTGACATCAGGACAATCAAATCTTGCTATTCAAATAAGCAATATGACAATCAAAACACTTGACATTGACTCTGTATTCAAAATATAAGGAGATAATATTATGAGCGACATTACTTTATTAAACAAGGGACAATCTGATTGGCAAAATGTTATCAATCAGAATTTCCAGAATATAAATGGGGACATTATCCCATTTTCAGATACAGGTTGGCTAACAGACGGATTAATTATTGGCGAAAACGTGGCTTCAGCGTCATCAAAGTATAGGATTGTAACACTTGGCACACGCAAAACGATCACCATATATTCAGATGTCGTAATTAAAAATGAGCTTCTATCTGCTACTTGGGGTACCCCTGAATCCATGGTGTTAGGATTCCCATCTTCAGTATCCGGTTCAATTGGTATCCCACAGCGCATATTTCCAACAGACTTAACTAGCGGCAGGGTAAAATTCGTCCTTCGTGACCTTCAACCAAATGGTGGTCAGTATGGAATCTACTTTGATGCCTTTTCTAATGCAGGGGACACTGCTACAAACTACCCTTCAACTGTCTCAATCGTCATTTCCCATGAATTTGACGTTGGATAAGGAGATAAAAAATGTTCAGCAACGCGAGCAACGTATCTAGAAGAAGGCCCCTTGTTGATAAGCTTGGCACCATGATATGGACCTATGATGGCAATGTGATTAAACAGCTCGATGCAGCCAAAGCAATTGGCCTCAGCTACATGCGAATGAATGTGTACATTAAGAATGACGCCCTTGATTCTGGGATTGGTGACTTCGCAACCTATGATTTTGCTATATCAGAAGCAAAAAAACGGGGATTCTCCCTTTTGATCTCATTCCACGGTGAAACTCCTATATCAAACAATACAGAGACCAATTCGCAGTTCACCCCATCAAGACTGACCGCGTTCAAGGAATTGGTGTCAGAGTTCGTATTGAGTCACAAGGGCAACAATATCGTTTGGGAGGCTTTTAACGAAGCCGATGGAAGCTTTTGGACGACCTACCCTGAGTCTAAGAATGATGAAACGATTAAAGCATGGACTGATTTTGATATTTGGCTGGGGGCATTCGTAAAAGAAAATGACCCCGGTTCAACCTACGCAACGCTATGCTCAATAGCTTATTACAAAGAGGCGAAAGATAGCATTCAGATGGCTGATTCTTTTGGTATATTCGACTCAAACGTAGACCTTATTAGCTTTCACCCGTATGTACCATCATACGCAAACAATGGCAGACCGGAAGTGTTAATCAGAGACTCTTCTTTGAATGACTTGTCACCGAGAGCAAAATCTTTGCCACTTATTGCTACCGAATTTGGATATTCTCGTGATGTTGATAACCCAAAATATACTTGGCAAGGTCTCTGGTCAATGCAAGACGCAATCAAATATACCATCAGAGAAACGCTCATATTGGACTACCTTGGATGGCCCATCATCTTGCAATATGCTTTAGGAGCAAACAATTATGGATTTTTGAACCCGAATGCTTCATTAACCCCGCTTGCGTTTGCCTATTATAATTTCATCAAAAAGATGAATGGGTTCACGTTTCACAGAAAGGTAAACGTGGTTGCTAACCCGTCTGACTTCATGCAAGACCTATATTGCTTCGAATATCACAGCAAAGCAAAAGCAATGATTGTGTATTGGTCCCCAATTGGGGAAGTTACTCATTCCGTGTCGATTAATGGGCAAACAATGTCTCTTGATTTTTCTGATAATCCTAAGTATTTGGAGTTATAGTGAAACGTTTAACCGTAGAAGGAAGTGATGACAATGCTAAATAAAATCAGAGATCACCCGACACACACAGCACTCGCCATTGGCATGGTTGCCATTGGCTTGTTTCTACTCATCAATGACCATTATTTCATCTGGCCTCCGCATTACTCTGACTGGTTGAACGATGATATTGTGGGGTTTTTGTTTGTCATTGATGGACTCGGGATTGGGGGTTGGGTGCTATACCAAATACAGTTAGCCGTGATAAATCGTCTGTTGCTCACAACTACCAGCTTTTTAATGTCTTTCTTGACAATACTGCAATTCTTGACCTCGATCTCAACTGGAATCTACTCAAATTGGATCAGCAATGCGATCATAACAGCCTTCGTGCTGATTCTGGCACGAAGGAGTGACAGCCGTGACAGCAGAGATGACTAAAGCAATAGTTGATTTTGCCCCATATCTTGCCGGTATAGCATCGGCCGTTATTGCCTACTTGACCTACCGCGAGGGTAAACGGAAAAACAGGCATGATGAGCTTGAGGACATGAACGACAGATTACGCGCAGATAATGATCGATTGAGACGTGAGAATGAGCGCCTCAGAAAGGAAAACAATCATGAATAATTGGACAGATCTTGTGGTATCACTTGCAGTAGCAGCAGTCCCAATCATTGGGGCTTGGATTTCCAAACAGCTGCTGGCTAACAAACAGGCACTCACTTTGGTAAAGGTATTAGGTCCATTGGCAAATGCTTCGGTAACAGCAGCAGAACAGCTCGGTGTGACACAGGCGATTGACGGTGCGGTCAAGAAATCTACTGCCATTCAAGCAGTTAAAGATGGTTTGAAGTCGCTTGGTTTCACCAGCACAGACGAGCAGACGATTGCCAACGCTGTTGAGAAAGCTTTTGCGGACTTGAAAGACAGCCTAGCAGAGACCTATCCGCAAAAGACAGTCGATCAGGAAGCATCTAATCAAGACAAGGTAGCTGCCGCAGCTCAGGCGACCGCAGATGCAGTTAAGGCTCAACTGGCACCATCATCTGTTGCTCCGCAGCAATAAAAAGGGGAAAATCAATGAACGATTTAGATTTTAGAAACACGTGTCAGCGTTTAGTTGCTGATTATACAAATGACCACATGGATAAGACCGATGGAAACTCAATCACTCCAGATGATGTATATATCGTTTGGTCGTGCAAAGCGCTTCAAAACTCAAAGGCACTGGCTAGTACAAACGTAAGCGACGGCATGTACTACGAGATAACGTACAATGGTGATAAACACGAGTTGTACCTTGATGCGTACAAAAAATTTGAAAATCGTGCAATCCAAATTGATAAAAAATAAGGAGGGCACCATGAAATTTAAAACTAAACTCATCACCTTGGTAGTCGCCTTCTTGGCGGCTATTTCTTTTGCCTTGCCATCGCAGGCCAATGCGGCCAAGGGAGATCAGGGACCTGATTGGTCAAAGTATCAGGGAGCAAGTGGACGATATGGAACAGATCAAGACAAGTTCGTCATAGCTCAGATTGGCGGCACTTACGGTGGCACTTACATCGATCAGTGGACGTATGATAGCCAAATTGCTAGTGCCAAGGCGGCAGGAAAACGTGTGCATAGCTACATCTGGTATGGTGTTGGTGCAAGTAGCCAGTTGGGGTTGGAAGCACTTGACCGTTATATGCCTCGTATCAAAGCGCAGACACCAAAGGGAAGCATCGTTGCTTTGGACTACGAAGATGGTGCTTCTGGCAATATGGCAGCTAATACGGATGCCATTTTAGCTGGCATGCGGCGCATTCGTTCAGAAGGCTACACGCCCATGTATTACAGTTACAAGCCATATACATTGGCACACGTCGATTATCAGCGTATTCTGAAAGAATTTCCTAACAGCCTTTGGATTGCTGCTTACCGTGATTATCTACCAACTACCAAACCAGACTACGGTTATTTTCCGAGTATGGATGGGGTAGCTATTTGGCAGTACACGAGCGCATTTGGGCTGTCGCAAGGCCTCGATGGTAACATTGATCTGCTTGGTATCACTGATAATGGCTACTCGAGCCAACCAGAAACCCCGTCAGCACCTGTAACACCGGTGCCAAGCCAACCAGCGAAATCAAATGCAGCCAGTGATTCCGACTATGCGCAAACTGGTGTTTTCAAGCCTTCCACGACTGTTAACATCCGCACTGGTGCCGGCACCGGCTATGCATCCGTTGGTAGCTATGCACCCGGTGAAAGTGTGATTTATGATCACGTGTATATCCGTGGCACATATGTTTGGGCACGTTATCTCAGCTACTCAGGCAGGTATCATTATGTTGCCTTGGGCGTGAATGGTGGGGAGAGCTATGGCTCGCGTTCGTCTGGATATACTTCGCTGGTAAGCCACACGTATTATACAGTCCGCTCTGGTGACAGCTTCTGGAGTATTGCCAGCAAGTATGGCATCAGCATGTACACACTGGCAGCCAACAATGGCAAGTCAATCTACAGTTTGATTTACCCAGGTGAAAGCCTGTACATCAAGTAATGGGTTGCCGTTGAAACCAAAAAATTTAAATAAGGTGAGTGCATATGTCTAAAAAAATTGGTCAAGCACGAGTTATTGAGCAAAGTTATGTGAGACGTGACTTAATGAGAGCCGTTTCAGAGTTGCTGGATTCCGCTTCAGACAAGCATTCAACTGATGAACTTATAGATGCTGTTGCCTCCGTTCAGTCTGTGACAATGGCCTTGGAGCATAAATCAGCCGTTTGCGGTCCTCCTGGTCTACGTGGCTGGGACGGAGAAGAATATTGATATATCAGGTAACAAAAAGTCCTCTGCTCGCTAACGCGGGTGGAGGGCTTATTTGCTTATGCAATAATATAAATATAAGTAATTCGTGGTGAAGTTATGGTGAAGTGAATCCGAAATTGTGAAACCTAAGAAATTGATATATAGCTATTTTTGCTTTTACACCGGCGATTTGAAACCCTATGAAATCAGTGTTCAAGCAAATCACAACAAGAAGAACATGTTCGCATTGCTCGGCCGTCCGGGTTACGAGGATATGACCAAGGAATTGAACGCACGGCCTTAATAGCGTGGGTTTGAGGTCGTTTGGATAGGAAAAAATGAGAGCCTCAAAATTGTGTTGTAAATGTTCGTGACTGACTTTTGACTGAATAGCCAAAAGGGTCAAAACATTTATGTACCAATTTTGAGGCTCTTTTTGTGTCCGCTGGATTGCCAGTACTGGCTTTCTTTTGGTGTATAGACTAAAAACACGGTGTGATTTCAGCGGGGGATAAACGACATCGCGAAATCAAGCCTATATCCATATATTGACCCAATATCTAGTTGGCATATTAATATCGGCGTTTGAGAACGCTTGTTGCGAACTAGTTCGTGTCCGTTAGTGCTATTAGGTCTTAGAAAAGTGCTTCGGCAACGCTACTTCAAGCCAGCCTCAACTGACCAATCCAACTGGCTTTTTGAGACCACGGCAAGAGCGTGATATTGTAACCCTCTGCTGCCGACTGAAAGCTTGGAGAAATATTACGTTCCAGATCGTTTGCGAGCAAGTAGAACTTAATTTCATCATTAAATGAACGTACATCTGTAATTGAAAAGATTGGTTCTTTGTAGGCATTTCCAGTTGGATTATTCACTAGTTTTAATGCCTTAGCGGAGGTTGTTTTCGTTCGACCAATCAGAATTCCAAAGTTGATGTTATTGCCACTTTGACCTGTGTATTTAACATTTGTATTGACCGAAATATCGCTGTTAATTAAGAAGTTGACAACGTCTTCTAGAAATAAGCTGTCTCTTATACACATCTCCGAGCCCACGA
>ENA-OXEK01000148-OXEK01000148.1-human-gut-metagenome-genome-assembly--contig:-NODE-148-length-25275-cov-10.896154_pt1 | contig 25275 bp, 23 predicted proteins | sample MGYA00249825_ERZ652244 | MGnify/ENA primary metagenome ERZ652244 (study PRJEB26925, sample SAMN05826968) | human gut metagenome | biome: ENVO:2100002; feature: ENVO:00000062; material: ENVO:00002003...
GCCACCTACGTATTACCGCGGCTGCTGGCACGTAGTTAGCCGTGGCTTTCTGGTTGGATACCGTCACGCCGACAACAGTTACTCTGCCGACCATTCTTCTCCAACAACAGAGTTTTACGACCCGAAAGCCTTCTTCACTCACGCGGCGTTGCTCCATCAGACTTGCGTCCATTGTGGAAGATTCCCTACTGCTGCCTCCCGTAGGAGTTTGGGCCGTGTCTCAGTCCCAATGTGGCCGATCAACCTCTCAGTTCGGCTACGTATCATTGCCTTGGTGAGCCGTTACCTCACCAACTAGCTAATACGCCGCGGGTCCATCCAAAAGCGATAGCTTACGCCATCTTTCAGCCAAGAACCATGCGGTTCTTGGATTTATGCGGTATTAGCATCTGTTTCCAAATGTTATCCCCCACTTAAGGGCAGGTTACCCACGTGTTACTCACCCGTCCGCCACTCGTTCAAAATTAAATCAAGATGCAAGCACCTTTCAATAATCAGAACTCGTTCGACTTGCATGTATTAGGCACGCCGCCAGCGTTCATCCTGAGCCAGGATCAAACTCTCATATAAATATGAGCTGTTCGAATAGCTCGATTTGTTGTTCTAGCGAATTGACTTCGCAAATGTTACTTTTTGCCTCGATACCGAAGTATCAAGGACCCTGCACATTTAAACGAAACTTTGTTCAGTTTTCAAAGGACTACCTTGTCAAAAAACAACTTTTATAGATTATCATGATCACCAATGCATGTCAACATCTTTTTTGAATAAACATGCAGTTGATGAATGCGATAAGCAATTAACAATTTGACAACGAAGAATATGATAGCAACTTTGCCAAGCCGCGTCAACACTTTTTAAATGAGGTTTTAATAAGAATTTTCAAGCCGAACATTCAAAGAAAAATGCAGCGAATTATTAACAATTCGCTGCATAAAGATGCACTTTTTGCTATTAATCTTCCTGCTTGATTGCAGTTTGGCCGTGCATGTAGGGAACCAGAACGTCAGGAATCTTAACCGTTCCATCGGCTTGCTGATAATTTTCAAGAATGGCAGCGACAGTCCGTCCCACTGCAAGGCCTGAACCGTTGAGTGTATGAACAAATTGCAGCTTGCCATCATCATCGCGATAACGGATTTGTGCTCGACGTGCCTGGAAATCCGTGCAATTACTGCAACTCGAAATTTCACGATAGCGATCCTGTGCCGGGAACCACACTTCAAGATCGTTTGTTTTAGCACTCGTAAAGCTGGCATCGTTGCTGGCTAAGGTGATGACGTGATACGGAAGGCCCAACTTGCGTAACAGGTCCTCTGCATCGTGAATCAAGTTCTTTAATTCTTTCCAGGAATCTTCGGGTTTGCAAAACTTGACCATTTCGACCTTGTTAAATTGATGCATCCGGATTAATCCACGAGTATCCCGGCCTGCGCTTCCTGCTTCGGAACGAAAGGCTGGTGTCAGTGCGGTGAAGTTAACCGGCAATTTGGCAGCATCCATAATATCCCCGCGATAATAATTGACCAGCGGCACTTCTGCGGTTGGAATCATCGTTAATGGCTCCCCATCGTTTGTGATGGTGTACGTTGCATCAGTAAACTTAGGAAATTGACCCGTGCCAAACATTGAATCATTGTTAACCAAATATGGTGGAATAATTTCTTCATAGCCTTCTTTTTGGTGTTCATCCAAGAAGAAGTTATAAACGGCTCGCTCTAGTCGCGCACCTGCACCTTTATAGTAGACAAAGCGGCTACCTGATACTTTGGCCGCCCGTTCAAAGTCCAAAATACCTAGTTTCTCGCCGATATCCCAATGATGTTTCGGTTGAAAATCAAAATGAGGAATGTTGCCCCATTTATATTCTTCACGCGAGTCGTCTTCATTTAGTGACATCGGGACATCATCGGCCGGAAAATTAGGTAATCGAACCAGAATATAGGTGACTTTCTCATTCAGTTCTGCTAATTCTTTATCTAACTGGCTGATTTTTTGACCAACTTCACGCATAGCCGCGATTTGCTCGTCAGCATTTTCTTTGTTCCGTTTCATCACCGCGATCTGACCGGAAACTTCATTACGCTTTGCCTTTAACTCCTCGGTTTGAACTGTTACCTTACGTCGTTTCTCATCAAGGGCGATTAATTCATCGATTTCCTCACCCTTGATCGCGCGAGCAGCTAACTTCTTTTTTGCCCACTCCGGCTTTTGCCGAATCAACTTGAGATCTAACATATTATCCTCCTTCAAAAGTATCAGGCAGTTCACAAAAGGCCGACTTTCCTAGTGCTTGCCATCGCTAGGGTGCGCCTCTTTGGCCAACTTTGGACTGCTATACTTATTTCTAATCGAAAACCCGTCTGAGTGCTCACTGCACACAAAAAGCCCTTCATCTCTAATGGGACGAAAGGCTTTTTCCGCGGTACCACCCAAGTTTGGCGCATAACGCCACTCTCTTGAGGCTGATAACGGTTGTCACCGTGCAGTTCATCACTGCCCACTAAGGCGCTGGAATGAGGATGATATGTCAGCTTGCACCACCCGCTAACTCTCTAAAACATCCATTAGGCGCTTCAGACGTGTTTACTATACGTTGTTAGATTACCGCATCTTTCGTGTTTAGACAAGCATCGAGAGCATTTTTCACAAAAAGAATTAGCAAAACGATGCGTCATTTTCAATAGATAAATCGCGCATCTTTGAGGGTTTTCCCGTCCCATAGTTCCCGCAAAAGGCTATAAAGATGCCCATAATGATCGTTCGTGACATTGATGTGCCATGGGAAGATCTGGGTTTCTCCTGCTGTATCCTTAATGGCACCAACCGAAGTCGTAATAATCAGGTCAACATCTTTAAGGTCGGCATCCGGTGAAGCCAACTCAACAAATGGCACCGCATGTAAAAAGGCCAATAAATCAATGTATCCCGTCACCGTTTGTTCAATGACCGGCGCAACCAATACTTTTTGTTGGGGCTGAAATTGAACCAGTAGTTGATGCAGATTGCGATAAAACGCTTCTGCCAAAACATCGCGGCAGCCGACAAATGATGTCAGCTGCTGACTATCAATCACCTCATTAAGGGTTACTTTAACCTGCTGATAAAAGTCCGGGTCATCCTTGGTTTGCTGCATATTGGCACTAAACTCCGCCAACAAGCTGGTCGTGAAGTCTTTGTTGAACGCTAACACGCTGACGGTCACGCTTAGCATATTGGCAAATAACAAATTATAAGTATCATCCGGCAAATGGATATCAAGCTTAAAGTTATACGGAAAACGCGTAAAGAAACCGTTAATAAGTTGATAGATTTCCGGATTATAGTCATTGTAACGGGCAATGATTCGTTGTTCTACCTGACCATCCGTAATAATATACAGCGGGGCAAAATTAAAAAGGAAATACAAGGCATCACTTTCACTTTGCTGCTGCTGCGTTGTCAGGTGCTGCAACCGTTTCGACTTATCCAGCAGGCTCAAAGCAGCATCACTAAAGAGATTCGGGACAGGATATTGCAAAACTTTTGCGCCGGCTTCATGTGACAAAACATGGCCGCTTAAAATACGCTGGTGTGCCACCGCAATATAATACATCAACAATTCTCGCGTAATCTTGTTGACCTTGCCACTGTCAAACACAACCAACAAATCATCTAAAATTTCGCCTGCACGGTCATGGGATAAGTTTTCAAATGGCCAAGCGACACCGTTCGTTGCCAACCAGTAAGCAATGGTGATGAACAATCTGACATTCAATTCCGCTCCCACGAAGGAAAGTGTCTCGTAAGAAAATTGGACGCCACTTTGCCGGGCGTAACCGCGAATGACTTTCAAATGTCTTAACACGGTCGCTTTAGAACTGTCACAGGCTCTTAAAAAGTCATCAAAGTCTTCATATCGCTGATACAAAACCGCATCCAAAAAATGATACGGATTTGACTGTTTAACCAAATAATAGCGAAACTCATCAACCGGTATTCCCAGCAATGTTTTGACCGACGCATGTTCGCGGCCAATCATTGCTTCCAGCGAATGCATCAGGCCATTATACGTGTTATAGACGCTGCCATAATTACGATTGGTAATTGCGGCAACTTGTTTAAGGTTAACTTCACTAACCAATGGCCGGTGATCCCGATACGCTTTCACCCGCTTTTTAACCGGTGTCTGGGCTTCTCTGACGTCAATAATGGTCCGAAACAAACTCAGCTTTTCAGCATCGGACATTGATAAGAAAATGTCATGATTGTCTTTCATAAAATCTCCTTCCCGTAGACTTCTGTATTGGGTAATCCATTCATTTGGAAACGCGTGGTATAAAGACTTGAAGTAGCAGCCCATGAGTCCTCGTCTTCTTAGACCAGCACGCGTGATACTACGCCTGTAAGTCTGAATCAGGCGTAAACTTAATAGGAATTTCTAGATATCTCGATTATACTTCACTGAAGACGCATAATCAGCTTGTTACCCCTGTCTGGCTTATTGCTATACCAACTTGTGAATCTGCCCGTCATTTGATTCACTTACTTAAGGTTACAAAAGCTCAATTGTTCACGAGAGTCGCATCGCTTTTGGCATTCTTTGGTATAATCAGTGATGAAGGGGTTTTATTTGCTACAGATTGGAGGGTACGCGATGCTTTATGAGCAAACTTTTCTTGACCGCGCTGACTTGCAGAAGTTTCAAATGTTTTCGGCTATCAAGGACAGCACCGTCCAGACCTATACCATCAATACCCTCAGTCGCCACCTAGACCTTTCATATCAGCAAGGCTATAACATTTTACAAGAACTGTTTCGGGATATGGCTGGTTTGACGGTTCATCCGGAAAAGTTAAAGCGCCGTCAAATTAATCTTTTAATGGAAATTGATGTCACTGTCGACGATTATCATCTTTATCTGTTGAAACATGCCATTGCTTTTCAGTTTGTGGACTATATCGTGCAAGCCAATCACCCATCAACCGAAAAGTTTTGCCAAGCCCATTTTATCAGTCGCTCGACTTTGGTCCGTAAAACCGCCGCCTTGCGCAAATTACTCAAACGATTTCAACTAAAGCTTTCTTTTAGCGATTTAGGCTTTATTGGCCAAGAGAGCCGCATCCGGCTTTTCCTGTTTGACTTTTATTGGCTTGGCTATCATGGCGTCGATTGGCCGTTTAAGGTTCTGGATGAGCATCAGATTGTGCAGGAATACATGGCCTTGCCGAACGCCAAAACGAATCCGGTTGATATTCTTGAAGAAATCCTTTTTTGGGCGATCTGCCGCGTCCGTATCAGCGGCAATCATTTTGTCACCGGTAATGAAGCATTTGATCGGATTTTTAACGACTATCCGCCTTTTCAACACGATGTTTATACACGTGAGATGTTCCCCGGTTTCAATCAGCGCTACATGAAGGGTGAAAATGACTTTTTTTATTTTCAGCAACATCGGACCATCACCTTCTTGCCAAGTATTCCGGACGATCAAAACTTCATCCAATATTTATTGCAGCGACCAACTGTCACAGCAGATTTTGTGAAACGCTTATTGGGTTTCTTAAATCAGCATGTCCGGCATCAAACCGCTTTTGATCTCAACAATGAACATGGGCTCATCCTCAACCTCGCACGTATCGCTTTAAATAATGAGATGCTCGGTGGGGACTTCATGCATTTGGTTGACTTCTATCAGCCGCGCGGATTGAATTACACGAAGACGAATCTTTTCCGGGTCTTGGAGAAATTCGTGGCATCCTTGCCGAAAACTCCTGAATATCAGTATTTTTTGGGAACCGACCATCAATTCCTGCACACACTTTATTTCCTGTTAACGCCTTATTTACGCTACTTTGTTGAAACGCCAACTGTACAGGTTAAATTGACTTACCTGGATCACGACTTGTTAAACCGGCGCATGGTCAATCTTTTGACTGATTTACCGGTTGTTGATTTACTTCCAGAAGATGCAGCATTTGAAAAAGCTGATCTTGTCATCACCAGTGTGGACAATGAACCGGCTATCAAGGCAGCTGTTCCGGCCGATTTTCGCGGTGAAATCATTAGTTGGATGACTGAAGATAGTGACAATGCCATTTTCCAGCTCTACTTGCAGATTCGGCATTTATATCTTAAGAAAACCGATGCTTCCTTATCGGCTGACAACGATGAGCGGTTATAAATCGTCACCGCATGATAACCAGTGACAATTTCAAATTAGCATCCTTTTGAGACCAACAAGGGTGCGTAGTAAAAAACGACCTGAAAGATGACATTCATCCTTCAAGTCGTTTTTAATTGGTAAGCTTGTTATTTAGGATTAGGTTCATGTTCGCGATGTGGAGCTAGGTCGACTTTTTCAAGCGGGATCAGTTTGGTTTTATGCTTCACTTTATACCAGACAAACAACACAATAAAAAGTGGAATTGACATGTACGAAACCATTAACCGCCCCCAAGCAAAGTGCTGGACTGCCTGCAAATCCTGGCCCACGATGACGATTAGACTCATGATAATCGCCAGGATCGGACCAACCGGGAACCACTTGGCATGATATTTGAGTTCGTGAACATCATGTCCCTGTTTCACGAAAGCCCGCCGAAACCGAAAATGCGAAACCGCGATCCCGAGCCAGGCCAGGAACCCGGTTAACCCTGACGCCGCTACAAGCAGCTGGTAAACGTGTGGTCCCATAATACTGGTCAAGAAAGTTAATGCGCCGACCAAGGTTGTCAGCAACAACGCAGCAAGCGGGATGCCGCGGCTGTTCGTCTTTTGAAAAATCCTTGGTGCAAAGCCGGAGCCGCCCATCGCCCACAACATTCGCGTCGATGCATACATCCCTGAGTTAGCCGATGACAAAACCGAGGTCAAAATCACGGCATTCATGACACTTGCTGCGCCTGCAAGCCCAATGCGATCAAACACTAACGTAAACGGCGAAATCGCCACCTGATCCACGCTGGCCCCCAACAGATTCGGGCTAGTGTACGGAATAATCGCGGCAATCACGGCAATCGACAGGATATAAAACAGCAAAATACGCCAGAAAACCTGCTTAATCGCCTTAGGAATACTTGTTTCAGGCGTTTCGCTTTCGCCGGCCGTAATCCCGATCAACTCGGTTCCCTGAAAAGAAAAACCCGCGACGACAAAAACAGCCAAAGTTGCGGGGATACCACCCACAAACGGCGCCGCACCGGTTGTGTAATTTTTAAACCCAATGGGACCATGCCCACCCATGATCCCCATAATCGTCAGTAACCCGACAATTAAAAAGACAAACACCGTTACAACCTTAATCAACGACAACCAATATTCAGTTTCACCAAATGACTTGACCGAAATAATGTTAATCAGGAAAATCAGTGCCAAAAATCCCAACGAAAACAGCCAGCCGGGTACATTTGGCAGCCAAAAATGCATAACAATGGCAGTCGTCGAAACATCAACCGCAACGGTAATGGCCCAGTTAAACCAATAGTTCCACCCTAAAGCAAATCCGAACGCCGGATCGACAAACCGACTCGCATACTCGGAAAAAGAGCCCGAGACCGGTACATACGTGGCCATTTCACCTAAACTAGTCATAAGAAAGAAAACCATGAGTCCGATTCCGATATAGGCTGCAATGGCTCCACCCGGTCCGGCAGTGGCAATGGCGCTGCCACTTGCAACAAAAAGACCGGTTCCGATACTACCGCCAAGAGCAATCATGGATAGATGCCGTGTCTTGAGCTCTCGTTTTACTTGATTGGATGCTGATTGTGCCACAGATGAACTCCTTTGTTAACGTGAATTGATTTTTGCTAAACAATGCCAGATTTTACTGTCGATATCTGGAATGAGATTTTCGTGATTGGCTGGTTGTTGACAGCCAGTGGCGGGTTAGATGCAACGATGCGTTGGCCAAAGACTGGTGTTTATGGACGAAAAACTGCAACAAGGGCAGAAGCTTTCGTGTTTGGGCAATTCGACAATTTTATCCCGCTTTCTATAACGCGTTCGCCAGCGCAGGGATCTGCGTGTAAGGACCTCGAACGCGATGGCCAAGGGCGGGCCATCACGCCCGAGGCCGTTTACACTCCGATCCCTAACCGCGCTGGCTCACGCTCACACAAAAAAAGCCAATGAGTCGGTCTGTTGTGACTAACCCATCGGCTTATTCTGCTTTTTACCATGAATAAACGTGATCCGATTTGTTAGCGCCCCGCGATAATCGCGACAGTCCAGTGGATGTTATCCAACTGGCCCAATATCGATTGGCTGAACTCAACCGGTATTTCGGCACCTTTCCCTTTAACAACTGCGCGCTTGGTGTTCAGACCATTGCAGCTGCGACTCATGATTGATGCGACCTCTAATCTCAATTACGACTCACCATATCATGTTCAACTGACAACAGCAACTCACTCTCACACAGCTTTAACTCAACTCTCAGCTTTAAGAATATCAGCAACCAAACTTGTTGTATCAAATTGTTGCTTCAAGAAAGGCTGATCATCTGTTGGCAAATGCAACTGGAAGTCGCTAAACTTTTGTAAAAACAGTTCGCCACTATCCAATTCGAAGCCAAGAATATGCCCACCCATACTATGATCAGCAGCCAGAAAATGGACATGGAAACCAGGTGAAACCGCACCTGCATAGAGATCCGGTGAAAAGTACCCAATTAAAGTGCCCTTGATATTCTCAGCATGAAATTCTTTTTGACCCGAGGCCGTTTCGGTCAAGGTCGGATAAGGTGGCTGTTGCGGCAGCACCGCTCGTGTATGCATTTGCGTAAACGTACCTTCTACACGAACTGCCGCAAATAAATTACCGGTCTGCAGCCGATCGAGAGTCGCTTTGTGAAACCCTGCCAAATCAAGCCCCTGAAGCTTACCAGCTGCAACGTCGTGTTGATAGTGAACGTTAGCAAAAGGAACCTTCTCGTCTTCTTGCACTTCTCGAACTTTACCTTGAGCATTCACTTGATAAACCTTACCCGCCTGAATAATTAACTCACCATCAAGCCCAGTCAAAGTTCCAATGCCAGTATCACCGTGCTGCAATAATTCCCCAACTGTCTGCGTCCCCGCAAAAAGCCCCGGAACCAGCATGGCTAATGTTCCATGTTGATACAACCGATCCGTATTCAAAACGACATCTCCTTTTTGAAGTGAGCGTGAACCGGCGCGTTTAGGGGTCGGAGTGTAAGCGGCCTCAGACGTGATGGCCGGGCTTTGGCCATTGCGGCTGAGGTCCTTACACGCAGACCCCTGCGCCGGTGAACGCGTTATGGTGAGCGTGAACCGGCGCGTTTAGAAGTCGGAGTGTAAACAGACAATCTCACACTGAGCCACACGCTCCCCACGTCAATCCAGTTAACGATTAATAGATCTGATCAGGCAACATCGCAGCGCCAAGTTCGGCGTTATCGGAATAGTCAACCGGAATGTCAACGATCACTGGACCTTGAGTCGCAAACGCCTCATCAAGCACGGTTCCAAGTTCGTTTGGCTTATCAACGCGCAAACCTTTGGCGCCAAAAGCTTCTGCATACTTCACAAAATCAACCGGTCCAAAGTCAACACCTGCTGCACGCCCGTATTTCATCTCTTCTTGGAATTTTACCATATCATAATGGCCATCATTCCAAATAATATGAACTAAATCCGCCTTGAGCCGCACGGCAGTTTCCAACTCCTGACCCGAGAAAAGAAAACCGCCATCACCTGATATTGAAACCGCCTTTTTTCCTGGACGAACCAAAGTTGCCGCGATCGCCCATGGTAGTGCCACACCCAACGTCTGCATACCATTCGAGAAAAGTAAGTGTCGTGGCTCATAACTACGGAAATGCCGTGCCATCCAGATGTAATGACTACCAACATCAACTGCTACAGTCATATCATCTGCGACCCGCTCCTGTAATGCAGCAACAATGCTTAGCGGATGAATCAGCTTTTGATCCGTCAAGGCTGGCGGTACGTCGCTGTCTTGTAATTTAGATTGTAATTCACTCAGATAATGTTTACTCTCCGGGGCCACCTGATAACCGCGCAGCAACGGAACTAAAATATCCAGTGTTTGTGAAATGTCACCGATCAATTCGGTTTCCGGTTGGAAGTTGTGATCAATTTCAGCAGGAACATCATCAATCACTATGATGCGTGCCTTACCATCAGCATTCCAGTTACGAGGTTCGTATTCCACGGGATCATACCCGATCGCGATAACCAGATCGCTATGTTGCAATAACATGTCACCCGGCTGATTACGGAACAAACCGACCCGGCCAAAGAAGTTATCGATTTGGCGATGCGAAATAATACCGGCACCCTGGAATGTTTCGACAACCGGTAACTCGGTGACCGACAACAACTCGCGAATTTCAGCAGTCACATCGCTGGACGATGCACGCATACCCAACAGCAACACTGGTAATGAGGCTTCCTTAATCGCACGTGCCAAGTAAGTCATGTCACTAGGGCTGGCCGGTCCCAACTTTGGTGCCACTAACGGTTTGATCGGTTCGGAATTGACCGGTGAGTCGGTCACATCTTGGGGAATCGACACAAAACTTGCGCCCTGCTTGCCTGATTCTGCCGCCTGATAAGCGTTGGCAATAATTTCACTAACGTTGTCCGGATCCTGAACTTCAGCCGCATATTTTGTGATCGGCGCAAAAAGATCCGCATTCCGCATACTTTGATGGGAGCTACGTAACAAATCTGCTCGCTTAACCTGCCCGGACAATGCCAAAACCGGATCGCCTTCAGCAGTTGCTGTAACAAGGCCGGTTGCCAGGTTCGAAGCGCCAGGTCCTGAAGTCGTCAAGACAACGCCGGGCTTACCAGTCAAACGGCCAATACCGGCTGCCATAAAGGCTGCATTTTGCTCGTGTCGGGCGACAATTAATTGCGGACTTTTTTTAGTTTTGGGATGTTCTAGGGTTTCAAAAACCCGATCGATTTTGGCGCCGGGAATTCCAAAAACATAATCAATCCCGTGATTTGCTAAACTCTCGACAATTAAATCTGCGCCATAACGCTTCTCTTCAGCCATTTCGCCACTTCCTCATTATTGATGTGTTTCATAATACACTTTTTGTGTTCCGTTTCAACCCCTAATTTAACTGAAAAGCACCGATTAAACAGAATAGTTCTGTTACAGTATTTTCATAAATCTGTTCCATTTTCGGACACCCAAGCTTATAGATCATGTTTAATCTTTCCAATATAAGTTTAACTGATTTAGTAGGAACATCGTTAAAGGAAGCTCACGCCAAACTAAAATCGACCGCAAGACAACTTGTCTTTGCGGTCGATTTTACTTAGTTTCTATACTGTTTCAAGATACTGCGGCATCATTTTACCGGCTACCGGTCTATTGTAAGGAACGACTGATTTTACCGATACCGGTTTTCGGATCAGTCAGTTTCAGGTTAAATCCAAATTTTGTGAAAATATGCCGTAACTTGGCTAAATTAACTTTATCAAAGGAGCTAATCGTGCCATCCACGAGCGCAACGTCAGCCTTCATCGCCAAATTCAGAAAAGCTTTCAGCGCCAACTGTGCGAGGCCAAGGTTCTCAAAATCGTAAAAAGCCAAGCGACTTTCGGAACCCAGCGTCTCTAAAACCGTAATATGCATCACATTATCCCAACGATTCGTTTCAAATAAGAGCTGTGCCTGATAATCTGCTTTCGAATGGCCATATTTGTCAACATTTTCAAACGGTGTGTAGACATAAATCGAGTTGGTTTTTTGTTTCTGTTCATCGGCTTTAAAATCGGTGAAGACAATATATTGGCGCACGTCATTTTGATCCGATTCTTGCGGTTGATTCATGCTTGATAGCACTGTCAATTGCGGATCAGCTTCGATTGCTGCAAGCCGCTTATGATAGGCCTGTTCATACTCTGTTTGCACAGTCATTTTGAAACCTCCAGACTAATACTCGTTTTCATTATAACATTTTTCAATTCGTTGCCTATATAAAAGAGAAAAGCCGGATTGAATTCACCCGGTTTTCAAAAAAATATTAAAGTAAATCCTCATTTTCAAACTGATTCGGTAACAATCTAAAATATTGTTCATCGCGGGGATGGTCGCCACTTAATCCCCGTGGCAGCGGCACTTCGAATTGAAATGTAAAGCCTAAACGTTTCAACAAGTGAATTGAAGCATGATTGCTAGGAAAAACACCTGCCCAAATAGCCTTAATATCATGGGCAAATTGATTTGCAATGACCAGTTGCAGTCCCTCACGCATCAAACCTCGATGCCAATAAGCCGGATGAAGGATGTAGCCAATTTCACGCGTCATATCATCCCCTGTCAATGGCGACAACTCGCGCGGATAAACGCCGATGTTGCCAATCACATGCAACTGATAAACAAGCGCCAAATCCTGTCGCTCACGGGCAAATCGTTTAACGTGATTAGCCGCCTCCTGACGGGTCATCAAAGGCGCCATCCCCGCCGCCCGCGTGACTTGTTCTAGTCTGGCATAAGCAAAATAATCATCAATATCTGATGTAGCAAAAGGACGAACCGTCACACGCGGACCTTTCAAAATGACGCCTCCTAAAAAAAGTGAGCGCGAACCGGCGCGGTTAGAAGTCGGAGTGTAAGCGGCCTTAAGCGTGATGGCCCGATCTTGGCCATTGCGCTTAAGGTCCTTACACTCCGACTTCTGCGCCGGTGAGCGCGTTATGGGCATAAGACAGAACATAAGTGGCCTTGGCCATTGCGACCAAGGTCCTTATGTGCAGGTTTCTGCGCCGGTGAGCGCGTTATGGGCGTAAGCCAGAACTCAAGCGGCCTTAAGCGTGATGGCCGGGCTTTGGCCATTGCGTCTGAGGTCCTTACACGCAGACTTCTGCGCCAGTAAGCGCGTTATGGGCGTAAGCCAGAACCCAAACGGCCTCAGGCGTGAGGACCCGGTCTTAGCCATTGCGTCTGAGGTCCTTACACCACCGCTCCTTGCGCCAGCTAACGCGTTATGAACCAGCGCACCTATAACCAAACGGCCAGAACATCCAATATTCACTCATAACCCCTAAATCCACACATATAAATTGCGGCCTGTGCAAATACATTAACCTTGTCTCATCAACTGACAAAATTTTTCCATTTTTTGAGACAAAAATATTTCCAGTAGCAAATTTTCTCGCGATTGCGGCTCGCGAAACTATTTATCTTTTCATATTATCAAGTATCTTCCACGGTATGACAAGCTTCAGCTAATTGGACATCGAACTTAGCCTAAGCATTTGACGACTGATTAGTTGTTCTTATCGGTAAAATAAAGTCGTTCAAACAACCCCTTGAGAAAGGTCCGTGACATCATGCCGGCAAGCACTACTGTTAGTCGAAAGTTCGCCGACTTGCAGGAACACATTGATCTCGCGGCGAGGTCGCCTGCATCACATCACAAACATATATGGTGATTTTCCAACATACTGAGGACTTTACGCAACAACCGATCTACTAGCCAAAGTTAACCACGTCTGATAATCAGTAACGGCAGGTGATTCCGTTCTCAACGGACAGCTGCCCTACATACCGACAGGCGAAAGGTGACGACAATTATGAAAAAGATAATAAGTCCCATTTTGGTTCTTTTATTTAGCATGCTCTTTATTTGGCCATTGACCGTGACAACCGCTGCCATTTCACCAACATTCACGGTTACGCCGGTCCTGCCTAATAATCAGCGTCAGTCGGTTACCGGTTACTTTGACTTACAAGTTAGCCCGGGCCAACAAGAAGATTTACAGCTCCGGGTCGCTAATCAAAGTGACCAGACTCAGACCTATCGCATTGCAGTCAATCCGGCATATACGACCAATAGCGGGGTCATTGCCTTTGATCAAAACCAACCGCCGCTTGATCAAAATGCCATTCGTCTGAGCACCTTAATTAAAGGACCAAGAACGGTTACTGTTGCAGCCAATTCCGAGCAAACCGTAACGTATCAGTTGCAAGCTCCGGCTGAGCATTTTATCGGGATTATCGCAGGCGGCTTTTATGTCCTGCAAGAAGGCACCACATCAGGTCGTGCTTCCAGCAACGGGGTTCAATTCACAAACCGCTTTGCAATCGGCATTACGACCATTTTGCGGCAAGATCTTACCACGCCGAATCCGCCATTGCTTGATATAACCAAAGCCAGCATCGGCACCAACAACCACACACCGGTCGTCAAGGCGCGGCTGCATAACCCTTCAAGTAATCAATTCGGTGAAATTGCAACAGATTATATCTTGGTTAAACCCGGTAGCCAAAAGCCGCTACTGACAGGTCATTTTACGGGGTTAGCGGTTGCACCGCATTCCTTTTTTACCCAAAGTATGCCTTTGAATGAGACCAAGTTGGCTGCAGGTACCTACACGCTCAAATGGACGGCAAAATCGGGATCTTACACTTGGTCCAAACAAGTCAACTTTCGCTACAACGGCCAGTTACCGATCAGTGTGACTGCTTCCCGACCGCGATCACCAAGCGACGCGGATGATCATGGCCTGCTTCCTTGGATAATTGCCGGCATCACTTCTGCGTTGCTAATCATTGTTCTCGGTCTATGGCGCTGGAACGTGGTACACCATCGGTAAAATCAGTAGAAAAGCGTGCCAGCATTGACAGTTTGACTTATGATAAAGGTAGCGCGAAACCAAATGATTATGAAACGCCTTGGAAAATGTAAATCCTTCTCACGGTGTCATCTGTTTGGTGCGCATTTTGATCGTACGGTCATGGCTGGAAATAGGCGTTGCGTGTGCTAAGTGCTGCCAAGTTCAAAGCTTTGCAAGGCTAGATCGTTTGTGGGCATCGGTCAGCAGGAAGGACCACTTGCCTGCGTTCATCACAACAAATTTGCCAGCCCTGAAACCTGCGTGTAAGGAGGAGTTTTGATGTCGAATAAACGTGTACTTGGCAATGAGTTTCAAACTGCCTATGAAAATGCCGGTGGAACTGATATTTTGAAATTTTTAGCAGATGTTAAGCAGGCTTATCGTTGCATTAGTGACTTAACCGCTCGGATGACAGCGATGCCTGACTCTGTTAAAAGTGAGTCGGTTCCGCAACTATTAGTCCAACAATTAGATCAGACCACCTTTGCTGAAAGTTCGGTTCGTAAATGGGAAGACGATTTACGGCGTTTTGCTGCTTATCTGACACCGCTAGAACCTCCGATTGCAATTCTTGACAGTTGGGATACCCTGAATGATTTCTTGGAAGCTAACCAAGCATTACTGAGTTCACTGCAAAACGTGCCATTGCTTCATGAAGACACACAAGATGTTAAAACTTCAACGCAACTTCTCGTTTACCCGGCTGAACCCCTCTTTCAAGTCGTCCAGGCTGATACTGGCGAAAGTGATGCCATTGACCTGCCTGGCTTAACCACGGCCGATCCTGATGGCGTTGCGGAAATTGCACGAACCCACGGCGTCACGCCCTTTGCTGCCTTTAACGCCCAGCCTTGATTTTAGTCTGTCAATCCTGTATGCTTGACAGGTTAAATTATGAAAAAGTGAGGTGCTAAAAGATGCGGAACAACATCATCTTAGGTAACAATGAAACCGGCGAACGTATCTATTTAACTTCCAAAAACAAGCGTAACACGCCTGATCGTTTGCAACTCAAGAAGTATTCACCAAAGTTGCGTAAACGCGTGGTCTTCACCGAAGTTAAATAATCTGATCGCAGTTCATCAGCCAATATCGCATTCTGTCAGTTTTTTACTGATAGAACGCGATATTTTTTTGCTTTTTGTACCTGATCGGTGAGAACGACCATATTGAAAGCTGTTATACAGTGCCAAATAAGCCCTAACCTGAAAACAGCGGTTGTGGGGCTTGCTTTTGTCAATAACCATAGAAGATGAGTCGCACTTATGACAATCAGGATCGGTTGCTACTGATTAAAAGGTTCATAAAGTCATCAGGAATCGGTAAATCAGCCTGAATTCTTTTTTCAGAAAATGGGTCCACAAAACTTAAATGGGTCGCTTGTAATGCCTGATGATCAATGAGCGGACTCGCTTGGCCATAAAGTGAATCACCGATTAAGGGATGGTCAAGGCTGGCAAAGTGTACTCGAATCTGGTGGGTGCGACCGGTTAATAATTGCACTTCGACCAGGGTGTTGACCGCCTCTTTCAGCACTTGATACTTCGTGATGGCCGATTGTCCGTTTTCCGTAACCATCCGATGAATGCCGTCCGGACTCAGACCGATGGGTGCTTCAATTGTCCCGGTTGCATGACTGAGGCGCCCGGCAACCACGGCCAGATATTCTTTTTTTAAAGTCGCATGATGAGCCTGATCAAACCGCCCTTGTGCATACGGGTGTTTCGCGGCTAAAACCAATCCAACTGTATCGCGATCCAGACGCGTGATAATCGCGGGTTGCGGTTCGGTTACCTTTCGCTGCTGCAGGTACCAGACGATGCGATTCAACAAACTGTGATGAGGATCATGAGGACCGGGAACGCTGGTTAAATGAGCCGGTTTATTGATAATCAGCCAGTTTTGATCTTCATACAGAACATCAAGCAAGGCTTTTTCCGGTGTCACCGTCATCGTCGTTGGGATGGCGAAGCGCACCATCTGCCCAGCCTGAATCGCAGTATTGCCAGTGCGATGACCATCCAGCCACAATAAATGGTTCGCTAACATTTTCTTGAATAATCTATGGCTAACACCTTGTTTGGCTAACCAGCGCTTAATTGTGGTTGCCGTTGTCACCTTTGAATCAAACGTATATCGCATGCTTTTCCTTTCGCCATCCCAATAATCTGATGTTTCAAAACCGAACAAAAATATGTAAAGATTTGCATTTAAACGGCTTTTGGGACTATGGTTAGAATATGGTTAATGTATAAGAATAAGGAGGAACAGGCAAATATGCAAGTGGAAAAAGACGTGATCTATGATGAGGCCCATGATTTACCCGTTGATATTTACGTACCGGACGCGGCTAATGGCGGTGCCGTCATATACGCACACGGTGGCGGCTGGTTCCGTGGCGATAAAGAAAATGAAAGCGATTTGGGCCAATATCTTGCGGACGCCGGCTATCTGGTGGCTATTCCCAATTTTCGGCTAGCTCCTAAGTATCTATATCCGACCGCCCAAAACGACTTTGATCATTTTATAAACTGGCTGCTTGCCTCTCCTTATGAATTTGATCGTGAACGAGTAGGCTTGTTAGGCGCCAGCTCGGGAGGCACAATGGTGTTGCAAAATAGTCTGACCACTGGCTACCCAGTTGTGGCATGGTCGCCCGTAGTTGATTTTGCCAACTGGGTGCAGAAGAATCAAATGGTAAAAGCCTCGGTTGACGCAAAGAATGAACTTGGCCTGACCGAAATTCATGAAATCCATGACGCTTTTTATAAATACTTTATTCAGACATATCTGGGCGGGTTGGATCCGCGCTTACTAACCGCCGTCAACCCAACGAATCATTTAACTGATCAACTTGGGCCAACCTTATTGTTCAACTCGGCCGATGAATTAATGCCATTACCAAGTGCCCTGCATTTTGTCCAGCAAGCTGCCATGTTTGGCCGGGACATTTCCATCCACGTGGTACCCGGCGTTGGCCATGCACGTGATTATACCAGTTTTGCCTTACCTGAAACAAAACGCTTCTTCGATCACCATCTTTTTGCAAGTGTTGAAGACAAGGCGCTGAATAAAGCAACCGATTAGTCTTGACGTCATTTTAAAAGCGCCGCGAATGCCAGTAAAAGTTGGCTTTCGCGGCGCCTTTTTTGATCGCTCCAAAAGATAAGTCTATGTGGTATGCGCATCACTTACGGCCGGAGAATTAATGGTGTGGTGGTGCCGGGTGCAACCCATTCAATGCCGCCTGTTACTGGTACTAAGTAAATCGCGTCTGCTTCGATATCGGTTGGCGTAAGGACATAACCATTACCGTTTGATGTCGCCGTGTAGCGAGACGTCTTTGAAACGCCATTTTGGGAAATGGTCATCTGAGTTGCCGTAATGGTCAATGATACATGTTCGTTATGCCACGTGCCAACATAAAACGGCGCTTGAACCGTGGGCTGACTTGCCGTTTGGGCCGTTGCTGTTGCTGCAGTATCACTGGTTGTGGCAGCGGTATCAGTCGCTGTGGTTGCTGAACTTGCCGTCGTCTTTTCGGTTGTCGTTGCAGGGGTCTTAACGGTTACGGTAGCGTCGGACTCGTGCGTGCTGGTCGTTTGAGCTGTACTTGATGCTGAGCTTGACGATGCCTGTGACTTGCTCGTTGCTTTCGGCTGATTTGTTGTTTTTTTCGTGACTGTTTTTACCGTTGTGGTTTTCACATCGCTTTTAGCACTGACATGTTGTTGATATAAAGCGGCACCGGAAACGCCGCTAAGTGCTAAGAATGCCGTTGCAATCATCATCCATTTTTTCATGTCAATCACTCCCACTCAGAAGTTGTCGCTTGTCGGATCGTTTCAACAATTTCAGCCTAACATGCGGCAAACGGAAATGTTACAAAATGATTTCAAATCAAGAAAATCTTAAGACTTATCAAGATTTTTGCTGTCATCGTTTTGTAACATTCAAATAAACATAACCTTTTTCTTGAAATAGCAAACATGTGTTCGTAAACTAATCTTTGGGGTGAGATTGATGACTTACGAAGAAAAAATCGGTAAGCAAAAGTTTGCTGCCTTGGTGGCTGATTTTTTCGCTAATCGTTACATTGATCGCGGGATGCGCAAGTGGCAAGGCTACTACCTCTCCGACCACACCGCCGCGTTAAAAAAACAGGCACAGACCGAGCATCTGACTTATCCGCCGCTTTCGTTACAAGATCAGGCTTACATTCGGATGATCTTGCTTCGAGCATACGCTGAAGGCCAATCCGTAACCATTCAGCTCAATCTGCAAACACCAGATGGCCAGATGCTGCCGCCGATCACCGGTAAAGTCGGCGGTGTAACCGATAGCGATGTCGTCCATGTCGGCGACCAGAACATCAGTATCCGCATGATTCGCCACATTGATCTGATTCCGTTTCCTGTTTAATCAACCAGTGCGTGCGCAGTAAAAAAAGACCGTGCTTATCTTTCAACACAGTCTTTTATCATCTAAAGGAGGCTTCAACTAGTCTGGTTGGGACTCAGTTGTTGCCAAGTCTGCCAGTGCATCAAAAAAGTAAGCTAGACTCAGATAATCGGCCGTACCACCCGGACTAAGATTAAACGTGATCATCTCAGCATTTAACTGACGCAAGGCATGGGGTAAGTGTGAATCCGGGACATGCAACAATGCTTTAGCCGCATCTTGCACGAATCGTAATCCCTTTGGCCCGCCGCGATGGAGGACATTGGCATCTTCAACTTGCGCCATCAAGTGCACCATTAATCGTAAATAACGCATATCCCCGCGTCTGGCTGTCTTGCGTAAATATGGCAAGATCACATGCCGGATAGTCGGATAACCAGCCAAAGCCTCACCTCGAACCCCAGTAGCGCCGTGTTTGACATATAACGCTTCGCCATGGCTCCAGCGGGCTTTTTTCTCCAAATCCCGAAAATCACCAGCCACACCTTGCGTCACCTGAGCCACCGTCGGGAATAGCGGCGCAAAGTCAGCGGTGACTATTTGTTGCAGGGATTGCTGCTGCATGAGCCAGCCCAATGCACCCAATAAAAAACCAAAGGAGAAGTTAGCCCCACGATGCGTATTAACACCAGCAGTAGCGGTGAGCATGGCATTTTCTGCTTCAATCCCAATGGCGCGTAATTGGCGATAGAGATCAGGTACCGTTTTAGCCACAACGCCGGCATGAAAATATTGCTGAAAATAAGGCGCCAAAGCTGCAATGCTAGCTGCAAAGGTCGTCACATCCATGTCGCGGTGTGCACCATTTGATTCAGGGTCGACCAAGCCGGGTTTAGGCGCCAACTGAACTTCTGCTTGTAAACTGGTAACTGCCGCTTGTGCAATTGCTTGTTCATTCAATATGCTTTGCCTTCATAACTTTCAGAATATAGTGCAGGGAATGCTCTAGGTGCTCGCGCGTAATAAGCTTAATTTGATCGTCATCTTGATTCAACATCCCCCGATAAAGCAGCCAATGTTCCTGAATGGCAAGATTGCGCCGATCATCGCCATTAATACTGATATCACGAAAATAAATCAAATAATTCTGCAGCTGGTTGACGATCATTTTCAGCCGCAACATATGACTGGCATCATAAATAAAATTATTGAATTCAGTAAACTTAGCCATCACTTCGGCAACACGACCGGCTGCGTTCAAACGATCCGTTTCTTCCAAAAGAGTCCGCATCTGATTGAATTGCTCAGGGGTCATCAGACGCATGGCCTTACGCGTGGCCAACACATCTAATTCCTTGCGAATGTCAAAAATTTCATAGGCATCGTTAATTGAAATGCCCTTCACAAGCACACCAACACCCGTTTTGCGTTCAACCAGATCTTCTTCATCCAAACGCTCAAGTGCATAGCGAATTGGCGTTCTGCTGATATTTAGATTTTCGGAAAGATTCTTCTCGTTAATCCGCTCACCGCTGGGTATTTCGCCCAAAAGGATCGTCTTACGCAGCGCTTCGTAAATCGCTTCTTTAATTGGCCGGTTCTGTGACAAATCCAAATTTTTCTTAACCGCTGACACCACTTGATTCATCGATTGTCCCCCCCTCACCTAACCCAATATTATACCTTAACGTGTCTCACCACTTAAAACATGCTGGCTCACGCTCACTTAAAAAGCTGCCGACAAATTTGTCAACAGCTCAAATTGTGCTAGCCTACCAACTCACGGCGGCGCGTTAATTGATTAGGGGGCGAAAGGATCATGTACCTTAATTATGAGTAGAATCAAACGTCAGCGAAACCTTTTGAACCGGCACATCATAAAACGGATCTTCACGTCGGCCTAAAAAGTCTTTTGCCTGATCAGGGAAGAGCGCATAACTCAAGACATCTTCTTCTGAATGGGCATATTCGGCAATAGCTTTGCGAAATGCCGGTAGTTGCGGCTCAATCAGGTCTGCCGGTCGCGTGGTGATAACCGGCGCGTCACCAATAATTTTCTTTTTCATCTCAGGGGAAATTGGCACAGGCGGCCGACCATAAAGTCCGCGAACATAGTCTTTGATTTCTTTAGGGATCAGTTTATACCGCTCTCCGCTCATCACATTCATCAAGCTTTGCGTACCAACCATTTGCGACAATGGGGTAACCAACGGCGGATAACCTAAATCAGCCCGAACGCGTGGCACTTCTTTTAAAACATCCCCATATAAGGCCTCTTGTCCCTGATCTTTCAATTGCGCCAACAGGTTAGAAAGCATCCCGCCTGGTACTTGGTAAATCAGTGACTTTGGCTCAACATCTTTAACTCGGGGATTTAGCTGCCCGGCATCACGGAATCGATCGCGAATCGGCGCAAAATAGCTGGCAATGCCGCTGACTTCGGCCAATTTGACATCAGTCGGGTAGCCTAAGTCCTGCAACGCCACGAGCATTGATTCGGTTGCTGGCTGACTGGTACCGCCAGCAAATGGGGAAACCGCCGTATCAATAATATCAGCTCCTGCGCGCACTGCCTCAAGATACGTCATTTCAGCCATTCCCGCAGTCGCATGCGTATGGACCTCTAGTGGAACCGTAATTTCCTGCTTAATGCCGCTTACAAGATCAAAGGCTTTCTGCGGGGTTAAAATACCGGCCATGTCTTTAATGGCAATGGAGTCAGCGCCCATGTCTGCCATTTCTTTTGCCAGCTTGATAAAATAGTCAATCGTATGGAAATCACTGGTGGTATAACTAATCGCCAGCTGTGCGTGCCCACCAGCTTGCTTGGTAGCTTCCAGTGCGGTTTTCAAATTACGCGTATCATTTAACGCATCAAAAATACGAATGATGTCAATACCGTTTTCAACTGATTTCGTGACAAAATCGGCTACGACATCATCAGCATAGTTCTTATAACCAAGCAAGTTTTGGCCACGCAGCAACATCTGCAACTTAGTGTGCTTGACGGCTTGACGAATTTTCCGCAGTCGCTCCCACGGGTCTTCGTTTAAATAACGCAAGCAAGCATCAAACGTGGCACCACCCCACATCTCCAATGCGTGGTAGCCGGCCGCATCCATTTTATCCAAAATTGGCAAAATATCGCTTGATGGCATCCGGGTAGCGATCAGGCTTTGCTGACCATCACGCAAAACTGTTTCCATGAATTGGACTTTTTGTTTAGCCATGTGTGGTCCAACCCTCCTTTATGATTGCTTCAACTGCCGCTTGAACCTCAGGCAATCCGTGTCGACGTGAGCGCGCACAGGCTTTGGCGTCCCCGCCACAAACCAAGCAGGCTCGCGGAGGTAACTTAAAATCGGTGCGCGAAACCTGGTGCAGTTCTTCACCTTGCAACGTGACCACATCCAAATCCAGTAAGTCACAAAAGCGTTGTTGCTGCTCAAATCCGATCATTCGACGCTTTAAACTAACCGGGTCCATGTGCACCGCCAAGTAAGCTTCAGGGCCAGTTGGTAACGATTCGATTTGCATGCCTTGCACGTTTGGTTGTAATTGATCCTGCAAGGCTTGCATCGCAGCTGTAAACACTGTAACGACGCGTTTTCCGGTTTTGACCGGTCCCGGAATCCGCAACGTCACGTGTAATAGCGTCGTGTCCGGATTTACCTTTAACCAGTCATACTCCTTGGTCATACGTGCGTCTTTGGCAGCCAACATTTGCCCTAAGTCAACTTGGGGGCCATCCAAAACTGACAATTTAAACATTGTGCACCACATCGATTAAGGTACCATCACGATATTCAATCAAAGCAACTACCTTGTCGCCATATTGAATAGGTGCAGGTGTGCCTGTGATTTGATAAGCCATGTTTTTGAGTGCTTCAATCGAAAATTGTGGCACCTTCAAATCCTTAAACATTTCAATCAAGTCTGGCCGGGCCGGGTTGATGGCCACGCCCACTTCCGTCACAACAACATCAACACTGGCTCCTGGGGTCACAACGGTATTCACATTTTCGACAATCGTTGGGATGCGTCCACGAACCAGCGGCGCAATGACCATGCTCATTTTGCAGGCGGCACTCGTGTCACTGTGGCCGCCGGATGCGCCACGGATCACGCCATCGGAACCGGTAATCACATTGACGTTAAAGTCCGTGTCGATTTCCAACGCTGACAAAATAGCGATATCAAGCTGATTAATGACCGCGCCTTTGCTCAATGGTGACGCGTACATGTTGGCATCAATTTCATAGTGATCGGCATTTTCGCCAAGGGAAACTGCAGATGGGTGGTCGAAATCCTGCACGTCGATCACTTTTTCAACGAGCCCCTCTTTCAACAATTCAACCATGGAGTTGGTAATCCCGCCCAAGGCAAAACTTGCTTTGATATTTTGCTGCAACATAGCTTCGCGTAAGAATCGAGCAACAGCCAACGAAGAGCCGCCTGTACCGGTTTGGAAGGAAAAGCCATTTTTGAAGTAGGCAGATTTCGTGATCACTTCAGCTGCATATTCGGCAATCTTTAATTCCTTAGGGTTCTTTGTAAAGCGAGTGGCACCTTTGGCAATACCGGTTGGGTCGCCAATCGCGTCTACTTGGACCACATAGTCGACATCTGTTTGGGGAATACTGATTGGGGTGTTGGGGTATGGCATTAGGCTGTCGGTGATGGCAACCACTTGATCGGCATACTTGGCATCAATCATGGCATAGCCTAAGGAACCACAAGTCGCTTTGCCTTTGGTACCGTTAATATTACCGTATTCATCACTACTTGGTGCGCCCAAGAACGCCACATCGATATGAATATCGCCACGAGCAATAGCGCGAGCCCGTCCGCCATGAGAACGAATGACAACCGGGTTTTGCATGATTCCGCTTGAAATAGCCGCGCCAACTTTATCCCGTAAACCGGAACTGGTGATATTGGTGACCACGCCATTTTTAATGTGCTCAATCAATGGTTCATGAACATTGGCAATTGAACTAGGTGCGATCGACAGGTTTTTGATCCCCATTTTAGCGATTTCAGCCAGGACCATATTCATCACATAGTCACCTTCGCGGAAATGATGGTGAAATGAAATGGTCATCCCGTCTTTTAGGCCGGTTGCAACAATGGCATCGTGAATTGACGCCACCAGTTTACTGTGATCAGGCTTGACGGGTTTAATGTGGCGCGCATGTTCATCATAAGGTTGAATATTAGCAAACTCGCCACCGTAAACGCCATATTGATCGGCAAACGGCTCCGGGATTTCACGATTAAGCTTATTCTTGACCATCAGTCTACCTCCATTCCTGACGCCTTAGCGAGCGCAATCGTGTATTGAGCACGCTCTACCACGGGCTTGTCAACCATTTGACCATTGACCGAAACCACGCCGGCGCCTTTTGCTTCTGCTTCTTTTAGTCCGGCAACAATTTCCCGAGCCTTTTTAACCTCAGCCAAAGCAGGCGCAAACACACTGTTAATGACCGGAATCTGCCGCGGATTAATCACGGATTTACCATCAAAGCCGAGTTGCTTAATCAGCTCGGTTTCATGGCGCAGACCTTCTTCGTTGTCAACCTGCGTGTAAACCGTGTCGATTGCGGAAATGCCGGCTTCACGAGCAGCATGCAAAATGAAGTTGCGGGCAAATGACAACTCGGCTCCGTCAGCGGAACGATGGGTATGCTGACTGGTTAAATAATCTTCGGCGCCAAGTGCAATCCCGATCATTCGTGGGGATGCCTGGGCAATTTCCCGGGCATTCAATACCCCTTCTGCCGATTCGATGGCGGCCATCATATGGGTCGTACCGTTTTTGATGCCGTATTTTGCTTCAACTGCCGTAATGACCGCGTCCACGTCAATGATGTCCTGCGCCGTTTCGGTTTTTGGCAGCCGAATCACATTGATACCGCCAAGCACCATTGCCTCAACATCCTGATCGCCGCCTGCATCCAAGGCATTCACCCGGACAACGGTTTCAACACTGCTGTAATCAAAAGTTTTCAATGCAGAATAGACCAGCATTCGCGCAGTATCTTTTTCTTTTAACGAAACCGCATCTTCAAGGTCAAACATGATGGCGTCTGCACCATAAATCGGCGCATCACGGAGCATGCCCGGATTAGCGCCCGGAACAAACATCATGGTTCTTCTTAATTTATCCATGCGTTGATCTCCTCCCAATCAAATGTCTTGTTGTCAGCAGCACGGTAGGCAGCCGCAATGGTGCGTGCTTTGATCGTACAATCCAGTGCACCTT